>Ga0101943_1000310_pt1:95000-97513 | contig 97513 bp, 90 predicted proteins | sample DewCreD2012metaG_5_FD_75244 | JGI IMG/M metagenome (GOLD analysis project Ga0101943, IMG submission 75244) | Hot spring sediment bacterial and archeal communities from British Columbia, Canada, to study Microbial Dark Matter (Phase II) - Dewar... ... | reverse complement strand
GATAGTCTCCCCGTTAAGTGTTGACAGGGAGCACAACGGTCCAGAGCAGCTCTTTAACAGTCCACACATGGTCTGTGAGTCCAGCCACCATAGCAGGTGAGCGTGGTAGCCAACGGTGACCAGCGTTGCGGTCCTCCAGACGCAGCGTCTTGAGTGATCGGGCCAGGTTGTAGACCAGGTCCTCCCAAGTGGCAGAGGCTCGATACATCGCCACCAGCTTGGAAAACGCCAGCGTCTTGCGCGTCAGGCGACCATTGAAGAGCCGCATCGTGAGATGGGTACGTTCGATGTAGGCTGTGCTCTTGCCCAACAGCGCCAAGACCTCTTCCTTGTGGCCCCAGACAACGCGTAATGTCGTTCCGACGACCCGACCGTTCTCACGCTGTTTGACCACTTGCAGATATTGCCAACCTGCCTGGGGTTGCTTCCGGGTCGGTGGTCGTCCGACGCCTGCGTATTCAGGGACCACCCCATACACCTCAACTATCGCCTCATCAATACCGCCCCAACCATCCGAGACCAGTGGCGGTGGCGCATCGGGATGCCCCCGCCGTTTCAGGGTTTCAAAGACCTGCTGACTGGCTTCCGTCTCCGTTTTGGCGATCCCCCGAGCCACACGCAGGCGGGTGTCCATATCGATCAGTGTGGCGCGCCAGAATTGGCCGCTTTCGGCCGTCTCCGGGTAGCCTTTTTTTCACCCTTGTTGCCCACGTACGCCCACAGGCTGTCCAGTTGACCGCGCTCGATCCGATACCTGGCCAGCACTCCTCTTCTATCGCTTCAGCGTGCCCGGCGGCATCGCGGAGCCAGGCCAGGATGGTGTCTTCCTTGTGCCCCTTGACGCGGCTCAGGCTACTGATCCGACTCCCTTCGGCCAGGAAGGCGAGGGTCTCAATGACCTCGTCCGCAGGAATGCGACGACGATAGAAGATCGTGCCTTTGGTTTCGGTGAACGTGTGACCGCACGTGCGGCACAAGTAACGCTGGCGACCGGCCTTCGTCTGGCCACATTTGACGATGTTCTTCTGCCGCTCACCCTGCTGCTTGCCATAGTCAGCGCAGGCTTCGTTGGGACAGAAATCACCAACATGGACAAATCCCGACATCCTGACCTCCCAGCTCCAAGGATGCCCCCATTATAACCTGTTATCCGTAAACACTCAAGAGGGAGACTACCTTGAGCACAAGAGGGATATATACGCGATACAGCCGTACAAAGGCAATGCCCAGGTAATTAGACGGCTCATCCGCCCGCACCTTCCGTACAACGATCCTGTAATCACCAGTTTGCGGAGCAACGAACTCGACCATTTCGTAATTGTTATCCCAACTCAGCGAACTCACGTTGGGGATGTACTGATTGTTGGGATCTTTGATACGAAGGTCCAGATCGGTGTCCAACCGATCGAAACTGTAATTGTTGCCTGGTATGTCGGCGTTAGACCACCAAGCGATTGCTATTCGAACGAGGTTGCCTCGATCAGCATGAAAATTGCGCTCCAAGTCCGTGCCAACAGGAAAGTTGCTATTGTCAATATAGTGTCCCCACCAACATGATACTTGGCATGTTGTCGAGGCCTGTGCTTGCAGTTGGGCTACAGTGTCGGCCAAGACTGCATTGATAGCCCCTGCCCCATCGCGGAGATCGCCTTGTCCACGCACGATGATTGTGGGGCCGGTGATATTATGGGTAGCAGAAGCCATGATGATGGCCTTGACTGCTTCCGGCCAGTAACCGAGAGTAGAATTGCGGTGAACCAACAGCGCTACCAATCCGGCTACTTGAGGAGCAGCGTGGCTGGTGCCCGAACGAGTCTGAGGAACATTGTTGACCCCGAGCGCCGTCACATTCGCACCCACGGCAACAACCTCCGGCTTCTCGCGATCATTATGGGGACTAACAGGATTCACGTAGGCCGAGTCTGGCCACATCTGGTCATCAGACCAATCTGCGTTGTTATTGTCGTCAGTAGCCCCTACAGTAATAACATTCCACGCTTTACCAGGCGTTGTAAGGCTTCCACCGGTGTTTCCAGCCGATTTGACAATCGCCCGAAAACGGTTGCGTGCCCAATAGTCGAAAGCACGATCCAGCCAGTTCACAGTATTGTCCGCTTCATAGCCTTCACTGATGTTGACGATCCGAGCTCCTTGATCAAATGCCCACTGTAAAGCCGCCACTACATCAGCCTGTTGGCCGTTCTCTCCGGCGCTTAAAATCGTTGCACCAGGGGCCACTCCTCTATATGTATCGTGGAAACTTGCGGCATCACTGGCTACACGGGTCGTGTGATCTTGAACACCATTATTAGCATCGCGTCTGACTGGCGAGAGATGGAGAAAGCTGTTATTGGGATCTACGTTACCATGCTCCAGAATGGCAATAGTCACCCCACTGCCATCATAACCCCGCGCCCAGACGAGCGGTGCCAGGCTGCTGGGTACAGCAGAGTCCAATTCGGGTTTCGCTTCTGTTTCAACCAGATAGATCGCGCTCACGTCTGATCGTCGAG
>Ga0101943_1000310_pt1:12500-20000 | contig 97513 bp, 90 predicted proteins | sample DewCreD2012metaG_5_FD_75244 | JGI IMG/M metagenome (GOLD analysis project Ga0101943, IMG submission 75244) | Hot spring sediment bacterial and archeal communities from British Columbia, Canada, to study Microbial Dark Matter (Phase II) - Dewar... ... | reverse complement strand
TCTACGGCGTTATAGGCGGACTGCACCTGTCCGGTGCAACGGAAAAAGTCATCCCGGAGACTATCGCCGATCTTCAGCAGTTTGGTCTGAAGCTACTTGCAGCGGGGCATTGCACCGGGTGGCGAGCGATGAGTGCGTTGGCGAGAGTCTTCGGTGATGAGCTCGTGCCGTCGGCAGTTGGGAAACGGTACACTGTTTGAGAGGACGCAAACGACGGTCAACCGCAGCAAGACGGGCTAAACCACCGCGTGCACCCGACACCTCGCTGCGTTCGGCGCAGCATCGCAACTGTGAAGCAATAGTGCGTTTGAGGCCGTCATGCGAGGTTTCCATCCGATGTCATATCCCATTCCACCTTGGGGGTTGCACTAAAAAAATTTCCTAACCTCAACAGGGACCAGCCCTCATGACAGTGGGGGTACTCTTCTGATAATGTGTGGCCATAGCGGCATCGAGGACCATCAGTCGCTTAAAAGGGGAAAGCCGCATATCAATTAATTGTTAGCCTACCATCTGCAAGACATGGTGTAAGGAGGAAGAATGGATTAATCAGACTCTAAAAACGTAAGCGTACACCCTGTAGAAAAGTCTACCCTTTATGGAAATCTAAACCAATTCTGGAGAAAACAATGAACAACACATTGAACGATTCTCAGCCCGCCAGCTACGCAGCAATGAAGACCCTGACGGAGCAGTACTACAACGCCATCGTTACGCAGCTGCAACTGAACAACCAGCAGTTCCAACTTGCCCAGGGCAACATCGCCGTGGGTGCCACCTCGCAAACTATCTGGGCGATGATGGATGCGATCCCGCCCAAATCCGTGGTGAACAACTGGGCGCCCGGAGGCATCAACACCTTCTCTTCCCAGTACGGCGCGTTGATCACACGCACCCAAGACACCTCAACGGGGGCCTTCCAGGCGGCATTGGGCGATTACTACTCGGCTTGGCAGGCCTACCTGAAGGCCAACCCGCCGACGGTCACAAACCCCATCATCTCGGTCTACACAAGCTGGGCGTACTCGTGCGGGATGCCGCCCGACCAAGCGAACAAAACCGTGGGCCTCTTCCAGGCCGCCCTCAATGGTCCTGTGACGCAAGCCAACATCGCCTGGGCCGTGGCTGGCGGCCAGACAGCTATCAAGGCCTACAACCAGACCGTCGAAACGATCGACAATACCATCGCTGGCGCCCCATCCGGCAGCGTGACGCTCAACTCGCAGACCGAGTCGTCCGACACTAGCCACTCCTGGGCGGAGGGCGGCATCGAGGGCTTCTTCGACATCTTCTTCGGCGGCGGCGAGTCCAGCTACGACAGCGTTAGCAGCCAAGTCCTCGCCAGTGAACTCGACCTGCAAATGAGTTTCGCCCACGTGTCCACCGTGCCGGTCACGCCGCTGGCAAACGGCACCGTCACCGCCGGACCGACCACCTACCAGCCGTGGTACGTGCCCGCAGCTCTGCTGCTGGCCTATTCAAACAACAACAACAACACCTGGCAGATCGGCACCCCGGACTGGACGACCTTCTTCGGCCCGCAGGCCACTCTGCCTCGCGTCATCAGTGCCTTGGTCGTCGTCGACGGAATCTCCATCACCGTCACGTCCGGCAAGTCCATCGACCAGAGCAGCCGCGCACAGGTCCAGTCCGCCTTCGAAGCCGGCTTCTTCCCTTTCTTCGGCGTTGCCGGTTCGGGTGGCTGGGAGACGACTACGAGCTTCTCGGACGAAGGGATCATGACCGTCACGTCCACATGCCCTCAAGGCAACCCGCAAGTACTCGGCATTCTGCAAAGCCCAATTTCGAGCTACGTCTCGGATTCGGCACTGCGGGCAGCCATGCGTGAGACCCGCGCAGTCCCCCTGATGCACCAGGCGGGAGGAACCCGCGCGGAGGTGCGGGCCAAGGAAGGCGCGAGAGCGGTGGCCGTGGTCCAGGTGAACTGGACTGCTGCTGCCATCGCGGGCTTGAATGCATCCATCCCCAACCCGGGGCAACGCCAACTCACCGCCGGTTTCGTGGACACCTGGGTGCAGAACAGCGCGCCAGGCTGGGTGATGGGCGCGCAGTACCAGTGGCACGCCGTTGGCCGCACCGCGACCGCTGAACTTGTGGCCACTGCGGGTGGCGACCGCATCGCGAGGGTCGTGGCCTTTGTCTGAGCCACGATCAGTACCATCGTTACAAGGAGGGGTGTCCACTGACATCGCAGTTCCGTTGATGGGCTTAGGTAGCTGGTGACCATAATCGCTAAGTCACCGAGTCTCTATGCATGCAATGAAATAGGGCTAACGAACCATCCAGCGGACGCACCAAAGGCGCGCGCGCCGCTGATGGTTGCCGTTAGACTCCGCAGTCGCATCTGAAGGGGCGCATCATGGAAATCTCCGCCACAGTCACAAACTCGGCCTCCGCTCACGCGGCAACCGTTCGCACTGGTGCGGTTTCACAATCTCTCGCCGTGCCTGCCAAGTCGACTGGCGCTGGTTTCGCAGTCAACGGTGGCGAGTTCCTAATGCTTGCCCTAGCCACCTGCTACTGCAACGACCTCTATCGCGAAGCGGCGCACCTGCGCATACCGATCGAGAGTGTCGAAGTTGAGGCAAGAGCCGACTTTCCCGGTGTTGGCTTGGCGGCCACAAACATTTGCTACCACGCAGTCGTCAAGTCTTCGGCCAGTGCCGAGGCAATTGCCCAACTGCTGCGCGAAACCGATGCTGTTGCCGAAGTACACAATACCGTCCGTGCCGGTGTGCCTGTCGAGCTACTTCGTCAGTGAGGGCAACCATGCCACTAGTCAGCGGAGCGTGGTCTAACCCTTCGTTGCACCCGACGGTCTACAGCGGGCTTCGCCCGCTTCCGTCCGCGGGTGAACTCAAACGTTCGTGTATTGCGTTGTATCCGATGAGACCGATGAGATTGGTAATGAGGATGTGTACAGGTTATCTTTCGCGGCAGCTTTAGCCTTCCTCACACATGAGCACACAGGAGAAGATTATGAGTCTCGTAGTTGACAAGATCAAATGTATAGAAGAATCGAATGAGATCGGAGCTGATGATATCTATCTTATCGTGTTCCGTGGAAGAACGGTCGCGCCATTCGAAAGCAACCTGGCTTCCATAGGCCCCGGCAGCGCCTGGAGCGACTTTGACACCGGGGAAACGCACCACACCGACGTCACCATCGCCAAGACGCAGGCCGATGCCGTCTACGCGGTGATGATGGTCGAAAAGGACATGGGCAAGGACATTTCAGGCGTTGAGGTAATAGGAGCATGGAAGGCGCAAACGGATCTGGTCTGGAAGTCCATCATGATGGGCTTTGTGGCGGCAGGCCAGCCAACGAGCAGCAATTCCGCAAAGGCGGCCGGGTTTGCAGGCATCAAAAACGCCTTAAACGGTCTTGCTTCGCTCTACATGAGCTTTCCGAAAGGGAACGACGACGTCATCGACGTCAAGCGCGTTACTATCACGAGCCTTGGCCAGGCGCAGACCATCCGGTTCCGCTCAGACGCGGAGGATGCTACATACGACGTTACGTTCAAACACGTCTAACTTTGCCTGCGGCGGCCCTTTTTGGCTGTGGACTGAGTTGCCTGGTTGCTAATACTCTGTCAAGCATGATTATTGGAGATGCAGGGCAGGCTGGAAGCCCGTAGGCGCAGCTCGTAGCTGCGCATCCCCGGTTGACCTGTGGGCGTTCGGGGACATCGAGGGACGTGCGGCCGGAGACTGCACCTACGATGGGCCGTCGGTTTGCCAGAGGTGCAGCACTGGTGTTTGCCAGCCTGATAACTGGTCTTGCTGCTGCTAAGGCCCTCACCGGCGAAGGGCCAGGTGTCTCGGTCAGTGGGGCTGCCTTTGCGGCTGTGGCCGGCGCCGCCTTTGGCCTGACCAGTGGGTTTGTCTTGGTGAGGTTACTACGCCAACCGGCACTTATGGAGGATTCCAGATAATGATGAACAGTGCATATCGTCACCCTGGCGCCAAAGAGTCCGGCGCTGGCTGGATTTTCTGGCTAAAGTGGGTAGTGGGAAGTACAGTGGCCTGGATCGCTGTCTTCATGCTGACTTTCTTAACCGCTGACTTTCTTAACCATCGGGATGATGGTTGAGACATTCTGGGGAGACCCGGAAACGGTGTTGGGCGAAGAAGCCTTCGCAGTCGCTCTTACGGCCGTATTCACCCTTAGCTTTACTGCGTCAGGCGGTGTGCAATGGCTGTTATTACGCCGCAGGTTCGAACGGATCGGCGGCTGGGTGCTGGCCAGCGGTGTAGGCGGCCTGCTCGTTGGCATCCTCTACTTCGCTCTGATGGGGGTGGTGAGCGAAACGGCGAGCGAAATCATCCACAACGGCTTAGCCGGCGTTGTAGTTGGTCTGCTGCAGCGGCGCATCCTGCGTCGCCAAGTAGCGAGCGCCCACCTTTGGATAGTGGCTGCGGCCGTTGCGTTCGTCATGGCCGGTGGCGGCGCCGCTATTATAAGCGCTCTAACAGGAATGGATTCCGGTACAAGCAGTATTTTCGGTGTGTTAGCTATGTCGGCGCTGACCGGGAGCATGATGGTCTGGCTGCTGCGCCAACCTCCACGACCGGAATTCGTAGCCCCCTGCGTCTTAATAAATTGTTGAGCTGAACAGAATAAGTGATAAAGGGAAATGGTGTGAAATCTGCTCAACGATTTCGTCTGGCCGGTTGGTCGGCCTATGTGAGCGTGGCGGCTATGTTTGCCGGGGCCATGGTCGTTACCACCATTTTGATCCCCGGCCCATTCATCATTGTCAACGCCCGTTTGGGGTTTTCCCGGCGCTGCAAACCCAGGCGCCGATCGCCGAGTTTCTGCAATGGACCATCCACCACACAAAAAACAATGTATAATGTTCCATAAGGCGTCGGAGGCTGGTTCCCAAAGGTGATATAAAGAGGCAAAACGTTGAACGTGGAGGGGTCTGCGTCCGGATCGGCTTCGAGTAGTGGCTTCCCAGGGGCAATAGCAAAGGTTTCTGCGGTTCACTGGCTGCTGTTCCTCAGGGTGGCCTGGATTGGCCTGGCTATCATTCTCCTGGGCACATCCATTGCCGCCTTTCCGATTGCCCTTCAGCGGGCGCTCACAATCTGCCAAAGTGCAGATTGTCTGACGTTCAATGTGGCTGTGATCAACCAGCCGACGCCGGAAGAAGTGCTCGTTCTCCAGCAGCTTGGTCTATCTATCGGGCACTACGCTATCTATCAAGTCGCCTTCGTGCTCCTCCCTTGCCTGCTCAGTTTCTTTGTGTCCGTGCTCTTAATCTGGCGCCCTGGCCAGAAGCGCATGGTCTGGTTCATGGCATTCACCTTCCTGCTTTGGTCCTGGTTTTTCCCGCCCGACATCACCTATCAGGTCGTGCCGCCGTCCTGGCACCGTTTTATTAACATATTTCTGCTTGCGCCTTATTACGTTACCTGGCAGTTGATGTTTTTCCTTTTTCCTGACGGTCATTTTGCACCACGATGGGTTGCACCTGTTGCCCTCGGCCGGGTAGGGCTAATTGTCGCCGGACTTTTGTTTCCTGGGTCTGTACTCGATGAGAATACCTGGCCAATGTGGGTGGGTGTTGCCGTTAACGCTTCTGTCATTTGCCTGGGCGTCTATTGCCAGTTCTACAAGTACCGTCACGGCGCACTGCAACACCGGCGGCAGACCCGGTGGGTCGTCTTCAGCCTGTCAGCAGTTTTAGTGCCCGGTTTTCTGTTTCTTGGCCTGTTGTCCCTACCCGCTTTCACCCAGCCAAGCTTGCTACGATTGCTCGCATATCCACCCTTTACACTCGTTATCGCCGGCGTCTATCTCAGCTTTGCTGTTTCCATTCTCCGCCACCGGCTATGGGATATTTACATCATCATCAATCGTGCGCTGGTATATGGCTCGTTATCCGCCGTTGTCGTGGGTGCATACATCATGGTGGTTGGCGCGCTCAGCACCCTATTGTACGTGCACGGCTCGCTGTTTGTCTCAATCTTGGGCACGGGCGTGGTGGCTTTGTTGCTGGTGCCGCTGCGCGAACGGCTGCAACGCACGGCGAACCGGTTGATGTATGGCGAGCGAGACGATCCCCACGCAGTTCTCTCTCGGCTGGGCCAGCGCCTGGAAGAGACGTTGACCCCGGATATGTTACTCTCTGCCATTGTAGAGACAGTGGCTCAGGCGCTGCGGCTTCCTTATGTGGCCATCGCCTTGAAAGAGGGCGAGCAATTCAAGACGACCGCCGAGTACAGTGCTGGCCAGAGCACCGAACGGCCATTCATTGTCGACGAGGCCGGAGCACTCACTTTGCCGCTCGTTCACCAGGCTGAAACCATTGGTCAACTCATCGTCGTTTCACGCGCGCCGGGCGAGGAATTCAGCCTCGCAGACCACCGCTTGTTGGCTAACATCGCTCACCAAGCTGGCATGGCCGCCCAGGCAGCACGACTGGCCGTTGACCTGCAACACTCGCGCAAAAGATTGATCACGAGTCGCGAAGAAGAGCGGCGCCGACTGCGACGCGACTTGCACGATGGACTGGGACCAACGCTGGCCAGCCACAGCTTTCAACTGGAAGAGGCGATAGAATTACTGGCCGGCGACCCAGACAACGGCGTCGCCTCTGACCCAATCGCCGCAGCAGCTTTGCTGCGCGACTTGAAGACGCAGACCCAGGTGATGGTGGCCGATATTCGCCGCCTGATCTATCAATTGCGGCCGCCAGCGCTGGATGAACTCGGTTTACTGGGGGCGCTGCGCATTCAGGCCGTCCAATTGACCAAAACCAACCAGGAACTGCACATCGCGGTGGAGACCGCACCAGCGCAGTTGCCGCCCTTGCCAGCAGCTGTCGAGGTTGCCGCCTACCGCATCGTACTGGAGGCGCTGACCAACGTTATCCGCCACGCGCAGGCGCGGAGGTGCCGCGTCCATCTGTCGTTCATCGCCGGTCAGCCTGAAATGCTGGAAGTGACGATCATGGACGATGGCCTGGGATTGCCATCTCGATTCCAGGCAGGGATCGGCTTGATCTCCATGCGTGAGCGAGCCGAAGAGTTGGGTGGTGTATGTCTGATCGATTCAACCGCAACCGGCGGCACACGGGTGATAGCCAGGCTCCCCTTTGTTTCATTGGAGGCGTCCTAATGATGCGCATTCGTATCCTGGTGGTGGATGACCACACTCTTTTCCGAGAAGGGCTTATAGCCCTGTTAAGCAGAACGCGGGATTTGGAGGTCATCGGCAGCGCGTCCAACGGCGTCGATGCGATCATGCAAGCGACGGCGCTACTTCCGGACGTCATTCTGATGGACATTCAGATGCCGGAAATGAACGGCATCGAAGCAACGCAACAAATACTGCAAATCAGACCAGAAACAGGCATCATTGTATTGACAATGATGGAGAACGAAGACGCCGTCTTTGCCGCCCTTTGCGCTGGAGCCAGAGGATATATCCTCAAAGGTGCAGACAAGGCTGAGGTGCTCAAGACA
>Ga0101943_1000309_pt1 | contig 97613 bp, 75 predicted proteins | sample DewCreD2012metaG_5_FD_75244 | JGI IMG/M metagenome (GOLD analysis project Ga0101943, IMG submission 75244) | Hot spring sediment bacterial and archeal communities from British Columbia, Canada, to study Microbial Dark Matter (Phase II) - Dewar... ... | reverse complement strand
AGCCAAGGGCCTGTTCTTCCGGCGTCATATTCCCGCTGACGATACGCTCGTGATGCCGAAGTCGGCCCGAAGCGTCTCTGACCATGATGTTGGCGTTGTGGTGGGCAGGATCGACACCACGAGGCCCCAGACGTGGGACGGGACTACTTGTTGGAGCATTGTACTCATTATGCGCCCAGAGGGCGAAGCCCCAAGCCGCGTCGCCGACGAAGTAGGTGTGGTAGTCTGCAACACGGAGATTGTAGAGCTTCTCCTGCCGACCGGTCAGCCGCAGCGCCGTGACTGAAACGCTCTCCCGCGGGTCCAAGCCTACAATCCGGTCGCCCGGTTTCAGCTCCCCCGCCGCCGTCCAGCCCTTGCCAAGGACATAGAACGGATGCTCCGCCGTCGTGCCGATGGTCCGACCGCCTACCTCCAGCTCCAGCACCAGCCCCACCCGCTCGAATGTCTCCTCTACCTTCTTCCACGCCAGCGGCCCACTCGGATCCTGCTCATCCCGTGACAATACCTCGTCCTCAGTCGTGATCTCATCAATCTGTCATTGATATTTACATAATGAAATTTACCTCATTAATCTCATATCGAATATTATTTGTATATTTTCTTATCACTACAATATCCATACTTAAATATTGAGTTATATAGATAATATTTATGTAATCAATCACTTATTTATATACTCAATGAATTCTTCAAAGTTACGACCGCACTGGATGAGAGGCCCTAGTTCCATGCATGTTGCATCGACCTCAACTATCATTGGTGGTGTTTGGCGGATATCAAAAGCATAAAGTATACAACCTCCATCAGATCCAAAAATAATCAAACCGGGACCAGAACTTCCTAAACCATAAGGCTGGTTACCGGGTATTATGTGCTCAATAGGATCGATCATCAGGTAGCGTCCATTCTGTAAGAATCCCTCTGCTCCATTCGATTCTATCATAAACTCAATGTAGTCTTCTGGGAAGGTAACACCTAAGAATGACATCACCTTTTCTATCTCTGCTCGGGTTGTTCCTTGTTTTTTAGTAAGTCCGCGAGTCAAATTATTAATGCGCTCATTCATATCAATTACTCCATAGACTTCTGAAGGCGATACCACCAAGCATTCAGTTCACGATGTTTCAGGGGGTCTAACGCGATCTTGTTGGCTGGATCTATCGGATCACCGCCAAATTTGACAGGGTGAATTTCATGAATTTGCTTGCCAGCATACCGAACAGGATCAGAACGTCGCAAAGCTGCATTAGCCTGATTAGCAGCCTTTCGAGAAGCTTCATATTCGGCGCCTTTGAGTAATCGAAATGGTCCCTGCGGTTTTGGAATATCACTTGGATATCCTGTCCAGTCTCTAATACTAAACGTTCCTGGCTCGAAACTATTTGCTGCATGCTCGGGTTTGCTACCAGTCCTAATACTATACTCTGCATTATGTGCCCAAATGCTGGCAGATGTCTCACTGGCGCTAACATAGTAAGTATGATGCTCAGCAATCCGCCAGTTGTAAACGGTCTCAAACTTCCTACAATCTACAATCCGTTCTACAGATACCAATTCACCGTCGCGTGTCCGAAGCTTGTCTCCTACTCGCAACTCACCAGCCGCCAACCACCTCCGACGATTTTCCACCCAGAATGGATGCTCACCCGTTGTGCGAATAGCCTGACCTGCGATGTAGACTTCCAAAATTGGTGCCACTCGAACAAACACTTCCTCTACTGATCGCAACACCAACTCTCCATTAGGATCATTTTCCGGTCGGCACCACAAACGGTCGCCCCTCTTAATCTGATCGGCCCGTTTGCGGCCCACGGCTGTGTCTAGTAACATTTCCCCCGTGAAACAGGCCTTGAAAAGCTGGGTGAAGTTGAAGACTGAACCGGTGGCATCCAACGCCGCTGCGAGATAATTCCCCTGCTCCCATTGCTCCTGGGCACTCAACAGCCCGCTGACACCTTGGGCGGCATTGATCGCCCGCACTCCCCACCGCGCCGAGGTGACCAACCCACAGGGACTGACAAACGTAGCGGCAAATCCGGCAACTTCACCTGTGACAAAGCCACCTTGATAAGCCCACGAACTGCGATCGATGACATCATCGTAGCTTAAGACACGATTGTAGTATTTGTACTTTTGAATTCATTAATGACTTCGAGCGGTTGGATGTCCACTGTAATTATCTCTGACTCATAATCTGTATGGTAAGCCTTGACGATAAGTCGCGTTGGTAGCTGATCCTTAGGGAAAATCCACGCTTTAGTCCAATACGGTGCGTCGTCGCCCACGTGAAACCCAAAATCCCCATTAGGCTTGACACGGTACTCGTACCCGTACGGCACTTCGTCGTAGCCTACTAACTCTAGATCAGATGTGTCTTTAGCACAGAGGGACCATACCGTTATCTTGGTAAAGTCCCCACAATAGTTGTCAAATAGGATCGGAAAGACCACACGTTTTTCAAGTCCTCTGACAATAACAGATCGGAAGACACGTTGTAAGATCTCTCGGTGAGTTTTGAGCCACTTGCCTGAAATGTTTTTATCGATTGTCTTTTCTAAGGCCATCACAGTAGCAAATGCCTGATCATCATCCATCTCTGGAGATAGGGAACCGTAACGGACAATATTCGGATAGATAATTATCGTAGTCTCAGGTGATGAAGCAAGAATGCGAATTCTCCACAGCGGATGTTTCTTTTTTAGCAATTTTTGGAGTTGCTCAATCATCTCTAGGGTAATATCATCATTATCATAAAATGATAAATTTAATGTACGATCTTCTAGACCCAAACATATACTGCCCCAATAATAGCGCTGTGCTTCGTCTGGTGTAAACCACCACTGGTTTGCATATCGACTAATAATCTTGCGAGCAGCGTTGCCAACTTCTACGACTTCCTCTAGTGTTAGTGGGGGTACGTCCCATGTAGTGTTGAGGTACTCTTCTGAATTTTCTGAGGACTGGTCTACCAAAACATTGTAAAATCCTACAAACTCAGTGGCAGAAGGAGTTTCGCGCAGATTCATAGTTGCCCTCGCTTTCTTTTGTCAATACAGCGAATCTTATCTTATTCACACCATATTTATTACTGTAGAGGTCGCATAAAGATCGGATTTTGCAATCGCCATTGAATTTCTTGCTTTTTTGCATAATACCATTCTTTAAAGACAATAGCTTGGTAAGGAAGGCCCTTGTCCACCAACTCTTGATAGAGGCAGTAGGACCCTTCGGCATTACTTGGACCGAATAAGTACCGCTCTGCACGAACAGCATCTCCGTCTTGAAGAGCTTGGATAGCTAGTTTAAAGTTATTGCTATTCGCAGCAACTTCCATGGCTTTAGCTGTTTGATCTATCTGCTCCCATGCAAAATAGCCAAAAATAGCTGAGACCATAATTGCTCCACCGATTACTGCCTTGTTGCCCATCTTACTACCCATTGGAGGGGGTATCATGCTTTGACTCACGCGCTGCTTTCCTGTTCCCCAAACGTACCTGCGACCTTGTTCAATCCAATCTTTAGCAGTTTGGCCAACTTTACGCGAGTTGGGATTGCGTTCCAAGTATGCCGCCCGTTCAGCCATAATCGCATCTTCCCACTTCTGGGTATCCCACAGGCGGACCTCGTTATCGTCACCGCAACTTGCCATCAGTTTCCCGTCCTGCGAAAACGCCACATCCCGAACGCAGGCACTGTGTCCGGCCAACCGCACGGTTCGCTTGCGGGTGCCAACATCGAACACGCTCAAGTGGGGAGCCAATCGATTTTCCGGAAGTGCGGAGCCGCCGACTAACAACTGCTTACCGTCTGGACTAAACATCAGAACGTCTGGGGCTACATCGGGATCGAACGCCTCCGGTCCAGTCAGCGTCACAGTCTGACGGGGTCTGGGTATAGAGGCCGCGCTCATTCCCAACGACACTAGCGAGGGAAACAGAATAGCGATGAGTGGGATGCCGAGATGCCTGACTTTGTCGTACCTCATGGGAAGTCCTCTAACAGGAGTGAAGTCCTCGAACAGGAGGGGCAGAGGGGCGATTCCCAGTCCTCACCATGATCCGGATCACCGCCTCCGTGACGGTGGAGCTCTTAGATCCGTAGTTCGAAGTCCCGCATGGGTGAATGAGCCTTGGTACAAGAAGATGATCCTTGAGTCTTGCACCGCTTGGCCGTTCATGGTTCCGGTCAGTGTAACCTTGAACTGCAAGTAGTATTTCACTTCCCCGCTCCTCACTGGCTTCATCCAATCCTCTACTCGGTAGACGATCTTAGCAGAGAATGTAACCTTTGGGTTCTCGATCCCGTAGTACTTCGCTGCGTCGATCACTTTCTTTTCGGCTTCGACCAGATTGACATACTTTCCGAGCGCAATCATCAGGGTGGAACCGCTCGGAAAGTCCAATTCGCCATACGCGTATTGGTAAGCCTGGCGGTCCGGGGCAGGGTCGCCCATCCCCTTCTAAATGTAGTTCATGATCCCCAACTTTCCGACCGCCTTCTGCAACCTACTACCGAGGTAACTGTTCACCGTGTTGTATACGATCTGAGGCACAGTTGGCGGCACCATGCCTGGCGGTTGGCCGTGCCGAACATACCAAACGCCCTCATGTTCAATCCGGGTACCAATCCAGTAGGTGCCACCGTTCTTCCATAAAGTGACATAGTACTGTCGCTCAAAGTATACACTGTTACCTTGGATAATGACATCATCCAGTCCGCTGGGATCGAGGCGGTTGATCGGGTCGTTGCCGACGGGGCGGTAGAGGTTGACATCCCCGGCGGCGTAGCGCAGCGGGTCGAGGCTCGTCCAGCGGCCCAGCGTCGGAGAATAGTCGCGGAAACGGAAGTGGTATAGACCTCTGGTGACATCGTACCGTCTACCCTGATGCAGGTAGAGCCAGGCAAAAGCGCTACATCCAAGATGCTGCTTACCGCCTCTACTGAAGTCGGTAGTTATTGGATGGGTCATAGGTGAAATTAGCGTGGCGAACCTATTTGGTCTAGCATCCTAGTCACCTGGTCGAAGGCTAAAGGGGAGATCGTGCGCTAACTCTGGTCTGGGCAAGAGAGGGACTATCTAAAATCGTTATAACTGGCTGGGCCATCCTTATTGCTGTCGATGAGCGGTGACATTACGCTTCTCTCCACTTATGTACTTGAGTTCATATTTTGATATCTGCTCAGGCCATTGTTCATCATATGTATATCCCTCAAGCATTGATAATATACCATTGTCAACGAATAATGTAAAACCTGCACCATATTGAAGTCCTTCTATCTCTGCAACTACATCTGCAAATGTAATTGAAGGATTACCGGGAACCCTGGTAGCTTCTTGAGGTACATCAAAATGGATAAAAAAACCGACTCCAGTTTTTTCCAGCGGTCCCCGTTTGGCTACTTCTAGTTGTCTCCGCAGGATACCAAGTACAGGGTCATCTCCTGCAAGAAGCATCTGCAACACTTGTTCTACAAGCTGATGTATTTTGTCTGCCATTTTACCAAATCCAAGATTGCTCTATTGAGATTCATCGTATATAAAGGTTCCGATGCGCGCAACACCGTTTATAAAATTTCTACTTACCATCACATTTATTCCATTGACACTCACAACTATCTTTTCAAATATACCTGTGATTCCCTGTTGCTCAACGGAGGTTTGTGTGGCTCTTTGTACAGCCTGGAATGCTGCTTGTTAATTGCCACCGAACTGATTTAGCAACGGTCCTAATTTGTGCTCTGGATTACCAAAAATGTGGCGTAGCTTATCAGGGTCAACTGCAGCTTCTCTTGCTCTCCCCGCTTGTGTTACAGCTCCAGCGGCCGCCTGACCAGCGGCTCGGCTAGCAGCAGACTGTGTAGCAACCCTAGCTGCCCCGCCGCCACCAAATATACCTCCAACGAAACCGTAAGCAAAGGCCTCCGTGGGGGTCCTTAGCAAACGCTGCCGCAATCAGCCCACTCGCCGCTCCTCCCAGAGCACCAGGTAAAGCACCACCACCTACACCACACAACGCCCCGATCCCTGCACCGGACAATCCCCCTCCAAATGCACCCGCACCCGCCACTAGCAACATGCTTCCTATTCAAGATTTTTCCGTAGACTCCAACTCGCACCTTTTGACCAGGGCCAATAAGATGGCTGACCAAACAAATAAAAATCTGGAGTAGGTGGCGGATCAGAATCCGGATTAGATGACGGAGTTAATGGTATTCCCGGGTTGGGTGACTTTACCCCGCACATCATGGTCACGGAACCATTCGGTTATCTTATTCGGATCTTCCCGCCATTCTCCACCATAACCGACAGTGAATGTTCGCTCAATTGCTCCTTTGACCTCAGCGAGCGGAACCCAATACTAGCCGTACTGAACATACTCAACCCCCTCATGTTCAATCCGGGTACCAATCCAGTAGGTGCCACCGTGCTTCCATAAAGTGACATAGTACTGTCGCTCAAAGTATACACTGTTACCTTCGATAACGATTTCATCCAGTCCGCTTGGATCGAGGGAGTTGAGGGGGGCGTTGCCGAGGGGGCGGTAGAGGTTCACATCTCCCGCGGTATAGGAGAGGGGGTCGAGGCTCGTCCAGCGGCCGAGGGTAGGAGAGTAGTCGCGGTGGCGGAAGTGGTACAGACGAGCCACGCCCCGGCTCGATGATAGCCGCCAACGCTTCGCTCGATCTGACTGCGCTCAGCTGTTAGGTCCGTAGAAGGCCGGGGTCTGTCGGGTACTCCCCACGGAGGTTGCTTAGGAGAAGTTCGCATTCCCTCGGGGATAGCCATTCCTGGATGCCCACGACAATTGCCAATCTGCCGTCTTCCGCTTGAAAAAAGAAAAGATCTCCAAAAGCTTCTTTACCCACCGGGACGCCACCCCGGTATCGCGTCAGCCAAATGCGAACGAAGCAGTCCGTATCGACATACGGGAGCTGAGACAAAGGCGTCCGCATCTTCAGCAAGGGATGATCGGGCGGAAGATGAATTTCTAACCCGTGGACGCCGGTCGTGGCATCGACGATCCAGTCATAGAAGACGACCTCCTCCGTTGCCCTCTGAGTGAAGAGTTGCCCACTGGTTGTGATGGAAGTTCCCGGGCATGCCTCCAATAAACAAACGCGCAACCGCGGCTCAAGGATAAGACACAACAAGGACATTCATATCCTCCATATATATCTGCCCGCTTGGTGACGCACGCACGGGACCAAACGTGACTGGCTGGCTCGATCACAGGGCCGGCGTCTGCGGCCACCCGCACCCGGCCGTTCCCCCTCGACGTGCCGTAGGTGGTGAGATTACCGTGGCCGCCCAGCGGTAGGCGGGCCAGTCGGGGCACCGGCAGTACGAGGCGCTGAGATCATCCATAGCGTCTTCCTGCCCGCCGCAACTCATCGGCCGGCGCGGCTCGTCCGCTACCGCGAAGTTACGAGATGAACCGAGAGGTACTCCGTACTACTCGGACGCCACCTATGGTGCCACCCCCCATTGTGCCAGCTGCTGGAGAATCTGCTGGATCCTTTGCGTTTGCGTTGCAACTCCTGGGCCTGTGTAGCCCATCTGTTGATACCTGGCAAGAGCATTCCGGGCAATCTGAAGATACCACCACAAAGCGGCGATGTTGGCTTCCGTACGTGCAAGAGTTTGTCCTTGGAAAAAGGCCCTCATGATGGCCGCATTGGTCATTCCTTGACCGGTGATAGCGGCCGTTCCCCCACCGGACGCTGCGGCGGTAACACCCCCGCCGGGCACCGCAGCCCCTGCGAGTAGCCCACCAATCGCTCCAAAGAACGCACCCGGTACCCCGGCCGCGGCATCTTCTAGGAAGGGTCTCGGCGGCGGCCTGAAATTTTCCTGACCCGGCGCAGGCGCGTGTGCCGTCCCAGCACCGGGGCCGAGCAGCCACTATCCGGCGCCCGCACCAGCGAGGACGAGCAACACCACCGGGGCGATCTCTCCGCTGGGGTCGGTGTAGTTCGTCGGGGCGTTGAAGACCACCCGATACAGGTTGACATCGCCCGCGTCGTAGCGCAGCGGGTCGAGGCTGGTCCAGCGGCCCAAAGTCGGCGAGTAGTCGCGGAAACGGAAGTGATACAGGCCGCTCGTGGCGTCGAACCGTCCACCTTGATGCAGATAGACCCAGGCGAAGGCGCTGGCCGCCAGGACGTTCCAGTTGGCGTCGAGCACCGTCGCCTGGCCGAATGGGTCGTAGACGTAACGCTCGACAACATTCCCACCGTCATCCACCACCGCCGTCACGGCGAAATTGGCATCCTGCACCACCCACAAGCGCTGGTCCAGTGTCCCATCGCCATCGGTGTCCCGATCCCGCAGGACTAACGCATCGACATAGACCGGACTCCACACGTACTGCACCGTAGTTTGGCCTCCCACCCGCTCCTCCAACACCTGCCACTGGTCGGAGTAGTAGAAGTCCGTGATTACTCCACCCGCCGTCTCGCTGATCCGCCGATGCAGGCCGTCATAACGGTGCTCCGCCAGTATCGCGACCGCAGCATCTTATACCTAACTTGGTCCTGCAGCTTTCCCCCTGCCGCACCGGCGGATTTGGTCCCAGTCAAAAAACAGAAGCTCGGAACTGTCACCGCCACGCTCCAAGGCGACCCACACGCTACAGCGGCCTTCACAGATCTTGCGAACCTCACCAATCTCGCCTTTGTGTGGGCCGGCTGTTATTACCACCTGATCGCCAACGTAAAACGGAGCGCCGCGGGTGATACGCATCCAAAGACGCCAGATAAGATGACATAAAAAACAGCTCACAGCTACACTCCCACCCGCCCCCAAGAGAATGCTGATTACCCAATTCACACCTTGATCTTGCAGCTGCAAGGCTAACCACAGACCGATGGCCAAAGTCCCGGTCAACCAGCCAAGGAGAAAAAACACAGATGCCCCCGACGTTTCACTATGTGATGAAGATCTCATAGTTCCGGTACCAGAAGCAATGGGCAGGCTCAGTCCAAACAACAAGTCCCTTTTCCTTCAGTGCTTACCTCTCGAGCGGTGCCTTCCATCAGTCAGGTTATTCGAGGGATAGGTTCTGAGGGGTACTCCCTACCGAAGGTAGGTTAGGAGAAGTTCGCATTCCCTCGGGGATAGCCATTCCTGGATGCCCACGACAATTGCCAATCTGCCGTCTTCCGCTTGAAAAAAGAAAAGATCTCCAAAAGCTTCTTTACCCACCGGGACGCCACCCCGGTATCGCATTACATTCTATTTTACAACAAAGTTAAGATAAGTCTGTTGAGTGTTATGAAATTAGTCGACACATAACTCAAGAAGAAATGCCCTCTTTCCCTTTATGATCAACGCGATACCTTTCTGCGGCTAACTGGTCAGTTCCCCGTCACACCAAAGAGTAGCAATACAATCTTCCCACCCCTCAACTATAATACAACCCTGTCTATAAAAAAACGGAGATTGGTTGCAAAGAGGAAGCATCAAAATCAATCCTTATTGTCTTATTAATTGGTATTAAGTATTCGTCATATCATGGTTCAAGAATTAACCATAATTGGACTTGTATTATTCATTGGTTATTGACAGTGATACTTTGTAACGCTATGTGTTGTTATGCTGCTCAGTCACGGTAGTTCTACTTTTCTTAGTAGAGTTTACGATCCATCAACTGTACTCGGGTTATGGCAGCAGTGTTACCTGCGTCTCTCGCTGCGACTTGGGCGTAAAAATTTCGTGCCGCCAGCCTTGCTCTTCAGTAACTCCTAGTTGTCGAAGCTCCTGCAACGTTATACTTTGCATTCGTAAACGCGCCCCTTGAGCACCAATGCCCCAACGGATTATGTTTCGCCCCCACCCTTGGAATGTTATTCCGCCAAAGAGGCCGTTTGGTAGAACCGAGAGTCTGGGAACGTTGGGATTAATGCTACCTGCACCCCAGGCTCAACTGGCAGCGAGTCGTGCACCCAACCAGCCGCCTCAAAAACTGGCACTGGCATCGGCAGTAACCAGTCGATGCAGTCCGCCTCCGCAGCCCAATCCAGTCGCATCTCATGCAGAGTTCTCAGACCCCTCTCTGCTATCAGTAGCTGCGGAGTCCTCGCCTCTAGATCATACTGCAGCCATACAGCCCATTTTCTGGAGTAATGTCTCTAAAGTGAACTTCCTCATCCCGACGAACGGAATCCCGGTCGACACTTGTAGGGCGGGGATGTGAATTATTCCTCTTTGGGGTGGAGCTTGGGTAAACGGAAGCGGGGGGTAGATTACTACCCTCAGTCATGGACGGGGGCCTGGGTGAATATGCCCATGCGGCGGTATTTCTCGTAGCGCTGTTGCAAGAGCGATTCCACGGAGAGGGGGAGCAATTCCCGCAGGTAGCGTTTGAGCGCGGCTTTGAGTGCGGTCGCCGCCTCGCGCGGGTCCCGATGAGCACCGCCGAGCGGTTCCGGGATGATGTGGTCGATCACTTGCAGCCGCAGCAAGTCCTGAGCGGTGAGTTTCAGCGCTTCTGCGGCTCGGGCTTTGGTGTCGTCATTGGCGACGCGCCAGAGGATGCCTGCACACCCTTCGGGACTGATCACGGAGTAGTAGGCGTACTGCATCATGGCCACGCGGTCGCCGACCCCAATCCCCAGCGCGCCACCGGAACCGCCTTCCCCGATCACGACGCAGATGATGGGGGTGGGCAGCCGAGTCATTTCCAGGATGCTCGTGGCAATCCACTGGGCTTGCCCGCGCTCTTCAGCCCCAATGCCGGGAAAGGCACCGGGGGTGTCGATCAGGCAGATGACCGGCAGGTGAAACTTCGCGGCCAGTTTCATCTTGTTGAGAGCTTTACGATACCCTTCGGGATGGGCGCAGCCGTAGTAGCACTGCTGTCGTTCGGCCAGGGTCTTGCCTTTTTGCTGACCGATGAGCATGATCTTCTGGCCGTCGAGGCGGGCAAAGCCGGTGCGGATGGCCCGATCATCCCCGAAGGCCCGATCCCCGTGCAGCTCCACAAATTCGTCGAAGATCATGTCCACGTAATCGAGGAACTGGGGTCGCTGCCGGTGGCGGGCGATCAGGATGGTCTCCCAGGGTTTGAGCTGGGCGTAACGCTCCCGTTTCAGAGTGAGCAATTCGCGTTTCATCTGGCGGATGGCTTCCAGGCCATCGGGTCCTGCGGCGGTGGCTTCCAATTGGGCGAGCCGTTCTTCGAGTTCGTGAATGTCCTGCTCAAACGGCAAAGGTTCAGGCAATGTCGTGGGCATGAGCAGCTTTCTCCTGCGCAGGAACGAAGTCGCTCCAGGAATCCTGGGATTCTCTGGCCTATTCTTCCGGGAGTCCTGCGACCGTTATCCGGCCTCTTCTTCCGGGAGTTCTTTGACTGATTTATAGATTTGCGGGATTTTTTTCAGGGCGATCAGGACTTCGTGGAAGTTTTGCGGTCGCTCCTGGGGTTTCTTCGCCAGCATGCTCAGGACGAATTGGGAGAACTCCTCCGTGAGGTCCGGGTTGAAGGCGGACGGAGGAGCTGGCCGTTCTTTGAAGTGCCGCATGAGCAGGTCATTGACACTGCTGCCGCGAAAGGGAGGCCGTCCGGTCGTCAACTCGTAGAGGGTGCATCCGAAACTGTAGATGTCCTGACGCGGGTCGGGGAGTTGGTCCAGAATCTGTTCGGGACTCATGTAGCTGGGCGTGCCTTGCGGTTTGCCTTTGCGGTGGAACCAGCGGGCCAACCCCGTGGGGATTTTGCGGGCGATGGCGAAGTCGATGATCTTGGTGTCCCCCGTGGCGTTGACCAGGATGTTATCCGGCTTCACGTCGCGGTGGACGTAGCCCATTGCATTCATGTAGGCCAAGCCGGTCGCCGCTTGCTTGAAGATTTTGCGGCTGTGCTGCTTGATGAAGTCAAAATCTTTGGCTTGCAAGCGCAGGCGCAGAGAGCCGGAGGGGAAGAACTCCATGATGAAGAAGGGGTTTTCTTTCCCCCGGTGGACCTTGAAGATGCGCACCACATTCGGATGGGACAGGGCGATGCCAATTTCCGCTTCGTGAAAGAGAATGCGGCGTTGCTCTGGGTCCGCGGCGGCTTCCGGGAGCAGCAGCTTCATAGCAAAATGCCGCTGGCTGGTCGGTTCCACCACCTCAAATACCTGCGAGTTCTGCCCCGGATGGAGCAGACTGCGAATCCGATAGCCTCCGATGATCTCGCCAATGTCCGCCATGAGTGCTCTCGCTGCCTTAGCATCGAGCCGGTCTGCTTCTGATGTCGCCCACCCTCTCCGATTTCGGGTCCGCAAGCATATTAGCAACACTCCCCGAATTACCAATACTCCTCGAAATGGATATTGCCTTTACGTTTGAGCGAAGGAATGTCGGCCTGAAAGCCTCGCTTTTCCAAAATTTCGATGACGCCGGGCGGTTGCGGATAGGTGACGGCCCCCGTGTTTTTGTCCCGCTGCGGGACGCCGATCATCTTGGGGTTGCCGCAGAGATAAACATGGGTTCGGGCGGGATCGAGGGCTTGGCCCATCCGCTCCTCTAATTCGCCGCTGCTGATCAGGTCCTGAATGTATACCTTCCGCGTCTGTCCCGGTTCGCGTGTGGTTAGGGGCAAGTAGAGATAATGCGGGTAAAGTTCCATGAGTTTCTGGTGGGTGTCCCAATAGCCCAGGTCCTGTTTGTAGCGGACGCAGCAGACGGATACGATGCGTCCGGTATGTCCGCGGCGGAGCAGTTCCCAGATCATGGCATTGTGCGGTGCCTCACCAGTTCCCGTGGCCAGGAATACGACGGTATCGCCGGGGTGGACCGGTTCGAGGGTGTAATGGCCGGTGATCTTTTCCCCCATTTGGATGCGGTCCCCCACTTGCCGAGTGAACAGGCGGGGTGTCAAGGCAGGGACGCGGCCATCGGGATTGTGCCGGACCAGGACGATGTAAAATTCCAGCCAGTCCGTCCGGCTCGGATCGTAAAGCTGATCGGGACGATCGTCCTCCAGGATGGGACAACTGATCGAATAGGACCGGCGGACGATGCGCATCTGATCTTCCGGCGTCAGATGCTCCTCCTGGCACCCCTCCAAGCGAGGCTCCCAATAGCCAAGTCCCAAGGTGCAGTACTGGCCGGCTTGATAGGCGGGGCGCGGAAAATCCGGGCGAACTCGTAAAATCATCAAATCCGAATGGATTTTTTTGAGGTAAACGATGGTGGCATTATAACGTCGCGTTCGGGCCTCGTGGATTTGCTCAGGAGTCATCGGTCGGCTATTCCTCTAAGAAGTCGATTCATCCCTCTGGGAAAACGGTTTGCTCAATGTGTGGGTGTTCCGCTGGCATTCCGGCGTTGTCTAGCATCCCGGCGTTGGTCGGCTCGAACCCGCTCGGCGGTATTCCACTATGGTGATCCAGTCCCTGATCCCTCCGCGTTTCCGCCCCGTGACTGCTGTCTGCGACGCAGACCTCCGCCGCTGATGGCTGCCTACGACGCAGAACTCTGCCGTTGGCTGATACCTGCGACGCAGAACTTTGCCGTTTAATGCTTGCGACGCAGAATTCCGCCGCTGAAGAGAAGAGGCACTCCCTTCCCTTCGCTGCCAGCCGTTGTGAGAGCTTTCCGCTGCTGAGAACCTGGCGATTCGTCATCCGTGCCCTTACGCCTTATGGTTCCCCTACGCCATTATAGAAGATGGATTCTCGCACGCCGGAGTTTGCCAATTTCCCATTAGGCAAGGGGCCGACTTGCTGACGGTACAGCCGGAACACCGGCTAGGGCACGATATGCCCCGGAAAGGTTATGTTCCACCGGCGGTTTTCTTCGCTTGTGCGGAATCAGCGGTTTACCCGGAAAAGTGGGAGTTTTGAGTGGAAGCCGGGATGGTTTCCATCCGCAAAGGGTTTCAATCCGTGGCCAGCGGTAGTCCGGCTGCTTTCCACGCCGCCATGCCTCCGAGAACATTGCTCACGGAGGAATACCCCACGCTCTTGAGGTAAGACGTGGCGATGGAGGCGCGGTAGCCGGAGCCACAGACGACAGCAACGGGTCGGTCTTTGGGGACCTGCTGGAGGCGTTGCTGGAGCAAGCCGCCGTGGATGTGGATGGCACCGGGAATGTGGCCGGCCTGCCATTCGGCCTCGGTGCGGACATCCAGGACGAACGGGGGCGAGCCGCGCTGCAACTGCTGGTCTAGCTCATGGACGGAGAGGGTTTGCACGCGTTCCAGGGGATAGCCGGCGGTTTCCCAAGCATCGATTCCCCCGTCGAGGTACCCTTGAATGTCGTCCAGACCGACGCGAAGCAGATGGGTGACCACTTCCGGCAGATCGGCCGGCTGATTGATCACCAGAATGATCGGCCTGTCGTAAGGGAGGACCCAGCCGGCCCATGTCGGCAAATTGGCGCCCAGGGGGATGTTGATCGAACCGGGAATGGCCGCGGCGGCGAACGCCTCTTTGGGCCGCACGTCCAAGATCAGGCAATTCTCGCAGCGGCGGTGGTAGAGGTCTGAAGCACTCAAGGGCCGTTGGCCGGGCAGCTCCGGTCCGATGATACGGGGGCCGCGGGCGTTGACCTGCTTCATTCGGCTAAAGTAAGCCGGGGCGATGGGCATGCCGGCGAGCAGGTCGGCGATCCACTCCGCTTCCGGTTTCTGCCGCAGGGCAGGACTGAAGCGGCGCTCGTAACCCAGAGTTGTGGAGGGACGCGCACCCAGGGCTTTGCCACACAGGGAGCCAGCACCGTGACCGGGGTAAACTTCCGTAAAGTCGGGAAAGGCCGGGAGTACGGAGAAGACGCTTTTGTAAAGCTGATGGGCCAGGATTTTCTGCATCTCGGCGCCGAGCAGGTCCGGCCGACCGACATCGCCGACGAAGAGGAAATCGCCGGTGAGCAGCAGGGCGGGAACCTCGCGGCTGCGCGGCTGGTCATAAACGGCCCAGGTGAGGTGTTCCAGCGTGTGGCCGGGAGTGTGAATCGCTTCCAAGCGCAGGTTGCCCAGGAGCAGATCGTCACGATCCCGTAACACCCGGTCGGCGTAGGGCGGCGTCCATTCGGGGCCGCCGAGACCGGAAACATGAACCGTGGCGCCGGTCCGTGCTTTCAATTCCGCAGAACCGCTGACGAAATCGGCATGGACGTGTGTTTCCATAATGTGGGTGATGCGGTATCCCTCGCTCCGCGCCAGACGGAGGAAATCCTCAACATCCCGCGTCGGATCGATCACCACCGCTTCCTTACTTTTCGGGTCGCCGATCATGTAGGAGTAGATGGCTAAACCGGGGACGAATCGCTGGTGGAAGAACATGGTCTCGGCTCCTTTGGTATCCGCTGGCAGTTTGGTGTCACGGTCCGATCCGCTTCGTCCTGACACCGGTCATGAGGAAGGATTCTCCAGTCGCAGAAAAGTTACAGGGGAGCGCCAGAGCTGCGGAAGCGTTTGCACAATCACCGCACCACCGACGATCAGGATCATGACAGCGAAAAGGCGTTGCAGGGTCGGCCCGGAGAGATACCGGGAGAGTGCCACACCCAGCATCATGCCGCCCACTCCCCCCAGAATGAACGGAAGCAGAACTCGGCCGCTGGGAAGCGAACCGGCCCAGAGATAACCCATCGTGCCGGAGAGGCTGATCAGGAAAATCACCAGGAGCGAAGTTGCCGCCGCCCGCGGCATGTCCATCCGAGCGATCAGGACCAGAGCGGGGACGATCAGAAATCCGCCGCCGATGCCGAAAAGGCCGGAGAGGATGCCCGTGAGCAGGCCAGCACCAAGAAAGACAAGCCAGCGCCGCGACGAGGAGGAAGCCGGCGAAGACAACGGGAGGGAAGTTGCTCCGCCTGAGGGCACAGATAGGGAAGGCGCATCCTCTGCTCGGGAAGGGGCAGGGGAAGGGCTGATGCGAGAACGATGCTCCGCCCCGGTGCTGGCCGAGTCCGCGCGGGATTTTTGCCACATCCGCACCGCTACGATCCCCATCAGGAGGGCAAAGCCGAGCAGGAGAATGTCTTCGTTGAGTCGGTGGCCCACGAAGACGCCGAGGGGAGCGCCCAGCATCCCGGCCAGGGAAAAGAGCCAGCCTGCGGGCAGGTCGAGTTCTCCCCGCAGCCAGCGCGCGATGGCCCCTGTCCCGGCGATGGCCCCTACCGTGATGAGGGAGATGCCAATAGCATCGCGGGGGGCCGTTCCCAAACCATAGACCAGCAAGGGAACCGCCAGGATGGAGCCGCCGCCCCCTGTCAGCCCCAAGGACAGCCCGACCACCGCCCCCAAAGCCAGACTCAGTGCGAAGAACATAATTGCGTCGCGGGTGAGGGTGATGAAGAGTCGGTCGTCGATGCCGCGGAGGCCGGTGTTGAGGCGCAGCTTGCCCCGCATTGGTTCCACGGCAGCCGAGCGATGAGCAGAGCCATGCCGCACCAATCCGTGAGGCCTGCAAAAATCAACCCTGCCCCAAAAAACGCCGCCCCGAACAGAAAGGCGGGATGCACAAAGTAACCCAACAGCGAAAAGGTCAGAACTCCCAAGCCGATAGCAATGCGAGTCTGCCGTTCAATAGACAGCACCATCCGCTTACCGCGGACGACAGGCACTCCGGCCTGTTCACAGGCTAAGGTGCCGCCTTCGACCAGGATGACATTGGCATGGCCAACATTCAGGAGCTTTTCGCACGCCGTTTTGGCGCGATTCCCAGAGCGGCAGATGACGTAGATCGGTTCCTGAGGCTGCCCGTTGAACTCCGCCAGCACTTTCTGCGGATCGAACTTGTCGAGGGGGATCAATCGTGCTCCTTGGACGTGGACTTCGGCGTATTCCGCCGGCGTTCGCACATCGATCAGTCGGATCGGCTGACCATTCGCCAGCAGTTCCTTGAGTTCTTGCGGGGTGATGGTTTTCAAACTCATGGGGATAGCTCCTTGTTCCTGAGTCCGCCTAGAAGCGAACCGAAGCATTCTCGCCCCCAATACGCTGAGGCGTCTCTTCGGGTGACATTGGGAATGATGCGGATCGGGCCAAGGGGGTTACAACAGGGAAGGCGGTGGTTTGCCCGAACGCTTAGACAGCGTTGGCAGGAGCGTAGCAGGAGGCAGCGGCTTCTGTTCGTCTTGTAGGGAAAGGTCTGTTCGTCTTGCATGGAAAGGCCAGAGAGGGTATGCGATGACTCCGTGCGAGGAGCAGGGCGAAGAATCGGCTCGATCGGCTGCCTGGTTTTGCAGGAGGGCCGGGGGGCGAAGTTTATGGGGATGCCATCGGCAGGCAGCGAGATGGGGATACCATCAGCAGGTAGCGAGAGGTGGAGCCAGCACTGGCTGGAGCTGGGCCGGCAGGTGATCGCCCAGGAATGCCAGGCTTTGGCCCAGGCAGCGGAACGATTGGATGGTGGTTTTGTGCGGGTGGTAGCGGGTTTGTGGCGGTGTTCGGGGCGAGTGGCCGTCGTGGGGGTGGGCAAGTCAGCGGATGTGGGGCAAAAGATCACCGGCACCTTCAACTCGACGGGAACGCGGAGCTATACCCTCGATCCTATCCGGGCGGTGCATGGCGACCTAGGCATGGTGGCGCCGGAAGATGTCGCCTTGCTGCTGTCCCACAGTGGCGAATCTGAAGAACTGGTGCGGCTGTTGCCCGCTTTGCGCCAGCGGACCGCTGGGATGTATGCCATCACCAGCCACGGATCGAGCCGGTTGGCTCAGGCGGTGGACGCCGCCGTGCTCTACGGGCCTTTGGCCGAAGCCTGCCCTCTGGGATTGGCACCAAGCAGTAGCACCACCGTCATGCTGGCCATTGGGGATGCCCTCGCCTTTGTGCTCATGGAGCAGCGCCGTTTCACCGAGGACGATTTCGCCCGCAATCACCCCGCAGGCAGTCTGGGGCGGCGATTGGCCCGCGTGACCGACTACATGCGCCGGGACAAGGAATTGCGCCTGGCTCCGGCCTCGGCGACCGTCCGCCAGGTGTTCACCCAGGCTCGCCATCATGGCCGCCGCACCGGCGCTATCATGCTCCTGGACGACCAGGGGCGGCTCGCAGGGTTGTTCACCGATAGCGACCTGGCCCGCTTGTTCGAGTCCCGCCGCGACGAGGCCCTGGATCGACCCATTGCCGAAGTCATGACCCGCCAGCCGATCGTCGTCCGCCCCCAGACCCGATTGGCCGAGGCGATCGACCTGCTCCGTTCCCACAAAATCAGCGAATTGCCCGTCGTCGATGATCAGGGCCGGCCCCTGGGTATGCTCGACATAACCGATCTGATCGGAATGGAGCAGGAAGCCATCGCCGCCGAACCGGTCCCCCTGCGCATCCTGGGCCAGCGCAAAAGCGCCTAGACTGGTGCAGGGAAAATCTCCGGGGCAGCAGTAGCGGGGAAGCTGCCGGCCCCCACCGCGGCCGGTTCAGAACACCTGGGAGTACCGGCGCTCATGGATGAACTTTCGCCACCACCGCACCCGCCCAGACTCCCCCTTCAGCAACGCATCGGGCGCATTCGCTGCCTGGTTCTTGATGTCGATGGGGTACTGACGGATGGACGGTTGTATTACACAGCCGAGGGAGAACAGGCCAAGACGTTCCACGTGCGGGATGGCTCTGCTCTACGGTTATGGAAACTGGCCGGAGGATGCGCGGTGATCCTTTCCGGGCGGAGTAGTCCCGCGGTGGCGTGCCGTGCCCAGGAATTGTCCATCGATGTCGTGCGGCAGGGGTTGGCGGACAAGGCTTCAGTTTTGCCCGACGTCTGCCGTGCCTTGCAGGTGGAGTTGTCCGAGATGTGCGCGGTGGGAGACGACTGGCTGGACGTGCCTCTGTTGCAACGGGTCGGAGTGGCGGCGGCTCCCGCGGATGCTTGCCCGGAAGTGCTCCAGCGCGTCGATTATGTGACCCCGAGCCGCGGCGGACAGGGAGTCATCCGGGACCTCGTCGAATGGCTGTTGCGGCAGCAAGGGAAGTGGGAAAACACCTTGGCACGCGCCTGGCAGGAGAGCGAGGGAGTCAAGCGAGGCGAACATTCCAGCCGATGAGTTAAGGATGGATAATGTCCGGGGTGCGATCGGGTAGCAAGATGATGCGGGAGGGTGCGTGACAGCACGACGGCTCTTGCTGCTGGTCATGAGTCTGGTCGTCTTCGGACTGGCCTACGGTTCTTATGCGCATTTCTTCGGCTGGCTGGATGGTTTGCCGGTGCTGCCGGAGCGGTATTTGATACCCGCGCAGGGGGAATTCCGCTATCCGGAGCAACCCGTGACGCCGACTTTGGAACTCCTCAAGCAAGCCTTTGGCGAACACAGCCCGGAGGTGGAATCGCTCGGTTATCCCACGCGTCTGGCCTTCCGGCGGGGGGATACCACCTTAGTGGTCGCCTGCGGCCGGCCTCCCGCTCAGCCGGATTCCCACCGCGTGACGGTGGCACCCTTCAGCGCCGCCGTTTTTGGCAAACCGAAGCCGCCCCACCAACTCCAGCCAGGAGAGACGGTCGAGATTGCTACCTTCCACGCGGATAAAGCCGTGCTGGAATTCGATCGCATCATCCGGACTCCCACCGACATGAACGAGGCCCGCTTGGTTCGCCTGGAGTTGATCAGCGATCCGGAGGCGGCCGTCAGCCGCAGCGACCCGCGGGTGGGGATCGTGCACATGACGCATAACCAGCGTTCCCTGGACCCGAACCGCTGGCTGATTTTGCGGACGCCCGGTCCGGTCTTCTATCGCGACAATCGGGCGTCACCGAACATGCCCGTACTCGGTCCGGACATTTGGACGGATGCGCCGGTAGAGATTGTAGATCGTGCCAATCTGCCGCGCCGGGATGGAGGCCCTGTCGCTTATGCCTCGATGCCGGCTGCGGAGGTACGCCAGCCCAGCGTCGTCGCGGCCATTCTCGCCGGTGAGCGTTTGCCGCCGCCGACGGTCACGGCCGTGGGCCTGCGCGTCTATCTTCAGCCGCGCTCCTCAGAGGCCAGCGGCAAACCGAAAGCGCCCTCTTCCCCTGTATCACGCCCCGGTCCTTTCAGTGGCCTGCGGCGGGTGGAACTGCTGGAGCAAGTCCGGCTCCATCTCTGGATGGAAGCGGGCGGTGCGTCTCTACTCGGCATGCAACGCACACCCGCGGTTCCTGCCGAGAAGATACCGGCTGTCCTAGCCAGCGCCGGGGGACTCGTGGCGGGACACCAGCATCTGATCCACCATCACCGGGAATTGCTGCAAGTCGAAACCCGCGGTCCGTTCCTGTACGACGTGGAAAAGAACACAGCCCGGTTCGAGGTGCTGCCCCAAGTGGACCCCCATTTGCCCAACGATGTCCAAGTCACGCGCATTGCGCCGGCATCGGGCATCCAGAGTCTGTTCACTCAAGTGCTGGAATTGGAACTGGAGGGTGGCAAGCCCGCAGCTTCCCCTGCCGCTGCCGGCCCTGCGGTTCCGAGTGTCCCGCCACGAACCGCTCCGGCTTCCGCGCCGCCGTCCACCCATCGCCTGCGCCGCTTGCATGCTTGGACCTACACGCCAGGACGCATTCTCACCGTTTCCTCCGAGGCCGATCAGTTGCATGCGACGGGGATCGATCTGGTCCACGACGCCCAGCAGCAAAAAACGACTTTGACGGGCATTCCGCTCATCGCGGTCCAGCAGCGCCATGTGTTGACCGCCGGCGCGCCGCAAAAACCGGCCGAGTTGATCTGGGAGCCGGATGTCGGGTCGGTAGCGGCTTCCGGCAGCCCTCCTGCTCCTGCTGCCCCTCGGCCCTCCGTCAATAACCGGCGCCATCGTCTGACGGTGCGCGGTGCCGGACGCATCGAAATGCACGACCCAGAACGCGAAGGAACCGTTTCCGCCTCCTGGCAGGAGTCGTTGACCTACCAGGCCGATCCTGCGGCGGACGTACCCTCCGATGTCATCACCTTGACAGGTTCGGCGCGGTACGAAGACCCCGGCGCGGATTACCGCTTGCTGGCGAACCTCCTGCGCTTGTGGGTGAAGCGCTCCCGTGAGGCCCAGGCTGCCTCCGCACGTCCAGGACTTTCCGCGGACCGCCCGGCGGCCTCCGACACACCATCCGCCCCCGCCCTTCCTACGCGAATCCAGGCGTTGGGAAATGTATCGGCTCACTCCGCCGAGCTGATTATCGAGCACACCGATCACCTGAACGTGCTGATTCGGGATGACAGCCCGCCAGAAGAAACCACACGAGGACCGCGGAACCCCACGGTTCACGGACCGCCTTCACCGGGGCCGACCGCTTCCTCACGACCGGCGAGTCCACCGCAGCCGCCCGCAGGTGACAGGGGTAAAGCGGGAGATGCCTCAGCAGCAGCCCCACCGCAGACTCCGGGGCGAACGGACGATGCACCGACACAGTCCCCCAAGAAGCCGCCCATGAAGCTCCGCGCGCGAACGATCGATACCTGGCTGGCTCGTACTCCAGAACGGCTCCCCGCCTCTGGTACCAAAGGGCCTTCGCCGCTAGTTGCCCCGCCTGCCGCTTCCCCGCCGCAAAAAACGAGTGCGAATCCTCCCCTTGGGGCTGCATCCGAGAAAATCACCTACAAATACACCTTGGAACGTGCCCGATGCGAAGGCATGGTGTCCGTCCACCAGGACCCCGCTGATCCGTCCAAAGTCCGCGGAACTGACATTCGTGGCAGCCTCCTGCTCATCGACCACACCCCGGAAGGAAGCATTCTCACCCTCCACGGCTGGGACAATCGTCCCGGCGAGCTGCATCATGAAGGGACCTCCTTGATCGGTCCGTGGATCAAAATCGATCAGGTGCACAACCTCGCGGTCATTGAAGGCCGAGGCTCCATGGCGGTGCCTGCCACGACCGATCTGGCCGGCAATACGTTAAGCAAGACGGAACCGATTGTCATCCATTTCCGCGACGGGATGACTTTCAAAGGAGCGCTGCGAACGGCGGAGTTCTTTGGACGCGTGAGTGTTGCCCAAGGGGATTCCGGCCTGACCTGCCATACGATGCGGGTGATTTTTGATCGACCTGTGTACTTTGCCACGCGGCGGTCCCCTAGCGAACGTTCCGAGAGCAGCCCAGCTCCCCGTCAGCCCAACGGCACATCCCCCCGGCCCGCCGCGCCGGATGCCTCTTCTTCTTCGCTCCCCGGCCCGCCGCAAGCCTCCTCATCCCAGCGGACGGCGGCTGAGGATAATCCCCGCATTGAAGCCGTGCACTGTTATCCTTCCCCCGCGGATACGGCGGAACATTTCCGGGAAACTCTGGTCTATTTCCACCAAGTGGAGCGGGATGCCGCCACGGGTCGCTTGCTCCGCCAGCAGCAACTGGAAGCTCAGGAACTGACCTTGCTGGCCCAAGCCCGCGATACCGAGCAGTCTGCGCCATATCGCTTCTTGGAAGCTCATGGTCCGGGCGTCGTGCGGATCTGGGGGCCGGGAGTCTCCGAAGTTGCTCCCTCTGGCGCTCCCGCTGGCTCGCCTTCCGCGCCGGCGGTGGAGATGCAGTTGACCATCGTGCAGTTTTCCCGGCGCATGATCGCCAAGGATAAAGGCCGGAACTACAAGGAAGCGACCTTTTATGACAACGTTCAGGTCGTGCACGTGCCCACGGAAAATCCCCATCTCGAAATCAAGCGTCCGGAACTGCCTCCGCGGGCTGTGCTCTTGACCTGCCAGAACAAACTTGTGGTTTGGACCTATCGCCGAGGGGAAGAACCGCCCCGGCAGCATATGCACGCCTATGGGAACGCCTATCTCCAAAGTGAGGAGTACGCCGGCTCAGCCGAAGTGATCAAAAACGAAGGCAAACTCGTCATCCTGGAAGGGTCAGGGGCCGCGCCGGCGACGATCCGGAAGCGATTCCGCGGCGATGAGCAAACGGCCCAGCGGATCATCTACGATCGCGCCACCCAGCAATTCACGGTGGAGGGGAGTCTCGGCGGTGCCATTCTCGCTCCGAGTTCTCCCGCCTCAAAAGGGACAGCACCGAGACCCCTTCCTCCTCGACTCCCTCCCCGCCCGTGACGGCAACCCAGGTTCCTTGAGACGAGGAGATGAGGAATCGGGTCAGCGTGTCCCTCAGTGGTCGGCCTTCTTCCGTTCTCCGCCCGGCGGATTGGCAGGGGTCAGGGTGCAGGGTTTGGCCATGATGGCAATGATGAGCGTCTCGCCGTTGCGGGTGCGGTAGGGAGTGACCACTGGAAAATACTTGTCACAGACACAGGTGTAAGAGAGTTGTTCGACACCGGGAGCAGACACGGTGAGTCGAACCCGGCCCCGCGCGTCCGGCGAGGTGTCGATTCGTACCTGCGCCTGTTGTTTTTCCACCAGGGTGAACAAACCCTGTTGCCCGACGGGTATCGATTGGGCTTCGACGGCGGCCAAGCGAAAACTCCGCAACTTCGGTTCCCGCTTGCGGACCTCGCGGGCCAACTCCTCCAGGGCCGGGTCTATGGGACCGGCGGCACTGCTGGCCAGGATCACCACCACCGTGACGCGAACAGGTCCGGCGGGACCCTCACCAGCCCCGAGCAACGACCAACACAAGCAGTACGCCGGAACAAACATCGATCATGCACTCATTCAACGCCCAGAAAGCCAGAGCACAGGCACGCTTCCTTCCGGATGGACCAGCGGAGGAACGCCAACCTGTCCGGCGGAATGGGTCACGAGGTCGATGACCTCGATGTCTTCCTGGCGGGCCAAGGTCATCGGTCCCTCCAGGGGCGGGCGGCCGATGGGCAGCCATCCTTCCCCCATGTTCGGGACGCGCTCCAGGAGGACCTCCGTTTCGCTGGCGAGCGGCAGGGGAGGAACCAGGGCCGTCTCCCGCGGCGCGGAAGGTGGAGACGGCTCGGAAACCACCCCGTGGGACAGCAGTTCCTGTTTCTTCTCCGGCGGGGGATGACCGTCTGGGCCGCGCATCGGATTGGGGAACCCCCAAAGTCCAACGAGGAGTAGTCCCGCCGCCACAGTCCCGGCTCCTAGCGCAATGCCGGCGAATCGAAGCCGAAGGCGAGAACGCCGCCGAGGCGGAAGGACACTTGGAACCGGGGCGCACGCCTGTAGAATCCGTTGGGCAGCAGCTTCCCATGCCGCGGGAGGCGGGTCTTCGGGGGCGGTGGCGGCCATCATCTCCCGAAGAGCATGGCCCAGGGCCTGCTGTTGCTGAACTTCCTCCCAAGCCTGCGGATGCTCCGCCAGCCAACGTTCCACCTGCTCGCGGGCGGCGCCTTCCAATTGACCCTCGGCGTAGGCTGCCAGGTAGGCGCGACGGCACGCGTCGCGGAAAGGGGAGTCCGGGTTCATGGGTCGGGTACCTGTCGGGCGAGCAAGGCTCGGAGCTTCCGGCGGGCGTGGAACAGCCGGCTCATCACGGTTCCCAGGGAAACTCCCTGGACGTCGGCAATCTCCCGGTAGGTCAGGCCACCGTCCACGTAGAGGACGAGCGCCTGCCGCTGCAAGGCGGGGAGGGACGCCAGAGCCGTTTGGACCTGCTGTCTCAGTTCCTCGCCGTCGAGCCGCTCCTCACGGGGGGAGTGCATCGAGGACTGCAAGTCCGCCTGTCGGGACCAGGATTCGCAGCGGTTGTGCCGTTGCCGCTGCCGTCCGATGTCTAGGGCCACGCGGCTGACCACCCGCATCAGCCAGGTCTTGAACCGGCTTTGGCCGCGGAACTGATGCCATTGGGTCAGGACCTTGATGAACCCCTCCTGGACGGCATCCAGGGCATCGGCCTCGTTTCCGAGAAGCCGCCAGGCCACCCGGTACGCGGCGGTTCGGTGCCGCTCGAAGAGCAAGGCGAAAGCCAGCGGATCCCCGGATTGGCCCCAGCGCGCCAGGAGCAGCTCGTCGCTGGCCAGACGCAGCCCCTCCTCTCCGGCCTTGCCCACGGGGGACTGAGCGCCTCGCTCCGCTGGCAGACTTTCCTTCTCGCCGGACATCGGCTCTCCCCCTGCTTTAGACGGAAAATCCCAGCTCATCCATGCAATTCCCTGCTGGAAAGTCCGTGCTCCTGGCCGTCGCGGCGGACTCCGGCGGCGGTCCCGGCTGAGCTTGTCTCTCCGGCTGCTTCCATATACTATATGGACGATCCGTGGCTTACAGTCACGGAGGCCGGTTTCAGCCCAGCGCTTTCCCCCAGCGGGAGTTGGAGTTATGGCCAAGAAACGGCGCGGACCCTCACGCCTCGACCTACGACGGCAATACGAAGCCCTCGAAGCCAGCGGACAAGAGGACGACGACGAACTCGACGAAGAGGCCGACGAGGCCGAGGACCTCGACGAGGATATCGACGACCTGGACGACGAGGACCTCGAAGACGAGGACCTCGAAGACGAGGAAGAGGCCGAAGAGGAAGAGTTCGAGGACGAGGACGAGGTCCCGAAGAAGAAAAAGAAGAAGAAGAAAGCCAAAGCGGCTCCCAAGCCGGCGGCGAAACGGCCAGCACGCGAAGAACGCCGACGAGCCGTTTGGGTCATCTTCGACAACACCAACAAACGGGTCGAAACTTTCCCCTTCCAGCAACGGGCCGCTGCGGAGGCCGCCCTCGCCCGTCGACTCGAAGAGAAAAAAGGCCACTACTACCTCAACCTCGTCAAGGACCCCATCGGGGAATAGTTCCCCCGCCGCTCGGCTTCCCGCCGTCGGTGAGATTCCTCCCGGACTCCGCCCTTCGTCAGGTTACGCTATCGCCTCTGACTCCCCGGATGTGCTCCGGGGAGTGGGTTTCGCGCGGAGGAAAAAAGTTCTTCCCGTTCTCGATTTCCCCCTGTCTATCAGGCGCTCGAAACTGTCGCTTTCTCGCGGAGCATATCCTGGACTTCTTCCAGCCGCCAACTGATCCACAGAACATTGGGCAGCCGGATGGTTTCCCGTTCCGCTCCGGCCGTGCGCACGATCAAGTCTCCGGAGAAAAAGCCCAGAAGCCAGTGGCGGAACAGGTCATCCCGTTGCTTCTCGAAGGCAATTCCCATGGTGTCGAACGATCGGATGGAAGCGCCGATGTGCTCGCACACCCGGATTTGCCCTGGCGTGACGATCATGTAGGTGCGGCGGTCGAAGATGAAGACCGAAACCGCCCACATCAGGAAGACCGCGGTGGCGACGAATAGATACCCCGCCAAGTTGATGTATATGTGCAGGTGGAAGACCGCGCTGAGCACCGAGTCCCAACCGCCGGGGATCAGGGTGATGATCAAGGCGATCAGGGCCAGAGTCAGCAAGACCAGGAACGACCAGAGGCCGCGCATCGGTACATTCGTGATCAGAATGACCAACAGCAGGACCACGCAGAAGACCGGTCCCATCCAGGCCCGCTCGGAGACCCGCGGCTTGAAGGGCGGGTCTTCGCTGGGGTTTTCCGTCGCCAAGCGAGCCTGCTCCAGTGATTTCGTGGGGCGGGAAACCGCCAGGCGGTACACGATCGTTTTCTCGTCGGACAGTTCCGCCAACAAAGTCAGCTTGGAGCCGTCGGGCACGATGGCCAACCGCGTGTTGTCGAAGTAGGTGATCGCGGCCAGAATGTAGCCCAAAACCCAGATCGGCCACCAGTAGAACAGCATCGAGTGGCTGATCAGCTTGATCTCCCGCTTGGCGGCTGGAGCCGAACTGCCGCTGGTCGTAGGCGTACTCATGGTTCGCGTCCTTTAGGTCTGGAGGAAACACCTTCCACCGGAACACTCTGACTACAGGATTCGCTCCTGGGAGGATTTTCTTTGGCGGCGGGTGCCGCGGCTTCCCCAATTTCACCACCGTCCGACTTGGGGTGTGCATCAGGCTAAAGGAGTATTCCGGCCCTGTCAAGCGTGAGACTGCCAGAATTGCCGCAGGCGGCTTTGACGCACCTCGCTACATTCGTCCAGCCCTGGTGCCGAAACCGCGCCCCTCGGATGGAGCGAAAGAGCACGCTTCCCAGACACCGGGGATGCATGCCGGACGGGTCGGGACAACTCCTCCCAACACTGCCTGGATGGCTTCCCCCTCCTTGGCGGGTCTGGGCAAAGACTCCTCAACCGCAAGACGCGGAAAGGCAGGCTGACCATTCCCGGGCGGCGGACCTCCCATGGTGCGGGCGTTTCCAGGCCGAACACCCAGCGGTTCGAGTCCGGACCGTCGATTCCCTCCTCGGATTGGCTGCGGTGTGCCAGGCGATAGTGGGAGTGATTCCCAGCGCTTGGCGAACCGTGTTCGGGACTGTTGGGTCGCTGTAGAGCCGCGACATCTGTTCGCTGTGGCATGATGATGCCCTGGGTCGGAGAAAGAGTTTGTCTAGGCACTGTAAATATGTACCAAAAAATGCCTGAAGTCAATAGGAAGTGAACATTTTTTCCAAAAATTTTTCTAAGTTGCTGGAAAACAGAATGTTATGGAAGGAAAAATTTTTTCCGACAGAGTTTGGCTACCTCGGAGAGAGCAGGGGAGTGGTGGTGCCCTCATCCCCCGGCCCCTTCTCCCGCCGCTGCGGTGGTGCCCTCATCCCCCGGCCCCTTCTCCCGCCGCTGCGGGAGAAGGGGAGATGAAGAGGTGTGCGGCGGCGGGGGGGTTGCGGGGTCTGGTTTCCGATGGTACGCTGAAGCAGGTGGTTGCTAGGGGTGTCCCTAGCCGGCCCGGTGAGTGAGGCCGTTCGAGTGGCCGTGCGAGAGTGGAGGGTGAGGTATGCGCCGGCTGATGATCGCCGTTTTGGTCGCTGGTGGTTTGGCCGCTTCGTGGACAACTTGGGCGAATCCTCCTACGGAGGAGGCGAAGTCCCCCCACACCTTGGACAAACGTGTCGCCGCGCTGGAGAAGCGAGTGACCGAGCTGGAGCAACGAGTAGCCGAGCTGGAGGTCCAGTCCAAGGTCTCGTCGTCCTCGGCCATCGCTGTCAAATTGATTGGGAATTGGGCTGCGCGTGATGACAAACTTGGGGTGGTCGGGCTGCGGTTTATGGACGACGGGATGTGCCGCGTGGCCACCGTTGATCGTGAGAATCGGGTCGATTTCGCCTGGGGAACCTATGAGGTCGTGGGTAAGGCCGTGATGCTCATCCTTAAAGACGATTACGACCCGAAGGGCAAAGGCCCTTACCGCACCAGCTTTCTCATTGAGTCGATTGACGACAAGAACTTGACAATCCTAGGTCAGTTGCCGAACAAGGGGATCACGTTCGAGAGGCAGTAAGGGGCGTTCAATCTAACTCGGTAGGGGGCGGATGGCTGGGGACAAGTTTTTCCCCGCTGCATTGCTCCAGCTTTTCCCGTAGGGCGAGGTGAGTTGTTCCAGCGCTAGGTGGTGCCCTCATCCCCCGGCCCCATCTCCCGCCGCTGCGGGAGAAGGGGAGATGAAGAGGCGGGTAGGGGCAGGGCTGCGGGGATCGGACTGAGTGACATCAAAGTATCAGCGATGACACTGCGATTGGCGGCGGACGGAGTCCATCCTCCAGGGTGATGTCAGGTTTATGTCACCTTTCCTATCCATCTTCAGGTCCCGATTATCGAACGGTCCCATGTCCTGGGGTGCGGTTTCCCAGCGCTACGGTGGTGCCCTCATCCCCCGGCCCCATCTCCCGCCGCTGGGGTGGTGCCCTCATCCCCCGGCCCCATCTCCCGCCGCTGGGGTGGTGCCCTCATCCCCCGGCCCCTTCTCCCATGCTGGGGTAGTGCCTTCATCCCCCGGCCCCATCTCCCGCCGCTGGGGTGGTGCCTTCATCCCCCGGCCCCATCTCCCGCCGCTGGGGTGGTGCCCTCATCCCCCGGCCCCTTCTCCCGCAGCGGCGGGAGAAGGGGAGATGAAGAGGTGTGCGGCGGCGGGGTGCAGCAACGGCGAGAAAAGGTGATAATATCTTCATAGACAAGGCTTTCTTCCTGATGGGACGCGCGGCAACGTGCCGGCTTGTGGGGAACTGCGGGCCGGGCGCGAGCCATTGGGGGGAAAGTGAGCCGATCTGCGTGGGATCGGCCGTCCGCGTTGTGCGTGGACGAGTAGCCATGGTAGGAAGTTTATATTTGCGGAGCGAGCGGTTCAGGGCAGTGGTCCGTGGTCTGCGAGCTTTACTCGCGGGCCTGCTGGGGTGTTTATGCTATCTGGCCGGCGGGATGGTATGTGCGGTGTGGATGGGGGACGGCCATGCGCCGGGCTGGCGTCGCCGTTTCCGCAGCCGGGATGGCCACGACCTGCCGCCGCCGAGGTCTAAGCCGAGGACCCTCAGGAACCGTTCGCTTCCTGGAGTATACGTCCTATGGAGCCGCTCCATGCCCTGCTCGCCGGTGCGGCAGCGCTTGTGGCAGCGGGCGGAGGCGGATATTGGTGGTGGCGGCGGCGACAGGCGCCCGGCCCTGCCGATTCGGCTTCCCCTGCTCCTTCCCCACCGGCGGATCATGTTGCTAGACCTGCCTTTACTCCTTCTCCCGCGGTTAGCAGTGCGAGCCTTGCCGCTGTTTCCTCCGCCCCGCCTGCCGCAGTTCCCGCTTCCACGGACGGCATGGCGGCGGAAAAGTCTTCGCAGGTCCTGCTGGAATCGCAGCGGGAAGCCCGTGTGCTGGTGGAACAGGCGCGGGTGCAAGCCCAGCAGTTGCTCCGTGATGCCGAGCTGCAAGCGCGCGATTTGGCCATGCGGCGCCGGGAGGAACTCAATCGGGAACTGGAAGCCGCTCGTGCGGAGCTGCGCGAACAGGAACGGCGGTTAGAGAAGCGCGAAGCCGCCCTGGAGCAGAAGCTGCGCGAACTCCAGCGAAAGGAAAAACACCTCGAACAGACCCGCGAAAAACTCGCCGAACGGCGGGAGCAGTGGGAAAAAAAGCACCACCAGCTTGACGAGCTGCTCGCCCAGCAGATGCAGCAGTTGCAGCAGATCAGCGGTCTGAGCCGGGAAGGGGCGGAAAAACTTCTGCTGGAACGGCTGGAAAAGGAGCTAGCGGCGGAGCTGGCCGAGCGCATTCGCCGCCATGAGGAACGCGTTCGGGAAATTGCGGAGCAAAAAGCGCGGGAAATCCTGGCGACGGCCATTCAGCGGTGGTCCGCCCAGTATACCTCCACGCTCACCGTGAGCACCGTTGATATTCCTTCGGACGACATCAAAGGGCGCATCATCGGGCGGGAGGGGCGCAATATCCGCACTTTCGAGAAGATCACCGGCGTGGACGTCATCGTGGACGATACCCCCGGCGTGGTCGTGGTGTCGGCCTTTGACAACGTCCGGCGGGAGACGGCGCGGCGTGCTCTGGTGCGGCTCATTGAAGATGGGCGGATTCACCCCAGCCGCATCGAAGAGGTGGTCAGCGAAACGCAGGCGGAGATGGAGAAGTACCTCATGGAACTGGGGCGTCAGGCCGCCCGTGATGCCGACGTGCCGTTGCTCCACGACAAGCTGATCCACCTGCTGGGCCGCCTGCATTTCCGCACCTCTTACAGTCAAAATGTGCTGGCGCATTCGGTGGAGGTCGCCCATCTCTGCGGGCTGATGGCCGGCGAGCTAGGCTTGAACCCCGCCCTGGCCCGGCGCTGCGGCTTGCTCCACGACATTGGCAAAGCTGCGGACCATGAGATGGAAGGCGGCCATCCCAAGGTCGGCGCGGAATTGGCCCGCCGCTATGGGGAGAACAACCCCGATGTGCTCCACGCCATCCAGTGCCATCACGATGACATCACCAGCGACCACATTTACACCGTGCTGGTCGCTGCCGCCGATGCCATCAGTGCCAGCCGTCCCGGTGCGCGGCGTGAAACCCTGGAAAAATACATCCGGCGGATGGAGGAACTGGAAGCAGTCGCGTGCAGCTTCCCCGAAGTGGAGCAGGCCTTTGCCATCCAGGCGGGGCGCGAGTTGCGGGTGATCGCCAATGCCCACAAGACCACGGACGCTGACGCCGCCCGGCTTTGCCGCGAAATCGCCCGCGCCATCGAGCAGCAACTGGACTACCCCGGCGAGATCAAAGTCACCGTCATCCGCGAGACGCGCTTTGTGGACACGGCCCGCTGATTGCTCGGTGCGGAAGCCCAGCACAGCGGCGCGGAGTTGGCACGAGCGTCCCTGGATGCCTCCGGTGCCGTAAGCACGGAGAGCACCGGCGGTAGCGAAGATGCCGGGTCCAGAAAGGCCGGTCGTAGGGATCAGCCGGCGGTCAAACGGCGGGGGGGCGGCGTAATTTCCTGGCAAACGGCCGGCGGCAGGGGTACGTTGAGAAATAAGAAGGAGGCGGGCAACCGGCGGGGACGGTTCCAGGGGGCGCGAAAGGAGCGGAAAGCCATGAGTCCAGCGAAGACTTGGGTGCGCGGGGCGAGTGCATTGTGCGGCCTGTTGTGGATTGGGGCGCTGGCGAGCTGGGGTCAACCTCCGCAGTCTCCAGCACCGTCGGACCCCCTTCTGGAGGCGCTGGCCCGGCGGCAAGTGGCCGACCAAAAGGCCCAACTCATGGTTCAGGAAGCCATCACCCTGGCCCAGCGCTACGGGCGGACCAACCCCGCCAAGGCCGTGCAGATCCTCCGCAGCGCGCTGGCGGACGTCGAAACCTCCGCGGCGATCAGCCCCGCCGTGCGGCAGCAGTTGAGCGGGCAGTTGCAGGCGGCCATCGCCCAGGTCCAGGGTCGGCCCGTGCCGCCTCCGCCCGCCGAACCCGGACGCCCCAGCCCGCAGGACCTCCAGAAAAGCCGACAGCAAGCCTACGAACGCTACCTCGCTGAAGTCCGCGACGTGCAGGAGGCCATTCAGCGGATCGCCCAGTTGCAAGAGCGCGGCCAGCTCGAAGCCGCTCAAAAACAGATCGACGAACTCGCCCGGCGCTACCCGGACAACCCCGCCGTCCTTCTCCTTCAGGACAAGGAGCGCTTTGCCCAGGGGGTGCGGGACGCCCAGACCTTCGCCCGCCTCCAGGCCGATCGCCTCGCCGCCCTCCAGCGGGACATCCTCCGCTCTACCCTGCCGCCGCTGCGCGATGTCGAGTTCCCCCCGGATTGGAAGCAAAAGACCGAGCGCCGCCTCCAGACCGTCCGCCTCACCGAACGGGAAAAGAAGATCATCGACGCCCTCGACAAGCCCACCAGTGTGAACTGGCAGAACGTCATGCTCGAAGAGGTGCTCCAGGAACTGTCCAATCAGCTTGGCGAAAACATCCTCATCGACAAGCGCTCGCTGGCGGACCTGGGCATCGACTTGCAGCGCCCCGTCACCCTCCGGGCCAACAACCTGTCCCTGCGGACCGTCCTCCGCCAGGTCCTGGCGACCTACGGCCTGACCTACATCGTCAAGGACGAAGCCATCCAGGTGATGACCGTGGAGAAGGCCCGCGGCTTACTCGTCACCCGCGTCTATTACCTCGGCGACCTGGTCCAGGGGATCGGACCCTTCGGCGGCGCCCCGCAATGGGGGACCTTCCTCGATCTGCAACAGACCCTCCAGAATGTTGAGCTGCTCATGCGCACGATTCAGACGTCGATCGATCCGCTCTTTTGGCGGGAGAATGGCGGGCCGGGGAGCATCATTTTCCATTATCCGAGCATGTCGCTCATTGTGCGGGCGTCGGCGGAGGTGCACGCCCTCTTCGGCTCCCGCCTCGCCGGCCGCTGACCATCCCTCTTCTATCCTCTGCCGCACTTAGGTGCCGCAATGGTGGGCTACGCCTCCGCTTCATCGTCCTCGTCGGTCCTGGCTGGGTCTTCGCCCTTCAACTCACTCAGCGCCTGGCGGAGGCCGTCCAGCTCATCCTCGGTCAGGCCCCAGAGGCGGGCGGCGGCGCGGTCAATCTCGGCTTCCACCTGCGCCAGTTCGGCCTGAGCGGTGGCGTCGCCGGCGTAGGCCACGGGGGCAAGAGCGTGAGCATGACGGGAGAGAGTGGAGAGTTGGACATGCAAACTGGACTGGCGGTCAAACCTCGGCACAAGGATTTTCTCCAGAATCTCTGGCGTGCCGAAGCTCTTTCCACCTGCTTGAGAATAGGCATGAGCCGCAAATTGGAAGGGTATTGAGTTTACAGTCGCGGCTATGTAAAAGGCTTCTGCTTGATCTTCTGTTGGCAAGATCGTGACAATATGCTGCGGAGTTATAGGCTTGCCATCCTGCTCTGAGATCACGGCTGCCACAATTCGGTCGCCCATATTTGGCCACACCACTTTCCACGGGGCGAAGGTGTAATCGCCGACGTTGAAGATAGAATAAAACGGCCCGGTCTCGATCACTTGCTTGCCCTGTTTGCGGGTGAAGTAGCGCTTGAAGCCGGAGCGCTCGCGCAGCACGGCCTCGAAGCGCTTGAGATAGGTCCAGGTCTTTGGGTAGCGGCTCTGCATCGTCTTGGGGTCTAAGCCGCGCCGCAGTTTGGGGTCCTGGGTCATCAAGAGATAGGCGGAAGGCTGCGCCAGCCAGCGCTGGACATCGCGCCCGCGCAGCAGCGGGTAGAGCAGGTCCGGCTCGATTTCCACCGTCACCGCTTCCACCTTGCGTTTGGCGCCCTCGGTTACGTTGCGCACGATCCACAACCCATCGGGCCGCTCGGCCACCTTTTCCAGCCAGTACACGCTGTTGGCCCAGGTGGTTGCCCCAGCATGCGCCTGATAGTCCGATTTCCCCAGCACCTTTTGCACGGCTCCGAGGGCAGCCGGGCGGGCGGTGAGCCAGGCACTGGTCGGGTCGTTCGGGTCTACTGGCGTGGCCTGAAATTGCAAGCGGCGGGTTTGCGCCAGGACTTCCTCTAGCGTGCTGTCGTAGTCCAATCCTCGGCCACGGCTGATCTTTTGCCAGTAGGTGTAGTCCACGGGGTAACAGGTAGGTTGTCCCTTTTGCAGCACAAAGACGCTAGTGCGGGTGCTGGCCCCCTCGAAGACTTGCAGGCGGCTCAGGTCGTCCACGTGAATGACACGCAAATGGGGCCCATTTTCGCCGATTCGAAAGCGGCGGAAGCCTTGCCCGGCGCCGCTCGTCTTCCATACGCTTTGGGTGATGACGAAGCCCAATTTGCCGCCCGCTTTGAGGAAACTGGCGATCACGGCATAGGTCATTAGGGTCGAAAGGTCCTTTTTCCCTTTGCCCAGGATGGTGTCCATGCCGGAATGGACGAACAATCCCAATTCCTGCCAGAGGGGCGCGGAGCGGTCCCGGTAGGCTTGGGGCAGGCTTTCCCAGTTGATCCACGGGGGATTACCGACGATGTAGTCGAACGGCTCCAGGAAGAGGGGCATGAAGGCGTTTTTGATGACCCTGGCCCAGATGCCGTCAAGGCCGTCGCGGTGTAAGGTTTGCAAGCGTTCAAAGAGGTCTCGCAGGGTGGTTTCGTGGGTCGAGTCCGCGTTCAGTTCCGGCAATTCGCGGCGGCAGCGTTGCAGGAAAGCGTCGGTGGTGAAGCCGCCGGTGATATACTCTTCGAGCAGGTCGGTCAGTTTTTCGATTTTGGCGCGGCTATCCACAGCCAGGGGCAAGGGGAGGGGTCCGACGGCGGTTTCCAGGATGCGGCGGTTGTGTTCCCACAATCCCTGGCCTAGGGTGGGGGTCAGGATGCTGTCGGCCAGGTAGATGGGCAGTTCGACTTCGCGGCGGCGGTAGGGGAGCAAGTCGGCGATGGCCAGGAGGAAGTTGACACGTGCGGCCATGACGGCCAGGGGGTTGAGGTCCAGACCCGCCAGGTTGTGGAGGATGAACTCCAGGGTATCGGCTTCGGCTAGTCCCGCCTGGCGGCAGTTGGCCTTGAGGGCGCGGGCCGCCAGCACGAGGAAGGTGCCGGAACCACAGGCCGGGTCGAGCAGGCGTTTGGGGGAGAGGGGGGAGACTGCTCCGGATTTGGGCATTTGGAAGAGCGGTTCATCGAGTTGGGCCAGCAGGTGCTCGGCGAGCCAGTCCGGGGTGTAGAACTCGCCGAGGTCGTGGCGGATTTCGCGGGGCAGGAGATAGTGGTAAAGCTTTTTGAGCAGGTCGCGGGCGGAGTGGGGGTCATCCTGAACGGTGACGGGGTTGTAATCCGCTAGGCGCTGAAGCACTTGGCCCAGGGCGGCCTCCACGCTGGCATCCCAGGCATCGAGATACCAGGCGAAAAAATCCCCTTCCAGGAGGTTTTTGAGGCCCAGGGTGCGAAAGAAGCCGCCGCTTTCCAGGTTTCGCAATTCGCGGCGTAAGGCATCCCCTGCCAGAGAAGCGACGGTTGTCAACGGGGTGGCACCGAGGGCACCACCCGCATAAGCTTGCAGCACCAGTCGGGCGATGTTTTTGACGATGAAGGCGAAGTAGGTTTGCAGGGCGAAGAAGAAGCGCGGCATGTCGGTCTGTTCCGGCTTTAGTCCCATGCCCTGGAGGAAGTCGCGTAACTCCGCTTTGTGCTGCAACTGTCCGGCGGCGGCCTCGTAACCGGCCGTCTCGCCGAAAAAGAGCTGCCACTGCTCAAACAGGCGGGCGGTCAAATCGTCGGCGTGGTCGCTGAGGGCGTGGTACAGAGCGCGGGTCACCTCCTGACTAAGGGGATTGTGATTGCCGAAATCCTCGACCAGGTTTTCCGGAATCAGGGCGCGGCCAGAGGACAGGGAGAACAGGGAGCGCAGGAAGCGTTCACACGAGGCCGGGTTGACGGGCAGCGGTTCCTCCACGATCCAGTGGCCCTGATGATAACGGACGAAGATGAAGAAGCTGCCGTCAAAGGCCACTCCGAGCAGGCGATCACGCTCGTGGCGTTCCGTTTGGGCTAAACCGGCGATGTAATTTTTGACCTGTTCGACGGCGTGGGCGGTCGGCCCGTGGGTCAAGTCCCTGCGCAGTGAGCCAGGCGGCTCGTATTCGATAACCAGGCGGTTATAGACTGCATCGGCGCGGCCGGTGGCCAGCGTGTATTGCTCGCGGAAGAACAGGTCCACGCCCAGTTCCCTTGCCAGGCGTTCGATCTCATTGTTCATCTGCCGCTCAAACTCTGCCTCGTTGTGGGCACTCCGGGTGGCGCGGAGCGTGTCCTGAGCAAAAGCCGGCGCTAATTCCCGAATTCTCTGATAAGTTTGCAGCATCGGGGCTGATCCCAAGGTGGCAAGGATTGGCTTTACTGTGTTGTAACAGCGTAGAACAGACTGCCAGAGCACGCAAGGGGGCATCTACGGAGCATACCCGCATCCTTCACCCTCGAAGCGTGAGGCTCCCACAGCGCGGGGAGACAGGAGCGAGGAACGGACCGCCGCTAAGACAGCGAGAATGCAGCACGGGGGGAATGAGGGAACGGTCCAGGAGCAGTGGCGCAGGGGGACGTCCGCTGCTTCCCCTCGCTCAGGCAGCGGCTGAGGCGGTTCAGGGCTTCCTGCCAGTGCCCCGGATGCTGGAGCAGGCCGAGGCGGACCATGTTCCGTCCGCTTGGTCCGCAGAGTTCCCCCGGTAGAACCCGCAGCCGATACTTCCGCTCCAAAACCTCGGCCCATTGTCGGCCATCGAGGCCCAACGCCGCGGTCGAAATCCACAGAAAGCCGCCCTGGCCACTATCCCCCGTTTCCAGCCCCCAACGCTGGAAGAGGTCCCCCGCCTGCTGCCGCTGCTTCTGCCAGCGCTGGAACAGGGCCGGTCGTTCGTGCTGCGGTCGGCTTTCCTCCAGGCAAGCAGCGGCTAGCCATTGACAGGGCGTTGGCACCACGGCAGCGTGGAGATGCTGAAGCGCCTGGCAGGCACGTAAAACCACGCGGGGGCCGATCAGCCACCCGACCCGCCAGCCCCGCACGTTGTGCGACCAGCTCAACGAATCGGCGAGGAGCAGGTGCGGTCTGATGCCGGGGATCGCTTCCCACCGCGCCGCCTCTCCCCGCGGATGCAGTTCGGCAAAGGCCTGATCCACGTACAGCAACACATCATGGGCCGCCGCCAGCCAGGCGATGTACTCGCGATCTTCGGGATGAAAGACCGCCCCCGTCGGGTTCACCGGGTCCGCCAAAAGCAGCATGCGCGCCCGCCGGATGGCTCGCTCCAGCACGGCACGGGGAAAGCGGCACCACCCGTCCTCCACCCAGGTGGGCACCCACGCGAGGCGTGCCCGTCGGCTCTGTGCTCCCCAGGCCAAAAGCGGCGAACAGGGGTCGAAGAGAACCACCCGATCGCCAGGATCAAGGCACGCCTCCAGCGCCAGGCTCAAAGCGCCGCTTCCGCCGGGAGTGATCAGCACATTCTGAGGGGAAATCTCCGCAGCGGGGACGTAGCGGGCGGCCACCACAGCGCGCAACTCTCCGCATCCGCCAGCGGGAGGCAGAGCATTGCTGCTGTGGCTCGGCGGCAGAAAACTCACGTTCCGAATCGCCCCGTGCCGCAAATCGATCACCCCGCCCCCGTGAGCCTCTTCCCCCCACGGCAGCGGTGCGGACAGGACTTCTCCCGGCAGCGAGAGCATCGCGCGGGCCAGGCGGTTTACGGTTTCGCTCTCCGCGGCATTCCTCCAGAGCCAAGCCGTGGGGGAACGACTCCTCCCCCGCCACCGCCGCCACCAGTCCGTTGCCCACCGGATCATCCTTCCGCCTCCGGCTCCAGCCAGCCCTGTCCATCCGGCCCGCATTCTGAGCGATTCCCTCCCCTGCTGTAAAGGGGACCTTGCCCGTGGGAGGAGCCGGGGACGGGAAGCAGGCGGCTGTTCGCCTTCACGCAGGCATCGTCTGGCCTTTCCCCACGGTTACACTTTTCAGACAGGACGGTGGAAAGAACCGGGGCGCACCGCCGTCAGTGCTCCCCGGCTCCTGTTCCCTTCGAGCGGAAGAAGGATGGAATGTGCTGTCCGAATGATGTCACCAATCGTTACCCAGCACTTCCCGGCCCGAAAACGTGGAGGCCGCCCGATAGGTGTTGAGACTCATCGAATCCAACACAAAGCGGACGGAGCCATCCGCCAAGGCGAAGTTCGCCCCACCGGGATGCATGCTGCGGAAGGAGTACACGTTCGGCCAAAAGCTGGGGGACACATTGACGCCCGCCGGCCGGATGAGCAGGGTGCCGAGGTTCAGGGGGATGGCACACACCCCATTGGCGCCGTTGGCATACGCCCAGGCATTGTGATCATTCATGATGCCCACATCTTCCCCAATCATCAAAGTGTTGCTGGTGCCATCCGTGATGTACTCCATGCGGAAGCGGCGGCGGTTGTCCTCCCGGCAGAAGATGCCATTGCCGCAGTTGGCGCCGACCAAGCCCTCCCCGCCGGACCAGCCGGTGTTGTTGGTGTAAGCACTGGCGCTCCCCCCATGGGTGTAGTGCGAACCGGAGACCCCCTTGTAGCTCGTCGAGGCCATGACGAATCCCCCCCAGTTGGCCACGTTGGTGCGGGTATCAGGTGTCGGATCGCTCGGACAGCGGAAGGTGGGAACCACCGTCCGGAACAACTGCTGGCCCGTCGCACTATTCATCGGGGCTTCCGGATTGTTGGCCAACCCGCCGGCACGATAAAGATTGTCTTGCTCAATGAACGGCAGGAGCCGGGCCAGAAAGCTCCACTGCCGCTCACTCTGGACGCAGCACCCGCGCCCCGTGAGCGGATCGCCGTTGTAAGGGAATCGTCCGTTCGCATCGTGGTAGCTGTGCACCGCCAGCGCGATCTGCTTGAGATTGTTACTGCACTTCGAACGGGCCGCCGCCTCGCGCACCTTCTGCACCGCGGGCAAAAGCAGGCCAATGAGGATGGCAATGATGGCGATCACGACGAGCAGTTCGATCAGCGTGAACGCCTCCCGCAGAGACATCGACCGTTTCATGAGACCACCTCCACGCGTGAATGAAAATCGACATGCGGTGAGGCTGATAAACCCGATAACACCTTGAGACCTCACCACCAACCCCACACTAAATCGGCGAAAAGATGAATGCAAGATGAAAATCGAAAAAAATGTTTGACGATCATCTCTTGGTGTTCATCGGGAAGAGACGACTAGGTTCTGACCATCAAGAGCCACTCTCCCGAATGGCGGGCAACAGGCGGCGAATGACGAGCAGGGGAACAGGAGGACAAAAGGGCCGGGGTAAAGGGTGGAGTTGCTGTGCCGTGAGCGGCGAGCGGGGAGGGGTCAGAAACCAATCGGGATTTCCCGGTCATGAGGGAGACAGAGACGGTTTCCGACCGCATTGTTCCCGTGGAGTTCGGATTTCCTCCGCGTCTTGCTCTCGGCGTATTTTTTTGGTAATGTGACAGTCATAATCATCCCCGCCCTTCCAGAATATCAGTTCGCCCCTATCCCCAGGAGGGCCCTATCGTGCCCATTTCTCAAACGTGCCCGCAATGCCGTGTGCGTTTGCGCGTCCCCGACGAGAAGGTGGGCCAGGCGATTCGCTGTCCGAAATGCGGGCACAGCTTCCCAGTGACTCTGCTCGCGGAACCACGAGGCCATCAGGACGGAACCGGTGACAATCCGGTGGCACGCACCGAGCAGAAGCCGACCGAGCAAGGGCCGGGGTGGGAAGTCATCGACCGGGCGTCGTCTCCGCCCCTGGTGGCTCAGGTGGTTGAAGATGAAGATGAATCGGTCCCCCTGCCGACGAAACCGCGGAAGTCCCGCAAGGCTGCAAAAAAGGCCGATTCCCTGGAGACCGTCAAAGTCGTCGGCGGGGTGATAGCCGCCATCTTGGGCGTCATCGGGGGAGTATATTTGCTTCTGGTTTTTTTGGGTTTTGCGGGCACCGCCTCGTCCGCCTACGGGGAGTTATGCGACATTTTTGAAACGGCTGCGACCGCGCTGGAAGACGCCCGGCAACCTCAAAAGCGGTCCGCCGCCGCCCAAAAACTCTCCGAACAAGCCAAACGGCTGCAAGCCTGGACGGACAAATACAAGGACGCAAAAGCGGAAGAGGCCGCCATCAAAGCGGCGCTCCGCCGCTATGAGGAACGCATGGAAAAAGCCCTCGTACGCGTCGGTATCGCCGAACAACAATTGCAAGATGACCCGGAAGCGATGAAGGACCCCAACGTGTCCCAAGCTGTGCGCGCCTGGCGAGTGGCCCTTCTGGGCTTGGCAAGTCAGACCGACCCCCTTCACAAATTCAAGCCCTCCCGCCGCTGAATGACGAGCCACGAGGACGGCATAGCCCGACTCTGCCCTTGCGCCCCGCCCTCGCGCCGCGGACGACTCCCACTTCCAGCCGCCGCGGCCTCACACATCGCCCGGTGACAAGCCCTGGTCACGGAATGATGCGGCACTTCGGCAGCGCCTTTTGCAACTCCTGCTTTCCCGCCCTGGTGACCCTGGTGTCAAAAAGGATCAACATTTGCAGATTCTTCAGCGCTGCCAGCTCCTTCAGCCCGGCGTCGGTGATGCGGGTGCCGCGCAGCTCCAGCTGTTGCAGATGTTTGAGTCCGGCTAGCTCCCGGAGTCCGGCATCGGTGATACGGGTGTGCGCCAAGTTCAGCGATTGCAGGCTGGCGATCGGTATCAGCTCCTTCAGCCCGGCGTCGGTGATGCGGGTGCCACGCAGCTCCAGCCGTTGCAGGCGGGGCAAACCGGCGAGCACCTTCAAGCCTTCATTGGTGATGGCGGTGTCTTCCAGGAAAAGGGCTTGCAACTTCTTCAGCCGGGCTAACTCCCGGAGTCCGGCATCGGTGATGCGGGTGCGGTCGAGGTGCAGGGTTTGCAGCTCCGTGAGTCCGGCCAGTTCCTTCAGCCCCGCGTTGGTGATGTAGGTTTGGCTCAAATCCAGCGTCTGAAGATGGGGGAAGCCGGCCACGACTTTCAAGCCGGAGTCGGTGATCCAGGTATACCTCAGGCCGAGCATCTGTAGCTTCTTCAGTCCGGCCAGCTCTTTCAGCCCCCGATTGGTGGTCCAGGTTCCGCTCAGGTTCAGAACGTGCAGGTCGGGGAAGCCGGCCACTACTTGCAGCCCGGAGTCCGTGATTCGGGTATTGACCAGGTCCAGCACTTGCAGCTTGTTCAGCCCGGCCAGTTCCTTCAGCCCCGCATTCGTGATCCGCGTAAAGTCCAGATTCAACGCTTGCAGGTTTTTGAGATCGGCCAGCACCTTCAAGCTCGCATCGGTGATCTTGCTATAGCCCAGATTCAGCGACCGCAGGTCCTTGAGACCGGCCAAGGCGGCCACCCCTGCATCCGTGATCGAATTACCGTACAGGCCGAGCACTTGCAGCTTTTTCAGCCCGGCGAGTTCTTTCAGTCCGGCATCGGTGATTGCAGAGTAGCTCAGGTCCAACCCTTGCAGGGTCGTCAGTCCTACCAACTCCTGAAGTTCGGCATCGCTCAGGCCGGAGAAGCGCAGGTCGAGGACGTGCAGACTCTTCAAGTTGGCCACGTTTTTCAACGCCGCTTTGGTAATTCGGCTGAAGCGCAGGTCCAGGCCAAAGGGCGCTCCCGGATCGGGCAGCGGCGGCAGCGGCTCATCGTGGTTATAGGCCAGGGCCGGCAGGTCGCCCGGCTGGCCCTCCTCCAGGGGCACAAATTCCCACTCCAGGGTGAATCTGTTTTGCCGCATCCAGCCGATTTGGGCGCCGGCTGCTCGCCACTTTTGGGCCACTGCGGCGGGCAACGGCGTGGGCGGGGCGGCCGTCTTCGGTGGCTCTGGCGGGGCTGCCGCGGGTAAGGTGGTGGCGAGCCACACGAGCGGGGCGAAGGAGGGGAGCAGGATGAAATGACAGCGTGGCGTCATGGCCAGCTCTCCGCGAGGGGATGTTTGAGAAGAATATATCAAATGGTCCAGGCCCTTGAGTTGGCGCAGCCAGAAAAACGTTGAGGCGGTCGGGGAAGGTGGGTCGCTTGAGGGGGTGCGGGCCGCAGGGTGAACGGCGGATGTCAGCGGGCGGCGGTGTTCTGGGCCTGGCGGTAGCAGTGGTCGAAGAGCAACTGCCATTCGAGCAACTGGACGCGGCGGGCGAGCAGTTCCTGGTCGGAGCCGGTGCCGCGGACCGCTTCGCAGAAGTCCACGAAGGCCTCCGGGGAGGTGAAGCGGTAGCCGAGACGAGGGGCGAGGCGCTGGAGCTGTTCGAGCACCGGATGCGCACCGACGCGGCGCCACCAGTATTTGCTGTTCCAGGCGTCGGGTTCCCGGCGGTGCAGGATGGCATGCCAGAAGCTGCCTTCCGCGGTGGGCAGGCTTTGGCTGATCTGGTGCGACTGCTCGAGGAAGTCAAAGTAGAGCCACAGGCCAGCGAGGCAGGGAGGGGGGAGCTGCAATCGTGCCAGCGACGGCTGGCGGGCGAGCACCGGCTGGCCTGGCCCCAACTCCGGCAGGCGCTCCTCACGCAACAACTCGGCCACTTCCGGGCCGTAGTGTTCGGGATCGAACAGGAATGGCCAGTCCATCGCGGGGCGATCCCCTCCCGGCATACACCGCTCCCCTGGCATCAGCCCGGCATCAGGCGATGGTCCACCGACGCGGAACCCGAAAGCCGGCGCGGAACGGCGAGCTGGTCCTCGGACCTCACGGACGCAGGCGGATTTCTATCGTTTTACCCGCTTCGATGACTTCCGTCAGCCCGGAGCTTTTCGGATCGGCATAGCGCGGGGGAACGTCGACGAATTGGAGGACTTCCTTTCCCTTGCTCTGCTGGAGGTGGAGCTGCTGCTGGCCGCGGAGCATCTGGGTATTGACGCCGATGTACACCTTGCCGGTGGGGGCGTTGGGCAGGGTGAATTCGCCGCCGGGGCCGAGCTGGGCGGACGCGCTGCGTCCATCGTCAGTCACAAAGGTAATCAGACCCGCCTCCACGGGTTTGTCCCCCAACAGCACCTTGCCCGTGACGCTGACTCCCGCGCTGGAGGAGCCGCCGCCACATCCGGTCAGGGAAAGTGCACAGGACGCCGCCGCTAACAGGAATGCCGCAACGCGCCGACGGTGGGAAACGCAGAGCCGGTGTATGTCGATCAAGGGAAAGCCTCCTTCGTCTTCAGGGTGGTGTGGCAGGGCTGTTTGCTCTTCGTGCTGTTCGCTTTTCACTTGCGGGACTCTCTCCCGCGACACTCTCTCCGTGACAAGCCAGCGCCAGGGGGGCCCGATGCGGGAGGGGGAGCACCCCCCTCTCCGTGTTCCGAGCAGCTCCGAGTGAATCGTCAATCTCCGGCAACATGACGGTCCGCTCTTCTTCCCAGCAGCGGGAGAGTGAGCCACGCTGGCCAGGTGAGAGTGGGAGCGGGAATCGCAAGGACCGTGCTCAGTTCCAATCGGGTCCGAGCAGGCCGCCATCGTTGGGCAGCACCGCCAGGCTCCAGGTGGCGACGGAGATATTGGCGTTGACCATGCGGACGCTGCCGTCGCCGAGCAGGGCCAGGGTGCCGCTGGTGCTATGCCCCTGAGCCGGGAATTGCCAGAGGTTGCAGTCAGCAGGACGAGGGTTGACCTGGGGGACGGGGAAAAGGCGGTAATTGGGATCGGCGGGATTGCTGGTCCAGCCGAGGTTGATGCGGGCGAAGACAGGCCAGAACTTGTCATCCGCCGGATGGCCCCAACCGACGCCGCCATTTTGGCAGCGCATCCGCTTCTCGGCGACAAAGACAGTGTTGGAGGTACCATCGGTGATGCCGACGAGTTTCTTCGCGCCCGCGCCGTTGTTCCAGTCCCAAATGTTGTTGGGGTAGGCTTCGGGACGGCCGAAGACCTGCCAATTGCAGGCATAGCTGGCCAGGGCCACGTCCACCGGGTTGGTCGTCCACATCCAGGATATCGGCGGGTTATTGAAGCCGCCGACCAGTACTCCTCCGCCCGGATCGGAAGAGTCATTCGGAGCTTGCAGGACTTTGAGAGGCACGCTCATGGCAGCCTGCGTAGCGTTGATCGCGCCCAAACCGCTGCCGGGCCAGTTGGTGATGGAAGCCTGAATCACCCCTTGCTCGAAGAAGGGGAGCAGGCAGAAGAAGAAAGTGCCGTCGCTATTCGTGTAGCCGCCCCGATACGGGGGATTGTTCCACCAGAAGGCCACCGCGGGCGGCAGGACGCCGTATTGGTCGTGGCCATTATGCACGGCCAGGCCGATCTGCTTGAGGTTATTCATCGAGGTGGCGCGAGCGGCGGCATCCCGTACCTTCTGCACCGCAGGCAAAAGCAGGCCGATCAGGATCGCAATGATCGCAATGACGACCAGCAGCTCGATGAGCGTAAACGCGGTTGAACCGCCCCGACGGCGGGGAGAGGAAAATGATGGCATGGTGTCACTCCCAGTTGCTAAACCTTGTGCCTCTTCACGCTGAGTTATTCGTAGAAACATCATTTCTTCAGGTCAATACCCGACGGAGCGGCGGGTCTTACAAAAAGCGGAAAAAGGCGAGGTGTACACCTTTTGGCATGGAGTGCTCAGCGGGCCGGGGGGACATTGTGCGAGGGCGGATCAGTAAACCGACGCCATGGGCGGAAGCAGCACTCGTTGTGCCAGAGTAGGTTCTGGAGACGGGAACGGCAGGAGGGAAAAGGGCGCTTCCTCACCGCCGAGGGACCGAAGGAGTTTCTGGCACAGGCTTTGCCGAATGTTGCTTGACCTCGGAGTGTGGTATGGTGGGTCCGGTGGGGTGACTGAGGGCAGTGAGTCTAACAGCACGTGCGCGGCTGGGGAGGGGACGTGATGGCAAGCCGCTGGATTCGCTGGTTTCGGGAGCTGAGTTTGTCCGATGTCGGGTTGGTGGGCGGAAAGAATGCCTCGCTGGGGGAGTTGTATCGGGAGTTGACGCCGGTGGGGGTGCGGGTGCCCAATGGCTTCGCGGTGACCGCGGAGGCATACCGGCATTTCCTGCGGGTCCATCAGTTGGAAGAGGTCATCCAGCGGGAGCTGGCCGGTTTGGACACCCGCCATTTGGAGGAACTGGCGGAGCGCGGGCGGCGGATTCGTGAGGCGATCCTGAGCCGGCCGTTGCCGCCGGAGCTGGCCGGAGAGATCGTGGAAGCCTACCGGTCCTTGTGCCAGGAAGCCGGGGCGGAGATCGAGGTGGCGGTACGCTCCAGCGCGACGGCGGAGGACCTGCCCACAGCGAGCTTCGCGGGGCAGCAGGAGTCGTATCTGAACATCCGCGGGGAACGGGGCGTGCTGGAGGCGGTCCAGCGCTGCATGGCGTCGTTGTTCACCGACCGGGCGATTTCCTACCGCGTGGACCGGGGCTTCGAGCACATGGCGGTGGCGCTGTCCGTGGGGGTGCAGCGGATGGTCCGCTCGGACCTGGCCTGCGCCGGCGTGCTGTTCACGCTGGACACCGAGAGCGGCTTTACTGACGTGGTGCTCATCCACAGTGCCTGGGGCCTGGGCGAAAGCGTGGTCAAGGGACGGGTCGACCCGGACGAGTACATGGTGTTCAAGCCGACCCTGCGGGCTGGTTTCCGTCCGATCCTCAAGCGGAGCATCGGGGCCAAGCAAGAGCGGCTGATCTATCGCCGCGGCGGGGGGACCAAGGCGGTGCCGACCCCGCCGGAGGAGCGCGAACGCCTGACGCTCCAGGACGAGGAAGTGCTCACCCTGGCCCGCTGGGGATGCCTGATTGAGGAGCACTATTCCCGGCGGCAAGGGCACTGGGTGGGCATGGACCTGGAGTGGGCCAAGGATGGCCGCAGCGGCGAGCTATTCATCGTGCAGGCCCGCCCGGAGACGGTGCATACCCGCCGGCCACACTTGCAGCGGGAAGTCTACCATCTGGAACAGAAAGGACGCCTCCTGCTCCAGGGGCGCAGCGTCGGGGAAAAAATCGGGGCCGGAACGGTGCGGGTCATCCGCGATGTCCACGAATTGTCCCAGTTCCAACCCGGCGAGGTCCTCGTGGCAGATATGACCGACCCGGATTGGGAACCGACGATGAAGATGGCGGCGGCCATTGTCACCAATCGCGGGGGGCGGACCTGCCATGCGGCCATCGTCAGCCGGGAGATCGGCGTGCCGTGCGTCGTAGGGACTGGCACCGCCACGCAGCAGCTCCGCACCGGCCAGGAGGTGACCGTCTCCTGCGCGGAAGGGGAAGTGGGCAAGGTGTACGACGGCCGCCTGGCCTTCCGCAAAGAGATGCTCGACCTGCAAACCTTGCCGCAGCCCAAAACGCGCGTGCTGGTCAATATCGGAGACCCGGACCAGGCGCTGGCCCTCTCCTTCCTCCCCGTTCAAGGCGTCGGCCTGGCCCGCATCGAATTCATCATTTCCAGCGCCATCCAGGTCCATCCGTTGGCTTTGACCCGCTTCGAGCAGTTGCCGCCGGGAAGCGAACGCGACCGGATCGCCCAGCTCAGCCGCCACTATGACCCGCACAAGCCGCGCTACTTCGTGGAAAAGCTCGCCGAAGGCGTGGGACGCATCGCCGCCGCCTTCTACCCCCGCGAAGTCATCGTCCGCCTGTCGGATTTCAAAAGCAACGAGTACGCCCACCTCCTCGGCGGCCATCATTTCGAACCGCAGGAGGAAAATCCCATGCTCGGCTTCCGCGGCGCCTCACGCTACTACGATCCCCGCTACCGGGACGGTTTTCTGCTGGAATGCCAGGCCATGCGGCAGGTGCGGGAGGAGATGGGCTTGAAGAACGTCCATCTCATGATTCCCTTCTGCCGCACGCCGGAAGAAGGACGCAAAGTGATCGAGGTCATGGCCCACGCCGGCCTCGTCCGCGGCGCCGAGGGACTGAAGGTATACGTCATGGGCGAAATTCCCACCAATGTGCTCCGGGCTGCGGAGTTCGCCGAGGTCTTCGACGGCTTCTCCATCGGCTCAAACGACCTGACGCAACTGACCCTCGGATTGGACCGCGACTCGGAGCTGGTCGCCCACCTGTTCGACGAGCGCGATCCGGCGGTGCAGTGGCTGATCGCCGAGTTGATCCGCCAGGCCCATCAGCGGGGTCGGCCCGTGAGCATCTGCGGTCAGGCGCCCAGCGACTACCCGGAGATGGTTCGCTTCCTGGTCGCAGCGGGCATCGACAGCATCTCGCTCAACCCCGACGCCGTGCTCAAGACCCTTCCCGTCATCCTGGCGGCGGAGCAAGAGAAAGACGCCCAAGCCGCAGGGGCGAAGAAGGAATCTTGACCCTCTCTGCCCCAGGCCAAGGGGAAACCTGACGCTTCTGGCTGGTCGTCGTGGCGGAAGCAGGGAAAAAACAACCTCTCCGCGGCACTGAGCCGGCGTTTGGGGGGAAAATCCAAAGGGATGATCACCGCGTCGGGAAGGGACCAACTGGCTCAAGCGGGGGGAGTTCCCCGGCGGGGTTACTTTTTCGCAGCTTGCTGGGCCTTGCGGATGGCACGCATGCGGGCGGCTTCCTTGCGGCGGCGCACTTCGCACGGCTTCTCATAATACTCGTGAGCTTTCAACTCCCGCTTCATGCCGCTGCGCTCGATCAGCTTTTTGAACCGCCGCAGAGCAGCACTGATTGGTTCTTTGTCATGCACGCGCATCTTCAGACCCATACACGCTCCTCCTTTCCTTCACGCGGACATACCCAGGATTCCGGGAAAAGCAAGCAGGACAGCACCATCCTTCCCCTCTGCCGCCTTAGCAAATCCATAAGGAAGGATTGTGCCGCTTCCTGCGATTCTGCCCAGTTTTTGGCTCTGTCGCAGCATTTCCATTATATCGTCTCGTCGGAAGGGGGAACATGACGGCGAACCCTTTGACCGCATTCTCCCCCGCTAGTGCGGCCTTCATACGAGGGGACCCAACGCCGGTGCGAACCCCAGACGAAGGGACCCCCTACGAGGGCGGGCCATCGACTCAACCTGCCGCCGGTCCCTCGATCTCGATGCTGCCGGAAGCTATAGTCTAGCGTTTTCCTGTCCCGCGGCGAGTATTCCCTGGGGGTTGGGCGGACAGAGATGGTCAGCACCCCTAGCGCCAGCGGAAGACAGGCTTCCGCCGCTCGGAATGCACCGCCCGCAAGAAGCTGCCGGAGAAAGGGCGATGATAGGAATTACGTCATCCCCAGTTCTCGCTTGAGCGAGGTGTACCAGTCGCTGAACCAGCCACGTTTGACCTGGGTCTGGCCGGTCTCCTCCATGACTGTGATGACCATACGCTGGAGTTCGCGTTCGTTTTTGCGTCCTTTGGCGGCATTTTTGGCGGTGTTGACGATCATGTCGAACTCTTTGCGGTCGATGCGGCCGTCGTCGCCCAAGGCGGCCTGGAGCTGGTCCTTGATCTGCTGGATGAGGCGGCTTTCCATGACAAAGTCGTTCTCATCGCAGACCTGGGCCAGGGCGGCGCGGGCGGAGTCGATGCTCACGCCCAACTGGATGGCCGTTTGCAGGATTTCCTTTTCCTCGTTGCGGTCGATGTACTTGTCGTCGTAGGCCCGCAGCTTGATCTCGTTGACGAAGCGGCGTTTGACTTCTTCCATCGAGGCCATGGTCGTCACTCCCCTTTGGCAGTTGGGACGGTGCCCAGAGCTGTTACCCTCACCCTCGCGTCCCCGTGACCGAGGGGGAAAGCTCATCTGTGGAGATCATTCGTTCCCGGCGGCGAAACATTTACCTAACTCGATGATAAAGGCTCAACGGGAGCTGTCAACGAAAGTTGCTCCATCTTCTCGGACGAGAGAACGCCGGGGCAGCCGAGCAGGAAGGAAGTTTCGACAAGGTCCGGCATCCACCCGTCGGCTGGGAAAGAATCTGCGGCCTGGAGAAGATCGGCGGAAGGCAGCGGTTGCTCTGGCGGAAGGTTTTTTTGTCCCCGCTGGCAGGTCGGTTTCAGCCCTGTTCAAAGGGGGAAATGGGGCGGAAGGCCATCTGCTGGGCATCCAGTCCGCCATCCACGACGACGATGGTGCCGGTGGCATAGGCGGCCTTGTCCGAAGCCAGAAAGACATACCACCAGGCGACATCCTCCACGGTGGCGATGCGGCGGAGGGGAATCTGTTCCATGACGGCGTGGCGTTCGCTGGGCGTGGATTTGAGGCCGAAATCGGTCAGCGGCGTTTCGACCAGTCCCGGAGCGACGGCGGCGGTGGTGATCCCCAGGGGGGCCAATTCGACCGCTAACTGCCGACACAGAGCATTGATGGCGCCCTTGCTGGCATCGTAGAGGGTATGCTGGGGTTCGCTCCGGCTGGCGTTGAGCGAAGAGCTGAAGAGGATGCGCCCTGGACGTTTCTCCGCTTTGAGCCGGCGGACAAACTCGCGGGACAGGGCGATCGCCGACCAGACGTTCAGGCCGAAGATGAAGTCAAAGTCCCGGCGCGTGAGTTGTTCCAGCGGCGGCTCCTTGTACGTGCCCACGTTGTTGACCAAAATGTCCAGGCCGGTGAAGGCGTGCCAGGCTTCGGAAAGCAGACGCTCTGGTTCCCCCTCCTGGAGCAGGTCGGCTGGAATGTAGCGGGTGTGTTCGTAATCGCTGAGGATGCGTTGGACTTCGGGGCAGGAGGACAGGGGTTTTTCCGAAGTCAGGACGACCTTGGCCCCGCTTGCTGCGAACGCGCGCGCCACTCCCAGGCCGATCCCTTGACTGCTCCCCGTGACTAGAGCCGCTTTGCCGCTGAGCATGCCAGCATCTCCCCGGAAGGCCGTGGCGGCGGTAACTCCACCCTCGGCGAACAACCCCGGCCGGCGGCGAACACCCCCGGCCCGCCTCGCCTTCCCCGCCGCAGTCATGCACTTGCGCCGCTTTTGGCCAATATAGTAAGCCTAAGCATGCCAGCCGTCAGCCGGGAATCGCCCGGCAGGGCAGACGGAGGCGGTTCGGCAATCAGCGGAGGCGGATAAGGATGAGTACGAGCGGTTCGGTTCCACGCTGGGCGGCCCAGGTCTGGCTGCGGCCGGCGCGGGAAGAAGATGCGTTTTTGCCGGAAGGGCCGCGCTACTTCCGCTGGCAAGGACGGGACGCCGTCATCTGGGTCAACATCCAGACAAGCAGGCAGGCAGATCGGGGGCGCCTGATGGTAGCGGCGACGGAGGCGGAGGGACCCGCAGAAGTGCGAAGCTTCGACTGCCCGGGCCGGCCCGGCTTCGTCCTGCCTACCGATCGGGACGGGGTGGTCCTGGTCGGTCTCGATCATTGTCTCTGCCTCTTCGACCTGGAGCAGCAGGTATGGTCGCGGCCCCTGGCCCATCTGCCGCAGGCCCATCCCCGCACCACGATCAATGACGGCGAGGTGACACCGGATGGCCGTGCCATCGTCTTCGGCACCAAGGACCTGCTCTTCCGGGAACCGTTCGGGTGCCTGTATCTGTACGACGTGCCGCAGCGCCGCCTGCATGTGCTGGCCGAAGGGCAAACCTGTTCCAACGGCAAGGTCATTCGCCAGGAAGCGGAGGGCTGGATACTCTACGACATCGACACGCCGACGCGTCAGGTGCGCCGCTACCGGCTGGACATCGAGGGCGGCCAGGCGCAGTTCCTGGACGTGGCCCTGGATTGGCATGGCTGGGAGGAGTTCCCCGATGGGATGTGCGCGGCGGATGACCAATCCGTGATCATCGCCTTCTACCATCCGGGGGACCGAGACGGAGGCCGGGCGGTACGCTTCGACCTGGAGAGCCGAGAAGCGGTGGAGGAGTGGGAGGTGCCATTCTCCCCGCGGGTGACCTGTCCGCTGCTGCTGCCCCCGTCTTCCCCGCCGCGCAGCGATCGGGCGCGGTTGATCCTCACGACGGCGGAGGAAGGTATGCCCCCGGAAGTCCGCCAGCGCAATCCGAACGCGGGGTGCTTGTTCCAGGCACCGACGAGTTTGCCCGCCGCGCCGGAGCCAGCCGTCGTGCGTTTGGGAGAGGATTAGGGGCCGTCTGCGCCTGCCGGGGAAAGTCGACCTGGCGGAAGCGGAGGCTCAAAAAGGAATCATTGGCAGGTTCTGTCCCAGTGGGGTAGTCATGAGTGCCGAGAGCAAAGGATGGTGGCAAGCCGGGGCCGTGGGGGGGCTTTGCGGGGCCGTGCTCGCCTTGGTGGTGAATCGCTGGCTGCCTCCAGCGGTGCCTCCGCCCTCTCCAGCACCGGCACCCCAAGAGGCGGAGACCCTGGTGGATGAAGGAGCCAAGCAGTTTGTCCAGCGTTGCCTGTCCCACATCAAAAATCACCGCCTGGAAGAGTTTGCCCAGGAAGCCAAGCAAAGCCGAGCGGTGATCGCCGAGGACGACTTGAAGAAGTTCCTGGAGCGGCTGCAACGGGACCGGGAATTGTCCCTGCGGAGCTTCGGCCAGCCGTTGGGCGAATACGAATTGCTGCGAGTGACGGCTCCCAGTCCCTCGCTGGTCCGCTTCATCTATCTGGAGCGCTTCGAGCGCGGGGCCGTCTGGTGGGTCTTCGTCCTTTACCGCACGCCGGAACGCTGGCAGATGGCCTGGGTGGATTGGGGGGCGAACCTCGCTGTGCTCTTCGCGGGTCTGTCCTAATCGCAGCTCGCTGCGTCCGCCCTTCGTGACTCGCTGGACAGCAAACGCCCTGGGGAACAAACGGCTTGGCGGATTTGGAGACCCAGTTTTCCTCAGACAACCCTCGGTTCTGTCCCGCTGGCTGCCGGTCGCTCCTGGTGGGGTTCGGGGGGTGATCGGAGGAGCAGCGGCGGTCCGAGGCGGACTGTCCGTTGCCGGTCATGAGGCGGTCCGCTGGACGGCAAAGGAGGCGGGGGAGACGGCGGATGCATCGAGCGGGGGGCGTTGGGCGGTAGCCAGGAGGCATTCTGCCTTCCCTGCGACGTAGCAGAGCCAAGCCGCGAGATCGGCCGCGGGCTTCCACTGGAGCAGGCGGAGGTACCAGCGCGGCCCGCACCGGGCGATCCGCCGCTGCGCACTGGAGCGGAGCCAATCGACGTGGACCACGCCGCGAACGCTGTGGACCCAAAATTGCTCGGCGGTCAGCATCGCCGTCAGAGTTTCCGGGGTGAAGTGGGTCAAATGGCGGGGCAGGTCCAGGCCGAACCAATCTTGCTGGAACCAGCGGGCCGGCCAGGAGGCGAAGTTGGGCACGGCGACGATCAGGTAGCCGCCGGGAACGAGGAGTTCCCAAGCGCGGCGGAGAATGAGGCGCGGCTGGTGGACGTGTTCCAGGGCCTGCCACATCGTGATGACGTGGAATGATCGAGGGGCGAGCTGGGGGTGGGGCAGGGAGCCGAGCAGAGCGCGGAAGCCCCGTTGTTGCAAGGCATGGACCACCTGCGGGGCGATGTCCAATCCGACGGTCTCCCAACCGCAGGCCGCCATGCGCTGGAGGAACGCTCCGCTGCCGCAGCCGAAGTCCAGCAGCCGGCCGGGGGGTTGGCACGGCAGGCGCCCGCGGCGCTCCGGACAGGGCCGGCCAAACAGCCGCGAAAACCATAAGGGCTTGGGGCGGGGCGGGCGGCGGAACCGGACCGCATGCGGTGCGTAATCCTGGGGGTAGAAGCGGAACATACTCGCCGCATCAGGACGGGGATTGGTGTAGACCAGGCCGCACTGGCGGCAGCGCACCACCGCAAAACGCAAGCCCCGCTGGCCGCCCGGCAACGGGTCTGCCGCCTCCAGCACCAACTCCGCCTCCGCCTGTCCGCAGAGCAGGCAATCCGTCTCTTCCCAGCGGAAATCGTACTGCGAGGAATCCGCCGCGTATTCCACCGGACTGGGAACCACCATCGGGTCGATCACGCCTCCGTGCCAGGTAGCGGCCCGCAGCCTAGCGGAGCGGCAGAGAGCCGTCAATGCCAGTCCCCGTGGAACGGAAGGCCCGGTGCGATTGCCAGACAGTCCCGGCTTGCCCCAAGAGAAGGCAATACAGCGGCTGAATGTGGCTTGCCGCCGCGGCTCGCGTGCAGAAATGGCGCAAAAGCGGGAGAAGTCCCCCTCTGGCGCGGCGGGCTGTCAGGAGCGCTTCCCCTTGGCGGCTGGCTCTTCGTAGGCCTTGACGATGCGCGTGACCAGAGGATTGCGGATGATGTCCGATTCATCCAGGTACACGATGGCCACGCCTTCGACATCGCGCAGGCGCTGGACGGCATCTTCCAGTCCGCTTTTGATGCTTCGGGGCAGGTCGGTCTGGGTCAGGTCGCCGGTGACGACGATTTTGGAATTGATCCCCAGGCGGGTGAGGAACATTTTCATCTGCGCCGGCGTGGCATTTTGGCCTTCGTCGAGGATGATCACGGCATTGTTGAGGGTCCGCCCGCGCATGTAAGCCAAGGGGAGGATTTCGATGATGTCGTTGTCCATGTAGCGCTTGACGGTTTCCGCATCCATGATTTCGTTGAGGGCGTCAAAGAGCGGGCGCAGGTAGGGATTGACTTTGGCGACGAGATCGCCGGGGAGGAAGCCGAGGCGTTCGCCGGCCTCAACAGCGGGGCGGACGAGGACGATTTTGCGCACCTGTCCGCTGCGGAGCAAGCCGACGGCCCAGCCGACAGCCAGGTAGGTCTTTCCGGTGCCCGCCGGTCCGACGCAGAGCACGACATCATGGGTGCGCAGGGCTTGGACGTAGCGCCCTTGGCCATCGGTGCGTGCCCGCAGTCCTCGGCCCGATTCCATGAGGGTCAAGTGGCCGGCGGCTTCGCCGGAACCGCGGACCACATCCAGCACCGTCCGCACATCCTCCGCCTGCAAGCGTCCCCGCCGCCGCAGCAACTGCCGCAACTGCTGCACGGCCCGCTCCGCCTTCTCCACCGCTTCCACCGGCCCCTCAATTTGCAACAAGTCCCCCCGCGCCACCAGCTTGACGCCCAAGGCATCCCGTATCGTCCGCAGGTAGCTGTCCCGCGGTCCAAACAGCAGCACCGCTTCCTCTCGGCTGTCGAGAGTGATCGGATGCGTGACGACATTTTCGCTCATGATCGCTTCACCTCAGCAGGACCTCGTTCCAGGCCTATCGGCTGGCCTATCCCTCAGCCGTCCGGCTTCCCAGCTTCCCGGAGACGTTGAGGCTTCCCGAAGACCGACAACGCAACCCATCGCTTGAAAGCTAAAATCCTCATCATGGCCAGAGGAACCGTGACGGAGGGAATTGGGACCAGAGATAGACGACCGGCGCCGCAAAAAGGAGCGAGTCGATCACGTCCAGCAGTCCGCCGAAAGCGGGGAGCAGCGCGGCGGCGTCTTTCGCATGGCAGTCCCGTTTCCAGAGGGACTCCGCAAGGTCTCCTAGCATGCCGGCTCCGCCGACCAGGAGTCCGAAGAGGACGGCTTCGCCCAGCCCGGCGGGAAAAAGCAGCGGCTGCCACTGCCCCAGAAGGATCGCCGTAGCTGCTCCCCCGGCCAATCCCCCCGCTGCCCCCTCCCAGGTCTTTTTGGGGCTGAGGTAGGGCGCCATGGGGGTACGTCCCAGGAACGTGCCGGTGAAGTAAGCCGTGATGTCATTGACTTTCGGCACAGCGATCGCCGCCACGAGCCAGGCCAGCGCTGGAGGCCCCTCCCCGGACTGCGGTAGGAGGCGCAATTGGAGAAAGCAGGAGCCGAGCAGGCCAAGGTAGCTCAGGATCAGCGTGGTGGCCGCCAGGCGGGGGAGGGCTGCTCCGGCATGGGGGTAGCAGGCCATTTCCCGCAGGAAGGCCGCAAGGAAGGCCCAGCCGTAGGCGAAGAGCACCGCCGTCCAGGGGGAGGGTGGGCAGAGGGGGGAAGCGGGGAAGGCGGAGGCGGCGAACAGGTGCCACCAGTTGGCCGCCCAGCACAGGCTCAGGCCCAGGCCGAGCAGACCCAGCGGCGGACGATGGGCCGGTTCGAGCAGTTGCTGGAGTTCGTAGGCTGCACGCCAGAAGACGGCCAGCACCGTGAGGCCCAGCAGCGGATACCACGGCGCCAGGAAGCCATCCAGGTAGAGCAAGGCGGCGGCCAGCAGGGCCAGGACGGAGCCGATGAGCAAGCGGGTTCGGATCATGCGGAGTCGTCAGTTTCTTTCCCCAAGCCGCCGAAGCGCCGCTCGCGCCGAGCGTAGTCCCGCAGGGCTTCGTGGAACAGGGGGGCGTCGAATTCCGGCCAGTAACGCGGCGTCACCCACAGTTCGGCATAGGAAATCTGCCACAGGAGGAAATTGCTGAGCCGCATCTCTCCGGCCGTGCGGATGAGCAAATCGGGATCGGGCATTCCCGCCGTGTAGAGTTGGGAAGCGAACGCCGCTTCGTCGATCTGGGCGGGGGCCAGCCGTCCCTCCCGGACCGCTTCGGCCAGGGCGCGGGCAGCATCGAGAATCTCGGCCCGGCTGCCGTAGTTGATCGCCAGGCAGAGGGTCAGACCGCGGTTTTCCGACGTGGCGGCCACATTCTCCGCGATCGCCGCCTGCACTTCCGCCGGCAATCCCTCCCGCCGACCGATGACCGCCAAGCGGATGTTCTGCTCCATGATGCGGGGCCGCTGCTCGTGCAGATACTTCTGCAACAGGAGCATGAGGAAGTCGATCTCTTGGCGGGGCCGTTTCCAGTTTTCCAGACTCAGGCAGTAAAGGGTCAGATAGGGAATGGCCAGGCGGCAACACTCCTCGACGACGCAAGCCACGGCCTTGGCACCTTCCAGATGCCCTGCTGTTCGTTCCTTGCCGTGGGCCCGCGCCCACCGCCCATTCCCATCCATGATGATGGCCACGTGCTGGGGCAAGCGGGCCGGGTCGAGTCCCACTGTGGCGGCGTAGGCGGCAGGGTCGACAGTCACGCGGCGGATGCCTCCGAGGTTCCGATGCGTAGGGACGGATGCCAGGCGGCCCGTCTCAAGCCCCGCTGTACCCGCCGGCCCCCGACCCGCCAGGGAGGTGGTTCGGCCAGCGAGCGCGGCAGAGCCGGTTCCTTCACCACCATCTTACACGCCTCACGCCGCAAGACGGATGGTTTGCTCCCGATCCGGGCCGACGGAGATGATGGACACCGGCAGGCCAATGAGTTCCGCAATCCGATCGACGTAGCGGCGGGCGGCGGGGGGCAGGTCGGCCAGACGGCGCGCCGTGCTGATATCTTCCCCCCAGCCGGGCAACGTCTCATACACCGGCCGGCAGCGCTGGAGTTCGTAGGCATCGCTGGGGAAATGGACAGTGCGTTCCCCGTCCCGCTCGTATTCCACGCAGATTTTGACCTCCGGCAGGCCGCTGAGCACATCCAACAGCATGATGGTGATCTCATCCGCGCCGGCCAGGGCCGCCGTGTAGCGCACCGCCACGGCATCGAACCAGCCGCACCGCCGGGGCCGGCCCGTCACCGTGCCGTATTCCTTCCCGACCCGCCGAATCCGTTCCCCGTATCCTTCCGGCCCGTCGTTCAGCTCCGTGGGAAATGGCCCTTGGCCCACCCGCGTCGTGTACGCCTTGACCACGCCGATGATCCGCGTCACATGCCGGGTCGGCAGACCCGCCCCGCTCCAAATCCCCGCCGGTAAACTGCTCGAACTTGTGACATACGGATAGGTACCGTGGTCCACGTCCAGCAGGCTGCCTTGGGCCGCCTCAAACAGGATCCGCTTCCCCTGCCGCGCCGCCTCCTGGAGCAAGCGGCAGGTGTCGGTGACGTAGGGCTTGAGGCGTTCGGCATAGGCGAGATACTCCTGGGCCAGGGCTTCGGCATCGAAGGGCTGGAAACTCGTGGGGTGGCCATTGGCGATGGCGGCCAGCAGGCGATTTTTGAAAGGCACAATCCGCGCCAGTCGCTCCCGAAAATGCTCCGGATGGAACAGCTCGCCGACCCGGATGCCGCAGCGCCGCCCCACTTTGTCCTGATAGCACGGTCCGATGCCCCGCCCCGTGGTGCCAATTTGGCCTTCGCTGCCGCTTTCCGCCAACCGGTCCTCTTCGATGTGATACGGGAAAATGAGATGGGCATGATCGCTCAAAGCGAGCGTCCGGCTCAGATCGAAACCATGCCGCTGCAACTGTTCGACTTCCTCCAAAAAACGCGGCGGATAGACCACCACGCCATTGCCGATGACCGAGATGACATTGGGGCGGATCACTCCAGTCGGCAGCAGGGACAATTTGAAGGTCCGCCCTCCCGCCACGACCGTATGGCCGGCGTTGGCCCCGCCGTTGTACCGCACTACATAATCGAATTGCTCGCCGAGCAGGTCTACGATTTTGCCCTTGGCCTCATCGCCCCATTGCAAACCGACCACGCACGTCGCCGTCATATCGCACCCAACACCTGCCGTCCTATCCCCGTGATCTCCCGGCATGCCTTTGCTAGCAGTAAAAAAGCCCGGCACGCACCGGGCTGCGTCCTTCCATGACCACCCCGATACACGCTAGCTGTCCACGGGGGAAGCGTCAAGGGTGTCCACGCCAAAGGAGCTTCAGCGGCACCGCCCGGAGCTGCCGCCGAGCTACCGCCCCCAACCTGCCGCCCTCCAAACGGGACTCGCCGAACTGATACAATGCCATCAATCGGACCATTCCCAAAACCACGGGCGGTTGCGGAGCGACCCCCGGCAACTGGAGGGCTTCCCATGGCGTCTATCAAAATGATCGATGTGCGGCCTGGTATGGTCATTAGCATGAATGACAACCTCTACTACGTCATCGACCGCAATCTCAACACACCGGGGAACTGGCGGGCCATCCTCTACTTGAAAGTCAAAAACCTGCACACCGGTTCCATCACCGACGAACGTGTCCATCCCGATGATAAAGTGGACCAGGTCTATCTGGAAACCAAAGACTTTATCTATTCCTACAAGGATGGCGATGCCTATGTGTTCCTCGATGCCGAGACTTATGAACCAGTGACCCTGCAAGCGGATATGGTGGGGGACAAGATCAAGTATCTGCGGGAAAACGACCCGTGCAAGATCACGTTTTACGACGGCAAGCCGCTGGCCCTGGAACTGCCCCAAACAGTGACGCTCAAAGTGGTGGAGACGGAGCCGGGAATCAAAGGGGCCACCGCCGCGGCCCAAAACAAACCCGCCGTGCTGGAAACCGGCCTGAAAGTTATGGTGCCCCCCTTCATCGAAGTCGGCGAATTGATCGTGGTGCAAACCGAAGACGGCAAGTATCTCCGCCGGGCCAAGGACGCCAAGTAAACATTCACTTCCGCTGAGATGCTGTCTCAGAATCGTAGGGAATCTGGAACTGGGAATGCCTGGATTTCCCATTGTGGGGAATGTCGGGATTCCGCTAATGGGGAAGTGAATGGATTCACCCCTGAGGTTTGCTCTGGGATTGGCATTTGTTCCAGGCCAACTTTCGAGATGTAGATGTTTTTCATAGTATATCGTGAAAGACGTAAAAAAGGGATGCGGTGAGTGAATGGCTGAGCCATTGATCACTCTGACGACGGATTTCGGCTATTCCGCGCCCTACGTGTCTGTGATGAAGGGGGTGATCTACGCGTTGTGCCCCTCGGCGCGGGTGGTGGACCTGACGCATGCCATCGCCCCGCAGAACATCCGGCAGGCGGCGTATTTTCTGGCGACGGCAGTGCCCTACTTTCCCGCGGGAACGATCCATGTCTGCGTGGTGGACCCCGGCGTGGGGACGGAGCGGGCGGCCCTGTACACCCAGGTGGACGGGCAGCACCTCTTCGGGCCGGATAATGGCCTGTTCACCCTCCTGTGGCGGCAGGCCCGCGAGCCGCCCCTCGTCCGCCGCTTGACCGAGGCTCGTTTCTGGCGCCCAGTGGTGTCCGCCACCTTCCACGGTCGGGATATTTTCGCCCCGGCCGCTGCTCATCTTGCACGCGGCGTACCGCCGGAGGAATTGGGACCGCTCCATCCCCACCCCGTCCAACTGGCTGTCCAGCCCGCTGTCTGCACGAGCACCGCCTGTGAGGGGGAAATCCAAGCGGTGGATGACTTCGGCAACCTGATCACGAACATCCCGGCGGCGCAAGTGCCGCAGCTTCCCTCCCTCGTGACCATTGGGTCCCGTCCGCCGCTGCGCCTGCCGTGGGTACGCACCTACGGGGACGCGCCCCCAGGCACCCTGGTCTCCCTCTTTTCCAGCGATGGCTACTTCGAGATCGCCCTGGTGCAAGGAAATGCCGCCCGGCAGTTGCAGGTTTCCCCTGGCGAATGCGTCCGCCTGACCTGGCAACCCAGTAGCCTGTGACGTTCCCTGGAGGCCGCACCCGCCGTGACATTCCGCGGTTTTGGGGCGGTTCCCCGTCGCCAGGCGTCCTTGATGAGGTCCCCTTACCTCCGCCTGCCGCTCCGCCGGGTGTGGTCCGTCAGGCGGGAGAGGCCCTTCTGCGGGCGCTGCGGCACTTCGCACCGTTCGTGCATCCCTTCGAAGGGGGGACCTTCCGATTGTGCCTATCGCAGCGATGGAGCGGGGAATGATAGCGATTCGACCTCCGCCTCTGCGGTCAAGAGGTCTTGGCAAAGCCCAGGTTCTGGAGCAGGATGGAATGGAAGAGGGAGCCATTGGGATCGGGGAAAGGGAAGCGCCGGGAGGAGGGCCGGGCCAGTCCTCCGTGCGGGCAGCGATTTTCCTTCCCCGGTGATGGGGGAAGCCCACGAGGAGCACCATGAAGCGGGTTTGCACTCGCCCGACGCTGGCAGCAGGCGGCGGAAGGACACCGAGGTCCTGGGGCGTCTGGAGCCGTGGCGGGGCGATCGGCGGGATCGCGCTGGGTTTGCTGGCTCTTTTCGGAGTCGGGGGAGGGACCGGAAGCGGACGGACGGCGCAGGCCCAAGTGCGGGAACCAGCCCGGCCCGATAAAGTCACGGTGCTGATCCGCTATCAAATCCTGACTGAGCGCAATCAGCGGATTCTCCAGTATCGGGCCTTCAGCAAGTATCTCGAATCGCTGGGTTTCGTCGACGAGCGGGCGGATGAAGAGGAGCGCGCCAGCGATGCCTTGGACCCGGCGGCCTACCGCCTTCAAGGAGTGATGCCCTCCGCCAACATCCTGCGTGTGCTGGAATATCCGGCGGTGCAAAGCCTGCTCGTCGCGCCGCCCGGTTTTTCCTGGACCGAAGAGCCGGACCAAGCCGTGCCCGTGCGGATTATCCTCCGGTCCGGTATGACGCCGCGCCAGCAGCGGCTGTTGCACCGGCAAGTGCTGGAGCGCTTGGCAGGGTTCGGCTTCCAGGAAGCATTGGGGTATGACACCCTCGGCTTCACGCAGATCAAGGGGCGTTTGCCGCGGAAGTTTCTGTTGGCTTTGTGGCGGGATTTCCGGGATCAGCCGACGGGGTGGTTCTGGAGTGCCACGCCGCGGGAGGAGCTGCCCTCGCCTTTGCGCGATGCATCTCCGATCCGTTGGGTGGAGGTGCTGCCTGGAGGTGAAGCGGGACAACGGCTGGCCCCGGCGTTCCCCGAAGGGGTGGAAGCCCGCTGGTCGCCGGAACTGCGCGCCCGCCTGGCGGATGCTGCCGCTGCCAACAAGCCGCTGCGGGTGGAAGTCCTTTTCCCCGAAACGATGGAAGCCCAAACCCGGCAGCTCCAGAGCTTGCTCGACGCCAACTTCGGCGGTGCTCTCGCGGGCGGGGGCGGCTCCCCCTTACGCACCAATTTGGCCTCGGTGGAAGGAGTGGTCGGCAATGTCGTGACGATCCACTTCGAGCGGGCGTCGGACGTCAAGCATTTTTCGACGCTTGTCCCTTACCTCCTGCTCCTGCGTCTGCCGCAGTCTGCCATCGCCACCTGCCGCATGGTGCCGCGCCTGGAGCGAGCGCTTCCCCTGGAAGAGATCGTGCGGCAGACCGGCGCCTCGGCTTTGCACCAGCGGGGTTATCGCGGCCAAGGGGTGCGTGTCGTCCTGCTCGTGACGGATTTGGAAGGCGTTGCTGCCGAGATCGGCAAGACCCTGCCGCGCTCGACCCGCTGGATCGACCTGACCAGCGAGTTGAACCCGGACCTGCGCCCGCTGCCGGTGGCGAAAACGCCCGACGAGTGCACGGGCCTCAAACTGGCGCAGGCCCTCGCTGCGATAGCTCCCGAAGCGGAATTGGTGCTCCTCCGCATCGATCCGTCGGCATTGTTCCAGGTGGCGGAAGTGGCCCGCTGGTCGCGCGATCGGGATTACCTCAGCCCCGCTCTTGTCATCCGCGGGCGGGAGATGGAGCGGCAGATTCAGCTCGCCCTGGAGCGGAAACAGCGGGCCATTCAGAAGCGGCAAGAGGCGTTGCAAAAGCCGGGCGATGAGGAGGCCTTGCGTCAGTTGCTGCAACAAAGCCTGGCGGAGGTGCAAAGAGCGGAAGCAGCCCTGGCGGAAACCTACGCCCGCTACGACCGCTATCTCCGCTTGCGGCAAGAGCTGCAAAGCCTGGTTTATGGCGCGGCGGTGATCGTGAATCCGTGGGCTTGGGAGGCTGGCTACCCCCTGGATGGGTGCAGTCCGCTGAGCCGGCAGGTGGAAGGTTTGCTGCTGCGTCCCTCGCCGAGGATCATCTCTCCTACCCGTCCGGTCTCGACCCCGTCGCTGCCGCCGCCCGTCTGGGTCCAGGCCGCGAGTGTGACGCATCAGACGGTTTGGACCGGCCTGTTCCGCGATGAAGACGGCAACGGCCTCCTGGAGTTCGTACCGGCGGGCAGCCCCTTGCCCAGGGACCACTGGAGCCGGGAGCTGAACTTCCTCGCGTGGCAAACCGACGATGGTCAGGAACGGCTCGATCTACCGGCGGGATGCACCTTCCGCTGTACGCTCCAATGGCGGGAACCGCTGGAGGGGGAAACGGTAGGAGCGTTACGCCCCATCTATCCGGTCTCGCTGCGTCTCTGGAAGCAGTTGGATCCCAGCGGGCAGAAACAAGCCAGCGATGAGATGAGTGAAGCTGCCCGCAGCGTCGGCGGGCCTTACCCCATTTTCCTCGGCGGCGGCAGCGTCGTGTACGAGCAGATTCTGGAGTTTCGTCCGGCAGAAGCGGGCCGTTATGCCGTTGTGATCGATTTAGGTGTAGGCCGTTCCTCCCCCTTGGCCGCTTGGCAACGTCAAGTTGAGATTTACCCGCGCCTGCTCGTCGAGACCCTCTCTCCGGGCGGCGCAGCGGGGCGTGTGGTTCTCCAGTCCTTCCCCTCCGGTGGGGGAGGGGTGGGTCTGCCGGGGGACATCGCCGAGGCGGTCACCATCGGGGCGGATGTGCCGGGCCAGCTCCAGCAAGGCGGCCCCAGCATTGCCCTGCGGCGCAAGCCCGATTACCTGCTGCCTGAAGCAGTGGCGTGGGGCACCGCCGCCAGCCGGGGCACGGCAGTCGGCACAGCCATCGGCGGCGGGATGGCGGCTCTCCTCGTGCACGCCGGGGTCTCAGATATCCAGCCGTTCCGCAAGATCGGCCTGGCTGACGGGGCCAAACTCCACGTGCCGCCAGCCTGGCTCCAACGCCTTCCCCCGCGCTAGCTTTCCGGCCCTGGCCTGACTGCGATCACTCTCTTTTCCTCTCGGCTCTTCCCTGGGAACCCCCTGTCTCTCTCGGCTTTTCCCTGGGAACCCCCACCGAAGGAGTACGGCAGCATCGACAATCCAGCGATACCGCAGCGGAGGAACTCCACGGCTTGCGGACAGCCCATCTCCGGAATACTCGGAGGAAATGGTCAGAGGGGCAGCGTACCAGACCCGCCCCATGCATCATGGAGGAAAGCCCGGAAGGCTCCGGCGTTCCTTCTGACGTTTGAGCGGGTCGAAGGATTGCAATTGGGAAAGTTTCCAGCTTCCATCGGGTTGGCGGGTGAAGGCGGCGCGAATGTAGAACGGCACCTGCTTCCCCTCCGCTTCTCCTTTGGCCAGAAAGCCAATTTCGACGGTGTTGGGATCGGGCCGGGTTGCATCTTCCCGTGCGAAGTCCCAGGCGGCGACGCGGACATCGAACTGCCGCAGGAGGTGCCAGAAGGCCGCTTGGCGGAGTTGCTCGCGGGTGAGGCGCACCGGCTGGGCATGTTCCCCCTGGTAAGCGATTGTGTCGGCGATGTGCTGAACACAGGCGTCGGGATTGCGTTGCTGCACGGCCTGGATGATGGCGTGCATGCGCTCGACGGCTTGCTCCCGCGGGCTTTGCCAGAAGTAATCTATTAGGGCCAGGAACAGCAGCACCACGCCGCTGCCCAGAGCGAGAAAAAACCAGGTGCGGTGCCGCCGTTGCAAGCCGATCAGCGCCGTCAGGATCGCCAGGGCAGCCCAGAGCCAATAGCGGCTATTCGGAGGGTCGCTGAGCCATTCCGGCATGGGAGTGTCACTTGGGATTCGCCTGGCGCCGCAGCTCCGCGCCATAGACAGCTTGGGAACCCAGTTGCTCTTCGATCCGCAGAAGTTGATTGTACTTGGCGATGCGGTCGGTTCGGCTGGCCGAGCCAGTCTTGATCTGGCCGCAGTTGGTCGCCACAGCCAGGTCTGCGATGGTCACGTCTTCCGTTTCCCCGCTGCGGTGGCTCAGGATGGCGGTGTAACGGTGACGCTTGGCGGTCTCCACCGCTTCGAGCGTTTCACTCAAGGTGCCGATCTGGTTGACCTTGACCAGGATGCTATTGGCGCATCCTTCCGCGATGCCCCGCCGCAGGCGTTCGGTGTTGGTCACGAACAGGTCATCGCCGACCAGTTGCACGCGGGAACCGAGCCGCTGCGTCAGCTTCTTCCAGCCGGACCAATCATCCTCGGCTAGGCCGTCCTCAATCGAGACGATCGGGTAGCGCTGGCAGAGCTTGTCCCACAGGTCGATCATTTCCTCGGTGGAGCGGATCGTGTCCGGGTTGCTTTTGAAGAAGCAGTATCCTTCCTTGCCGCGTTTTTTCGCTTCGTCGTACAGTTCGGTGCAAGCGGGGTCGAGGGCGAAAGCGACGTGATCGCCGAGGCGGTAGCCGGCCTTCTCCACGGCCAGGGCGATGGTGGCGAGGGCTTCATCGGCGGAGGCCAGATTGGGGGCAAAGCCGCCTTCATCTCCCACCGCGGTGTTCAGCCCTTTGTCGTGGAGAACCTCCTTGAGGTGGTGGAAGATTTCCGCCCCCATGCGCAGTCCTTCGCGGAAGCTCGGCGCCCCGACCGGCATGATCATGAACTCCTGGAAGTCCAGGGTGTTGTCGGCGTGCTTGCCGCCATTGATGATGTTCATCATCGGGATGGGGAGCACACGGGCGGCAGCTCCTCCCAGGTAGCGGTACAACGGTAGGCCAACGGCTCGCGCCGCGGCATGCGCCACCGCCATCGACACTCCCAGAGTGGCATTGGCTCCCAGGCGGCTTTTGTTCGGCGTTCCGTCAAGTTGCTTGAGCAGGGCATCGAGACCGGCCTGGTCCGTGGCATCCCGCCCGATGATGGCCGGGGCGATGGCATCGTGGACATTACGGACCGCGGTGAGGACGCCCTTGCCCCGGTAACGGTTTTTGTCCCCGTCCCGCAATTCCACAGCTTCGTGAGCGCCCGTGCTGGCACCGCTGGGTACCGCCGCCCGGCCCATCACGCCGCCCTCCAGCGTGACCTCCACCTCCACCGTCGGATTGCCCCGGCTATCCAAAATCTCCCGTGCATGCACCGTTCGAATCAGTGTCGCTTTCATGTCCGTTCCAAAAATAGAAGTCCGAAACCGGTCGCGGATGGATGGCGGGGGGCACGCCAGGGTGTCCCCTTTCCTCCTCCGCCTTCCTCAGCCAAGGCCGTGGGGCCTTCCGCTGCTGGCCGGCATGGTACCGCTCAGTTGGCTTACTATCCCGACGGCGGCGGTCAAGACACCGCCGGAACTGCCTTCCCCATGACAGCGGGTTTCCCGGTCGAGGCGTGCCTACTCTGCGGCGGGCAAGGGGGTTAGCGGCGGCGGGCAGGAGCATCCCGCAGGAAACTCCGCAACAGCGCTAGATTGACCGGGTCCATCGGCCGGCCCTGCTCATCCTCTTTGGGCGTTTCCAGAATCATGGGATGCTCGGCGAAGCGTGGGTCTTGCACCAGCAGGCGGAACGCTTCCGCGCCGATTTGCCCCTGGCCAATCGCTGCGTGGCGATCCACCCGGCTGCCCAGCGGTTTGACACTATCGTTGAGGTGGAAGACCTTGAGCCGGGGCAAACCCAGCACGTGGTCGAATTCGGCCAGGGTATGCTTCAACGCCGCGGCGGTACGTAAGTCGTAACCGGCAGCGAAGGCATGGCAGGTGTCCAGGCAAAAGGCCACGCGTTCCGGCTCGTGCAGCCGCTCCCGAATCTCCCGCAGATGCTCGAAGCGGTAGCCCAAGCTGCTCCCCTGTCCGGCGGTGTTCTCCAGCAGCAGTTGCAGGCGGAAGCCCCGGCAGCGCTCCAAAACCAGGTTCAGCCCCTCGGCGACGCGAGCAACTCCGAAGGCTTCCCCGCGGCCGGTGTGCGCACCAGGATGGAGCACCAGATAGTCCAGCCCCAACGCTTCCGCCCGCTCCATCTCCACGATCAGCGCCTCGACCGATTTGCGAAACAATTCCTCCTCCGCCGACGCCAGGTTGATCAAATACGAGTCATGCGCGGTCGGATAGCGCAGCCCGGATTGCTCCAACGCGTGCCGAAACTGGGCAATCTCCGCCGGTGTCAACGGCTTGGCACGCCATTGGTTCGAGCTTTTGGTAAACAGTTGCACCGTCTGGCATCCTAGGGCCGCCGCCGCCTCGATCGCCTTGTGGACTCCCCCCGCTATCGACAGATGCGCTCCGAGATACGGCATGCGTTGCACTCCCTGGTCCGGCAGTCTCGCCTTGTTCTTCTGCAGCCGATGGTGTACCCAGGAATCTGCCCCACCCTGATCAGTTTAGAAATCGCTCTCTATCGCCAAGGGTTTCAAAAGGCTCCCGTCGTTCCCACGGCTGCGCGGTTTGCGGCAGGATAGTCCTCGATTCCTGGGCCGAATTGTCGCAGGAGCAACACTCTTACCGCACGTTCACGTTGGAAAAATGGATGCCGGGACGTTTTTTTCTTGCAATCCATATTTTCAAGTGTCTAATGGGGGTTGGTGTGTCAAGGAGAGCGTGTTAGGGAGAGCCTGTCCATTTCCTCAAACTTTCAGCATGGGAGGTGATCATGCGGCGGTTTTTGCAACGGTGCCTGCTGTGTGCGGCGGCGGCGGGGTTGGGCAGCTTATTCCTCTTGGGAACCACCCCTGCTCAGGAGACGAAACAAGAGGCGAAAAAGGGGGCCGCGGCACCTCAAGTCAAAGGGGAGGATGTCAAACTCCGCGGACAACTGCCCCCCAATTGGGGAAAGATCGGCCTGAGCGAGGAACAAAAGCAGAAAATCTATCAGATTCAAAACAAGTACAATGCCGAGATCGCCCGCCTGGAAGCCCAGGTCAAGGAACTGCGGGCTAAGCGCGATCAGGAGATGCGCAGCGTCCTGACGGAGGAGCAGAAGAAGCGGCTCGAGGAAATCCTGCTCAAAAAGATCAAGTGAGCAGAATGCAGGCCGGTGCCGGGGCATTCGCCCATTCTGCGCGACTGTCCGGTCCTTCCCACGGCGTTGCTCCTTCCGGAGTGACGCCTCATTTTTTGGGCGATCCCGGAAGTCACCCCGCGTTTTTTTGGCCGATCCGGCAAAATCCGTCGAGACCGGCAGTCTGGATGTTTCTCTGGTCCTCTGGCCAAGCTCCAGGAGGAAAGTCCTGGTGCGAAAAGGCCGATGGAATCCGACACAGATATCGGATGCTGGGAAAGCGGCAGCAGGAGCCATCCTGCCCGTCGGGAGCGGGGCGAGCGGACGGAGCGGTTTTCCCGCTGCCGGTTCGGGGGAGGGCAGAGAGGGAATTGAGCTTGTTTCCCGGCGACGGAGCGGCTAAGGTAGGCAATCTTCTCCGCTTAGGGGAAATTGGGAAATCTCAGGGTCCGAGCACACGGAAGGCGAGGGTGGCCGTGGCAGTGACGCTGCAAGAGGTAGCCGAGTGGATCGGTGGAGAAATGCATGGGGACGGGGCGCTGCTAATAGCGGGGGCGCGCCCGTTGCAGGAAGCCGAGCCAGGAGACATCACCTTCCTGGAACATGAAAAGCACCTGACCGCTTGGGCCAAATGCCGGGCCAGTGCGGCGATCGTTCCTCTCTCGGTTGCGGTCAATGGACGGCCCGTCATCCGGGTAGCAGACCCCTTGGCGGCGTTCATCACCGTGGTCCAACGCTTGCGTCCAGAACGGACCGATCCCCTTCCGCCCCACATCCATCCGACGGCGTGGATCGATCCAAGTGCCGTTTTAGGTCCGGAAGCGCGCATCGGGCCGTTTGTGGTTATCGGGGCGGGGACCGTGATCGGGGCACGCTGCACCTTGCACGCGGGTGCCGTTCTGGGCCGAAACTGCCGCCTGGGCGATGATGTGACGCTCTATCCCCAGGCCGTGCTCTACGACGGCACCATCGTAGGGAACCGAGTCACCATCCATGCGCACGCTGTCATCGGGGCGGATGGCTTCGGCTATCGCACCCAGCAAGGGAAGCACGTCAAGGTGCCGCAATTGGGGTGGGTGGAGATTGAGGACGACGTGGAGATTGGGGCCGGGAGCACCATCGATCGGGGGACGTTCGGCGCCACGCGGATCGGCCAGGGGACCAAGATCGACAACTTGGTGATGATCGGGCACAACTGCCGGATCGGGCGGCACAATTTGCTGTGCAGCCAGGTGGGGATTGCGGGATCGTGCACGACGGGGGATTACGTGGTCATGGCGGGGCAGGTGGGCGTCGCCGACCACTTGACCATTGGGGATCATGTGGTCATCGGGGCCAAGAGCGGGGTGCCGCGGGATGTGCCTTCGGGCAGCCAGGTGCTTGGTTCGCCGGCGCTGCCGCGGCAGGAGACGGCCCGGATCGTGGCGAGTCTGGAAAAGCTGCCGGAGCTGCGCAAGGACGTAGCCCGGATCAAAAAGGCATTGGGATGGGAGGACTGAGCGGGGATGGGGGGGCTACGCCTCGGCCTGCGGCTGGGTATGCGGCCAGCGCCGCCGCTCTCCGAGCCAGCGGATCGGCCGCTGGGATTGATCGCGTGTGCCGGGCGCTTGCCGGTCGTTTGCGCGCAAAAAGCGCGGCAGCAGGGGCGGGCCGTGGTCTGCATCGCCGCCGCCGGCATGGCCGATCCCGCCTTGCGGCACATCTGCACGGAGTTCCACTGGCTCCGACGCTCTTCCCTGGGCTTCATCCTGCGGACGTTCCGCCGGGCTGGAGTGCGCCACTGGACTATGGCCGGCAAGTTCCACAAACATCTCTTGTTCCACCCCTGGCGCTGGCTGTATTTTCTCCCAGACTGGCGGTTCGTCCGCTTCTATTTCTTCCGCCGGCGGGCGGCCAACAACGACGATGCCCTGCTCTTGGGACTGATTGCAGAGCTGCGCGCGGCGGGCTTGGAATGTGTTTCCCCCTTGGATTGGTGCCCGGAGTTGCTCGTGCGTGAAGGTGTTCTGACTCGCCGCCGGCCAACGGCGGGGGAACTGAAGGATGTGGCCTACGGCTGGCATCTGGCCCGGGAGATGGGCCGGCTGGACGTGGGACAAAGCGTCATGGTCCGCGAACGGGCGGTGCTGGCCGTCGAAGCGATCGAGGGAACGGACAAAGCCATCGAACGGGCCGGGGAACTCTGCGGGCGGCGCGGCTTCGTCGTGGTCAAACTGGCCAAGCCCCAGCAGGATCGCCGCTTCGATGTGCCCACTGTCGGCCCGCAAACGGTGCAAACCATGGTCCGGGCCGGCGCCCGCGTCCTGGCTATCGAAGCCGGCCAAACCATCCTCCTCGACGAAGAGGACACGATCCGCCTGGCGGACCATCACGGCCTGACCATCCTCGCTTTGCGCCAGCCGCCGGATGTGGAAAGCTTGCCCAGCGAGGTCGGCGCCGATTTCGACGCGGCCCTCTGAAGCCAGGGGCAACCTGGGTTCTCGTTTCTCCGTCAAGCCCGCGCTCTTGGGCCGCTTCCTTTGGCTGTTCCTGCGTCCCTTGCTTCCCCTGGCGTCAGGCCGTTGGCACTGGGCCTTTCCCCGCCGACCGGAACGCCTGGGCGGAGTTCAAAGCGCCCGTGGGCCAAGGTTTGTTTTCCTCCGGGGGAGGAGGCGGTATAAATGGAGTAGCAGGTTGCGGTTTGGGACGCGAAGGGGATTGTGTCTTTCCAGCGCGGGGTGGTGCCGGGGGTCATGGGGGAATTGTCGCTGTTATTACCGCAGTCGTTGCCGCCGCAAGCCCAGGCGGTCCTGTCCCATGCCGCCTTTGCGGTGTCCTACGATCTCTCCTTGATCCCCATACCGTTGCCGAGCCGGGCTGTCCTCCAGGATGGCTGCCTCAAGCTCCAGCACAATTTCCAGGAAAGCGGTCATGTGCTGGTGCCCTGGAAGGTGTCCGCCGCGGACTGCCGGGTGCTGGAGTCGGCCTCCTTGTGCAGCCGCCTCCATCCTTATCGCCTCTTGCTGGAACTGGCCCGCGGGGAGTTGCACCAACTGCGGCAGTACGTCGAGGATTGGACGGCGATCGGCGTGCAGCTTCCGGATAGTTTTTCTGGTTCTTTGCGGAATACCACACGTCTGTTCGTTTCCGCCCTGGGTGCGGAGGAGCAGCAGCAAGATCAGCTTAGCGCCGCCGTCCTGGAGCAGTGCAGCCACCTGAGTGATGCGTTGGTCCGCGAGTTCACCCAGCAGATGCTGGAAACTCGACTGCAAAAAGCAGGGCAGCTCAGCACCCGCCTGGCGGCCCAGAGCGCGGAGCCGTGGGGAGCGACCCTGGCCGACTATCAGCGCAGTTGCAATGCGGCCCATGTGGCGATCCGCTGGCGGCAGGTGGAACCCGCCGAGGGGCGGTGGCGTTGGGAAATATGGGATGAGGCGCTCCACGAAGCTCTGGCGGCGGGCATGCCCATCACCGCCGGGCCGCTCATCGACCTGTCCCTTGAGGCTTTGCCCGAATGGCTCCTGGTCCACCGGGACGATTGGCCGACGCTGGCCGCCTTGATGTGTGACTACGTGGAATCCGCCATCCAGCGTTACCGCTCTTCCATCCGCCGCTGGGTCATCCTTGCCGGCTTCAATCTGTCGGATCCGCTGGGCTTGGATGAAGATCAGCGGCTCCGCTTGGCCCACCGCTTGCTCCGTGCTGCTCAGCAAGTGGACCCCGACCTGGAAATCAGCATCCGTCTCGCTCAGCCGTGGGGGGATTACCTGAGCATGCACCCCTCGGCCATCGCGCCGCTGGTGTTCGCCGATGATTTACTTCGCGGGGGAGCGCAACTCGCCACTTTGGACCTGGAAATTCGCTTCGGCCCTCTGCCCCGCGCCAGTTGGCCGCGCGATCTACTCGACACCTTCCGCCTCTTCGACCTCTACGGCATTTTGGGCATCCCCTTGTCCGTCACCTTGGCCGTGCCGGCAGCCCTGCCCTCCGACATGCCGTCTGAGACCCCCTCCGTTCATCTCTGTTCTTGGATCGGCTCCGAATGGGGACCGTCCCAACAGGCCGAGTGGGGAGCTGCCTTGACAGCCCTGGCCCTATCCCTGCCGACAGTTCAAGCCGTGACCTGGGAAAGCTGGCAGGGATCCCCTAGCTCTACCTTTCCCCCTCTGGGACTGCTCGATGCCCACGGCCAGCCTCAGCCCCTCTGGCAGCATTGGTGCCAACTCCGCCGCCGCTACCTCCAATAGGACGGACAACCCGGCCCAAACTGCAAGGGGCAAGTTATAGCGAGGTCGCTGCCTTTTGGTTGCTCCCCCTCCAGTCCGGCTGCACCGTGAAAGGGCGCCACCTGAAGATTTCCCCCGCTGATCGGTGAGGTTCTGACGGAGAGGAGGTTAAGACGGCGATTGGGAACAAGACGAAAACGTGAATCCTTGGGGAACGGCGTAAACTGATGTGGCGTCCAAGCGTATAGAATAGTAGGCTCGCAGGCAATCACCGGTTCTGCTACCGAGCAGTCTTGCGGACTCGTGGATTCCGATGGCATGAAGTGAGGGCAGACCCGCTTTTATGATCCGACCGGGCGATTCAACCGTGGGCGAGGGTTACGCGACCTTACCCTCTGTTGGGGGGTACCGCTTGTTGCGTCTCCTCGACCGGGGCGGAATGAGCGAGGTCTATTTGAGCTACGATGAGACCTGTCAGTGTCATGTCGCCGTCAAGCTCTTGGCGGAGCACTTGGCTCATGCCCCGCAGTATGTGGCCCGTTTTTACCGGGAAGCGCGCCTGGCACGTCTCCTGTCGCATCCCCACCTGGTGCGCGGGCTGAACGCCGGTCATGATCCCCAGGTCCGCCGCCATTATCTGGTCCTGGAATATGTCGCCGGGCCGACCGCCTTCGCTCTCCTTCAGCGGGAACAGCGGCTGCTGCCCGGAATCGTCGTGCAGATCGGCATCGACATTGCCCAGGCACTGGCCTATCTTCACGAGCGGCAATACATCCACCGGGATGTGAAACCGGACAACATCCTTCTGCATCCGCAGCAGGGAGCCAAACTTGCGGACCTCGGCGTCGCGCGTCGGCTCCACGAGGACACGGACCAAACCGGCCTTCACGAAGCCGTCGGCACCTCCCATTACATGTCCTACGAGCAGGGCCTGCACGCCGATTGGGTCGATGGCCGCAGCGATCTGCACGCCCTCGGTGCCACCCTCTATCACCTGCTGACCGGAGAGGTTCCCTTTGCCGGCAAAACGCATGAGGAAATCATGCAGGTCAAGCGGCAGGACGCCTTCCGGCCCCTGCGGCAAGTCTGGCCCCAAGCCCCGCGCGCCCTGGCGGAGATCATCGAATCGACCCTCTGGAGCGATCCCCGGCGCCGACCCGCCTCGGCCCGCGAGCTAGCCCAAGCCCTCCAAGCGACCGGGTTGGCCCAACCCATTGCAGCGACTCTGGCGTGGGACCTCGACGCTCCAGCAAGTGCGGATCAACCTACCCGCGCTGACCATCCTGTCACCCCTTGAAAGCGGTCCTGCTTCCGTTCCCCGACAAAGAAAAAACCGCTCCCCCCTTCTCCTTGCCCAGATTTTGCGCATAATCATCGCTGATCACACCAACGGTTGGTGTGGCCCGCAACCCCTGACGTGTGAGGTGATGCCATGCGCAAACTGATGGCTTGGACCGGAGGGAGCGCCGTTCTCTTGAGCGCGACCCTCATGATCCTGCTGGCTCAGGAACGCAAAGAGCCGGAAATTATCGTCCCCTATGTGCCGACCCATCCCAAAGTGGTCGAGGCTATGCTCAAGCTGGCCGAAGTCAAGCCCGGCGATACCGTCTTTGATCTGGGATGTGGCGATGGCCGCATCGTGATCGCCGCCGTCAAGGACTTCAAGGCCAAGCGCGGCTTGGGGATCGACTTCAACCCCGAACGCCTCAAGGATTGCAAAAAGAGCATGCAGGAAGCCAAGCTGACCCCGGAGCAGGAAAAAGCCATCACCTTCAAGCAAGGGGACGTCCTCAAACTGACTCCGGAGGATTTCAAGGATGTCGATGTCGTGACGCTTTACCTGCTTCCGGAGGTGAATCTGCGCTTGCGTCCTGTGCTGCAAAAGGGCCTCAAGCCCGGCGCCCGGATCGTCTCGCACGACTTCGACATGGGCGATTGGAAGCCGGATAAGACCCAGGAAGTCGTCGCCGATCGCACCCACACGATCTATCTCTGGGTGATCAAGGAGAATAAGTAGGGTGTGAGGTCCGGTTGCGCCGATTGGCCCAACATGGGGTAATCAAAGAGAGCACGTCAACGGCTCGGCCCGGTGCGGCGGCTTGGCTCGGTTCGGCGGGTTCGCCCCACTGCCCGCCAGGGCCACTCTGCCAACCGAGGCGGCAGGTACGGCACTCCCCCTCGTGCGAGCGGCCTGATCCTTTCCCCGGAAGGGTCAGGCCGTCCTCTTCCCGCCTGCTCTGTTCGATTCTACAAGCCGATTCGGAGACTGGGGTTTCCTGTCGGCGCGATTCGCAACATCCGGCCGGAAGGCAACGCCTCCTGCCTCCATTTCCTGGGCTTCCCCCCAACCAGTGCCCCAAGGAGCGGGCGGTTCCCCTCATCGGCTCCGATCTGCCGCCGGAGGGCTGGTGCCGCCTTATCTTCCCACCCCTGCTGGCATGCTGGCGAGACGGTGCCGTCCTCAGCCAAGCCTTGCCTTCAGGCCGCGGCTGGGGTCAGCTCTTTTTCGCCGAGGGTTCGTCCAGGATTGCTTGGATCGTGGCCTGCAAGTCGGTCAGGTGGGCGAGCGTCAGGGGGTCTTTGACTTTGGCCTTGGCTGCGGCCAGGTCCTTGAGGAGCTGCTGTAAGGCGACCCGTGCCACGGCCCGCAGTTCATTGACCCGCACCGGAGGAGGTCTTTGCCGACTCCGCGGGAACGGCGAGGTTTCGGATTCGTCTTCGGGCAATTGTTCCACCCGGCGGATCCGGTCGATTAGGATCTGCACGTAGGTGCGTTGCAACTGGCGGCGGACAGGGTCGATTTTCGGCTCTGGACTCTGCAATTCCTGGAAGAGGCCTTTTTGCAGGTCCTGGAGCAGCTCGGCTGGTGTATAAGCCTTGTCACCGAGGAGCAGTTCGGCATCGAAAAGGCGGGTCATGCGCTCCTGAGAGAGCAGAGAGCGGAGCAGTTCGCGCTGGTGGGCCAGGATCGTGCTAGCGGCGCCGGAGAACTTGATCTGATTGAGGATGCGCGGGTCGAGCAGGCGCTGGGGCGTGGTGAAGGCGTGTTCCAGGAGGAACTGGACAGCTTGTTTTTGCCGTTCCTTGCTGACGCGTGTAAACGTTTCCCCGCCGCGGCCGGCCAGAATGCGGTTTTCGATCACGCCGCCCACCTGCTTGGCCACGGCCAGGAACCACCGCTGCCGATGCGAGAGGATTTCGTTGTAAGCCTCGGCCAGGAGGGAGTAATCCTCGCCTTTTTCCGTCGTCGCCTCGATCAGGTGGTTCAGCACTCGATCGAGATTTTTCAGCCCCAAAGCAGTCGCTTCGATGGGGTCGTTGCCGATGTTTTCTGTGAGCACGGTCGGATCGACCACGGCGATGTCATCTTCGCCGCCGAAGCGTAGCCAGGGATTGTCGATCTGGCGGGCGGCCCATTCATCGAGGGTGGGCTTTTCGTCTTCAGGAGTTTTGGCGCCGGGGATCGGTTTGTAACCCCACTCGATGGCGAAGTAGTCATACGGTCCGATGACGGGGATGAGATGCTGGACTTTGTCCTCCGGTTGGGCGACGTAGTTGTAACGGCCATAGGACATGATCGAGGCGACGCTGCCGTATTTCTTGCAGAACTCCGGATCGCGGAGTTGTTTGATGCTGTAGGCTTGGCTGGCGCGGTGATTGTGGCGCAGGCCGAGGGTGTGGCCGACCTCATGAGCGCAGATGTAGCGGAGCAGTTCGCCGGTCAGTTCGTCGGGCAAGGGGAGCTTGCGGGCGCGGGGGTCCTGGGCGGAGCATTGCACGAAGTACCACATTTGCGCCAGTTTGACGACATCGTGCCAGAAGATGATGTGCGCGGAGATGATCTCGCCGGAGCGGGGATCGTGGACGTGGGGCCCCATCGCATTTTTGACCGGTTCGGCCACCCAGCGGATGACGCTGTAACGGGCATCCTCCGGATCGAAGTACGGGTCCTCCGCGCGGGAAGGGGCCTCGCGGCAGATGATGGCGTTTTTGAAACCAGCTTTTTCAAAGGCCGGTTGCCAATCCTCCACCCCTTTTTTCAGATAGGGGCGCCATTTTTCCGGCACTTCCGGCGCGAGATAGAACACGATCGGCTTGACCGGTTCGCTCACGGGGGCATTGGGGTCTTTTTTCTCCAAGCGGAAACGGGTGATGTATTCGCGTTTGACGGTCCATTGCCGCGGATGGGAGTAGTCCGTGAACTCTTCCGTGAAGTAGCCGACGCGGGGGTCGAAGAGCCGGCCCATCATCGGGGTTTCCGGCAAAATGACCAGGCTCTGGTGAACCAGGGCCGTGGTGGTGCGGGGACCTGCGAAGATCCCTCCGCCCGGTCCGCCGGTGACGCCGCGGAAAGTGACCATCGAGCGGAACTCGATGTTGGTGGGGAAGGCTTTGATTTCTGTGAGGTAGGAGCGGCTGGTGTCGATGGTGGCGTTGCTGCCGCCGGAGGCCGGGGTGATCGAAAGTTCGGGGAAGCCCTGGACCATCGCTTCCGAGACGTTGATCACCGCGGAGCGGTCTTTGCCTTCCGCTTCGATGGGGAAGGAGGCGATGATGGTGTCGGTTCCCGCGGCTTCAACGGCCCGCTGGATGGCGCTATCGCCGCGGGAGCGTTTGGCAAAGCCGAGCCGCCACAGGTAAATCCGGTTGCCGCGGCGCTCGAACTTGATGACGGCTTCCCCGATGGCTGCCCCGCCCCAACTGTTCCCGCCCGGTCCGCGGGCCACCTCGGCGTACCACAAAAACAGCCGTCCGAGTGCTTCCTGAGGAATCTCGAAGTAAACTTTGTCCTCGTGCCGATGGACGGCGAAGACGCCCGGCTGCGTCTGGAACTCCTTGGTGATGACGTCGTCATATTTCTTCAGCTCACCGGCTTTGGCAGCGGGGCCGGTCTTGCCGGGCGTTTTGGGAAAATCCCCTTTCTTGCTGGGTATCTGAGACAAGGCGGGGACGCTCAGGAGCAACACACCCGCCGCTATCGCCGTCCACGAAATCATCCGGGCGCGCATGGCAGAACCTCGCAATGTGGGAATGTGGGAATGATGTTTACGATATTTGTAGTTAATTTAGCGATTCGGAAAGCTGCGGGGCGTACAGAAACTGGCGAAATCGGCGGGGAAGGCGATACGATCCCTACAGGTTGCAGAACGAGCAGGGTAGGAGGGGAAAGCGGAGCGGTCAATTCTGGCGAAAGGCTCAGCCGATATTTACCGTGGGCTGGTGCCGTGGACGGGGGTGGATGCCCGACCCCCCAGCATGGTCCGGCTGGTAGAAGGAATGAATCACCATGATCTTCCCCGAAGTGGCAGCGGGTTGGCTGTGGTGGGTTTCCGCAGCGAATCTGGTTTTGGGCGCGTGTGGGGGCGAGGCACCGGGGGATGGGGGGCATCTCGTTCCCGCGTCACTTGCCGCGCCTGTCAGCAGCGGAATCCGCGAGGAGAAGGAGCGGCTGCCCTTGTGGTTGCCGGAGCGCTTGCGCTACAAGGAGGCCCGCCTGGCTCTGCCGGGCCGTCCCGCTCCGGTGCCGAGCGGCTCGTATCTGTGGCAACCGAGTTACGAGCTGGATTTCCGCTTGCGCGGCCCCACGCGTCCGTATGTTCCCCAGCCCGGTGACATTGTGCTGTCCACCGATGGCTCGCTCTTCTGGCTGACCATGCACAACCTGGCGGGCACCAGCCACCCGACCCATTCGATGATCGTCTTCGCCTTTCCCGATGGCCGTCCGGGAATCCTGGAGGCCGGACCCCATGACACGTTGAAAGTCCGCACCCTGGAAGCCTTGCCCCATCTCTGGAGCTATGAGAAGGAAGGGCGGGTGTGGGTCCGGCAACGGACGAAGCCGCTGACCCCGGAGCAGTCCGCCCGCTTGACCCAATTCGCCCTGGCTGTGGATGGCCGGGATTTCGCCCTGATCCGCCTGGGAGGCCAATTGACGCCCCTGCGCAGCCGCGGACCCTTGCGGACCTACTGGATGGGCAAGCCCCAGGGACTGGCCAAGAAGGATTACTTCTGTAGCGAGTTGGTCGTGGAAGCCTGTGTCTATGCCGGACTCATCGATCCGGAGATAGCTCGGCCAGCGGCGACCTATCCGCGGGATCTGTTCCTGGATCGCTCCATCAACCTGTATTTGAATCGGCATTTCAAATTGGCCCCAGATTGGGCACCGCCGGCGCGTTGGACAAGTTGGACGCCCCAGGAATATCAGCCGCTCCACGAATCCGCCCGGCAGCCGGGAACACCTCAACCTGCTCCCTCCGCCGGTTCCGTCCCCGCTGCGGCGGCCCTAACGCCTCGTCCATCGCCATCTCAGGACCATTCGCCGACACTGCCAGCCGCTCCGGCTTCCCTTCCCGCCCCTCCCACAGCCATCCCGCGTCAGCGGCCCTGATTTTAGGCGATCGCTCATGAGGACGAGGTCGTGTTTTTCCAACGCACGGGCTTTGGGTTTCCAGGGAGAAAAGTGTTTCCAAGGCACGGTCTCCGGGTTTCTGGGGGAGAAAGCATTGGTGGGGGTGCCTAAGGGGAAGGGGGTTGCGTGCGATCTGGGGAGGGAATGGGAAGCTGGCGGCGGAAAGCGTCAGTCGCTGTCCAGGGCGCGGAGGATGAGGTCGCGCACCGCTGTCATGGGGACGGAGGCGCCGGGGCAGGGTCCGTGGCCGATGAGCAAAGGGCGATCCTGGGGATCACTCGCCGGTAAGCCGTGGCTGCCGCGGACGATAGAGGCCTCGAGGGGGATGACATCGAATTTGACACGGAAGCCGAGTTTTTTGGCCAAGAGTTTGCGGGCGGCGGTTAGTTTGGGCCAGCGCAGTTTCGGGTCGAAGAACAGCTCGCAGGGATCGAAGCCGGGCTTATGGTGGATGGCCACACAGCGGGCGTAATCGGGAGCCAGGGAATCGTCAAACCAGAAGGGATAGGCGAACCAGGCGCGGGGTTGAGCCAGCAGGATGATCTCGCCGCTGCGGGGGTGGTCCAGGTGGAGGTCGGCGCGCTCGTGCCGGCAGAGGACCCTGGCGACGCCGGAGAGGGACGCGAGGAGATCCCGGACGCGCGGCACGTCTTCGGGTTCACGGACATAGACGTGGGCCAGTTGATGATCCACCACGGCGAAAGCCCGCGAAGCATACAGATCGAGCTGTTCGCCGAACGGGCCAGGGCGGACTTCCAACAGTCCGGCGCTACGCAGGACGCGGTTCGGATAGATCGGCTGTTGGACATCGACGTGTCCATATTCGCTCACGACCCAGACCTGAGCGCCGAGCTGGCGGGCGGCCTCCAGCAGCGGGGCGCAGGCTTGATCCAGTTCGCGGACGCAGCGTTCCAGGTCGCATCCGGCAGGGCCAAAGCGCTGGGGGTCATAGTCGAGATGGGGAAGGTACACGAGCGTGAGGGTGGGGCGGTAATGCTGGAGGACCGCCGCTGCTGCTAAAGCGATCCACTGGGTGCTTTGCAGTCCGGCGAGCGGACCCCAGAACTGGGCGAAGGGGAAGGGGCCGAGTTGGCGTTCCAGCTCTTCGGGCAGTCCCTTGGGCGTGCCGGTGATGCCGAAGACTTTGTCGCCGTCGATGCCGTAGTGGGGTTTGGGTGTCACCGAGATGTCAACGGCTGCTCCTTGATTGAACCACCAGAATAGCTTGGCGGCGGTGAAGGGCCGGCCCCGCTGCTGGGCCTGGCGCCGGGCGGCCACATAGAGTGGTTCCGCCTGGATGAGGCGGTTGCACTGCTGCCAGAAGCGGACCTCGTGGGTGTCTCGGTAGAGCCAGCCATTGGCCACCACGCCGTGGACCTGAGGCAGGGTGCCGGTGAGCAAGGTGGCTTGGGCGGTGCAGGTCACCGCAGGGAGCACTTCCGGCATGTGGGCGGTCCAGCCGCTGCGGGCCAACTCTTGCAAGCGTGGAGCGTGGGGCAGCAGGCGGGGCGTCATCCCCACGGCGTTGATCAACACCACAGGAGGCATAGAACATCACCCTGTTTTTCGAGGCTGTTCAGGTTGGTGCATGCCGCCGACGGTATATTCTCGGCGCGGGCCAGGTGGCGGTTACTGGTACTTCGCAGGGAGGTTCTGGCACTTTGGGGGGTCTCACAACGGGGGCAGGGCATTCGGCGCTTGGAACGTCTCCGCTGGTTCCGCTTTGGGAACGACCACGATTCCGCCTTCGGTCACCGTGAAACCGCGGCGGCGGTCAAACTCCAGGTCGTAGCCGATGACGGTGTAAGGGGGCAGTTTGACATCTTTGTCGATGATGGCCCGGCGGACGCGGCAATAGCGTCCGACATCGACGCCGTCCAAGAGGATGGAATCCTCCACGATGGCGTAGCTATTGATGCGGACGCGCGGGGAGAGGATGCTGTGCCGCACGTGGCCGCCCGAGACGATACAGCCGGCGCAAACCATGCTGTCCAGGGCTTCTCCGCGGCGGGCCTGGCCGGCGGGACCCTCGCCGCTGAAGACAAATTTCGGCGGGGGAAGCTGCGGCTGATAAGTCCGGATCGGCCAGGACATATCGTACAGGTTCAGGACCGGATCGACGGCGATGAGGTCCATGTTGGCCTGATAGTAGGCATCGAGAGTGCCGACATCGCGCCAGTAGGGGACGGCCTTGCGGTTTTCATCACGGAAGCGATAGGCGAAGACGCGCTGGCCCGCCTCGATCATGGCGGGGATGACATCACGCCCAAAGTCATGCTGGCTTCCCGGCCGGGCAGCGTCTTCACAAAGCAGCTCGAACATCAGCCGGGTGTTGAAGACATAAATGCCCATCGAAGCGAGGGCATGGTGGGGATCGCCGGGCATGGGCGGAGCTTGCGGCGGCTTCTCGATGAAGGACACCACCCGGTCATTCTCCCCGACTTCCATGATGCCAAAGTGGCGCACCTCGCTCAGCGGAACCGGGATGCAACCGATGGTGACATCTGCTTTGCGCTGGATGTGGGCTTCGATCATGTGCCCGTAATTCATCTTGTAGATGTGGTCCCCGGCCAGGATCAGGGTGTAATCGGCCTCTTCGCGTTCGATGGAGTAGATGTTCTGATAGACGGCGTCGGCGGTGCCTTTGTACCAGGTTTCATCGATGCGTTGCTGCGGCGGGAGAACCTCAATGAATTCGCCCAGCTCGCGGCTCAGGAAGCCCCAACCTGACCGGATATGCCGGTCCAGACTGCGAGACTTGAACTGAGTGACGACGAGGATCTGGCGCAAGCCGCTGTTGATGCAGTTGGAGAGGGTAAAGTCGATGATGCGATACAGGCCGCCGAAGGGCACGGCAGGTTTGGCCCGGTCGCGGGTGAGCGGTTCCAGGCGCGTGCCCTTACCGCCCGCCAGGATGACAGTCAAAACTCCACGCATAGGCCTCCTCGGACTCGCAGCGCACGGATATGGACTCACCGGTGGGCAGACAGGGTCGGACGAGAACTCCCGCTGAGATCCTCTGCCGCTACCTTCATCCTCTGCAAGTCGTTATATAGTCCTTGCAGGTGGGTTTGCATGCGTTGCCGGGTGTAATGGGAAGCCCGCTGCCGCATGGCTTCCCCCTGGGCCGCGAGCAGGAGGGGGTCGTCGATCAGGCGGCGGACCCGCGCGGCCAGCTCGGCGGTCTTCCCTTCCGCGGCCAGGCCAACGGCCAAATCGCCGCCCAGCATCTCGGCCAGCTCCGGCGTCTGCCATCCCGTGACCACAGCCCCCTGAGCCATCGCAGCGGCTGCCACGGCCGGGGAACGATGCGGCGAGGTGATCAGGACCGCTTTCCCTGCACTGGGCCAGCCCCCGACTTGTTCGACGGGCAGAACATGGACCCGCAAGTCATCGAAGGCGAGTTGCCGGGCGAAAGCGGCCAGGCGGTGGCATTGCGCTTCAGAAGCGGCCACGACCAGCAGGTGCAGATGCGGACGGTTGTACCGCAGAATGTCGTGGATGACGATGGCCTGTCGTGCACCGGCATCGTCGTCGCTGGTGCAGAAATGCAGGAGCAATTGGGCAGAGGGAGGCAGGCGAAGCGGGGAAGCCTCCGGGGCCAAGCAGGGCGGGAAGGGTTCCGCCACCGGAGCAATCCAGCTCAGGCGGTCCGAAAGGACCCCCAGCCGCAGGTAGGGACCCGCCGCCGCACGGGCGGGCAGGAGCACACAATCCGCCCGGCGCACAGCCCGCGCCAAAAGCCAAGCCCGTAGGCCAAGCCCGACTGGCAGCGCCTCGAGAGCGACCACCGCGAAGCTCTTGCGCTGGCCGGAAGCGCGCGCCGCCAGAGCCAGTCCTACCGCCTCCGCGCCCTGGCAGAGCACGAGCGGTACATCCCGCTGCTGCAACCACCGGCCCAGTTGGCGCAGTCCGCGCCAATCCCAGAAGCCCCGCACCCGTCGCCGCACCACTTCCCCCCCCGCCTGTTGCACCCACACTTGCGCGAGGGTTTCTCCCACGCCGCATAGCACCACCGCCACGTCATGACCCAGCGCCTGCCAGGCCCGAAGAATCTGCCCCGTACCCCAGAACCAATCGCTGACCGTCCACTGCGATGTCAGCACTGCGACCACAGGCCGGACGCCGGACTGGCCTATTCCGTGGCTGCTCGGATGATCTGGCATCGTCTCAACCTCCTGGCTCAATCCTGCGCGGTGATGGCGGCCTTTCCTGCTGCATCCGACGCGGTGATGCTGGCTTTTCAACTCGCCGGGGCAACGTATCCACCTTTCTCCGTCGCTTCGTCCAACGCCGCGATGTAAGGCAGATGGCGGTACTCATCGTCATGATCCAGACCATAACCGACCACAAAGCGGTTGGGAATGGTGAAGGCGACGAAATCCGGCTCAAAGGGCACTTCCTGCCGTCCCAATTTGCGCAGCAGGACCCCGACTTTCACGGACTCCGCCCCACGGTCCAAAAGGTGTGCGACGACCCGCGTCAAGGTTTTTCCTGTATCCAAAATGTCGTCCAACAGGAGAACGTGGCGGGCGGTCAAATCCGGCAGGGATTCATCCCGGATTTCCAGCTTCCCTGGCCGTGTGGCACTGCCCCGATAGCTCGACGCCGTCAGGAAACCCACGCGCAAAGGCAAGCGGATGCGTCGGATCAGGTCCGCCACGAACATGAGCGACCCGTTGAGTATGCCCACCACGGTGACAGGGGTGTCCCGGTAGCAGCGGGTGATCTCCTCGGCTAGTTCATCGAGCCGTGCTGCGATAGCTTCGGCAGGAATCAGAATTTCCATGCCGGACTCTCCTGGGCTGGGGGGCCGCCTCAGAGGCCGCCATATGGGAGGAGCGCCGGAAAAAATACCTCGTCACCGGAGCACAGGCGCGGCGTGTTTGCCATCCTGACATTCGGTATGTTCGCCGCCTGGTATTAGTGAGCTGTTGTATGACCGCGCGAAGGGGAATAACAGAGGAGCCTACTGGCTCGCCGGCAGGGAATCGGGTCACGAGCAGCCGGAGGGAAAGCAAGGGGGTGCTCGCTGCTTGCGTGACGCTGCCGAGCAGTTCGATTGGGTAGGACCGACGCAGTTAGGACCGACGCAGTTCAGCCCCAGTCAAATGGCCCTGGTCAGACGAAGCAAACATCCCGGAGCCGGACGGCATACCGCAGACGTTGCAGGTAGGTGCGGCGAGGAATGTTGAAGGCCCCGAGGCGCTCGGTATGGGGAGTGGTCATTTGCACATCCAGCAGGACGAAACGCCGCTCCTTGAGGCGGCGCACGAGAGCGGCCAAGGCGGCCTTGGAACCGTCGGTGATCCGGTAAAACATCGACTCGGCTGCGAACAAGCCCCCCAAAGCGACGCCGTAGACCCCGCCGGCGAGCGTATCGCCCACCCAGCTTTCCACACTATGGGCGAAGCCCAGGCGGTGGAGTTCCTCGTAGGCGGCGATCATCTCCGGCGTGATCCAGGTACCCCCCTCGCGGTTCTCGCCGCAAGCGCGAATGACTTGCCCGAAGCATTGATTGATCGTGATGCGGAACTTGCCGGAGCGCAGGGTACGGGCCAGGCGGCGGGAAACATGCAACCCGCCGTAAGGTTCGGGACCCTCCAGCTCGATGATGGCCCGCGGGTCAGGCGACCACCACAGGATGGGGTCATCTTCGCCATACCAGGGGAAGACGCCCTCGGCATAGGCGCGGAGCAAGGTGCGCGGACTGAGGTCGCCGCCAACGCCGACAAAACCGTCGGCATCCGCCAGCTCGGGAGGAATCCAAGGAACATCCCGTTGCGGGAGCGGAGAATTCATGGTCCCAGTTTCTCCAGCAAAAGGCGGGCCTGTCGGGCAGCCGCGGTCGTGGGATATTTCTTGATAACCACTTCCAAATAAATCTTGGCAGCCGCCGGTTTGTTTTCCGCCAGCAGTTTTTGAGCCATCGCCAGCCGCTCTTGCGCCTGCTGCTCCTCTTCCGCCGTGGCCGGGGGTAACTCCTTGCCTCGTTCCCCCTGGGTCGTCAGGCGGACCCAGCCGTCATGTTTATGATCGGGCAGGGACAGGACCACGTAGCCCAGGTTCTGCTGGCTCGCTTTGCTCCCCGCGGTGAGCACCTGGTCCAGAGCCTGAAGGAGGGATTGCTCCGCCAGGTCCACCTGGATGCGGACCTGAGCCGGAAAGCCCGGAGCATAGGTCCACAACACCGGCTCGCCGGTTTGCTCCTCAGCAAGCTGGGCGAACTCTTTGAGGATGTCGCCGAGCCGGGCGTCCTGGAAGCTGCCGCGGATTTTCACGCGGGCCAATCGCAGACGTGTACTCGCCGCCGCCGGGGTCTCTTGGGCTGGCGATGATGGGGCCGCCGGGCGGTTTTCCCCCGTTCCCCCAGGCGTCTGAGCCACGGCCTCTCCAGGTCCAAAACTGGTTCCGACTATTGGAAAAGCTACTATTCCCAAGCCGACGAGGAAGAGCCGCCAGACGGCACTCCTGCGATACATCACGCCCTGGGCGCTGCGATGGTGCATGCTCACTCTCCCTGGTGCAGGTCCGAAGCTGATCCCGGTGCAGGTCCGTCGGTGCCGAGTATGGTGCCGCAGTCCCTTGCTGTGGAGGTCCGTTTTCTTCCATCTTAGCAGGCGGAAAGCCTCCAGGGGGCCAGGGCAGGACGGAGAGCGGCAGAAGGGGCGGGCGGGCGGTTGGTGATACGGCGGTGGAATCGTACAATAGTCTTCTCATGTAACGTCGGGTTGGAATCGAGAGGCAAGCGGCCAGCGGAGTGCTGGCAAAAGCCCTGGCACAAGGAGCTTGAGGTTGGCGGACGCGGTCAATCCTCCGACAGTTTCGGATGGGCCAGCGGCAGCGGGTGGCGAACCGCCGATCCCGGAGCTGGACATCATCGATGAGTTGCAGACCAGCTACCTGACGTATGCCCAGTCCGTGATTGTCAGCCGGGCGTTGCCGGATGTACGGGACGGTTTGAAGCCGGTCCAGCGCCGGATTCTGGTCGCCATGCGCGACCTGGGTTTAGGTCCGACAGCGGCGACGAGCAAATGCGCCGGCATCATCGGCGAGACAATGAAGCGGTATCACCCGCACGGGGATGCCTCGATCTATGACACCCTGGTCCGCATGACCCAGGAATGGGTGATGCGCTACCCGCTGATTGAGGGACAGGGAAACTTCGGCTCGATCGCCGGTTTGCCGCCTGCCGCCCACCGCTACACCGAGGCCCGCCTCAGCCCCGTGGCCGCCGAGATGCTCGATGATCTGGATCGTGACACGGTGGACTTCATCGACAACTACGACGGCAAATATCAGGAGCCGCTCGTCCTGCCGGGCCGGTTTCCCAACCTGCTGGTGAACGGCGCCGATGGCATCGCCGTCGGAATGGCGACCCATATCCCGCCCCACAATCTGCGAGAAGTGTGCGCCGCCCTCATCCGCCTGCTCGATGACCCGGATGTCTCACTCCAGGAACTGCTGGAGATCATCCCCGGCCCGGATTTCCCCACCGGCGGCATCATCATGGGCCGGCAGGGCATCCTCGATGGTTACGCTCGCGGCTACGGGCGGCTGACTCTCCGCGCACGAGCCGAGATCATCGAGGAAGGCAAAGGCAAAACCCCCGCGATCGTCATCCGGGAGGTCCCCTTCCAGGTGACCCGCAATGCATTGGCCGAAGAGATCGGCGAGCTGGTCAAAGATGAGCGCATCACCGGCATCCGCGGCATCCGGGATGAATCCAGCAAGCGAGGCGGCGAACCCGTCCGCTTGATCATCGAACTCAGCCCCAAGGCGGACCCCCATTTGGTCCTCAATCAACTTTACCAGTACAGCAAGCTCCAAAAGACCGTCAGTGTCATCATGCTGGCCCTGGTGGATGGCCAGCCGCGCATCCTCGGCCTCAAGGAGATGATGCAGCGCTTCCTGGAGCATCGCATCCTGGTGATCCGCCGCCGGACGGAGTTTCTGCTGCGGGAAGCCAAGCGCCGCGGCCACGTGCTGGAAGGACAGTTGATCGCCATCGCCGACATCGAAGCGGTCATTCGCATCTGCCGCACCTCCCCCGATCGGCAGGAAGCCAAGCGTCGGCTCATGGAGCTGGCCGTTCCCGCCGCGCTCATGGAGCGAGCCATCGGTGCCGAAGCCTTCGCCGCCTTGCAGCGAGAATTGGGAGTCCTGTCACAGTACCAGATGACCGAGCAGCAGGCCGAAGCGGTGGTGCGCTTGCAACTCGGACAACTGGCGGCCCTGGAAAGTGACGAAATCCTCCAGGAATACCTGCAACTGCGGCAGCAGATCCGGGAGTACGAAACCCTTCTGGCAGACCCGGCCAACATCCGCGCCGTGATTCGCGAGGAATTGCAGCGTCTGGCCGATAAGTACGGCGATGACCGCCGCACGGAAATCGCGGACGCTGAAGCGGAATTGGACCTGGAAGACCTTATCGAAGATGAACAGAACGTCGTGAGCATCACTCACGAGGGCTTCATCAAGCGTATGCCGTTGCACGAATACCGGGTCCAGGGCCGCGGCGGCAAGGGCGTCCAGGGCGGCTTACGGGAAAACGATTTCGTCGAGCATTTCTTCGTTGCTTCCACCAAAGCCTACCTGCTCTGCTTCACCACGACGGGGCGGTGTTACTGGCTCAAGGTGTACCGCATTCCCCAGGCCTCTCGCACTTCTCCGGGACGGGCCATGGCCAACGTGCTCGCCCTGCCGCCGGAAGAAAAGATCACCAGCATTGTCCCCGTGCGAGAGTTCGCCGAAGGGTTTTGTCTGATGATGGCCACGCGGCGGGGGACGGTCAAAAAAACCGACCTCATGGAATACAGTCGGCCGCGCAGCGGCGGCATCATCGGCATCACGCTCGATGCGGGGGATGAGCTGATCGATGTCTGCCTGACGCGAGCGGGGGATGAAGTCGTGCTTTCGACCCGCCAGGGCATGGCCATCCGCTTCAGCGAGGCGGATGTGCGCCCGATGGGCCGGGCCGCACGCGGAGTCCGCGGCATCCGCCTGAGCCGAGACGATTGCGTCGTCGGCATGGTCGTCGCCGATCCCGAAGGCCAGTTGCTCACCGTCACCGAGAAAGGTTACGGCAAGCGCACCCCCTTCGGACCAAATAGCCCGGATGGCCTCAGCGCCGCGTCGGCCCCGGAGGAAGAGGACTCGGAAGCCCCCGCCCTCCATGGCGCCGCCGAAGAGCCGGAAGACGCCGAAGCGGCGGAAACGGCCAGCCAGGCCGAGGACAGCGCGGACACCGCCGCAGACAGCGATTCCACCAACATGCGTTACCGCTTGCAACGCCGGGGAGGTAAAGGGATCAAAGATGTCCGGGTGACCGCCAAAAACGGCCCGGTCGTCGGTATTGCCAGTGTCCGCGATGGCGATGAAATCATGCTCATCAGCAAGGAGGGCATGGTGGTTCGCTGTCGGGTCAATGACATCCGCATCGTGGGCCGCAATACCCAGGGCGTCCGCCTGATCCATCTGAAAGAAGGCGACCAGGTCGTCTCCTTGGCTAAAGTCGCACGGGAAGAGATCGCCGAAGTGCCGGCGGATATTCCCCGCTGACGGGGGCGGCGGCATGCGGCCGGACGCTCGAACTCCTTTGGGAGTGAGGGACCAACCATAAGTAACTCCGCCAGGCTGCTCGATTCGGGAGCGGAAGTGATGCGTGTCCTACTGACCGGAGGCTATGGCTTCATCGGGGCTTGGATCATTCGCAACTTGCTGGAGCAGGGCCACGCGGTTTACGTCTTCGATCTCAAAGAGGACCCGCGCCGCCTCCTCCAGATTCTGCCCGCCTCCGAGGCATCCCGCGCGGTCTTTGTGCCCGGCAACGTGACGGACTGGCCCGCCCTCCGCCGCGCCATCGAGGAGCATGGCATCACGCACATCATCCACTTAGCCGGTTTGCAAGTGCCGGCCTGCCGGGCGGACCCTCTTTTGGGCGCCCAAGTGAATGTCCTCGGCACCCTGGCGGTCTTGGAAGCGGCTCGATTGTCCCGCGGCCAGGTCCAGCGCGTCGTCTATGCCAGCAGTGCCGCCGTCTATGGTCCGCCGGATGGTTATCCTCCTGGCCCGCTCTCGGAAGAGGTGATCCTGCGGCCCAGCACCCACTACGGCGTCTTCAAAGCCTGTAACGAAGGCAATGCCCGCATCTACTTCCTCGATCACGGACTCGTCAGCATCGGCCTGCGTCCCTGGACCGTCTATGGCGTGGGCCGAGACCTGGGCATGACTAGCGAACCGACCAAGGCCATCAAAGCCGCTTTGCTCGGCCGGCCCTGGCACATCACCTTCGGCGGCTGGACCGACTTCCAGTACGTCGATGATGTGGCGAAAACTTTTATCCTCTGCCTGGAGCGTCCCTACCACGGGGCGAAAAGTTACAACTTGCGCGGCACCGTCACCACGCTGGCTGAGTTCCACCGGACGCTCTGCCAAGTGCTCCCCGAAGCTGAGCGGCTGGTCACCTTCGGTTCCACCCAGATTCCTATTGCTTATGATCTGAGCGATGATGCCCTCCAGCGCGATTTGGGGCCGATGCCCAAAACTCCCCTTCGCCGCGGCATCGAAGAGACCGTCGCCATCTTCCGCCAATTGCACCAGCAAGGACGCCTGGACACCTCGGACCTGGAGGCGGTCCGCTCCGGCTCTGATGCTGTCGCCGCTGAGCCGTGATCCTCCCGTCCCTCCCCCTTGCGCAGATCATCTCCGCTCGCTCGTCCCCGCGCATTCTCGGCTTGGGCGGCCATGCCCCGTTTGCCATCCGCTTTGTAATTCCCGGCGGACCGTTTTGTACGGAATCCCTCAAGTGGCAAAAGTTGCAAGCTCGCCGGGAACCTTTCCCCGTTGGCTCCCCACGGAATCTCCCCGAAAAAAGCGTTTTTCGCCGGATCGTTTCTCCTCCGCGGGTTTTGGCATGCCGCCTGCATAACTCTTTTCCGCCAGTGACGGCATTCCCCATCCAGGAGGCTTGCTGATGATCTCGACACGTACCCCCGCGCCCATTCCCCTGACCCTCTGTGGAACAGAGACGGGAAAGACCCTTGACGGCTCTGGCAAAACATCCACCCGCCCCGCCACAACCCTGGAGCGCCAACGCTCGGCGGCGGAAATCCGGCAAATGCTCCGGGACATTGCCTGGGTTCTGCACTGGACACAGCGGGTCAAGCGCGAGCTGGCCGCCGAGTGCATGCCCTGCACTTCCGAGGCGATCCCTGCCGACAAAGACGGGATGCCCGCCGACTTGCCGGCTTGACCTTGCCCCTTGGGAAGGGACCCCCTGATGGAATTGCCCCAGGAAGTTTCCCGGCGGATGTGTCCCTTCGGCGAACGGCCCTCGGTCCCCGCGGCTTCGCTGTCAGAAAGGTGACATTCCTGGAATCGCCCAGCCGGTCATGCTCGTCGAACGACAGCCGACGGAGGGGAAGGAAAACCGCGAAATGTGGAAAACAGAGTCTACTTCAACTCGCGGATCTCGATCTTGCGGAACTCTGTGGGATGGCTCTCCGCCTGGATGGCGATGTATCCTTCACTCAGGAGCACCTCGCCGTTGCGTTCGCGGAGCAGGCGGGCCGCATCGGGGTCCTTCGGGTCCAATTGGGGCTTTTCGTACTCCAGCACCAGCTCGCCTTCGACATAATGCCGCACTTTCTCGCTGCCGAGCACTTCAATTTCCGCCGTGACCCAAACATCGCCGTGGTAAGTCTTAGAGCGGGAGTTGGTGCAGTGCGGCGTGAAGAGCTTGCCGTTGAGGACGATGTGGGTGCCCGGCGTGCAGACGTTGTTCGTCGGGCGATTCCCCTGGCCCAAACCGCCGAGAAGTTGTGCCTCGATGGAGACGGGAAAGTCCTGATCCTTCCGCATGCTTTTGGGGTCCTGGCAGTGGAACATGATGCCATTGTTGCGCACCGCCCAACTTGGCCCGCCCGGACATTGCTGCCCGACAAAGCGATACTCCACCCGCAAGCGATAGCGCGAAAACTTTTCCTTCACGTAGAACAGATGCCCGAAGGTGTTGTCAAATGAGCGGTACTTGTCGTAGCAGACTTTGAGCACGCCATCTTCGACCCGGAAGGTGTCCCGATAGTTTTCCCCCAAAGGATGGCCCTTGAATTTCGGCACCCAGCCATCGAGGTCCTTGCCATTGAACAACGCCCGCCACGGCGTGGCTGGTTGTGTGCTTTCCTGGGCAGGAAGCGATAACAACCCGATCGATAAGAGGCTTCCTAAACTTGCTATGCCCAAAAGGGACATCCACGCATTGCTCCACTGGGCTGATCGCACCATGATTGTGCTCCTCCGAAACTGGATCTGCACGATTTTGTTGCCGAGCTTGCCAGGGACCACCCCTTGTTCCGGGGGAACCAGATGCTTCCCCGTTCCGAATTGCCATTGTTTTAGAACTTCCCAGGGAAACTGATCCAGGTAGAAAAAAGGTAAACTTGGGGAAGAGCCGGGAGCGGATGCGACTAGCGTAACGGAGGCGGGGATGGCACAAGTCCAGGGGCGGGTGGCGACGGTGCGGCCGGTGGACGAGGCCGAGGCCAGCGGCAAAGTTGCGGAGATTTTCGCCGACATCAAGCGGACCAAAGGGCTGGAACGGGTACCCAACTTCTGGCGTGTGCTGGCGACCCATCCCGATCAGTTGGAGATGGTCTGGAGCCGGTTGAAAGCGCTGATGCATCCGGAAGCGGTGGGGCGGGACTCGCCGCTGGATGCCCGGACGCGCGAGATCATCGCTCTGGCGGTCAGTGCGGCCAATGGCTGTAGCTATTGCATCAATTCCCACACGGCAGCCCTGCGCAAACTCGGCGTCGATGACCGCACCCTCGGAGAAATCCTGGCGATCGTCTCGCTCTTCTGCACCACCAACGTGCTGGCGGATGCCTATCAGGTCCAGCCGGATGTCCTGCCGCCGGTGGAATAGCGGGGTGCGCGGGCTGGCCGGCGTTCGCTTGGCTGGCGTGTCTTCCAATCCTACGGTTTATCCGGTCCTAACGGTCCTGGCTCCGTCCGGTGACAGTCTTCTGTCCGTTCTCCTCACGGGTGGCGAGGCGGGCGGGTGTTCCAGCGCCGGTGGTATTCGCTCTGCTGGGCCGGCGGCGGGAAGCGGAGAGGATCATAGGGATAATGGGGCATGGCACGATAGGGAAGCGGTTCGATCTGACCGCCGGTGAGCGTGGTGGGGGCGGTGTCCTTGGAGTAACCCCGAGCACGGAGAATGAAGGAACGCTGCCACTGCGGGGGCAAGGGGGGAAGGGAAGCGGCGTCGAAGGCCAGGGTGACAACATCCCCTGGTCCGGCCAAGACGAAGAGGTCATCCACGGCTTGCAGCAACTCGGTGACTTCGCCTGTGCGGGTCAGCCGCCCTTGCCAGCGGGAGATGGGAATGGTTTCCAACTGATCGGGATCGTAACGTTGCGGGGAACCATCGCCGGCGCTCCATTCGCGGAAGAAACCGCGATGTTCGAGCACCGCTTTCTGCACGGGCAAGGTGTAAATCCGCGGTATTTTGTCCCTCTCCGGGGGGTCCATTTCCGGTGCCAGGAGAATATGGTCCCAGGAGATTTGCAGGTTGGTCCGAATGCGGAGGGGACCGGCGGCTGGATCGAACGACGGGGGGAGAGGCACCGTCATGACGCGTGGCAAACCGGCGGGGATGCCGAGGTTGCAGACGCGCCGCCAGGAGCCGCCAGCCTCGCGCTGTTCCAGCACCGGCCAGAGGATGGGAACGCCGGCTTGCGTGGCGGCCCAAATGGACTCTGGGTAGGCATAGTCGGTCCAGCCGGCCAGGAGGAGGTGCCAGCGCCGGGATTGGGGGTGGGGCTGTGGCGGGGCGAAGGTGCAATCGATTCCATGTTCCTCCGCGAATCCCAGCCAAGCCCGGCGGGCGAAGCCGTCCACATACCGGCCATCCCGCTGTTGGAGCAGGGCGGTGACATCCCGCTGGCGGTGATCGACGGCGCGCTGCACGCTCAGACACTCGGACTGCCGGAAAAAGAGCGGGCGCTGACTGGGAAGCGGCGGCGCGAGGGCGAAGCGCTCATCAGGATAAACGAGCCAATCCGGCGGATGATCGATCACGACGAGTTGGACCGAGTCCAAGTAAGCGACCTCATCGAGCGGCTCGGCGATCTGGAGCAGGTAGCGCCCCTGATGCGGGCGGAGCATGGGGGGTTCGAGTTTGAGAGATTCTTCGGGCCGCGGAGGCCGGACTGTGCCATCGGGATTAAGTTCCGCCAGGGCGCCGGCTCCGAGGATGTCCGTCACGAATTCGAAGCGTTCCCCATTCCAGGCGAACAGGACTGGGCAGGAGGTCGATTTGCGATTGATCTCCGTGAGAGTGTGGGCGCCGGCGGCGAGTTGCAATTCCGATTGGGGCACAAAGTCGGGCCAGCGGATTTGCACGGCTTCGGCGGCAGGGACGGGACCGAGGCCGACGATCAGCGGGCCGTAGGATTGCCCCAAGGCCGCTGCCTGCGGGGTGTGTTCCATCAGGATGCGCCGCCCCCCGGCATAAACGCGGAGCCGGGCGCCGATTCCTTGGGCGTTGCTCCGTTGCTTTTTCCCTTTGTCCCATTTGCCGCTGAGAGTCAGGACCAAGGCATGATGGGCGTCCCCCCGGTGGCGGAAGAGTGTCAGCCCGCTGTCCGGCGACCAGAGCACCAGGTCGGGCCGCTGCCGGTTGTCCACATCCGCGAGGCTCATTGCTTGGGGGCGGAGCGCCTCTGCCTTGGGGCCGAAGGGAGACAGCAGGCGGGTCCATTTCCCGTTCCCTTCATTGCGGAGCCAGAGAGGGAGGCGCTCCTGGCTCAGGCCGACGAGGTCCGGCAGACCGTCGAGGTCCAAATCAACGACCTGAGCTTGCCGCAGCGGCGGGGCATTGAGAGAGTGGGGCTGGAAGCGTCCGAGCAAAGCCCTGGCCGGCGTGTCGCGCGTGCTCAGCCAAAGGCGAGCCGGCTGGCCATGAGCGAGCAGACAAAAATCGGTTTGCTCATCGTCGTTAGCATCCAGCACGGCGGCGAGCGAGCCTTTCACTTCGGCGAACGCCTGGGACGTCTGGAAGCGGAGCAAGCGGTCATTGAGCAACACCACGGGTTCCTGCCCGTCGCGCAGGACGGCGATGTCGATGTCCTGATCGCCATCCAGATCGGTGAGCAGCAGACCGGTGAGGGCGCCGCGGACGTGGAGGGATTCCTGCTCGGCGAGTCGGAAGGCGGGCGTGAGGGGCGGGAAGGGTTGGCCGCGTTCGGCAGGTCGGGCTTCCCCCACATTCAGGAAAACGGCGAGGCGGCCCGCCTCGGACGAGTCCGTCGGTTGCCCCTGGAGCTGTTGGAGGGCGGCTGCCGGGGTCGCGGCATACTGGCAGGCCAGCAAATCCAGGTCGCCATCTTGATCGAGGTCCAGCCAGTAAGCCGTCAGGAAAACACCTGACAGCTTGTCCAGTCCAGCGGCGCGGGTGACATCTTCAAATCCTTTGCCCTCTTGATTGCGGAGCAGCCGAAGGCCTTGAGCGGTAGCGAGCAGGAGGTCCGGCCAGCCATCATTGTCGAAGTCGGCACAAGCGCCGCCGAGACTGGCGGGTTGGCCTGCCAGGGGTGCTAGGGAGCTGACATCCCGGAATACGCCATTGCCTTCGTTGTGCAGAAGCAGATCACCGACGGCGCCGTTCCGCTGCACAGCGGCGAGGAGGAACAGATCGGGGCGGCCATCGCGGTCGTAGTCGCACCAGATCATGGCGGCGCCGAAGCGCTCACGCAGAGTTTGCAGGAGCGGGTCCAGCATTTCGGCAGTAGCCCAGCGGACGGAGGGGTCGAGCTGAACCGTAGCGGCTTGCTCCTGGAACACCGGCAAGGCGGGGGGGCGGCGGGGCAGGGGAGGAGGCAGACCGATCGCGGTGGCATACTTCCCCATCTCGGTGTAAGACACGGCGGCGATGTCCTCAACCTCGGCCTGCCGCAGGGATTCAAACTCGCGGAGCAGCCGTTCCTGAGCGGCCCGGTCCGCGGCGATGCTGGCATGCTGGGTCAGACTATGCCGGGCAGCGTTGAGATACGGGTTGATTTGCAGGGCCTTTTCAAAACACTGGCGGGCCTCGGCAGACTCGAACTCATCGGCGGTGCACCGTCCGCGGAAATACCAGGCATGGGCATCCTGGGGATCGATCTCCGTAACAGCCCGGAAGTGGGCATAGGCTTGCTCGCGTTCCCCCCGGTCGAAATGCCAGATACCCAAGCAGAAGTGAGCGTAAGGATTGGGGGGATCACGCGCCAGGACATCATGGAAAACCTCCGCGGCCCGACGCAGCTTCTCCGCCTTGGATTGGGGGTCGGCATCGCGGCTATTGAGCAGGGCGATCCCCAGGTTGATCCGGGCAGCCAGCCAATCGGGCGCCCGCTGGACTGCTTCCTCAAAGGCCTCGATGGCCTGGTCCGCGGCAGGCCGGCCTTGATACTGCTCGTCGAACCACTCCAAAAGCGCCAGGCCACGAGCATTGGCCTGTGCCGCGGCGAGGAGGTCGGCCTCCGATGTTACCGGATTCCCTGACCGATAACGCCAGAGCAGATAGCCGCTGGCGGCGAGCACCACCAGCAGGATACCGCCGATCCAAAACCCCGTGGACGGTTTGCCGGAGGGAGAGAAAAACTTCATAACTTGGCCCTGCCTGGATTGCTGGCGCTGAGGCAACGAAACGGACCTGGAGGAATCAAGCCGCCCGCCTAGTTATGGTAGTCCCAGCTCGCAGAGGATTTCCGCTTGGCTTTGCCCCTGGCGGAGGCGGTAGGCCGTGTTGACTTTCAGGTGCTGCCAGACTTGAGGCGGCGCACCGGGTGAGGCCGGCCAGCGGACCGTCACTTTTTCGACCTGATCGGCGGCCAACTGGCCCAGGCCGATCGTCACGGGCAGTTCGCACTGGCTGAGGTAACTCCGGCCTCCCTGTACTTCCCGCTGATACACCTGGCCGCCCGCTTCGACTGTAATGACAGCTCCGATGGCACTGCGGTTGCTCGTGACTCCGTCCCCTTCGAGGGTCAGGCGGAGCCAGCGGTGCCCCAGTTTCTGTTCATTGCGGAGCAGGCGGACCGGGCCGTTATTGGCGACCAGCAGGACATCGAGATCGCCATCGCCGTCGTAATCGAGGTAGGCACAGCCGCGGCCTACCAGGGGCTGAAACAGCTCGCTTCCCGCTGCGGCCGCCGTGACCGGTTCCCAAAGGCGTTGCGGGTCTCCCGTGTTCCAGAAGAGCAGCACCGGCTGAGCGTAGGACTGCTGGGCTTGCACCTTGCTGATTTCCGGTTCCAGATGGCCGTTGCACACGAGGAGGTCCAAGCGGCCGTCCAGATCGTAATCCCAGAAGAAGATGCCGAATTTGAGCCAAAAGCGGCTGGGACCAGCGAGGCCGACGGCGAGGGCGGAATCGATAAAGCGCGGCCGCTGGCGGTCCGCCACGGTGAGGAAGGTGATCGGCTCGTTGGCGAAGTTGGCAATGACTGCGCCGCGGCGTCCGGGAAGGTATTCGCCCCAGTCGATGCCCATCGCCCCGCGAGCACGGGCTTCGGCGTAGGCGGCGCCGGCCTCTTGTCCCTTTTCCACGTAGCGGCGGCCTCCCTGGCCATCGGCGACATTGTGGAAGAAGAAGTTCCGCACGGTGTCGTTGGCCACCAGCAGATCCGGCCAGCCGTCCTCGTCCGGGTCGCACACGACTACGCCCAGGGCCTTGGCCACCGAACGCCGTCGGGCTGTCGCATCGGTACCCTCGCGCTCGTACACCGTCACACCGGCTGCCTCGCTGACATCTTCAAACCTCTTCCCGCCGTGATTGCGGTACAGGGCACACTGGGAACCTTCAAACTGCTGAGGCTGCAAATAGGCGCGTCCGATTCCCGTTAGCGTCGAATCGATGGCCAAATCAATGGCAGGGGACCAGGTGACATAGCGGCAGAGGAATAGGTCCAGCCAGCCGTCCCGATCGTAATCCACGAAGGTGGCGCTGGTGGCAAACTCGATGGGTTCGGCGTGTTTGTCAAAGCTGCCCGCCGTGGCGCTCGAAGGCCAACCGCCGGACGGCGGCAGACCCATCCGGGTGGCGACCTCTTCAAAGCGCCGCTGCCCTCCATTTCCCGCCACATTGTGAAACAGATGACATCCACCGACGCCAGTGACAAACAGATCTATGTAGCCGTCATTGTCAAAGTCACCAGCACAAGCTCCCAGGCCATAGAATTGAAAGGTCTGCAACCCTGCGGCCTGCGTGACGTCCGTGAACCGGCCATTTCCGGTGTTGCGGTACAGTTTGAGGCAGGGTTGCGGGGAGCCGTTCGGCCAGTCCTGCCCCGGCCAGGGGCAGCCGTTGATCAGCAAGATATCCTGCCAGCCGTCGTTGTCGTAATCCAGCACGCACACGCCCGGCCCCATTGTTTCGGGCAAAAGTTTCAAGCCATAGGCGCCATTGAAGTGCTGGAATTGGATGTTGGCTTCCGCGGTGGCATCCCGGAAGGGCACGGCGGGCACGGGAATGGCCGGCCGCTCCCGCACCGCTTCGATGACGGGGGGAGCCTGGTCGGCACTGCGGCGCGGCCACCAGCGCCAGGCAGCTACTCCTCCTGCTGCCAGCACGATGACAGCAATGAACAAGACAATTTTGTGTTGATAAGTCATAGATATCTCCTTGGATCATGCACATTCATTTTCAAGCAAAATTAATCCTCAATATATGCGGGCAAATCTGCTGCGTTTCAGAGCGCTGCCGGCTCAGGGCAATTGATGAGCTGTGGGATAGATGACGATGGCCTCGGCCGCGGCGTTGGCTGCCGGATTCTTCTCCCGGTACTTCCGCGTGGTAGCGGCACGCGCCAGCTCATCCGGTTTGTACATGCCGTGGGCAATGCGGTGCAGCTCGCTGAGCACTGCCGCCAGGGAGGTCTGCACGCCTGGGTCTTTTTCTGCATGGTAGGCCGTCCGCAGCCGTTCCAGCGCCAAGCGGAGCGTGGGGAGCCGAGGAGCACGCGGGTCGGGAGGCCGCTGGCCCCAAGCGATCACGGCTCCCTGAAGCTGGGCCAGCCGTTGGCGACGATCGGAACCATTCGGGCTACCCGACAGAGCCTGGTTCAGCAAAGCCTCGATGTCTGAAGATTGCGCCTCCGCCACGTGGGCCGGAGAGGGGGCGCCGGCGCCCAAACGATCGTAACACTGATAGAGGCCATAGTGAGCATCGAGGTCTTCGGAATCGACAACCAGAGCGCGTTCAAAGGCCTGGACGGCTCGCAACAGGTACTGCCGCTCGGCTTCGGACCCCGACGCTTCGAGCGTGCTCCGCTTGAAGAGCGTTCGCCCCAGTTCATCGAGAACGACGACATCGCGGGTGAAATCGAACTTGATGCGGCCATCCTCGTGTCGCGGCCGATGGGCGGGATCCACGATCCGTTCCAACAGTGCCGCCGCGGCGTCGAGGTCCTCCCGGCTGGTCGCTTGTTGCGCGGTGATGACGCCTTGCAGCCAGGCCAGGAGCCACCAGGGCGGCGGAGGCTGACACTGCCGCGCCGCATTGAGCGACCGCGCCGCTTCCTCCAACCGGCCCTGCTCGATATACACCCGCGCCAGATTGACATACCCGTGCCAGTGAGCCTCGGCCTGGTCCCATTCGGTCAGCTTCCGGAAGGCTGCTTCTGCCTGGCGGAGGTTCCCCCGTTTGGGATTCAACGGCATCCCTTCCAGCAGGCAGCCAATGCCGTAGTCGTTCCAGCGCTGCCAGGCCGGCTGAATGGGCGATTCCTGGGCCGGCACTTCCTCCGCCACACCCGCCACAGGAAGCACCACGCGATCGGAGCACAGATCGACGATCGGCAGCTTGGGAATAGGCCGGCCCAAGTCCTTGTGGACATACTCCATGTACTTGTAGTCAAATTTGCGGTAGCGCAGCCTGACGCGCAGCTCCACCGGCGCTGTCACATCCGGCGGCACTTGGAGGCGGTAGTGGACCACTTGGCCGGCGCCGGGCGGAATCTGCTTGTCATAGAGGGGTGTGAAGATGTCTTGCGGATTGCGCCGGTCGATGCGGTTCCCATGGCGGTCGAGCATGTGCACGTTGCAGTAATGGGCCCACGGGTCCACCTCTCCCCTCTCATCCGGGCCAGACAAAGCACCATTGCGGCCAATGATTCGACTGCCGCTGCGCGCCTCAAAATCCACCCAGACTTCGTTGGAATCCGCTGTCCCCTGCGTGAAGGGATGGCCGATATTGAGCGTGCGGATCACCACCTCGACAACGTAGTGCTTACCCGGTTGCAGTTTCGGCAGAGTCGGGCGGATGACTGCTAAGGAATCGTCGTCCATTTGACCATTCCCTGTCATGTGCTTGATGCCGAAGATGTCGATACGGAGTTTGTCGTCGCGCAGAAAAGCCGCGTGCTTGTCGATGGCCTCTTGCCACCGGTCGGAGTAGGGAGCGTAGCGCGGCTCATGCTTGAGCAATTCAAACAGGCCGGTGTTGGCCGCAGGGAAGAAATGGCTGTGCCGCTTGCGAACGCCGCTGCCGTCGAAATCCTTGGCGGCGAAGTCCGCGCTTGGTTCCAAAGGCATATGGCAGGCGGCGCAGTTCTCCTTGCGGCCGGTGGGGGGGTAGTAGAAACTGCGCGCTCCGTGGCCAACGCTACTCAATAGAAACGTGTCGTAATGATTCTGCCCACGGAGAAAATCTTTATAGTGGTTCAACTCCACAGGTAAATGGACTTTGTGACACAAAGAGCAGAACTCGGCTGTCTTATGGAATGGCTTGAGGAATGTCTTTTTATGCAACTCTGGCTTTGCTTTGATTAATTGATTGTTGATCCATTGTAGTGCACTATTCTCGCTAAATGCAAACGGATAATGCTTCGCCTCTTCAATGGTATAAGCTGCATTACCAATTGTGGCATTGATATGTGTGATGGAATGACAGACGACGCATGTAATCCCGGCATGGGCGGTGGGATCGTTGAAGATGTCATAGTTCGGATCGTCGAATTTGCCACTGAAGAATGGCACCGGGTCATGACAGCCGGCGCACCAACGCGAGGCATTCATGCGGCCGTCCCGCTCCATCGCCACCCGTCGCGTTTCCCGAACGCTGAAGAGATAAGCGGGATTGTTAAACGAGCTG
>Ga0101943_1000307_pt1 | contig 97871 bp, 67 predicted proteins | sample DewCreD2012metaG_5_FD_75244 | JGI IMG/M metagenome (GOLD analysis project Ga0101943, IMG submission 75244) | Hot spring sediment bacterial and archeal communities from British Columbia, Canada, to study Microbial Dark Matter (Phase II) - Dewar... ... | reverse complement strand
GGTCATGGCTTTGCCTCCATTTGACTTCGGCGTTTTTGCTATACATCTGATCTGATGTAACTATGCACCCTATTTTGTCCGAAGTCAAGGGAAAAATTTTCCGAAAAGGGAAAATTGTTCCAAACCCGCAGAACACGAGGGATTTTTCACGGGGTTTTTTGAGAGGAAGGGCAGCGAACGGCAGGATCAGCCCCGTTTCAGGGGGGTGCTTTCCGGTGATGGGTCCCCGTTCTCTGGTCCGCGGGATTTGGTGTCCACGACTTGCTAGGGTAAGACTTGGGAGGTGCCGATCATTCCACCTCGATTTCGATGCCTCCCACAAGGGCGGCCACACCCCGACCGGAAGCGTGATGCTGCCGGATGACTATGGTACCTCATCGCAGTGTGCTTTTCCAGCTCCGTGCCCCGTATCCACCGCCAGGTTAGTTTTACAGGTAAGGTGACGAGAAGCCACAATTCGTTGTCTCTGAAGAGCGGCATTTCTCCAGTCACTCCTCAACGAGTTTACATGGGTTGGAACATTTTCAGGTCAGTGCACGAAAGAGCGTATCAGAACCATTCTTTCTTCTCGATGTAGTAGAGTTGATAAAATTCTTCGTCGCTTTTGGATAGGTAGATGATTCCTTCTATCAGTCCGATGATTGCCATCACCCATGCACCAGGTCCACACACACACGTAAGCAAGCTGACCAGAAGCATGATAAGCCCCGGTCTTGTCAAACCGAGGATAAACTTGTGAATACCGTATGCTCCCAGAAAGATGCCGCAAACACCTGCAGCAACCTTTTTGCTAACAAAAGCCTTGTAAGATTCGTCGGAGGACATGGGCGTTTCAAACCGAGGGTTAGGTTTGAGTTCGACGGTGCTGAAAACTCTTCCTGCGGGTCACAAGAGAAGGAGACGGTCCGTCCGTCCCCGGTGCACCAGTGCAGCGACCGGACCGGGAGGTCCTCCCGCCCGCTTTCCCTTTTGGAAGCGGTTCTCCCTCTGGAGGAAGTTCTCCCTCTGGAGGAAGCGGCCCATCTGCAAGTGCTGAATTGATTGTAACTCTAACGGCTTGATTAATGCTGTCAAGGTAAGAAGGTTTTTTTTCGTCGTTTTGAGGTGCAGGGTTGAATGACGGGAGGGGAGGAAGGGGCGTACAATCCGAGGGATGGGGGGAGCGGCGGGGTGGCTTGGCGGCGTTTGCGTGGAGAAACGAGGAGGAGAGTATGAAGGTGCAGGATGGGGCGGATCGGGGCCGGGCGGGGGCGCGGGAGTTGGGGGCGTTGGCCTTGCCGCTGGTCCTGAGCCAGAGTTTTGCCACCCTTCAGGTGACGGTGGATCGAGTGCTCCTGTCGCGGCATGATCCGCGGGAGGTGGCGGCGGCGTTCCCGGCGATGATGATCTTTTGGCTAGCCTTGGGTTTGGGCCAGGGAACGGTGGGGTATGTGACCACCTTTGTGGCCCAGTATTGGGGTGCGGGGCGGCCGGAGCGGGTTGGTATCGCGGTCGGGCAGGGGTTGTCTCTGGCGCTGCTTGGGGGTCTGGTGTTTCCGCTGCTGGAGCCGGTGTTGGAGGCCGCGGCCTGGTGGGGGGCGGCCGAGGAGGACGTGTGGGAGCTGGAGCGGGTGTACTTGCGGTATTTGAGCTATGCGGCGCTGCCGATGCTCGTGGTGGCGGCGGTGAGCGGCTATTTTTCCGGCTTGGGACGGACCTGGGTGGTGCTGGGAATGGACCTGGCGGGGACAGTGGTGAACGCCGTGTTGGGGTGGGTGCTGATCTTCGGCCGCTGGGGTTTTGCGGAGATGGGGATCGCCGGGGCGGGCGTGTCCACGGTGGTCGGGGCGTGGGTGTCGGCGGGGGTGGGGCTGGCCTGGATGCTGCGCAAGGCGGAGCGGCAGCGCTTCGGAACGGGACGCTGCTGGCAGGTGGAGCCGGACGTGCTGCTCCGCCTCCTGCGCTACGGCTTTCCCGCGGGAGTGCAGCTCTTCCTCGACGCCCTGGCCTTCACCATTTTCACCCTGCTGGTGGGTCGGCTCGGCGTGGCGGCGATGGCGGCGACCAGCGTCGCTGTGACCCTGAACATGCTGGCCTTTCTCCCCATGCTCGGATTGGGCCAAGCCGTCGGCATCCTCGTGGGCCAACGCCTCGGTGCCAACCAGCCCCAGCAAGCGGAAGCAGTCGTCTGGCTCGGCCTGCGCTGGATGCTGGCTTACATGGGGCTGATCGCCACCCTCTACGTCACCTGCCCCACCCTGCTCGTGGCGGCGTTCGCGCCCGCGGAGGAAACCGCAGCAGCACGCTTCGCGGAAGCGGCGCACCTGGTGCCGGGATTGCTCCTCGGCGTCGCCCTCTACTCCCTGGCCGATGCCGCCAATGTCACCTTCGCCGCTGCCCTACGGGGAGCCGGGGATACACGCTTCGTCGCCGGGGTGACCTTCGGCTTGGCCTGGCCGGTCATGGTGCTGCCCACCGCCTCCATCGTCCTCCAGAGCCAACAGTGGCAACAGAAAGGACTGGGGGAACCCCTCTACGCCGCCTGGGCCAGCGCCACCCTCTACATCATCCTGATGGCCCTCTGCCTCTGGGCACGCTTCGCCGCCGGACTGTGGAAACAAATGCGGGTCATCGAACCGGGACCAGAAGCGCCGCGACGGTGAGCCCCGCTCCCTTCCCCCCGCCATTTCCCATTCGCCGTTTCCCACCATTCGCTCTTTCTATGCGGAATTGACCCACAACATTCAAACCAACAGACATTCAAGCACCTCCGCGTTCAACTTTGACCTCGCCTCAATTTCGACGTAAATCCCTGTCTAACATCCACTTACTCCGAATCCACTAGCGTGGACGTGCTTGATTAATCGCAAACCCTTGTGTCCCAATACTATGCGTTACTGATCTTTCCTCAAAAGGGGGTGGCCGAAAAAAATCGGAAAATTTTTTGGGGGGGTGCTTGAAAAGAGGTCGAGGAAAGGCTATGATTTCTAGGGCGGCGAGAGCCAGCTCTTTCACATGCAGTGATGCCGAAAGGCGTTTGAAACTAGTCAGGCATTCCTTTTTTTGTTTGGTCAGTATTCTTTCACATGCAGTGATGCCGAAAGGCGTTTGAAACAGAAGTCCCCACGAAGATATGAAATTAGCAATCCTGTCTTTCACATGCAGTGATGCCGAAAGGCGTTTGAAACTTCAACGGCAATGCGGTTTGATCGCCGCCCACAAGCTTTCACATGCAGTGATGCCGAAAGGCGTTTGAAACAGTGCGCCTCCGGTCCGGGAGTGGACCGGGATTTACTTTCACATGCAGTGATGCCGAAAGGCGTTTGAAACTCAGTTCTGGATCGAGCTGCATGCGCATCACGACTTGCTTTCACATGCAGTGATGCCGAAAGGCGTTTGAAACTCGAGACAATCAAGAATAGGATTAACAGGACTCCGACGCTTTCACATGCAGTGATGCCGAAAGGCGTTTGAAACAGTAGTCGTCCGTCAAGCTTCCAATTCCATCCTGGCTCTCACATGCAGTGATGCCGAAAGGCGTTTGAAACGCTCTACCTCCGATTGCGATAGAGACGTTCTTTCTGGGCTTTCACATGCAGTGATGCCGAAAGGCGTTTGAAACTTAACGATGATGAACACTAACAACAGAACGCCAACCTTTCACATGCAGTGATGCCGAAAGGCGTTTGAAACCCTTATACTCAGCAAGTGAAGGAGCGAATTAGGGCCTTTCACATGCAGTGATGCCGAAAGGCGTTTGAAACGTGCCCAATCCTGGCATCAAAACAACTCTTGATGCCTTTCACATGCAGTGATGCCGAAAGGCGTTTGAAACTTCGGGGGAGAGCACCAGACGTGCTTTCTGATTTCTAACTTTCACATGCAGTGATGCCGAAAGGCGTTTGAAACTCCAGGACAGGGCTATAATGTTCTCCGACAAGGATACTTTCACATGCAGTGATGCCGAAAGGCGTTTGAAACTCGGACCAGGACGACCCCCCGTCGCCCAACTCGTCTTTCACATGCAGTGATGCCGAAAGGCGTTTGAAACCAGATGACACCGCACTGGCACCTACTCCGGCACTAACTTTCACATGCAGTGATGCCGAAAGGCGTTTGAAACAGTTTTGCGGTTGCCCCACCCCAGTCGAGGTATAGCTTTCACATGCAGTGATGCCGAAAGGCGTTTGAAACAATAGTACAGTCAGGTGTACAGAACCCAATTTCTCTTTCACATGCAGTGATGCCGAAAGGCGTTTGAAACTAAAGGTACGCGGCCCAGCGCCGCTCTCCCCCCGCTTTCACATGCAGTGATGCCGAAAGGCGTTTGAAACATTTTTTCTGGAAGCTTTCTAGTGTAATTTGTGTGCTTTCACATGCAGTGATGCCGAAAGGCGTTTGAAACTAGTTTATTGTTGGGAAGAATTGTTCCATAGAACCGCCTTTCACATGCAGTGATGCCGAAAGGCGTTTGAAACAACATCCTCCTCAAACAACTCGCCTAACGTCCCCCTTTCACATGCAGTGATGCCGAAAGGCGTTTGAAACCACTAACAGGAACACCTCCATCTGTCTTCCTCCTCTTTCACATGCAGTGATGCCGAAAGGCGTTTGAAACACGGCAATGCCGTCCAGCAATGCCAATAGTTCCTCCTTTCACATGCAGTGATGCCGAAAGGCGTTTGAAACATAGACCCGGAAAATGAGCCTCTTCTCGGAACTACCTTTCACATGCAGTGATGCCGAAAGGCGTTTGAAACACTTCGTCTTCTGACAATACTCTGCCGTTGAGCTTCCTTTCACATGCAGTGATGCCGAAAGGCGTTTGAAACTTTTGGTCCAAGATCAGAACCTCCAGGTTCGGCATCTCTTTCACATGCAGTGATGCCGAAAGGCGTTTGAAACTCGTACGTCCATGCCCGGAAATCCGGGTGACAAAGGACTTTCCCATGCAGTGATGGCGAAAGGCGTGGGAAGCCAGCCTCTCTCCCGAAGCTTCGGAAGAGGGGAAAAAGGGGTGAGGGCCAGCCCCTGATGCCGCAAGGCGTTTGAAACGGGCGAATAGGCCGAACCTTCGAGGTGGAACGGACCTCTTTTCATATGATGCCGAAAGGCGTGGGAAGCCAGCCTCTCTCCCGAAGCTTCGGAAGAGGGGAAAAAGGGGTGAGGGCCAGCCCCTTCACATCCCCTGATGCCGTAAGGCGTTTGCAATGGAAATGCGGAAGAGAATGAGATAGACTCAAATAGGTGTGCTGTTACCTCCTGTGACACCCCAGAATATCGGACCACTGCCATGAGCCAGACAGAAAACAAAAGCAACTTTGAAGACGAGTATTTCGAGGGTTACTTGAAAATTTACAATTACCTTCATCCGTCGCTCGTCGATCTCGTCGTCTTCGACATCCTGGCCGAGAAGTTTGTCAAGGCCGCGGGGCACATCCTGCCGAACCTCGACGGGATCATCATGATTCCGATTTTTGCTCCCTACGAGCGAAGCGAAATCTGCAAGGTGGACGGAGAAGAGCGCGTCATTGTCGAATCCGGTTCGACCGACACCACCGGCTGTTTTTACTCGACCGAGAATTGTCTTCACTACTTCTCCGAGCAAACGCTGCCGGAAATTTTGGCTGCCCACCGCAGTCTGCTGTACCATGCTCTGATTCAACTCGAATTGGTTTATAACAAGATGAAGCGGCTCGCGGACTCAACCGAGCCGCTCAACGGGCTTTTGCAAAGCATCCTCGATCTTCAGAAACGCCTTCAGAAACTCCGGCAGAAGGCGCGGCAGCAGCCAGCCCCCGCCGACGACCCCGACGCCGAGGAGGAAGACGAGTCCTCCCCCAAGCCCTCGGCCTACGAAGTGGAATTGCGTTTTCTTTTGGAACAACTCCGGGACAAATTGCTCGAAATCCCCCTGCCGGAGGACAGAGTCGACGCCGGGGTCGATTACATCAAGTTGTTGCACAAGGCGTTCCATGTCGATCCATCGGAGACCGCCTCCCCCTCGCCGCCGCTCGCCTCCGCCTCGGAAGATACAAATCTCGCCTTTGCCTCGGAAGATGAAATGAATGAGGAAGATAGTCAGCAAATGATCATTCATCAGGCCATGATCAACCAAAGATTTCGCAATTTGGTCGAAAAGAAATTGATCAATTGGAAAGAGTTTCATCAGCACCTCCCCCAACCCCAGCTCTTTCCTGAGGAGGAGCCGACCGAAGAGGAGACAGAGCCGGAGTCGAAGGAAGACATCCCCCCGCCGAACAAGTCGCTGCTGTGAAAGGCATCTCCGCTGAGCCGCGAACGGCGGCAGGCAGCCGATTGATGGGAAAGAGCGAATGAGTCAAAAGGTCCAGATCGTCCGCCAAACGAGGCGGATCGGCTGCCTTCCTTCTTCTCGACAACCCCCGGCCAGCACGTTAGGATAGGGTGGGACATTTTCCAGATCATTCCCCACGCACCACCAGCGGTCCTGGATGCATCCTCGGCAAGCGGGGTGAGGAGGCAGTGTCATGAGCCGCAGGTACGAGTATCGCTCAGCACAGGGTCTGAGCACTTTGTTGCTGCTGTTTCTGGTTTTGTACGTGGTCGGCAATGCGGTGAGCGTCTGGTTCACGTGGGACGAGATCGTCCTGCTCCAGCAGATCATCGACGGGGTGCCGCCGCCGAAGGAGGAGCTGGTAGCGAACGATGAGCGGCTCTTCCAGTTGGGGATTGCGACGCTGCTGGAGCATGTGGTCACGGCCATTGTGTTTCTCAGTTGGGCGTATCGGGTCCATGCGAATGCTCATGCTCTGGGTGCGGAAGGGATGCAGTACACACCGGGTTGGGCGGTGGGGTGGTATTTTGTGCCGATAGCCAATCTGTTCCGGCCGTTTCAGGTGATGCGGGAGACGTTCCGGGCCTCGCATCCGGACTATGGGCCGCGGAATTGGCGGCAAGCACCGGTGCCGTCGCTGGTGGCCTTCTGGTGGGCCTTGTGGATTGTCGGCAACGTGGCGGGGCAGATTGTCATCCGTATGTCACTTGGTCAGAAGGAACCCACACCGCGGCAGATGCAGATTGCGGACAGCCTGCACATCCTCTGCGATTTGCTCTGTGTTGCTCTGGGGTTTGTGGCGATCGGCATGGTGGCCACGTTGCAGCGGTGGCAGGAGGAGAAGCATCAGCGGCAGATGGAGGCGGAGGCGGAGGGGGGGCCGGTTTATGCGGCGGAGCTGGCGGAGGAAGGCGAAGGGGCAGCAGCGGGCGCGGAACTGGCCGCGGAGGAGGAAGGGCGGACGCCGGACGATCCTGCTATGCGCTGGATATTGCCGGTGGGGCGGTCCGGGTGGGCGATCGCGGCGGGGTATCTGGGTCTGTTTTCGCTGTTGATTCTGCCCGGTCCGCTGGCGCTATGGGCGGGGATCATGGCGGTGCGGGACCTGCGGCGGCATCCGGAGAAGCGCGGCATGGGGCGGGCGATCTTCGGCATGATCATGGGCGGGCTGGCGACGATCTATCTCATCGTGGGGATTGTCATCGTGGTGACGGACCTCATCATGGGGAATTGAGGGCGGGTGCGGCATCGCCGGCTTCGTTCAGCGTGCGTCCTTGAACAGTGGCATGGTTCTGTCATCGGTGGTCGAGGTTTGAGGGGGGCAGGAGGGAGCCGCCATGCGGAGGAATGCCGGGGTGCTGGGGGTGCTGCTCGCGTGGGGTGTGGTGGGGGTATTTCTGCCGCTGACGGAGTGGTGTCGCGGAGCGGCGGCGGCGAAGGGAGAAGCGGAGGGCCAGCCGATGCAGGCGGAGGCGGTGTATCGCGGGGGTCGGATTTGGACGGGGGAAGCGGCCCAGCCGGAGGCGTCGGCCCTGGCGGTGTGGGGCGGGCGGATCGTCTGGCTGGGTGCGGAGGCGGAGGCGGGGCGGTGGATCGGACCGGGGACGGAGGTGGTGGAGCTGGAGGGCCGGCGGGTGGTGCCGGGGTTCATCGATGCCCATGTGCATTTTCTGGGCGGGGGGTTGCAGTTGGCGCGGGTCGATTTGCGGGAGGCGCAGGACGAGGCGGAGTTCGGTCGGCGGTTGCAAGAGTTTGACCGGAAGACGCCGCGGGACCGCTGGCTGCTGGGCGGGAACTGGGACCACGAGCGGACCTTCGGAGGCCGATTGCCGACGGCGGAGCTGCTGGACCGGTATGTGAAGGATCGGCCAGTGTTTTTGCGGCGCTACGACGGGCACATGGGAGTGGCGAACCGGGCGGCGCTGCGGGCAGCGGGGATCACCAAAGCCACGGCGGAGGTGGAGGGCGGCGTGATCGACCGGGATGCGCAGGGGGAACCGACGGGCATCCTGCGGGACAATGCGATGGCGTTGGTGGAGCGGGTGATCCCGGAGCCGACGGACGAGGAGATCGCGGAGGCGGTGCGGGCGGCGTTGGCACATGCGGCGGCAGTGGGCGTGACCGGCGTGGACGACATGGACGGCAGCGCCCCGCAGACGCGTCGGCGGCTGCTGCGGGTCCTGCAAAACCTGGAACGCGAAGGGCGCTTGACCTGCCGCATTCACCTGCGCTGGCCCCTGGGGCGCTACCGGGAACTGGCGGAGCTGGGTCTGGCCGGCTGGTTCGGCAGTCCCTGGCTGCGGATCGGCGGGGTGAAAGGGTTTGTCGATGGCTCGCTGGGCAGCAGTACGGCGCGGATGTGGGAACCCTACGAGAACCAGGGGGGCAACCGCGGGGTGTATGTGACGCCGGTGGAGACGCTGCGGGCGTGGATTCGCGGGGCGGATGCCGCCGGCCTGCCGGTGTGCGTCCATGCCATCGGGGACGAAGCCAACTCGGTACTGCTGGACATTTACGAGCAGATTCAGAAGGCGCAGCCGGGGCGGGAGCGGCGCTTCCGCATCGAACATGCCCAGCACCTGCGCGAAGCGGACTATGCCCGTTTCCGACAGTGGGGTGTCATCGCTTCGATGCAGCCGTACCATGCGATCGATGATGGCCGCTGGGCGGAAAGCCGCATCGGGGCGCGGCGCTGTGCCCGCTCCTACGCCTTCCGCTCCCTGCTGGATGCCGGGGCGATCCTGGCCTTCGGCTCGGACTGGCCGGTGGTGCCGCTCGCGCCGCTTTTGGGGATCGACGCTGCTGTCAACCGGCGCACCCTCGACGGCAAGCACCCCCAGGGCTGGCATCCGCAGCAGCGCATCGGCGTGCGCGAAGCCGTGCGGGCTTACACCTGGGGCAGCGCTTACGCCACCGCTACGGAACAGGAGCGGGGCACCCTCGCCGTCGGCAAATGGGCGGACTTCGTCGTCCTCGACCGGGACATCTTCGACCCCCAGCAGCAGGACCGGATCGCCCACACCCAGGTGCTCCGCACCGTCGTCGCCGGTAAGACGGTTTACGTCAAGCGCTAAACAGAATATGCAGAGCAAATCGAATAGCTGAATCTGTCATACTTAATCACTGAGAGTATCTTCGATCTAACGCATCATGGAATGTGGAGGTGGCGGCGGGGTTCAGGTGGCGGCGCGCTGTCAGGAGGGGGAGCGCCGGATGGCCGAGGCCGGGAAGCGGACGCCGAGGATCGACGTGACCGGAATCTCACGCTCTTTCCAGACGAAGATGCCGGTGCGGAGGTGGACGTGCCAGAGGAGGTCGGCGGGGGCATTGCGGAGGGCGCGGCGGAGGGCGGGGTCCGTGGAGCTGCAAATGACAAAGGCGCGGGTTTCGCCGGGTTGTAAGGGTCGGTCGTGGTCGTGCTGGGCGGCTTCATAGCGGCGCACGCCCCGGCGGAAGGGCCACTCCAGGGGGCCGCCGATGTACACCGCCGATCCCACGTGCAGGCGGGTGCCGTTGAAGCGGTCCTCCTGTTCCAACTGGCTGGCCTTGCGCACCAGGGCCGGGTCCACCGGATGGAACGCCAGGTCCTCCGAGGTGTTCGTCAGCTTGAGATGCAGCACCAGGGCCGGGCCTGTCACCTCTTCCCGCTTCTCCTGGGCGGATTCGGAGATCAGGCGCAGGGGCCGCTCTTCCACCCGCAGCGGCTCGACGCGGAGTTGCCCCACGGTAAGCGCTCCGCCGAGAGGGACGATCAGCTCCTCCGGCAGCGGCCCGGTCAGAGGCAGGCGCAGGGCGATCTTTTTGCGGCTGGCCGGATCGTATTCGCCAAAGGTATCCGGCAGGATGGCCAGGGGATGCGCGGGGGGCAGCGGCGGCTCGCGGAAGAACAAGCCGTAGAGCGCCACGCAGGTAGCAAAAGCGGCATAGAGCGCCAGCACCGCAAATGCCAAAGGGGAGATGTGCAGCGGCTTCGGAGCGGCGGGGCGCGCGGCCACGGACGACGGCGCGGGGACTTCGACTGGCACCTCCACCGGCACAATCAGCGGAATGGGCAGCGGCGGCGTGGGCACATCCCCGGCGTTGCCGAAACGGAACGGACCCGGATCATCCGTCGGTGCGGACGCGGGGGGTGACGGTGGCGCGGGCGCGGCAGCCGGAACGGCGGAAGCTGAAGGCGTGGGAACGGCAGCTAGCGGCGGCACCGGAGCTGAAACCGTGCCGGGAGGCGGAGTCGGCGGGGAAACCGCGGGGGACGGCCCTGCTGCCCCCGGTCCAGCCACCGGCGCACGCGGCGGCGGCAGCGGCGTCTGCGGAGTCACCGACGGACGCTCCGGACCAGCCGGGCGTGCCGCGGCGCCCTTCCCCTCCTCCATCACTGGCAAAATCGGGCGCGGCAACTCATCTCCACAGTCGAAGAGCGAATCGGTCGGCGGCGCTTCACTCAGAATGCTGGCGGCATCTTCCCCGCTGGATGCAGGCCGGGAAAACGGCAGCGGCACCACGGCTTGCACCACCGTCGGCGCGTCAGCCGCCACGTCCTGCGGCGAAGCAGGGGCAGAAACCGCGGGAGCTGGACCTGCCGAAGTCGCACCTTCCGTCACTCCTGGCCCTGCCGGCGTCATCGCTTCGCCCGGCACTGCCTCCTTTGCCCCTGCCGCCTCCGCCGCGCCGGCCCCGTCCTCCTTCGGCACCACCACCACCTGGCGGCAGTGGGGGCACCGCACCACGCGTCCCCGTTGGTGTTCCAGCACCCCCATCGGCTTGTGGCAAAACGCGCAGGTGATTGTCACCGTGGCCATAGAGTTCACAATCTTCAGTGACTAGCTACAGTTTGTGATCATGCGCTTCGCTTATCCGTTCCGACGTTCCCCAAATCTTCCCAGTTCCCAAAAACATACCTCATGCCGAGATTTTGGTCCAAACAAAAAACCGCAAGCCGGGAACGCCCCATCGGGAACGGCATGGTCCATTCGCCCCCCTGGATGATGACACTGCAACGCTCCACTGCCGCGGGATCAACTTCCGCTTGCTCTTCTGGAAAAGGTGGAAAGCAGTACCGAACCACGCGCCTCCCCTCGGTCTGGCGCTAAACGTGACCGGGTCCGCCGCTAGGCGTCCGGGCGTTCCGTCCCCCGGCTTGCCGCGATGGGCGGCAGTTCGTCGTAGGTGCGGCCGTGGAGGAGGCGGCCGGTCAAGTCCTTGCGCACCCCGCCCCACTGCTTGAAGAAAAACGCCACGCCCGCGCGGCGGCACTGGGCCAGGATCGACTCCACCCACTCCGGCGACATCGGCCGCGCCCCCGGTCCCGACTCCCCACCCACGATGACCCAGGCGATCCCATCGAGGGGAAGGGGATCCAGCGGTCCCAAAAGCGGCTCGCAGGAGAGAAACCGCACCGCCGCCGGTACCTGCCGCAAGTCCGCGATGCGGCCCAGCACCCGCTCATCCTCCACGCTCACGCCCATCCAGACATGTTTCGGCCAGGGCAGCCGCGGCGCCAGCTCCCGCAATCTCTGGCTGCGCTTGGTCAGCACCTGGAAGATGTGCTGCGGGCAGGCCGCCATGGTGTCGAAGACTCGGCGGATGAACTCCTCCGGCACCTGTTCGTGGAACAGGTCGCTCATGGAGTTGACGAAGATGCGGCGGCCTCGATGCCAGCGGCGCGGCAGGTCGAGCAGGTCCTCATGAAGGGTCACCGCAAAGCCACGGGCGTAACGGGGGTTGCCCATCGCTTGCAGGCGCTGGGCCAGGCGCTCGGCGTAGCAGTGGCGGCACCCCTCGCTCACCTTAGTGCACCCGGTCACCGGGTTCCAGGTCATCTCGGTCCATTCGATGCTCGATTTCGTCGCCATCGCCTGTCTCCAACACTGCCACTCGTGGTCCGCCCCTGCGGCACGGCGACTTCACGTCGCTTTCCATTCCCGGTACGGCACGGTGACTTCACGTTGCGTCCCACTCTTCCCCTTGCTGGGCCGATTCTCCCCGACCTCCGCCTCCCGCCGGTCTGGTTCGGGAAGCGGTCTTGTCGTGGGGAGCGGGGCTTTCGTCATCTGTGACTTTAGGATGTCATGGACCATTGGGAGCGGTTCTACCGTCTCGGTCACCGCTGGCGCGGCATGGGGGAGATTGCCCGGCCCGTGATGTGCTGCGGGGAAGCCGATGCACCAGAGCACTAGGCGGCGAGCAAAGCCTTCTGAAACTCTGCCGGATCGGACCACTTCACGACGGTGGAGAGGCTCTCCACCAGGCGGAAATCTTCGGGATTCCACACATCGAGCGTGTCGTCGAACAACGAAACGCATTGCAGGGCTTCCGGTCCGACGGTCAGATGGTTTAAGTCATACCAGGCAGCTAGGACGTGCTCCGCGATGGACCGTGCCGCGGCTCGGCTTCCTGTGCTCAGGACGTACACCAGGGAACTGCGAGCAGGAACGCGCACATGGAAGTCCACGACCCAAGTCCGCCCAGAACGGCCCGCGAGTTTCTTCTCCCGCTCGAATGGGAACTGGTGCTTCGTCAGCCAATCGGCTACCTCGTCCTTGACGGATTCCACCGAGCGGGTGCGGAAGGCCAACCACAGGTCCGCGACACGTATAGCGGCCTGGGCCACGCGGAGGACCACCGCTGCCACAGACTCACCGGGCCGACACCGCGCTTGCAGCATCCCCTTGTAGAACTCCACCCCGTGGGTCAGGCAGATGTCTTCGATGAGCGCTCGCTGCTTAGCGGATCGTTTCGGAGAGAGGGTTTGCAGGCGGAGCCAGCGTATCGTCTCGCCGAGGTCGGTAATCGTCAGCTCTTCCCCTGGGAGTGGTCCCACTGCTTCCTGGTGGCAGAACAGATCGATGACATCGCCGTCCGGGTACAGATAAGGCGTGCGGATTCTCAGATATCGCCCTTGGGGAGAGCAAACAAAGAGCGCTCCCAAGCCTTGACGCAAGTCTTCGCAAAAGGACGGAGCCATCATGAGAAGAGGTCCGGCTGCCAGCTTGGCACTGCCCGAAGAATACCGTTATGGGTTATCTTAGCCTCGCCAGATCGCCGTCAATCCGTTGAGAAGTAAAGGTCAGGGTCGCGTCGAACTCGGCGTCAGTGAGTGACACATCAGTGATCCGTTAGAGATAGCTAGCACTTGATTCTATCTATCACCTGGCTGGGAGGTACACGCAGGGATTGTGGCGTCGGGGCACCCTTGCAGCCGGGGGGCCTTCTGGGGATTGGTCCAAAAGCCCCACCCCAGACGGCAAACGTTCATCGGCGTGGGCGAAACGCGACCCGGAAATGCCCTCTACGGTTGCACTTCGGCGGGGGGCGGGAGTATAACGTGGCCAGGGCCGCCGGGGACTTGCCGGGCGTTCACCTGCCCGCCGGCGGAGGGGAGCCGAGAAACTCACCCGGCGCGGGCGGTGGAAAGGGCGGCCTCACAGTTCGCTGGTGTAAGCTGCGGAAGGTCAGTCAACGGTTGGAACTCCTCGCCCTGACAGGGCTGAAAACCCGGCGGCCAGCAGGCGCTGAAGCGGCAGAGCAGCCGTTGGCGCAGGGGAGCATCGGGATTGACACGCTCCACCGTCACACTGATGAAGTCCGGCGCGCAACGGAGACACACCTGCCGGATGTCGCGGGCCAAGTAGCGCGGCACGTAGCCCAAGAGCATCCGCCCTAACTCATCGCACGTGCGCACCGCCACAGCGTAGGGGTCGTAGCGATTCATGAAATCGAGCATCAAGGCGAGGGGTTCCTCCGGTTTCAGCTCGAGGACGCGTGCCCAAGCTGCCGGTGCCATCCAGCGGAGGCCGTGGAGGAAAAACTTGGTCACGTAGCGGCCCTCCGCGTCGGGGGTGGGGCAGGGAAAGACCTCGACCGTGTCCGTCACGCGCCGGCCCTCCGTCACTCCGAGCACGGCAATGGGATCAGGCGGATGATGGGGATCGAATCCTCCCCAGCGGAGAAAGGCCTCGTATTCCGGACGCGACGGCGCGAGCAAGCGGTTGGCGAAGAGAGGGAACAATTCGTCCGACTCGTAAACGGTGTCGAGGTCCTCCATGCCGGGGAAGGGACGGAAGCCCGCCAGCGTCTTCGCTCCGCGTGTGTAGAAGAAGCGGTAACCCGTGGGCGTGCGCTCCAGCTTCCCGACCGGCCCCCATTGTCTTTGGTGAGGAGAATACCAGGCCACAAAGAGCGCGTTATCCATGCGGGCTTTCCTCAAGGAGGCGGTTTTGGTTTTCGTGCAGCAGTGCCAGGGTGAACTTGCGGCCCACCTCCGACAGGCGTGCGGGCGGAACTTCCTCCAGCAGCGCGCGGAGCTTTTCTACCTTTATTATGCGGAGCTGTTCAAGCCAGACGGCAGCCGCGGGCGGGCTGCGCTGAGCGAAGGCTATCCACGCGGCGAAGGTGCTCAGCGGTTTGGCGTCGGCGTCCGAGCCGTAGAAGGCCGAGCGCGCCTTGCGGACAAACGCCGGTATCTGCCGGTTCCCATCCCGTGTCGTGAGCCGTTCCTGGCGTTCCTCATCAGTGAGGTTGCGTGCCAAGGAGGCACCATGATCGAACGTCGGGGCGAGGAAGAGTTGGTCGCCGTCCTGGATCGCCGCCCAGTTTTCGTGGTGCCGATCCTGATTCGCAATCCAAGCGTCGAGCAGGACGTAACCGACAAAGACATCCAGAGCTGTGCGGACGCCATCGGGAAGTTTGGAACAGTCGTCGGTAGCGGGCGGCGGTGCTAAGTTGGCGAGGACTTGGGCCACGGCCTCGACTGTGTGCGCTCGCACCTTGAACTTGTTCCCTACCCCTGCCGGATAGCAGGGATCGCGGGCCAAAAGCAACAGGTTGCCTGGCACCAACGATTGGAGGGGCGAGATGATGGTCTCGCAGATGACACCGGGCTTGCCACTGGGAATTTCCTTCGCCAGGTCGTAATGCACATGAGGCAAACCTAGCAGTTTGGCCAACTCGCAGGCGATTTTTTCTGCCCAGTCCTCGCCGGTGCCTCGTTCCTCCGCTTTGAACAGTACACGCCGCCCCTGGTCGTTTGTGAACCAAAACTTGCGTTTCGTACCCAGGGGTTCGTCGGCCTCAGCCCGCTGGAGGTCTACTTCAATGACAGGAAACATCGCCTAGGCTCCGAGCCAATCCTGGGTGGGTACAGGGGCGAGAGAGGGCCGAGAAAGGCGGCGCTTTCAGCGCTGGTTTGGCGCCGGGGGCGAAGGGTTGAGGCTCAGCGCTTGAGTTTGCTGCTGGGGGTGTCGTCGCCGGGGAGCAGGCCGACCGCCCACTGCAAGCCGCCGAGCAGGTGCTTCTGGAAGCGGGGGTCCTTCCACACTTTCGGATCGTGGCCGAAGGAGGTATAAAAGACGCGCCCTTGCCCTTCCCGGCGGCACCAGGAGATGGCGTAATCGTTGTCGGCACGGGTCAGGTTTTTGCCGGGGTTGAACGACGCCGGGTCGATGCTCAGGATGATGTGGAGGCGGTCCCGGCTGAAGGGCTGATCGCGGAAGACGTACATTTCATCCTGGAACTCTTCACCGTCGGTGAAGGCGGCGGCGGCGGGATGCTTGGGGTCCTCGACCCGGATGCGGATTTTTTGGAGTCCCGGCGGATGGCCGCGGAAATAGGCGCCGATGAGGTCGCCATAGACCGATTCCGTGTAGAGGGTGTCGGTGGCGCAGTGGGTGCCGGCCAGAGCGCCGCCGGCGCGGACCCATTCCCGCAGGTCGTTCAGCTCCTCTTTGGTGACCGGGTTGCCCGTGGTGAAGAAGAGGACGATGTCGAAGTTTTTGAGGGTCTGCTTGTTGATGCGTCCGCAGTGTTCGCGTTCGACGGGCAGGCGGGTGCTGCCGCGGAAGCGTTCGGCGTAGGCTTCCAGGGCGGAGCGTTCGCGGCCACTTTTGTCCTTGACTTTGCTGTCCGGGTCGCCGGTGAAGCGCCAGCAGGTGACCTCAAAGCCGTTGGCCGGTCCGATCTGTTTGAGGACTTCCTCGGCCGTGGCGACGGAGGGATGGATGAAGCCGCCGCTGTGGGTGACTAGGAGCAGGCGTTTGGTGGCGGCCCGGTTCCCAGGGGCGACGGCCCCGTCGAGGCGGGGCGCATCCTGATCCGCCTGGCAAGCCGCCAGGACCGCCAGGGAGAAACCGGCAGCCAGCATTCCGAAGGCGAAGGTTCGGCGACGCATGGGAAAGGACTCCTGAAGAAGGAACGGGAGGGAGGGACAACGGAGCGCCGGGCGTGACTCGGCGGCGCTCTCCGCCAATGTTATAGTCCCCCGGCGGCGGCGGAGCCTAGAGGGCCGATGGTTTCTCGTCTACAACAGGGGCAGGGCCGCGTGCGGGCCAAGGGCCAGATGCAGGGCCGGCTCCGTCTGAGCCTCCATGAGGTGACACATGGCTGACGTTGCAGCATCGAACGGCGGCCAGACTCTGCCTTCCTCCGGCCGACGAGGCTGGCGCGTGCTGCTGGTGTGGACTGTGGCGGTGTTGCTGCCCGGCGCGGGGGCGGTGGCCTGGCCGTATTTGGGACCGGCGGAGGTGGAAGTGTGCTCCAGTCCGGTGTCGCATTTTCCCGCGGCGGAATGGCCCTACGACAAACAGATTTTGGGAGCGGCCCCCCGCTTCCGCCCGCGCATCACCCACGTGCGTCTCGTGGACCTGGACCAGGATGGCCGGATGGACATCCTCGCCTGCGACGCCCAGCGGAAGCGGCTCTACTGGTACCGGCAGACAGACCGGCGGCAGTGGCAGGAAATCCCGGTGGGACCGGAATTGAACGTGCCGGCGGGGCTGGCCGTGGTCGATCTGGATGGCGACGGCGACCGGGACATCGTGGCCGCCGTACTTGGAAGTGTACTGCCGAGCGATGAGCGCATCGGGCAGGTCGTGTGGCTGGAGAACCGGGGCGGCACGTTTGTGCCCCACGTGCTGCTCGATCACGTCCGGCGGGTGGCGGATGTGCAAGCGGGGGACTTCACCGGGGAGGGCCGGCCCGATCTGGCGGTGGCGGTGTACGGCTACCATCACGGCGAGCTATTGTGGTTGGAGAACCTGGGGGGCGGGCGCTTCCGGGAGCATCTGTTGCTGGCGACGCAGGGGCCGTCGCACGTGCCGGTGGCGGACTTCACCGGAGAGGGCCGGCTGGACATCGCCGCTCTGGTGTCCCAGGACCACGAGGAAGTGTGGCTGTGGGAGAACCGGGGCAGCGGAGAGTTTGCCCCGCGGCGCATTTTCCACACGCTCAATTTTGACCTAGGCAGTGCCAGCCTGCGTGCAGCGGACCTGGATGAGGATGGCCGCCCGGACCTGCTCTTGTGCGCGGGAGACAATTTGGAGATCAACCATCACTATCCGCAACCCTGGCATGGGTGTTACTGGCTGCGCAACGGCGGAAGGGGCGGGGAGTTCACAGTCCAGCGGCTGGCTGCGGTCGGCGGCGTCTACGGAGCGGCAGTGGCGGACCTGACCGGCGATGGCCGGCCCGACGTCGTCCTCGCCTGCATGTTCAACGACTGGCACCGGGCGGGTGCGGCCAGTCTGGTGCTGTTAGAGAACCGCGGCGGCGAGTTCCTGCCCCGCACGCTCGACACCCATCCGATCCACCTGGCTGTGCTCGATGCCGGTGACCTGGACGGGGATGGCCAAGCCGACCTGGTCGCCGGCAGTTTGCATTTGGACGACCTGGCGCCGGAACGCTGGGGACGGCTCACCCTCTGGCTGCGCCGCCCGCGCTAGGACTGACATGTGTTCGTCACCGTGACCTGCGAGGAACCTGCCATGCCGGCCCGCCCGCTTCTGGCCCGTTTGGAACGCCTCGGCACCTTGCTGCTGTTGCTGGAGCTGGCCGCCGCTGCGCTCGTCCTGTACCGCCGACAGGTTCAGCCCCCGCCGCCCGTCCCGGACCTCGCCGCCCTCGAACCGCTGACACGGACTGAGCTGGAAGCGCAGATCGCCCGCTGCCGTTTCGGGACGAGGTGGTGGAACCTTCTTTCCTGGCGGGACGCCGCTGCCTGGCAACAGCTCGGCGAGCAGTACCTGGCCCTGGGTTACTTTCCCGAAGCGGAAGCCTGCCTACGCCAGGCCATGACATGGAACCGTCACCAGGCCGAGGCGGCCTTCCGTCATGGGTTCGCTCTGGAACGGCTGGGGCGGATCGACGAGGCCATCGCGGCGTATGAAGAGGCCCTGCGGCGGGGCCACAGCCGCCGGGCGGACATTCACTACTACATCGGCAAAAATCACCTGCGGATGGAGCGGCGGGAAGCGGCTCAAGCGGCGTTCCAAGCGGCGGGGGACCTGCCAGCCGCCCGCTACGAGCTGGCCTTGCTCGCCGCCGAAGCCAGAGAGTGGGAACACGCCCGCACCCTGGCCGAACACCTGGCCCAGGAGCACCCCCAGGCATATCACCCCGCCGCCCTGCTCCACCGCCTGGCCGTCTGGCAGAACGACCGCGCCGCCGCCGGACGCTGGGCCGACGCCTTCGAGGCCCGCCCCCACCCTCTCCCTTCCCCCTTCGACACCGAGTTCGACTGGGTCGTCCGCACCGCCAACAGTCTGGGGCGCGATGGGCGCTTCCGCGATGCCGGCCGGCTCTACCACGCCGGGCAACTGGCCGAAGCCGAGCGGCTGCTGCGCCAAGCCCTGGAGGCCGCCTGGAGTCCGGAAGTGGCCGACCGCCTGGCGGATACGCTCGCCCTGCAACGCCGCCTGGCCGAAGCCCGCGCGGTGCTCCTGGAGATGCTGACGCGGGATGGGCCGACCTGGGAGCTGCTCTGGCGGCTGGGCCAAGCGGAAGCGGACCTGGGCCGGCGCGCGGAAGCCGAGGCGTACTGGCAGCGGGCCGTCACTTTGGCCACCGGTCCTGCCGCCGCGGAGCTGTACCGCGATTTGAGCCAATGGTATCAGGCGTCCCAGCCCCAGCGGGCCAGGCACTATCAGGCGCGGGCCGCTTTGGCGGAGGGGATCGGCCAGTTGGATCAGGGTCAGGCCGCGGCCGCCCTCCGCTGGCTCCAAGAGGCGGTGACGGCGGACCCGGAGTTAGCGCCGGCCTGGTTCTTCCTAGGTCAAGCCCGCCGCCGCCTCGGTCAGACCGCCGCCGCCCGCCAGGCTTACGAGCAGTGCCTGCGCTTGCAACCGCATCATGGCCGCGCCGCCGCCGCTTTAGCCTTGCTACCACCGCCTTGACAATCGGATGAAATCAGCACACTTGAACATCATCCGGTCACCGCCGCTGCTTTGGCCCGACTACCGCCACTTTGACAATTGGAAAGAATTGATACACTTGAACATCATCCGACCGCCGCCATCGGCCAGGCACTCCTCCCTTTCCCCCCGGAGCTGTTCTCCGTCCGGCCGCCGCGTTCTGCCCCGGCGCTTCCCAGAACCGGTCCGGGAAATGTCCGCACGGTGTCACAATTGCGTTTCCGCCACGTCGATGGCGCGGAGCAGGGCGCGGGCTTTGTTCACCGTCTCCTGGTATTCCAGCTCCGGCTGACTATCGGCGACGATGCCGGCCCCAGCCTGGACGTAAGCGGTGGAACCGAGCAGGACCATCGTGCGCAGGGCAATGCAGGTGTCCATATTGCCGCTGAAGTCCACATAGCCGACGGCCCCGCCATAAGGCCCGCGGCGGTGCGGTTCGAGTTCGTCGATGATTTCCATGGCGCGGACCTTGGGAGCACCGCTGAGGGTCCCAGCGGGCAGGCTGGCCCGCAGAGCGTCGAAGGCCGTCAAGCCCGGCCGCAAGCGCCCCGTCACCGTGCTGGACAAATGCATGACATGGCTGTAATACTCGACGGTTAGCAAATCGCTCAACTGCACGGAGCCGATCTCCGCGACCCGGCCGACATCGTTGCGCGCCAGATCGACGAGCATGATATGTTCCGCCCGTTCCTTGGGGTCGCGGCGCAGCTCTTCGGCCAGGGCCTGATCCTCCTGGGGGGTGCGACCCCGGCGGCGGGTTCCCGCCAGGGGACGGCTGGTGATCAGGCCGTTTTCCACCCGGCACATGATCTCCGGCGACGCCCCAATGAGCGTGGCCGGCCCGCAGCGCAGATAGAACATGAAGGGGGAAGGGCTGACGACGCGCAGGGCGCGGTAGATGTCGAAAGGCCGGGCCGTGGTCGTCGTCTCGAAACGCTGGCTGAGTACGATCTGGAAGGCATCCCCGGCGTGGATGTAGGCGCGGGCCTTGTCCACCGCGGCGGCAAACTGCTCCGGCGTGAAGTTCGAGCGGACGCGAGTCGGCAGCCCCCCTCCCCCCTCGGCACTGCGCGGGGCAATGTCCCGGAGCGGCCAGTCCAGCCGCACCTGTTGCAAGCGTTCCACCAGGCGGTCCACCTGCTCGCCGGCGCGGGCATAGGCCGCTTCCAGCGCCGCACGCGAAGCCGCCATCCCCGGCTCGATCCGCGCATGGGCCACCACCCGCACCGTCTTGTCCACATGGTCGAAAATGACCATGCGGTCGTAAAAGCCGAAGGACAGGTCCGGCAAACCGCGGTCATCCGGCGGGGGCTGCGGCAAACGCTCCACATAACGCACCGTGTCATACCCGGCATACCCGACAATCCCGCCGCAAAACCGGGGCAACTCCGCCAGGTGCGGAGCGCGATAGCGCGACCACAGCTCCTCCAGCCGCCGCAAGGGGTCCGCGCAGACCTCCTCCCCCCCTTCCCCCTCACTCCCCTGCCAGCGCACCCGCCGGTCGTACGCCTCCAGGCGCAAAAACGGCCCGCTGCCCAAAAAACTGTACCGCCCCACCCGCTCCCCGCCGACCACGCTCTCGAAGAGAAACGACCACTCCCCCTCGGCGAGCCGGCCAAAAGCCGTCACCGGCGTGAGCGTATCCCCCGTCAACTGACGATACACTGGCACCATCGTGTACTGCTGGGCCAGCTCGGCGAACACCTCCAACGGCGGATCATAACGCATGCTCGGCACCCGCTTCCTCCCTCCGGCTCTGGTTCCTCGTCCCTTCGCGCGCGGCGGCCAGACCCCCACGTCTCCCGGCGGCCCAACCCCGCTGCTGCCTATTGTCGCAATCCGACCGGCCAATGGCGAATGGGGGAAGACAGCGAGCGGCGAGCCGTGGGTGGCGGCGAATGGTTAATGGCGAATGGCGGAAGCGGGCGAGCGGGGCGGGTCCGGGCCGAGCTGGGCTGCGTGGTGCGGTTCTATCCGCCTTTTCCACCCAGCGTTCAGCGATTGTCGAGCTGCCAGGGTGACAATGGAAAGACACAGGGTTCAATCCACCTTTTCCACCCAGCGTTCGTCAACCTCCGCTTCCAGGCGCAGCCCCAGGAAGGAAATCTCCAGGACTAAGGCCCAGCGATTCGGTTTGAGGCGGACGACGCGGCCGAGGAATCCTTGCAGCGGCCCGCCGAGGATGCGGACCACGTCCCCGACTTGAGCGACGAGCCGTTCCTGAACGAGCTGGCGTTCGCTCAGCAGGCGGGCCAGATCGAGCAGTTCGGCATGCAAGCGTCGGGGATCAGGCGGACGCAACACCTGGGCCACCTTGCGTCTAGTGACGGCCAGGACGCGCGGATTGCCGAGGAAGTCCGGCTCGGACACAAAAAGGTAGCCACTGAAGAGCGGGACGAGGCTTTCGCGCCGTCGGCCTTGGGAGCTAGTCCAGCGGGTCAGCAGGGGGAGGAACACGGGCACGCCCGCCTGTTCGAGGGCCTGGGCCAAGGATTTCTCCCACCGTGCCGCCGTGCGCAGGGCGGCCCAGCGTTCCACCGCGCGAACCAATTCCACCAGTTTCGGACCTTCGGTGGGAATCATGGGCGGATACCTCTGAGCACCTTTTAATCTATCATTTATTCTTATGATGAATCCATAATACCCATTGTCCGAAATTTTCTATCTCTACTGCGATTTTCCCGCAGGCTGTATCTTCGGTATTCTCCAACCCCGTGGGTCAAGTCGGGACTTGTGGGCCAAGTCGGAGAGCAACCTTTGTTGACAGCATCGTTTCAGCACCTGTAGAAAAAACAACACCACATGGAATGGGGCGGAATTGGCGCAGTTAAGCGGCGAGGGGACAGGGAGCGTCCCGCGGGTGGGACCTGGCGGTCGCGTTGGCCTGGCGCCAGGCTCGCGGAGCGTTGTCTTTTTTTCGGCTCGGAAGCCGGGCGGGCAGCGGCCGTTTTGATGAGGGCGGGCGCCTTGCGCATCGTGCAACTGGGCAAGTATTATCCGCCGGCGCGGGGCGGGATTGAACAGCACACGCGCGATCTGGCCCAGGGGTTGGCACAGCTTGGCTGCCAGGTGGCAGTGGTGGTAGTGAATCATCAGGATCGGCGAGGGGGGGACGTGACCTACCAGCCGGCGGCGGCGACAGCGGACTGTCAGGAATGGGACGGGGCGGTACGAGTCTATCGGGCGGGGCGGTGGTTCCACACCTGGCGGACGGATATTTGCCCGCGCTTGCCGGCGCTGTTGAGTCGGTTGCAGCGGACCTTTCGGCCTCACCTGTGGCATCTGCACGCCCCGAACATCACCATGCTGGCGGCCCTGTGGCTGATCCCCAGCTTGTCGCCGCTCGTCATCACCCATCATAGCGACATCATCCGGCAGCGGGTGGGCGAGTATTTGATCCGGACTGCGGAAGTTCGTCTCTACCGGCGGGCCCAGGCGATAGTAACCACGAGTGTTTCCTATGCCGCGGGGTCGCCGTTGCTCCAGCGTTTCCGGTCCAAGGTGTTCGCGGTACCGCTAGGGATCAACGTGACAGCGTACAGTCAGCCGGAGGCAGAAGTGCTGGAGGAAGCGGGGCGGTGGCGCCGGCGGTATGGCCAGCCGCTGTGGTTGTGTGTGGGACGGATGACGCCGTACAAAGGGTTCGACGTAGCGATCAGGGCCTTGCAGCAGGTGCCGGGGCAGTTGCTGCTGGTGGGCAGCGGTCCGGAGGAGGGGCGCTGGCGGCAACTGGCGGAACGCCTCGGCCTGCAGGCACGCGTGCACTTTCTCGGTACGGTGGAGGAGGCGGTGCTGCGCGTGGCCTACCGGGCGGCCACCGCCTTGTGGTTCCCCAGCCGCAATCGAGCCGAAGGGTTCGGACTGGTCCAGGTGGAAGCGATGGCCTCCGGCTGCCCCGTGATCAACACGGCGATTGCCCACAGCGGGGTGCCCTGGGTCTGCCGCCATGAGCAGGAAGGGCTGACTGTGCCGGCGGACGATGCGGACGCGCTGGCCCAAGCGGCCCATCGCCTCTGGCAGGATGCCGGCCTGCGCGCCCGCCTGTCAACGGCGGCGCTCCACCGGGCAGCGGAGTTCGACTCCCGCCTCATGTGCCAGCGCTACCTGGAGCTGTACCAGCAAGTGATGGCCAGCGCCCAAAAGGGGCAGTCCGCCCGGGGCGGGGGGTTCGCCGAGTGGTCCTGACGGCTCCGCGCGAGGGCGTGCTCCGCGTACTGCATTTGAACGCCGGCAATCTCTTCGGCGGCATCGAGACCTACTTGCTGACACTCCTCCATCAGCGGCATCTCTGCCCGGCGATGGAGCCGCACTTGGGCCTCTGCTTTGCGGGCCGCCTGGAGCAGGAGCTGCGGGCTGCGGGGGACAACGTGCTGGACCTGGGTCCCGTGCGGCTGAGCCGGCCCTGGACCGTCCTGCGGGCGCGGCGGCGCTTGCGGCGCTTCCTGGCTTCGGGAGCCATCGACGTGGTCGTGACTCACGGTCCCTGGCCGCACGTTGTTTTCGCTCCAGCAATCCGGCGCGCGGGCCTGCCCCTGGTGAACTGCCTTCACGGCTGGCTCGATTCCCGCCGCTGGCTCAACCGCGTCGCCGCCCGCACCCCGCCGGATCATGTGGCGGCCAACAGCCGCTTCACCGCGGATTCCGCCGCGCTGCTCTGGCCTCGGGTTCCCGTCACGGTGATTTACCCGCCGCTGCCGCTGACCGAGGAAGCAACGATTCCGGAGGAAGCCCGGCAACGCCTGCGGGCCAGTTTCGGCACGGCCCCCGACGCCCTCGTGATTCTCATGGCTGCTCGGATCGAACCGCTCAAGGGGCATGCCGTCCTGCTGGAAGCCCTGGGGCGCTTGCGCGGGCAGCCGGGGTGGGAATGCTGGATCGCCGGAGCGGCTCAGCGACGGGAGGAAGAGCAGGGGCTGGCGGAACTGCGGGCGGATGCCCAGCGGCGGGGAATCGCCGAGCGGGTCCGCTTCCTCGGCCAGCGCGCGGATGTGCCGGCCTTGATGGCCGCCGCCGATCTCTACTGCCAGCCGAATGTCCAACCCGAAGGCTTCGGCCTGGCCCTGGCGGAAGCGCTCCGCGCCGGGCTGCCGGTGGTCACGAGCCGCTTTGGAGGCGCCGTCGAGATCGTGACGGACGACTGCGGCATTCTCTGTCCGCCGGGTGACAGTGCAGCCGTGGCCCAGGCCCTGCGCGCCCTGATGGCCGATCCCTCCCTGCGGCAAAGATTAGGCCAAGCCGGCCCGGCGCGAGCGCGTACCCTCTGCAATCCCGCTGAGCAATTGGCGCGGCTCTACCAGACGCTGGCGGCAGTGCGGCACTCAGTCCGGACATCGCGCCGGTAAAAACACGATCCCTGGGGGAAGACAATGCAGACCCCGCGGGCGAAGCAAAGCAAGCCGGAACGCACCGCAGGTCGCTCTTCGCCGAGGGCGGTTTGACAGAACTATGACACTGATCGCCCTTCCCATACTGGCATTCGGAGCGGCGCTGCTCGTGACGCTGCGGTCGCTGGGCGGCGGGCTGATCTGCGTGATCACGATCGGTTACTTTCATGGATATATTCGTGCCAATTATCTAAGTGTGTACACAACATTCCTGTTTGATGCAGCGATCTTGGGGTTGTATTTGGGGTTTGTGCTCGGCCATTCGGCGCGAGTGGGGCAGTTGAGCCGGTGGGCGCTCAGCGGCTGGGTGGGGCTGCTTCTGCTCTGGCCGGGGATGCTGGTGTTCGTACCTGTCAATGATTTCCTGGTCCAACTCGTAGCTTTGCGGGCGACGGTGTGGTTTGTACCCGTGCTGCTGGTGGCCAGTCAATTGACAGCGGCTGAGCTGGTGCAGTTGGCCCGCGCCCTGGCAGTGCTGAATCTGCTCGCCCTGGGCGGCGGCTTGTATGTGTATTACGCCGGTGTGGAAGCGTTATATCCATTCAATGCTGTGACCCAGATTATTTACATATCGCGGGATGTAGGCTCGGCCGGCTATCATCGCGTGCCGTCCTTCTTCCTGAGTGCCCATGCTTATGGCGGGACGATGCTCTGGACGCTGCCGCTTTTGGTGGAGCGGACCTTTGGCGTGGGGGTGCGGTGGGGGGAACGGCTGTTGGCAGCCAGCGGCCTGTTCGCGGCAGTGGTGGGGATTCTGCTCTGCGGGGCGCGGCAGCCGGCGGCTTTGGCCTTACTCATGCTCCCGGCGGCCTGGGGCTTGGCCCGCTTCCATGCCGGCGTGGGACTGCTCGCTGTCGGACTCGCCGGACTGGGACTGATCCTGTTGGAACAGAGCGAACGTTTCCAGCGAGCCAAGGAACTGCTGGACACGGAGCAAGTGGAACGGCGCGTGCGCCTGAGTGCCAATGAGTCGTTTCTGGAGTTGCTGCTGCGTTATCCGGCGGGGGCGGGGCTGGGGTCGGCGTATGGCACGAGCATTCCGTATTTTTTGGCGGATCGGGCGCCGCAGGCCATCGGCCTGGAAAACGAGTTCAGCCGCCTGCTGGTCGATCAAGGCTGGCTGGGTGTGGGATTGTGGCTGGGGTTTCTGCTGTGGCTGCTGGGCCGGCCGCCGCCGCTGCGCCTGGAGGCGAGTTTCGGCCTGGCCGTGGTCTTCATGCACGCCCTGGCGCTCGTGAGCTGGGCGACGGCCTTTATCGGCACGGGCTTGCTCTCGTCAGTGCCAGGATCAGTGCTGATGCTAGCGCAGATGGGAGTGCTCGCACGGGTGCGGGAGGTGCAGACGGCGTGGAGAAACCGGCCGGCTGGCTGATCGTGGCGGGGGACCTGGCGTTCCACGGCGGGATGGACCGGGCCAATCTGGAGCTGGCGCGGCATCTGGCGGCGGAAGAAGCCGTGCAGGTGGTCGCCCATCAGGTCGATGACACCCTGCTGACGCTACCTCAGGTGCGCGTCCAGCGCGTGCCGCGGCCTGCGGGGCGGCATCTTTTGGGCCGCCCGCTGTTGGCCTGGAGCGGACGGCGCCTGGCCCAGCGCTTGGCGCCCCAAGGCTGGCGCGTCGTGGTCAACGGCATGAATTGTCCCTGGCCGGATGTCAACTGGGTCCACTACTTGCACACGGCCTACGCTCCGGCGGCTTACGGCTCGTTGCTGCAACGCTGGAAGATGCGCTACACCCACCGCTGGGATTGCGCCGCAGAGCGCCGCCTGTTCCCGCAGACACGCCGGCTGGTGTGCAATAGCCGCCAAACGGCGCGTGAGCTGGTGGAGAAACTGGGGGTCTCTCCCGAACGCGTCTCGGTCGTGTATCTGGGGTGCGATCCGCAGGAGCTTCCTCTCGTGACTGTCGGGGAACGCGAAGCGGTGCTGCGGCAGTTCGGCTGGTCCGAGCGTCCGCGTGCCGCCTTCATCGGACAGTTGAGCGACCAGTGTAAAGGCTTCGACGTGCTTTATGCGGCCTGGCGGCGGCTGCACCAGCAGGGGGGATGGGACGCCGAGCTGCTGGTGATCGGGGAAGGGTCCCAGCGGCGGCTGTGGGAACAACGGGCAGGCGCAGAGGGACTGGCGGGGTCGATCCGCTTTCTGGGCCGGCGGCGGGATGTGCCGCAGTTACTGGCTGCCTGTGACATTCTCGTGGCACCGTCCCGTTACGATGCCTACAATCTCGCGGCGCACGAGGCCCTGTGCCGGGGCTTGCCCGCCTTGGTCTCCATCCGCGCCGGCATCAGCGAACGCTACCCGCCGGAGCTACACGACCTGATCCTGGCTGATCCAGAGGACGAGGCCGATTTGGCGGACCGCCTGCGCTCTTGGCTCCCCCGGCGGGAGGAATACGCCGCTTGCGTCCGCTCCTTCTCCGCCACGCTGCGCTCTTACACCTGGGCGGACATGGCTCGCGATTTCCGCACGGCTGTCCTGACCAGCTCCTGACTCGGCCTCCGGCGTCCTTCCGATGTCTCCGCTGCGGATCGTTCTGGTGATGATCGAAGCGCCGGTGCCATTCGGCAATGCGGCGGCGCGCTGGTTCTACGTGCTGTTGCGGGAGCTGACAGCCCGTGGACATCAGGTGACGGCCCTGGCCGCCTGTAGCAAGGCCAGCGAGATGGAAGAGGCCCGGCAGCTCTTCCCCGCGCCGCAGTATGATCTGCGCCTCTACCCTTTCCCCCAGCGCCGGGGCTGGCGGGCCAAGCTGGCCACCCTGCGCCGCCCCTACTCCTACATGTTCTCCGAGACCCTCCAGGAGGACCTGCGCGCGGAACTGGCCCGCGGCTTCGACATCCTCCATCTGGAGCAGCTCTGGTCCGGCTGGCTGGGCTTAGAGCACTGCGAGCGCGCCCTGGTCAACGTCCATCATCTGGTCCAGATCGACCTGGAACAGGTGCATCCCGACACCCTGCGGGGCCGCTTCGACCGCGCCCTGATGCTTCAGGCGGAACGTCGCCTTCTGCGCCGTCTGCGGCATTTCCGTGCCTGCACCGAGCGCCTAGTCCCCCGCATTCGCCAGCTCAATCCCCAAGCGCGGATCACCACCATCCCCGTCGGCCTGGACGCCAGCCTGTACCCGTACATAGCGGATGACCAGCGCTCCGGCGAACCGGTCGTCAGCATCATCGGGAACATGGGGTGGTATCCGACTTCCTCGGCCGCCCGCCGCCTGCTGGATCGGCTTTGGCCAGCGATCAAAAAGCGTGTGCCGACGGCCCGCCTGCAAATCGTGGGCTGGAACGCCAAAAGCGTCCTGCGCGGCTATTTGGGACAGCCCGATGTCAGTATCGAGGAAAACGTACCGGACACCCGGCCCTATTTCGAGCGGACCGCCGTGTTGCTGTACGCTCCGGCGCGCGGCAGCGGCATGAAGATCAAGATTCTGGAAGCGTTCGCTTACGGCGTGCCGGTGGTCACGACCGCGGAAGGGGTGGAGGGTCTGCCCGCCCAGGACGGCCTCCAGGCCGGCATCTGTGACGAGGACGCCGGCTTGATCGAACGCACTGTCGCCCTGCTGAAGGACCCCGCGGCGCAGAACCGGCAGCGTGCCGCCGCCCGGCAACTGCTGGAAACCCACTGCCACCCGCAAGTCACCGGATCCGCCCTGGAAGCCCTTTACCAGCAAATGCTCGCCGAGCGATGAAAACCATCGCCTCTGACCGTCCCAACATCATTCAGGGGAACCGAATCAACCTGAGCAGCACTTCCTGGGTTAAAGTTACAGTGACCATGTCATGGCATTCCCATTTGCTGCTGCTCCCTATCTGCTTCAATGCCCGCCGGGAGAGGGTGTTCGATGTCCGCTGAGGGGGGCAGCCGGCGTCAGCCGCCACGTCCGTGGGTGGTGACGGGGGTGGCGGGCTTTCTCGGTTCGCATGTCGCCGAGCGGCTCTTGGCGCAAGGCGTGCCCGTCGTGGGGGTGGACAACTTCTCCGGTGGGAAGCGAGAGTTGGCGGCGGCGTGCGCGGCCCACCCGCACTTCACCCTCGTCGAGCAGGACCTATGCGAAGCGGCAGCGCTGCGGGCGCTCCTGGTCCAGCACCGCCCGGCGGCGGTCGTACATCTGGCGGCCCTCCATTACATCCCGGCCTGCCAGGCGGACCCGGTGGGTACCATCCGCCTCAACGTCCTGGGCACGCAATGCGTCCTGGCGGCGGCGCGGGCCGCGGCGGCGGAACGCTTCTTCTTCGCCAGCACCGGCGAGGTGTACGCGCCCAGTGATCAACCCCATCAGGAAGACGCTTCCCCTCTCGGCCCGTTCACGCTCTACGGCCTTTCCAAGCTCATGGGGGAGCAGTTGCTGGCCCTGGAAGCGCGGGAGCGGCCTTGCGCCGTTTTTGTCATTGGCCGCCTGTTCAATCTGTACGGTCCGCGGGAGACCAACCCGCACATTTTGCCCGAAATCCTGGAGCAACTGCGGCGGGCGCCGGAGGAGCCGCTGCGCTTGGGCAATCTGTGGCCGAAGCGGGACCTGGTGCCGGTGGCAGACGCCGCCCGGGCGGTGGTAGAACTCGTGGAGCGCTGCCCGCCGGGTGTGACCACGGTCAACATCGGCAGCGGCGTGGCGGTTTCTATGCAGGAGGTGCTGGCCCTCCTGGGACAACTCCGCGGACAGCCGGTGAACATCCAGACGGACCCGGCGAAGGTCCGGCCGGTGGAACGGCCTCATCTGCAAGCCGACGTCACCCGTTTGCGCCACCTGCTTGGCTGGACGCCGTCCCGCGATCTCGCCCGCGGCCTGGCCGAGCTGCTGCGCCAGGAGGGATTGCTATGAGCGCGGCCGAGGTGATCCGCCGGGAGCTGCCCGCCGTGCTTCCGGGCTTGCTTCTCGCTGTCACTCTGGCGACACTTCCGTACGGCTGGCGGGGCCAGTGCTCCTGGATCGCCGATTACGACGAGCTGGCTTTCTACCTGCCGGTGGGGGCCAAAGCCTACCGCGAGCATCCCTGGCGTTTGGCTGATCCGGCAACCGGCGGGCCGACGTATTACCAGCCGCTCTCCGTCGTGCCGGGGATCGTACTGCTGCGTGTCTTAGGCGGGAGTCCGTGGTCTTTGGGTTTGGCCTGGCGGCTGTGGGGCGGGATAGCGGCGGCGCTTTTGTGGTATGCCGCACTGCGCTGGAAGCTGCGCCCGTGGGCGGCGGCCTGGGCCACGCTCCTGGTGCTTTGCGATCCGGGGGTGTTGCAGGGCCAGCTAGGGTATGCCTTGCTCAAGACCGGCGTGCGGCATCTGAGCGGGGCGGACCTCGGCCCCACTCCCACCGCCGCTTCTCTACCCCAATGGCGCATTTGGAACCCGCTGCTGAGCTGGCCGTGGTGGCTTGCCTTTCTGCTGCTGGCGAGCCGGGCGGCGGAGCAACCGAGCCGGGGGCGCATCCTGGCGGCGGGGACCAGTTGCGGCCTGCTCTTCCACATTTACTTTTACTTCTGGACCACCGCCGTGGCGGGCCTGCTGCTGGCTTGCCTCGCCGATCGACATCGGGCTGTCACTTACGTGAAAATCCTGGGACTGGGCCTGCTGCTGGGTCTGCCCGCCCTGGCCGGCGCGGTGCAATTCCGCCAGCAGTACGGTGCCGATTGGCTCCTGCGCACAGACAAGTTCCTGCCGGTACCCCGCGGCAGCGAGCTGCTCCTGCCCCGCTTGAGCCTGCTGCTTGTGGCCGCAGCCTGGGTGTGGGTCTGGCGGCGAGGCCGGGAGGTGCGCTTCCTGGCTTGCCTCGCCACTGCTGCCCTGCTGCTGCTCCATCACACCCTTCTGACCGGCCTGCAAATCGAGAACTTCCACTGGAACTTCGCCCTGGGTCCGGCCTTGTCCCTGCTCGTGATCTTCCTGCTGGCCGACCTGGCGAATTGCTTTCCCCTGGTGCAGCGCTGGGGCGGGACGCTGGCAAAAAGCGGGATAACCGCGGCGGTTCTGCTCGCCCTGGTCCTCTGGGCGCGGGCGTGCAGCCTGCTCCCCGAAAACCAGCACATCCAGCAGGTGACACAGGATTATCACTTCCAAAGGGCGAACTGCGCCCTGCCGGCGGGAGGCACAGTGGCCGGTGACCCGGACTTCCAGTATTTGGCGGCGATCGATGCAGGTCTGCGGCCTCTGGCCGGATACACCGCCGTGCTTAGCCCAATCCGCGAGGCGGAGCTATCCGAGCGCTTGGCCCTCAACGCGTGCCTGCTGGGGCAGTCGCGGGCGCAGTTCGAGGCGGAGCAGCGGGAGCAGTTGGCACGCAACCGCTGGGGCGCAGAAGCCCGTTCGGCGGCGGTCCGAGCGCAGCGCTTGGCCGAGCGGCTGGCGGCCTGGGAAGCTGTGAACGCGGACCTGGCTGGGGCAGTGCGGCGCTACGACGTCCGCCTCGTAGCCCGTCCTCCAGGAGCGCCGGAACAACCGCCTTCCCCGGAGTGGGTCCTGCTGGCGCGCGGCCCGCGCTGGACCCTCTATGTCCGCCGGGAGTGAAGGAACAGCCAGAGTGACAGCGTGCTGAGAGTCGGCTTCAACGCCTATCTGCTGGCTGATGGCAATCGCCGGGGGTGGAACCGTTACACGGTCAATCTGCTGGCGGCCCTGCCGGCGCAAGGGGTTCGCCCCGTTCTGTACACACGAGCGCCGCTTCATCCCGATCATTTGGCTCGCCTGCCGCCGGGAAGCTACGAACTCCGTCTCGCTCCGCCGATGCGCTACGTGCTCTGGGAAAACCTCTGGCTGCCCCGGCAACTCCGCCGCGATCGGATCGACCTGTTCCATTGCCCGATGAACTTCGGCCTGCCTTGGTCCACCCCTTGCCCGCGCCTGCTCACCCTGCATGACGCCATCGATCCGGCGTACTATCTGCGGCAAGCGCCGTGGCGCGAGCGCTGGTCCTGGTCCGCGTTGCGCCTGCGTTGGACCTTATGGTCCTGCCGGTCCCGTGCTCATCACATCCTCACGGTCAGCCGGCATGCACGGGAGGACCTCGTGCGGGTTTTGGGCGTGCCGCCGGAGAAGGTGAGCGTGATTTACGAAGCGGCGGACCCGCAGTTCCAATGCCGCATGGAAACCGAAGCGGTTCGAGCGGTGCTCGCGCAGTGGGGGCTAGAGCGGCCCTATTTTCTCTACGCCGGCGGTTGGGAGGGGCGCAAAAATGTGCTGTTTTTGCTGGAGGCGTTCGCCCAGGCTGCCCTGCCGCAGACGGAGCTGGTTTTAGCCGGGGGCACGGCGCCACAACAGCAAGCCCTGCGAGCGCTGGCCGAGAAACTCGGTGGCCCAGCCCAGGTGCGCCTGCTCGGCTTCGTGCCGGACGCCGTCCTCCACGCCCTCTACGCGGGCGCCTTGGCTTTCGTCTATCCCAGCCGCTACGAAGGCTTCGGCCTGCAACTGTGCGAAGCGATGGCGGTGGGCTGCCCCGTGCTGGCGGCCCGCGCTACCGCTCTGCCGGAAATCCTCGGCGATGGCGGCGCAACCTTCGCCCTCGACTCCCCGCAGGAACTGATCGGCCTGCTGCGACAAGTGGCTGCCGATCCGGACTACCGCCGCCAATTGCAGCAACGCGCGCAACAACGATCTCAACACTTCTCCTGGCAAAAAACCGCTCAGGAAACTGTGCAAATCTATCACCAACTACTTCAGCGGAAATCATTATAAGAGTTCATGCGACATCACTGGGTCATCCTCACAGGCGAGTATCCTCCAGAGTGCGGCGGGGTCGGGGATTACTCGGCCCAATTGGCAGCCCGGCTTGTTCAGTGCGATCAAGATGTCACTGTCATGGCCTCGTCGGCGGAGGAGGAAAGCGAACAAAGCGGCAATGGCGTGCGCGTCCTGCGGATTCCCCAGGCATTCCGCCTGTCAGGACTCGGTCGGACGGAGCGCGTCTTGCGGCAACTTCGGCCGGACCGTTTGCTGCTGCAATACACGCCGCACGCCTTTGGCTACAAGGCGATGAACCTGCCGCTGGCTAGCTCTCTCGGCCGCTGGGGGCGGTCGATCGCTCCGCTTTGGGTCATATTCCACGAAGTGGTTTTTCCTTTTTCTTTATACAAACCTCAGTATATGGTTTTAGCCTTTGTGACACACATGATGGCACGGATGATTGCGCAGAGTGCTTCGCGGATATTTGTGACGGCGTGGGCGTGGAAGCGGGTCCTGCGGCGGGTCGGTCCCCAGCGGGTGGCGAGTGAGTGGCTGCCGGTGCCGTCGAATCTGGAAGGGGTGGCGCCGGCGGGAGCGTCTCTGCCCGCGGAGGACGATGGGGAGGTGTGGCTGGGGCATCTGGGGGCGTATGGCCCGTGGGCCGAGTCGGTGCTGGAGGCGGCCGGGCGGAAATTGCTTCCCTGTTATCCACGAGCTAAGATGGTGCTGCTTGGTCGTGGGTCGGAGTCACTCGCTCGGCAGTGGCAGGAGCGCGGCGTGGGATGGGCGGACCGCCTGGTGGTCCCCGGCGTGTTGCCGCCGGCGGCATTGGCGGCCTGGCTCCAGCGCTGCTGCCTGCTCTTGCAGCCGTACCCGGACGGGGTGAGCAGCCGGCGGACCACCGCGATGGCGGCCCTCTGCGGCGGCATTCCCTTGGCAACCAACCTCGGCCCGCTGAGTGAGCCGTTCTGGTCCGTCCGCCTGCCGTCTATCGCCGCGGCACCCCGGACGGAGGACTTGCTGGAACTCGCCACTCAGCTCCTCGGCGATGCCCGCCGGCGCGCGGAACTCACCCTCCACGGCCAGCAACTCTATCAGGAACTGTTCCGCTGGGACTGCCTGCTAACCCGCTTGCTGGTCTAAAACCATGCCCTCCGTCCGCCGCCTGCTCACGATTGGGCACTCTTACGTCGTGGCCTTCAATCGCCGTTTACCTCATGAATTGATGCAGCAAGGGAACGGTGCATGGGACGTAACTGTCGCGGCACCAAGATTTGTGTATGGAGATTTGCGGCCCATTCATCTGGAGAATGTCCCGGACGAAAGCTGCCGCTTGCAGCCGCTTTCCGCCTACTTCACACGCCGACCGCACCTCTTGCTCTATCACCACCGGGTCCGAGAATTGCTGGCGCAAAAATGGGACATTGTGCACTGCTGGGAGGAACCGTTCGTGCTCTCGAGCTTGCAGATTTCTCTCTGGCAGCGTTCGGGGAAATTGGTTTATTACACATTTCAAAATATCAGCAAAAGTTATCCTCCGCCGTTCAGTTGGATTGAGTGTTATAGTGTGAATCATTGTCATGGCTGGATAGCCGCAGGTTATAGTGTAGATCACACACTCAGTATGCGGGCGGGTTATTGCGATCGGCCGCATTGTGTCATCCCGCTGGGTGTGGATACGTTGGTGTTTCATCCGGAGCGGGAAGCGGGTGTGTCCGTGCGGCGTCAGTTGGGTTGGGCGGAGGGCGGGCCGCCGGTGGTGGGGTATTTGGGCCGATTCGTGGCGGAGAAGGGGATTTTATTTCTGCTGCGGGTGTTGGAACGGCTGCGCGTGGCGTGGCGGGCGTTGTTTGTCGGCGGCGGCCCCCTGGAAGGCTGCCTGCGGCGTTGGGCCGAGCGGCAGGGAGCGGAACGGGCGCAAGTGGTGACCGGCGTGGCACACCAGGCGGTGCCGCGCTACCTCAATGCGATGGATGTGCTGGCCGCGCCGAGCCAGACGACGCCGCGCTGGAAGGAACAATTCGGGCGGATGCTCATCGAGGCGATGGCCTGCGGCGTACCCGTGGCCGGCAGCGACTCCGGCGAGATTCCCTATGTGGTCGGCGATGCGGGCTTGGTTCTGCCGGAGGCGGATGCAGCGGCGTGGGTCGCGGGTTTGGCCGGCTTGCTGGAAAGTCCGGCGCGGCGGCGGGAACTGGCCGCGGCAGGGCGGGAGCGGACCTGCCAGCGCTATGCCTGGCCGGTGGCCGCCCGGCAGCACCTCCGCTTCTTCCAGCAGTTGCTGGACCTGCCCTGCCATGACTGACAAGGTTCGGTCGCTGCGCCTGGGCGTTGTGCGGGATTACCGGGCCGAGAATTGGCCGAGCATGGACCTGTGCGCCGATGCACTTTTGGCCCATCTTCCTGCGGAAATCGAGGCGGTGGAAGCAGCCCCGGCCTTCCGGCGCTATCTGGGGCGCTGGCAGCCGTCGAGCCGCTGGGCTTTCAATGCCGACCGCTTCTGGAACCGGTATGTCGTCCTGCCGCGCCAGGTGCGCCGCCTGAGCCGCCAGGTGGATGCCGTCCACATCGTGGATCACAGTTACGCCCATCTGGTGCATGCGGTGCCGTATGGCCGTGCGGGCGTGTACTGTCATGACATTGACATCTTCCGCTGTCTGCTGCCGCTTTCGGAGGAAACTCCGCGGCGCCGCCTCCTGCTGACCCGCCTGGCCCGCTGGATCCTCACCGGGCTGCGGCGTGCCGCCCTCGTCTTCACCAACAGCCGCCAGACCGCCGAGGAGTTGCTCGCCCGCGGCTGGGTCCAGCCCGATCGCCTCCATGTCGTACCCTTGGGGGTGGCCCCAGAATACATGGAGATTCACTTGGAAAATGAGTCTTTCCTGCAATATGAAAATCAGCCGTATATCTTGCATGTCGGCAGCACGATTGCCCGCAAGCGGATCGATGTGCTGTTGGCAGTGTTCGCCCAGGTGCGGCAACGGTGGAAAAACATGCGCCTGATCCAGGCCGGGGGGGAATGGACGGGGGAGCAGCGGGAGCAGTTGCGGCGTTTAGGCCTGGAAGGAGCTGTGCAGCAGGTGCGGGGACTGAGTCGGCGGGAGTTGGCGGCGCTGTACCGGAAAGCGGCGGTGCTGCTGTTTCCCAGTGCGGCGGAGGGTTTCGGCTTGCCCGTGCTCGAAGCGCTGGCCTGCGGGACGGCGGTGGTCGCCTCGGACCTGCCGGCCCTGCGGGAAGTCGGCGGCGCGGCGGCCTGCTACTGCCCGCCGGGAGACATCCGCGCTTTTGTGACAGCCGTCTGTCAAGTGCTGTCCGAACCCGATACGCTCGTGCGGCGGGAACAGCGCCGGAGCCAAGCCCAGCGTTTTCACTGGTCCGTGCACGCGCGGCAGATTGCCGAGGCATACCAGCAGCTTCTGAAGTAGGCCATGTGCGGCATCGCCGGCATTCTGGGAGTACCGGAAGAGTTGGCTCGGCCAGCAGCCCAGCGCATGCTCGAGGCCTTGCGTCACCGCGGGCCGGATGACTGGGGTCTGGAAGTGCTCGCGGATCCGGCGGGCCGGGCACCGCCGCTGGTGCTCGTCCATACCCGCCTGGCCATTGTGGACCTCTCGCCGCAGGGGCGCCAGCCGATGTGCCACGCGCTCTCCCCGCAGACATCTCCCACGCTTCCCTCCACGGACCGAGCCTCGGAGAAGCTCTGGATCACCTTCAACGGGGAAATCTACAACTATCGCGCTCTGGCGGCGGAAGCGGCAGCCCACGGCCTGCCTGTGCGGACAGCCACGGATACCGAAGCGATCCTGCTGGCCTATCGCCTCTGGGGGGAAAGCTTCGCCGAACGGCTGCGCGGCATGTTCGCCTTCGCCCTGGCCGATCTGGGGCGGCGGCAGGTCATTCTGGTCCGAGATCGGCTGGGGATCAAGCCGCTGTATTTGGCGCGTGCGCCGCAGGGGGGATTGCTATTTGCTTCGGAAGTGCGGGCGTTGCTCGCTGCCGGAGGGGAGCTGGTCCCGCGCCGCCTGTCCCTGGCCGCGGTGGAGTCGTTCCTGGCCCAGGGAGCAGTTTGGGGCGAAGCGGCCCATGTGGAGGGCGTCCGTCTGTGGGAACCGGGCCTTGTGCTGAGTTGCGACTGGGAAGGCCGGGAGTTGTCCCGGCGGCGGTATTGGCCCTGGCCAGGGAAGGCAGCGCTCGATCCAACGCTGGACCGTCCGGCGGCCGTGACACGGCTTCGGCAAGTGTTGCAGGAAGCGGTGCAGCAGCATTTGGCGGCGGATGTGCCGGTGGGGGTGTTTTTGTCCAGCGGTGTGGATTCGGCGGCGGTGGCCGCTCTGGCGGCAGAGGGTGCCGCGGGGCGCATCCGCACGGTGAACGTCGGGTTCGACCTGCCGCAGTGGGACGAGAGTGCCGAGGCCGAGGAGATCGCCCGCCAGTTGCAGACGGAACATGGCACGATCCGCGTAGCCGCCGGGGACATTGGCCGGGACCTGGAGGCGGTGCTGGCCGCGATGGATCAGCCGACCGTGGACGGGTTCAACACCTGGTATGTGTCGCGTGCGGCGCGGCAGGCTGGCTTGAAGGTAGCGCTGAGCGGTCTGGGCGGGGATGAGCTATTCGGGGGTTACGCGAGTTTCCGGGATGTGCCGCGGGGGGTGCGTTGGCAGCGGCGGCTGGTGCGATGGCGCCTCGCGGTCCGCTGGGTGCGCCGCTGGAGCCAGTGGCAGCCGTCCCGCCGCCTGTTCAAACTGGCCGAGTTGTTCCAGCGCCCCGCCAATCTGATGGCGGTCTATCTGCTGCGCCGCGAGCTGTTCCTGCCGTGGCAACGCCGGGCGCTCTGGCCTTTGCCCCCGGAATGCGATCCGCACAGCGGCCTGCCCCAGCCGGTCCTCGCCGCCCTTCAGCCACACCAGACCGATGGTGACAGCGTCTCGTCCCTGGAACTGAACGGCTATCTACGGCACATGCTCCTGCGGGATGCGGATGTCTTCAGCCTGGTCCATGCCCTGGAGCTGCGCGTGCCGCTTTTGGATCACCTGGTGGTGGAAGCGGTGCTGCCGTTGCCGGTGGAGTGGAAGTGCGACCCCAGACTGCCGAAGCGGCTCTTGGCGGACGCGGTCGGAGCGCGCCTGCCGCCCGCGGTTCTGCGCCGGCCCAAGCGCGGCTTCACCTTCCCCTGGACGGATTGGCTCCGCGGCCCCCTCGCTCCGCACGCCCAGGAACGCCTCCTGCCATCGGCCCTCTGGCACCGCCTCGGCTTCGACCCCCGCGCTGTCCGCCAGCTCTGGCACCGCTTCCAGCAAGGCGACCCTGGCATCGGCGGCCTGCACCTCCTCGCCCTGCTTGTCCTGGCCGACCTCGTCCAGCGCCAGAAACTCACACTGTAAAAATAATGACTTACTGCTGTCACAAAATGACTTTGTACTGACACTCAATGACTTTAATATGTCATAAAGTGACTTTATGATAGCATCAAATGACTGCATATTGTCTTTAGATGTCATTAAATTGTCATCAAATGACTTAATCATGTCCTGGAATGTCTGTCCGTGAACCCCTGGCGTTGCGGATGCGGGAAAGATTGCCCCTAGGGTTCGGGACGCTGCCGTGGCAGGAGGGGTGATGCCGTCGCGGATGCCGGTGGTGTTTTTGACGTCGGCGGGCCAGCTTGGGGGCGCGGAGCGCAGCCTGCTGGACATGGCAGCCGTGCTGCGGCAGCTTCGCCCGGATTGGCCGATCGGGGTCATCGCCGGGGAGGAAGGGCCTTTGGCGGAGGAGTTGCGGCGGCAGGAGGTGCCGGTGGCGGTGCTGCCCTGGCCGGAGGCGGTGGCACGGCTGGGGGAGTCGTTTTGGCTCGGGGCCGGGCGGGGGAAGTGGCGGCAAGGCGCGGCCTGGAGCTACGCCTTGCTGAAAGCGGCGGCGGCCCTGCCCGCTTACCAGCGGCGCTTGCGGCGGCAGCTCTTTCAGTGGCGGCCCCGCCTGCTCCATTCCAACGGTTTGAAGTGCCACTTGCTGGCCCGCGGGGCGGCGCCGCCGGGCTGCGCCGTCCTCTGGCATCTGCGGGACTTCCTCTCACGGCGTCCGGTCCTGGGCCGAACGTTGCCGTATTTGGCGCGTCCCCCGCAGCGGATCCTCGCCATTTCCCAGGCGGTGGCCGAGGATGCCCGCCGCCTCTTCCCTCAAGCCGCCATCGAGACCATCTACAACGGCATCGATACGGAGCATTTCACACCCGCCGGACCGGCCCGGAATTGGGACGCCTTCCTGGGTGGGGCTTCGCTGCCCAGCGCCGCGGTGCGGGTCGGCCTGGTCGCCACCTATGCCCGCTGGAAGGGGCAGGAGGTGTTTCTGGAAGCGGCGGCCCGGCTGCTGGCGGCGGGGGTGCACCACGCCCGCTTCTTCCTCATCGGCGGCCCGATCTACCGCACCGCCGGCTCGCAATTTTCCGTCGAAGAGCTGCGGCAGCGCATCGAGGCGCTCGGACTGACCGGCTATTGTCATCTCGTTCCGTTCCAGTTGGACCTGCCGCCGGTGTATCGGGGTTTGGACATTGTGGTCCATGCCAGCACGCAGCCGGAGCCGTTCGGGCGGACCATTGCCGAGGCGATGGCTTGCGGCCGGGCGGTGATTGCCAGTCGCACAGCCGGAGCAGCGGAACTGATGGCGGACGGCGTCGATGCCCTGAGCGTGCCGCCGGGGGATGCCGGAAGTCTGGCCGCCGCCCTCTACCGCCTGATCCAGGATGGGGAATTGCGGCAGCGTCTGGGCCAAGCGGCGCGGCAAACCGCCCTGCAACGCTTCGACCGCCGGCTCCTGGGGCAGCGTCTCGTGCAGGTCTACGAGGCGTTCAGCCGCCCGGAGGATGCGCCGCCGGAGGGAACCGCAGGATAACCCGCACTGTTTCGACCCAGCAAAAGAAAAAACTTCCTCCTTCCTGGGGAAAGAAGGAAGTTCGATCTTTTCCAGGACCAGCCGAAGGAGGCTCTCCTAGCCGAGGAAAACGGAATGGCGGTCAGTCGATGTTGACGTTGACTTCCCCGCCATTGCGGCTGACCAGAGCGGCGACGATGCCAGAGGCGATGGAGTCGCGGATGAAGTGGACGGAGCCGTCCCCGCGCAGGGCGTTGATGCCGCCGCTGTGGAAGGAGTACATCTGATAGTTGGCCGCACCTCCGCCGTTGGTGCAATTGATGGCGCAGCAGCCGCCGTCGCGGATCAGGCCGTCCGCGCTGTAGCCCCGCACCAGGATCGCTGCATTGTAATCGAAGAAGGCGGCATTGAGCGCCCAGCCCGCGGAACCCGGCGTGTTGGGGCTGACCGGACGATTGCGGGCATAGACCTGATGCCGGCCGGCACTTTCCGCCATCAGGATGGTGTTCGAGGCGCCATCGGTGATGTGCACGATGGAGATTTTGCCGATGGTCAGGCCATTGGGCGTCATCAGTCCTTTGATGCCGAAGGCGCCGCCGGTGTCATTGCCCGGACTGCTGCCGGTGGAAGGGGCGAGCGGGCTGGTCGGGGCGCAAGCATTGCGGAAGTTGTTGTGGTAGCCGCGCACCGGCACATAGTCCGTGCCGCCAAGAGTGAACGGCCCGCGATTGGGCAACCCCAGGGAGACAAAGTACGGAGCGTAGTCGATCTCACGGTCGGGAGCAGAAGGGCAAAGATAGCTTTTGACCTTGGCGGAGGCGGAAGCCTGCGTTCCCCACGCCGGCGGCCAGTTTCGTGGATCGATCACCGATAACTGCGTATTCGCTGTGCGGATAATGTTCTCCTGCTCCATATACGGCAAGATTTGCATGAGGGCGGAGTGCCCTTGCGTCTGCGCTCCAAGCGGATTGCCAGACGGCGCGGGATTGAAGTCAAAACCCCAGGGCGGCAGATAGCCGTAGGCATCGTGATAATTGTGCAGGGCCAGGCCGATCTGCTTGAGATTGTTCGAGCAGCTCATTCGCGCCGCTGCTTCCCGCACCTTCTGCACCGCGGGCAACAGCAAGCCGATCAGGATCGCAATGATCGCGATCACTACCAGAAGTTCGATGAGGGTGAACCCTCGGCGTCCCAAGGACGATAACCGGGCGGTCATGATACCTCCTTACTCCATAGAGCGATACAACAAGGATAAAGAGAAAGCACGCGGCAGCCACCCGCGGTCTGTGGGAGCCTATTGCAGTTCAATCGGGGGCAAGCTGTTGTTTCCCGGCTGGACCTGGACGGTGATCTTCGAGGTATTCGGGTTGGCGTAGACCCCGCCGAGAATATCCACGCTGTCGTCGCCGCCTGTGTTGATGATCTTCCCTTGGCCTTCGGGTTGAACCGTCCGGGAGCAGATGACCGTCACGAGGTACTGGCCTGCCGGCGCCCCCGGTTTTTGACCCGTGGAAACCGTGAAAGTTCCATCCTCCTGGGTGAAGCCGTTGGGGCGCTCTACGCGGGGATCGCTGCTTCCTTGGGGATGCAACGTGACCAAGGCTCCGGCCAAGGGCTTGCCTTTGTACAGGACTTTGCCGCTGACCGGATGCAATCGCTCCCCAGAGGAGCAACCCAGGCAACCCAGGGCCAGCACCAGCACTCCGGCCCCCGCACTCCTCCAAAGTTTCATAGTGACTCCCGGATTCCGGCTGAAGCGAAGGAATAGTTAGTTTGCAACTTATCAATCTCCGTGGGACTATGCAAGTGAAAAATGCCGGAAAATTCCGTGAGCCGATCACTTGCGATTTATCGGGCCAATCCGCCAGCTTCCTTTCGGCAACAACTCCGCCACCGGCGGGGCCAAGGAGGGGCAGGCCGATGAGGCAACCGGCGAGGAGGGACAAGCAGACGGCAACGCGGAGGATCGTCCAGGAGGCGGCGGATCAGAGGATTTGCAGGCGGGCGGCGTGGTCGCGGAGTTTTTTCCCCAGCTCGTGGATGCGGCGTTTGCATTCATCGCGGGCCTTGGCGAAGCCCGCGGGGGTCACGTGCCCGGCCTGGAGATATTCGAGAATGACGGCCTCGGCGGCGAGGAACTCCGGGCAGGCGTCCGCGACCCACCCGGCCAGCTCCAGCGGGATGGTGGTCACGCCGTTGCGGTCCCCGTGGAGCAGATCGCCAGGATGCACCCAGACGCCGCCGACGCGCACGGGGCAATCCAGGGCCACGATCTGGGTGTAGCCGTGGGAACAGATGGTACCGCTGGTGAAGCAGGGGAACTGGAGTTTTTCGATCTGGTCGAGGTCGCGTCCGGCCCCGCTGGTGATGATGCCGACGCAGCCGAAGGCCTTGTACGTGGTGCACATCACCTCGCCAAAGGTGGCGGCCACCGGCGGATCGTCCAGGTCCTGGAAGACGACGACTTTGGGGCCGTCCAAGGCGGCGATGCGCTCCACCTGTTCGCTCAGCCCCATGTAGGTATCCCCGCTGCGGGGCGGAGCAGCGGCCCGGAACGTCGCCGTCGTCGCAAAACCGACCATCGGCGGAAGCTGGGGGAAACAGGCCCGAATCCGGCTGTCCATGTACCCCGCGGTCCGCGGCCGGTACTCGAACAGCTCCAGCACATTGCAGATCGTCGGCGTGTCAAACTGCCGCAACCGGCTGAGCACATCTTCCGGCACGCGCATCCTCAGTCCCTCGCCCGTGGGGATTTTCTCCGATGTTGATTGTTCCCCTGCCCCACCTGACTTTTTCTCTTTTTTTATATTGCAACCCCTGTTGCTCCAGTGTATGGTATCCTTGAACGTGATCGGGGCGATCCGATCCGTCCCACCCCATTGTGTCCCGCCTGTTTTTCTCGTCCCCAGTGGGCCTATTGGCAAAGGAGGGGATCCCGCCATGCTCAGCATTCCCATCGGAACGACGCGGTTTTGTGATGGTGTCAGCCGCCGGGCGTTTTTGCAGATCGGCGCGGTAAGTTTCGGGGCGCTGCATTTGACGTTGAGCGATCTGCTCCGGGCCGAAGCCGCCCAGGACCCGTTCCCCCGCACGCGGCACAAGGGTTTGATCCACATCTTCCTCGGCGGCGGACCACCGCACCAGGACATGTGGGACATCAAGACGGAAGCACCGGCGGAGATTCGCGGCGAGTTCCAGCCCATTGCCACGAGCGTGCCCGGCATCCAGATCGGCGAATGCTTCCCGCGGATCGCCCAACTGGCGCACAAGTTTGTGTTCATCCGCAGCGTGGTCGGCTTGCAGGACCGGCATGACGCGATCATGTGCACCACCGGCTGGCCGGCCAATTCGTTGGCCAACATGGGCGGGCGCCCCAGCATCGGCAGCGTGGTGGCGCGCTTGCAAGGAGCGGTGGATCCCAGCGTGCCGCCCTTCATCGGCCTGGCCGAGCGCACCCAGCACATGCCCTGGAGCGATCCGGGACAGCCCGGCTTCCTCGGACCCACCTTCGCCGCCTTCCGCCCCAGCGGACCGGACATGGCCAACATGGTCCTCAACACCGCCAACCGCGACCACCTGCCGGAACGCAAGACCCTCCTGCGGGCCTTCGATCAGCTCAAGCGGCAGCTCGACCACTCCGGCGTCCTGGAAGCGGCGGACAACAACACGCAGCGGGCGCTGGAAATCCTGACCTCCTCCAGGCTGGTCGAAGCCCTCGACCTGTCGCGGGAAAGTCCGAAAGTGCGGCAGCGCTACGGGGACGGCAAGCCGTACAAGTACCAGTACGACGGCGCGCCGACCGTCAACGAACACTTGCTCATCGCCCGCCGCCTGATCGAAGCCGGAGCGCGGGTCGTTTCCCTCAGCTACGGCCGCTGGGACAGCCACGGCAAAAACTTCGACCTGGTCCGCGATCACGGCGGCAAACTCGACCAATGCCTCACCGCCCTGGTGGAGGACCTGGACGCCCGCGGCCTGCTCGATGATGTCACCGTCATCGCCTGGGGTGAGTTTGGCCGGACCCCCCGCATCAACAAGGACGCCGGGCGCGACCACTGGGCACCGGTCAGTTGTGCCATCCTGGCCGGCGGCGGCATGCGCACCGGGCAAGTCATCGGCAGCACCGACCGCACCGGCGGCTACGCCAAAGACCGCCCCGTCCACTACGCCGAGATCGTCGCCACCCTCTACCACAACCTCGGTCTCGACCCCTCCACCACCACCGTGCTCGACCCCACCGGCCGACCCCAGCACCTGGTCGAAGCCAAGCCCCTGCCGGAGGTCATCTGACCGCTCCTCCGCCAACCCTGAACCATCCCCGATCACAGCTCTGACAACCCAAGCTCACCATCCCCATCGGGCGGGCCAATCGGCTCGCCTCGCTTTTTTTCGGGAGAGAAGCCCAGGCACGGGAAGAAGACGGCCCTCGACGGCAGCGGGAATCACTCGCAGCAGCGGGAATCACTCGTAACGCAGGGCCTGGACGGGGTCAAGGCGGGCGGCACGGCGGGCGGGATAGGCGGCGGCCAGGAGCGTCCAGAGGAGGACGAACAACCAGGTCGCCGGCCCCAGCCACCAGGGGGTGACAAAGAGGGATTCGGAGAGGAGCTTTTCCTCACTCGCCAGTTGAGCCACCTGGGCGCGCAGCCAGGCGTCCGCCGGCCACATGAGCAGCCAAGCCAAGAACAGACCCAGCGCACCCCCGATCGCTCCCAGCAAGGCCCCTTCCCGCAGGAACAGCCGTTGCACCTGCCCTTGCGTCGCGCCAACCGAACGCAGGATGCCGATCTCTCGCGTCCGCTCCAGCACGTTGGTCACCAGGGTATTGGCAATGCCGACCGCTGCCACCCCCAGCGCGAGGAAGGCGAAGAGATTGAGTCCCGTGGCGATCAAAGCGACTTCACGCTGAGCGCTGGCGAACCATTTGGCCGCCGAGATGGTACGCAGATGTTTCGCTTCCACGGCCTGGACCACGCCGAGCACATCCCCGCCGGGCCGAATGCGCAGCAGGGCCGCCCCCAGGTCCCCTTCCCGAATCCAGGGCAGCGCCTGGAGCAGTTCCTCGCCAGGATCGGGAGCCAGAAACAGATCGCCGCGCGCCAGCTCCCAGTTGTCCAGGGGGGTGCGGCGCTTGCGTTCCTCGCGGGTCAGGAGGCGGACCACGCCGCAGATACGCAAGCGGCTGCGTACGGTGGTGGTGGCATCGGTGGCCGGGGCGTTGGCCGCCGAGGGAGCCAGCAGGGCGTGCAGGGCGGCCCGCTCCGCCGCGGTCAGCGTGAAATGCTCCAGACGCTGGGGCAGTTGCTCGGCGAGATGCTCCAGAGCTTCCAGTTGGGTGCGGGTTAGGTCATCGCCGAGGAGCCGTCCGCTCAGGACGCGGGCCAACGCCAGCGGGGGGGACTGCCGCACGCGCCCCAGGACCACCTCCACCTCGCCGCCCAGCAGAGCGGGCAGGTCGGCATCACTTCCCCGGCCCAGGTCGTAGAGCATCAGTTCGTTGACCACGACTTCCCGCGCCCCCGGCTGAGGCAAACGTCCGCAGAGGAGCCGCGGGGAGAGTTCCTCCAGCGGGCCGCAGATGAGGGTGCCCAGGGCCACCGCGTCGCTGCCCGGCAGACTCAGGCGTGCCTCCACGCTGCGGTAGGCCTGCACCGCTTCCACATCGGGCCAGCTCGCCACTTCCGCCAGCAACTCCGGCGTCAGCATCCGTTGTCCCCGCCGGGGATGCCGGGCAAAATACCGTTCCGCCAGCGCCGCCTGCAACCGCTCCCGCCGCTCCGGGGACACCTGGCCGCGGATCGTCACCACCGCCGCCGGTGCCGCCGCCACATCCCCCTCCGCCGGGTCCGCATGAACCAGCACCCGCCAAAACTCCGCCCGGCTGTGAAACTCCCGCGCAATGAACGCCCGCAGCCCCAACGTCAACGACAGACTAAAGGCCAAAGCCAGCGACCCCAAGGCGATCCCCAACAGCGTCAGCAGGCTCCGCACCTTCTGCCGCCACAATCCCTGCACCGCTAAGAGCCACTCCACGCGACCGCCCATCTCTGCATCCCACCCTGATCGGACACCTCCCGCACCCCTCGCTCCCGCCGCCCCGCTCGCTCCTCCCCTTCCCCCTGCCCCTGCGAGATAGAATAAGTCCCTTCCTTCCCCCTCTGCCAGATCATATAATTCCCAGACTTCGCGTGCGTCTGCTGTCCTCGGCGGCGGTCGCCGAGCGGACCGCGCCCGGGAAGGTTCCGCCCTGCCCTCTGGAGCGAGTCTGGCTCCAGAACCGGAGCAAAAACTCCCGCGGAGGCCAAAGGCGGTACTTTCCCCCAAAAACCTCCTTTTTCCCCCAACTATTGTTTATGCCAAACCGCAAGCTGCTTCGTGAAATCGACCTCGGAGAAGAGGTCATTCAACAGACCGACCAACAGTTCGAGCAAGCCCTCCCCGAATGGCTGTACAACCAGGAGCGGGATTTTGAACCGAACAAGGTCGTGACGGGCAAAGTCCTGGAGATTCGCGGCGACGAAGTGGTCGTGGACATCGGCTACAAATCGGAAGGCGTCGTCAAGGCCGAAGAATGGCGGGACGAGACCGGCGTGCTCCACCTGCCCCAGCCGGGCGACACCGTCGAGGTCCTCATCGAGGACACCGAAACCGACGAAGGCACCATCCCGCTGTCCTACCGCAAGGCCAAACGCCAAAAGGAATGGAGCCTGTTCCTGGAAAAATGCAAGGAAGGGGACGTGGTCAGCGGCACCGTGCTGAAAAAAGTCAAAGGCGGCCTGCTGGTCAACATCGGTGTCAACGCCTTCCTCCCGTCTTCCCAGGTGGACATCCGCCGGCCCCAATCCCTGGACGAATACATCGGCAAGACCATCGAGTGCGTCATTCTCAAAATCGACGAGTCCCGGCGCAACATCGTGGTCAGCCGCCGCAAACTCATCGAGGATCGCCGCAAAATCCAAAAGGAAAAACTGCTGGCCGAGCTGCAAGAAGGGCAAATCCGCAAAGGCGTGGTCAAAAACATCGCCGAGTTCGGCGCCTTTGTCGATCTGGGCGGCCTCGACGGCTTGCTCCACGTCACCGACATGGGCTGGCAACGTGTCACTAACCCCCACGACGTCGTCAAACTCGATCAGGAAATCGAAGTCTACATCCTGCACATCGACCGCGAAAAGGAAAAAATCGCCCTCTCCCTCAAGCACAAGACCCCCAGCCCCTGGGAAAACATCGAGCAGAAATACCCCGTGGGCAGCCGCCATATCGGCGAGGTGGTCAACATCATGCCCTATGGCGCTTTCGTCAAGCTCGAACCCGGTATCGAAGGACTGGTCCACATCTCCGAGATGTCCTGGGTCAAGCGGATCAACGATCCCCGCGAGGTGGTCAACATCGGCGACAAGGTCGAAGTCCAGGTGCTGGCCATCAATCACGAGAAAAAGGAAATCTCCCTGGGCATCAAGCAGTGCCAGGTCAATCCCTGGGATGAGGTCACGCGCAAGTATCCGCCGGGCACCATCGTCACGGGTACGGTGCGCAACCTGACCAGCTACGGGGCCTTCATCGAGATCGAGGAGGGAATCGAAGGACTGCTCCATGTCAGCGACATGAGCCATGTCCGCAAAGTGTCCAATCCCGCGGAGCTGCTCCAGAAGGGGCAGCAGATCACCTGCGTGGTCCTCAACGTCGACCAGGAACGCAAGCGGGTCGGGTTAGGCTTGAAGCAGATGAGTCCCGATCCGTGGGAGACGGACATTCCCAGCCGGTACAAGCCGGGGCAGAAGTGCCGGGGCCGGGTCACCAAACTGACGAACTTCGGGGTGTTCGTCGAGCTGGAACCGGGTCTGGAAGGGCTGCTGCACATCTCCGAGCTGGCCGACCACAAGGTGGAAAGCCCGGAGGAAGTCGTGCAGGTGGGCCAGGAAGTCGAGGTCAAGGTCCTGCGGGTCGATCCCAAGGAGCGCAAGATCGGCCTGTCCATGCGCCAGGTAGACGACGGCCAGGGAAGCCAGGAGGCGGCCGCCCCCGCGGAGGACAGCGGCGAAGCGCCCAGCCGCAGCCGGGAAAGCAAGCGGGAACTGCGCGGCGGAACCGGAGCGGCCGGACCCCTCATCCAGCTTCCCAGCGACGCGGACAATCCCCCCGCTGCTTCCTGAACGCAACCCGTTTTCTCGGCGGATTCCCACCGCCGCTCGGCGGGTTTCCCCCGTCGCCGGGCGGCGCCCCTGTCCCGGCCGTTGGGCCGGCAAGGGCCTTCTGTACCCTCGCAATCCAGACCGGAGGCGGCCCCCCGGTTTTTTCGTTCCGCCCTCTCGGACCGCGGCTTTCTCGGCCCGTGGCTTCTTCCGAGGGGGCATTCTTCCGCGGAGATGAGTCAGGACAACCCTCAGCAGAGGGGGAGAGGCGAAGCCGGCCGAGAGGGTAGTCGTACACGGCGGGTATCGAGGATAGACACGCCGCGGTCCCCGTCATTTGGACACGCCGCGGTCACCTATCACATCGACCGTGGCCTGGGACCAGCGCGACTCCCACATCGACCGTGGTCATGACACCTGCGTGCGCTCACCGACTGGGTCGTAGTCAAAGACCCAGCGCAAACCTCCTTCGGCTGCCCCCGTCTCGCGCCATATGCTGGATCAACGGAGGATCTGGCAGCACTCCTGCGTCGCGTGCTGGATCAACGCAAGATTATACAGCCCGGCAAGGCTTTTCGCAGTTCCCGAACCCCTGCAACCGTGACACGGGTGCCATACAGGTACAACCCTTGCAGGTTTTGGAGTTGTACGAGGTGTGGGAGTCCGGCGTCCGTGATCGGGGTGCGCTTCAGGTCCAGCTCTTGCAGGTTTTGGAGTTGTGCTAGTTCTTTGAGTCCGGTGTCGGTGATTTTGGTTCTGCTCAGGTACAGCAATTGCAGGTTTTGGAGTTGGGTCAGTTCTTTGAGTCCGGCGTCGGTGATCCGGGTGCTGTCGAGCCACAGCGCTTGCAGGTTTTGGAGTTGGGTCAGCTCTTTGAGTCCAGTGTCGGTGATCCGGGTGTTGTCGAGCCACAGCGCTTGCAGGTTTTGGAGTTGGGTCAGCTCTTTGAGTCCAGTGTCGGTGATTTTGGTGCTGCCCAGGTTCAACCCTTGCAGGTTTTGGAGTTGTACGAGGTGTGGGAGTCCGGCGTCGGTGATTTTGGTTCCGCTCAGGTCCAGCCATTGCAGGTTTTGGAGTTGAGTCAGTTCTTTGAGTCCGGCGTCGGTGATTTTGGTGCTGCCCAGGTCCAGCTCTAGCAGGTTTTTGAGTTGGGTCAGTTCTTTCAGTCCCGTGTCGGTAATCTTCCAACCTGAAAGACTAAGACGGGTCGGCGGTTGCATGGCCGCCAGGTAGTGCTTCAATCCGAGGTTCGTTTGCGCCTCATCCGGGATGATCAATTCCCGCAGCTTCAAGCCGCTGAGTTCTCTGAGTCCGACGTCGGTGATTTGGGTGCCACCCAGTTTCAGTCTTTGCAGGTTTTTGAGTTGGGTCAGTTCTTTGAGTCCGGCGTCGGTAATCCGGGTACGGCTCAGGTACAGCTCTTGCAGGTTTTGGAGTGGGGTCAGGTGTTTGAGTCCGGCGTCGGTGATCTGGGTGCCGAACAGGTACAGTGTTTGCAGGTTTTGGAGTTTGGCTAGGTGTTGGAGTCCGGCGTCGGTGATGGGGGTAAAGCTCAGGTCCAGCGTTTGCAGGTTTTGGAGTTTAGCCAGGTGTTTGAGTGCGGCGTCGGTGATCGGGGTGCCGCATAGGTTCAGCGTTTGCAGGTTTTGGAGGTGGGTCAGTTCTCTGAGTCCCGCATCAGTGATCGGGGTATCGTCTAGGTTCAGCGTTTGCAGGTTTTTGAGGTGGGTCAGGTGTTGCAGTCCGGCGTCGGTGATCCGGGTGCTGTGCAGGTCTAGCCATTGCAGGTTTTGGAGTGGGGTCAGGTGTTTGAGTCCGGCGTCGGTGATCTTGGTGCCGAACAGGTACAGCGTTTGCAGTTTTTGGAGTTTGGCCAGGTGTTGGAGTCCGGCGTCGGTGATCGGGGTAAAGCTCAGGCTCAGCGCTTGCAGGTTTTGGAGTTGTGCTAGTTCTTTGAGTCCGGCGTTAGTGATCTGGGTCAAGCTCAGGCTCAGCCATTGCAGGTTTTGGAGTTGAGTCAGTTCTTTGAGTCCGGCGTCCGTGATTTTGGTTCCGCTCAGGTCCAGCGTTTGCAGGTTTTGGAGGTGTACTAGTTCTTTGAGTCCGGCGTCGGTGATCTGGGTCAAGCTCAGGCTCAGCCATTGCAGGTTTTTCAGCTCGATCAGCTTCTTCAGCCCTGTGTCGCTGATCCGAGTGCCCCACAGATTCAGGGTGTGCAGGTTTTTCAGTTGGGCAATCTCCTTCAATCCCGCATCCGTGATCCGAGTTTTCATCAGGTTCAGCGATTGCAGATTTTGGAGTTGGGCTATCTCCTTCAGCCTTGTGTCCGTGATTGTGGAGCCGCGCAGGTCTAGCCCAAAGGGTGCGCCGGGAGCGGGGAGCTTGCCTACTACGCCGTCCCCTGGCCGAGTCCGAAACCTGAACCCCGGCAGGTCTCCCGCCTGCGCCTCCTGCTCTTCCAAGAACTGAATGAATCCATATTCGTTGACGCGGAGCCAGCCCGCCTCCGCACCCGCCGCACGCCATCGCTGGACCACCTCCTGGGGCAACCGACGAAGTTTTGCCTTCCCCGCTGGCTCATTGGGTTGTCCCCGACCTGACCCCTCACTGAGCAGAAAAGCCACGACCAGACCGAACCACACCCCCGCCAGAGGAAGTCGCCGCTGCATGGCTCACCTCTCCCAAGACTTGAGCGTGAGATGGAATTGACCCCTTCAGTGTAACCCGCAGCCATCAGGCCAACAAGCGAAAAGGCAATTCCGGCGATCCTGGCGGCGGCAGATTCTGTGACGGATGGGTGTCATAGTGGGAGGTATGTCAGGCCGAAGCGGCAGGGGACCGCCTCCTGACCCGGCTTTTCCTGTCGCGGGCCGCTCCCAGGGGGGAAGGGGTTCCTCTGCCTCACGCTGGCCGTGGCTCGGAAGTCTGTCTTCCGCCTCACTTTGGCCCTGGCCTTGAGGTACAATACGCACAAGCGGTGAAGACGCGGGTTTCCGCAACGTGAGGAAAGCGGGATGGTGCGTCCCTATGTGGCTGGGCATCGATTTGGGCACGACTTATTCGGCGATGGCCACGGTGGATGAGAGCGGCCGCCCGCAGATGGTGCCGAATCGGGACGGGGAGATTCTCACACCGTCGGCGATTTATCTGGCGCCGGATGGCAGCGCGGTGGTGGGCCAAGCGGCGCTGGACATGGCCCTGGAGCAACCGGAGCGGGTCGCCACGCTGGTCAAGCGCTTCATGGGCCGGCCGGAATATGATCGACCCGTCGCGGGTCGCACTTTTCGTCCAGAAACTCTTTCGGCGATTCTTCTCAAGAAGCTGGCGCAGGATGCCCAGGCCGCCCTCGGTCCGATCGACGGATGCGTCATCACGGTGCCGGCCTATTACGACGACACGCGGCGGCAAGCCACGCTCAACGCCGGGCGCATTGCCGGCCTGCCGGTGCTGGACATTTTGGACGAGCCGACTGCTGCGGCCTTGGCTTACGCCTGCCAGAGCGGCTGGTTCCATCCCCGCCCGCTGGACGCCTCCGACTCTGGGGATTCGTCGGACCGACCGCGCATTGTCATGATCTACGATCTCGGCGGCGGTACCTTCGACGTCACATTGGTGAAGCTAGCCCGGCAGCGCTTCCAGGTCCTGGCCATCGAAGGGGATGTCCGCCTGGGAGGGCGCGACTGGGACGAACGCCTGGCGAACTGGGCGGCGGAACAATTCCTCCAGCACTTCCACGCCGATCCGCGGGATGATCCCCAATCCTGCGCCCAATTGCTCGCGAATGCGGAACGGGTCAAGCGTACTCTTTCCAAAATCGAGCAGACGACCTTCACGCTCAATTATGCTGGCCAGAGATTGACTTTGCCGGTCACGCGGGCCGACCTGGAACAGCTCACCCAGGACCTCCTCCTGCGCACGCGTCTGACGGTCCAGCAACTCTTGCAGCAAGCCCATTTAGACTGGGAGCAGGTGGACCAGGTGCTCTTGGTCGGGGGCAGCACGCACATGCCGGCGGTGACGCGGATGCTGCGGGAGCTGAGCGGGCGGGACCCGAACCGTTCACTGGCGGTCAGCGAGGTGGTGGCGCGCGGCGCCGCCCTGCATGCCGGCATCCTGGGTGCCCGGCGCCAACTGTTTCCTGCCGCGCCTTCATTGCGCCCGGGGTCCGGGGAGTCCGCCGCCGGCTTCCGCTGGGACGAGATCGTGGAAATCCACGTCAACGCCCACAGTCTCGGCGTGGAGGTCCGCAACGGTCCGGAACGGATTCACCACAAGCTCATTGGGAAGAACACGCAACTGCCGGCGAGCGCGGAGCATGTGTATTACACGGTTCGGGAGAACCAATCCCGCGTGCGGGTGCGCATTTTGCAAGGGGAGGCGCATCAGGCCGACGCCTGCATTCCGGTGGGGGAATGCTGGATCGAGGACCTGCCGCCGGGGCTGCCCCAGGGTTCGCCCATCCGCGTCCGCTGCACGGTGCAAGCCAACGGCTGCATCCACGTCTCCGCCGCGGACTTAACCAGCGGCCGATCGGTCACCGCCACCCTCTACCGTCCCAGCGGACTGACCGACGAGCAGATCGCCCGCGAAGCCGACTGGCTCTCCCAACTGCGCATCCTCTGACCGTCCTGGCACACCCGAAGCCCCAGCGCCTGCGACAGCCCCATGACACCCCCCCGGCCTTCGCTCGTTCCCCCGCCGCCCTGGCCGACCGAGGATCCCCAGCGGCATTTCGCCCAGGCTGCCGAACGGCTCCTCTTCCAGACCCGGCTGGAGGTGCTTGGCCAGCCCTGCCGCCTCGTCGAGATCGAGTTTTACTGGTACAGTGCCAGCCATCCTGATCCCTTCTGCCACCGCCATCCTCTGCAACGGGAGCCGGGCCGGTGGTACTTTCACCGCATGGGGGAGGCTTACCGCGGCGGCTCCTTCAAAGGTTTGGACATCACCTTCAGCGACGGCCAAGGCTGGGGCGGCATTCTGCTGCGCGGGCTGCAACTGCCAGATGGCACCATCACCTCCGGTCCATCCCGGCTGGTCGATGCGGTGTTGCGCCTCGCGGGACAGCGGCAGGCAGCCGATTTGGACCGCCTCTTACAGGGGCGGCATGCCGAAGACGTGACGGCACCGCTCTGCCTGCGCCGAAGCTCCGAGGCGGAGGGCCAGGGGAAGCCAGGCGATGCCTCGATCCGGGAGATGTATGCGACGGCGCGCGTCGGGCTGACCCTGCGTCGGGAACGGGCCTGTCCTGCCGGGCTGCGCTTCCTGCTCCGCCCCTATCGCTTTCTGATTCAGCCCCGCGCCCTCGCCGCCGGCCGGCCCCAGCTCATCCTCGCCCTCTATCTCCAGGGGCACACTCCCGACCGCATCCAGGCGCTCACCGGCACTCCCGCCGCCGCCATCCGCCGCTACCTCCAGGCCTACCAGCAAGGCCAAAAAGCCCGCCCCACTCCGGCGCAGTTCCAGGCGCTGATCCGCCGGCCCCTCACCGGCCCGTCCTGGTGCTTCCTCAGCGGACTGCTGGCCCAGCTCGAAGCCTGGCCCGATGCCGCGCTAGCCCGGCTCTTCACCTGAAGAGCGCGCCCGGCGGCGGGTGGAGGAGGGAGGAGAGCAAAACAGGCCCAGCCGAAAACCGAGCGGGGAAGCAGAGCGTCAGGGCCGGACCAGCGGATGCTCCCCGGCGGAATGACGCCGGCGGAGTGAAAGAAAGGCGGAGCGTCAGGGCCGGAACATCGGATGCTGCCGGTCGCCGCGGGACAGCATGTAGGCGAGCAGATCAAGGATTTCCTCCGGCTTGTAGGTGTCGAGCAGGCCGGCCGGCATCATGGAGATTTTCGAGGGCTTCATGCTCTCGATGTTGTTCCGGTTGACCGCGACGGTGGAACCGGGATTGAGCATGTCGGTGTTGACCATGACGACGTCGTTGTTGAGGTTGACGATGCGGCCGACGACGACGCGTTCATCTTTGGTGAGGATTTCGACGGCCTGGTACTGGTCGCTGATTTCCTTGCTGGGTTCGAGGATGGATTCGAGGAGGTCGCGGGGGCTGAAGCGTCCGGCGACGCCGGTCAGGTCCGGCCCGACGCTGCCGCCTTCGTTGTCGAAGCGGTGGCAGGCGAAGCATTTGGCGGTGGCGAAGATGCGGCGGCCGCGGTCAAAGTTGCGGCCCCGTTGCAAACCTTGATCCAGCAACGGCGTCAGGTCCTCCATCGTCCAGGCTTTGACGAAGGGGCGCGGGGCCTCCTCCGGCAGCTTGATCGTCGCGGGATTGGCCTGGAGGATGTCGGCCAGGGCTTGCTGTTCCGCCGGCGAGAGCGTGGCCACGGCATCCGCCTTGATCAGCTTGAGGAAGTTCGCAAAGCTGGCCCCGCCCTTGTAATTGGCCGCCTTGACGAACCAGAGGAAATACTGCCGCCGCAATTCGGGCGTCCAACCGGCCCGCAGCATGCGCAGGGCGCGGACATATTCCAGTTGCTCCTCCTGCGTCGGGGCTTGGGCCAGCAGCTTCATCGCCTTCGGGGCCGCCGTCTCATCCTGGAGATAGACCAGCACCTGGAGCAGCTCGCCGTCCACGTAGCGATCGCCGGTGGGGAAGAGCGGCCGGTACTTCTGGAGGTACGCCTCGCGTTCCTGGGCCGTGGGGGGGCCGAAACGGTTGAACAGCACATGGTAAACGCGGATCAGGTCCAGCCGCTGGGCCGTGGTCAGGTCCGACCAGTTGATGCGGGCCAGGGCCTGGAGGATTTTGCCGCGCAGGGCGGGGTCCCCTTTCACCTTTTTCTCCCGCGTATGTTCCGGGCAGGGGGCGGAGACGCGAATCAGGGCCAGCAGGGCGTGGGTCGCCTTGACCGGGTCGGTTTCCGCCAGGGCTTTTTCCGCCCAGAGTTTGGGGTCCTGATGTTCCAGCACCACGCGAGCGGCAAACTGGATGAAGCGGTCCGGGTTATTGAGTTCCTTCCACGCTGCTGTCACCGCGGCCTCTCCGACCGGGGCATGGTAGCGTTCCAGCTCCAGGCGGGTTTGCCGGGCCGCCGCGGCGCGGGCCTCTTCCGCTCCCGCATTCGCGGGACCCGAATTCGCTCCGGCATTCGACGAACCGGAACCAGGATTGGACGAACCGGAAGCGGCGTCTCCCACATAGGTCACGCGATACAAGCCGGACTTGGTCCGCCGCCCGCCGATGGTGAAATACATGGCCCCGTCGTGAGGGTTGATCACGACATCGGTCAGGGGCAGGGGAGTGCCGGAGATGAACTCTTCCAGCTCGCCGGTGTAGGCGCTTCCCTGGGGTTTCAGATGGACGGCGTAGAGTTTGCCGTAGCTCCAGTCGCAGATGAAGAGCGCCTCCTGGTACTTGCGGGGGAAGCGGGCCTGATAGCCGAAGCAGACGCCGGTCGGCGAGCCGGGACCGACGTTGAGCACTGGCGGCAGATTGTCAGGATAGTACGGCGGATACTTCCCCGCGCCGTTGCGCCAGCCGAACTCGCTGCCGCTGGTGATCAGACAGACACGCGTGGGCCGGTACCAGGGCGTGTTCATGTCCCATTCCATGTCGGCGTCGTAGGTGAACAGGTCGCCGTTTTTGTGATAGGCCACGTCGTATTGATTGCGGAAGCCGACGCTGAACAACTCCCAGTGTTTGCCATCGGGGGAGACGTGATAGATGGCGCCGCCCGGTCCCAGCACGCCTTTCATGAAGCCGTTGCCATCGGGCAGGCGGGGCAGCAGATGATCCTCCCCCCAGACCGGCGGGACGCGGGTGGTGTCGTAGCGAGTCAGACGTGTCTGGTTGCCGCAGACCACGGTCAGCCGCTTGCCATCAGGGTGAAGGACGACGGCATGGGGGCCGTGCTCTCCGCCGCCCCCCTCGAAGCGCCGCAACAATTCCACCTGGTCCAGCGTGTCGTCCTGCCGCGAGGAGGTGACCCGGTACAAGCCGGCGTTGGCAGCGTTGACCACCACATAGAGGGAATCGAAGGCCCACAGCAGTCCCTGGGCGCTGCCAATGGGCGCCGGGACCTTCTCCACCTTCGTCCCTTCGCTCTGGCCGAGCGGCGGCGGGGTGACCCGATACAGCGGACCGTATTGATCCGAAACAATCAGCCGCCCTTTGGGGTCCACGCACAGGCACACCCAGGAGCCTTGCTCATTCTTCGGCACCGAATAGAGCAGCTCGACGCGGAAACCCTTGGCCACTTTCATCGTCTTGGGATCGGTGGCCGGCGGCTCCGGCCCGGCCTTCTTCTTCGGCGGCTGGGTCCCCTTCTGGGCCGGTTGAACCGCTTTCTGCGCCGCCTGCCCCTGCCCTACGGCTCGCTCCCCCACCGGCACCCACAGGACTGCCCCGACCAGAACCACCACACCGGCATGAAAACTCCACCGCTTCATGAACACTCTCCCTGAGACGGAAAAGTTGCTGGCACTTGCCTCAATTCGCCCCCGCAACGGGGCGGCACCCCTGGCTGGATCCAACTCTTCCCTGGCAGTATAAGACCTGCTTCTCCCTCCAGGCTACGGGATAACCGCCCTTGGCCGCCGTTGCCCCAGAAACCAGAGCCATCGGTATTTCCGCAGCATCGGGCCACGCCATTAGCCCTGGAGATCAGGCCACGCCCATCAGCCCTGGAGGAAAAGCGCACGGGACGAGGGGGCAGCCCTTCAGCTTCCACTTCCTGCTGGCGGAGAAGCGGGGGAAGGAACGGCTGCGGCAGACTCCGCCGCCGGAGCACAGCGGGCACAGCGGTTGTCGAGACTGATCGGTCCCGGTCCCATGCCGACGATGAGCAAGAGGCCGCCGAGGATGGCCACATTCTTCAGGAACATGATCATTTGCAATTGCTGTTCCTGACCTTGCAAGGCCCAGAAATTGTGGAAGATCAGCGTGGCGGGGATCAGGAAGAGGATGAGCAGGGCGGCCCCAAGGCGGGCGTGGAAGCCGAGGAGCACCGACAGGCCGCCGGCCAGCTCCAGCACGATCGCCCCGACCAGAAACAGCGGCACCAGCGGCATCCCCTGGGCTTGCATGTATTGGGCCGTTTGCTCCCAGTTCGTGATCTTGTTGACCCCGCTGAGCAGAAAGATGGCGGACAGACCGATGCGCCCCAACAGCGGCGCCCAACAGATGAGGCACTTCATCGCACGTCTCCTCCTGCACGGACATGGGCGAAGGTGACAGAACAAAGGCAGGAATCCTGCCTCCCCGGCCATTGTATGCCGCTTTCTGCCCGCCACGTCCGCCGGCCTTCTGACCTCTGAGCGGTCTGCCTCCGGTCCGGAGGGACTCTCCCCGTCTGCCCTTTTGACAGGGGAATGGAGCGGGGGTTATAGTGGAAGGGGAGTGACTATCCGGAGCAGTCATGGTCTTCCCGGTCGTGGCGGCGGAGGGGAAGGAACCGTCCGCAGCGGCCAGTGTGAGGTACGAGGCACGAGGGAGGAGGCCAGCGGTGAACCGGAGCATCCGCAAGCAACGGCACGAGGTGGCCCGCAAGCGGCACCGGCAGCATCTCCATGAACTGGAGCGGGCCTTGGAGCGGCGCAAGCCGTCGCAGACGGCGGCGTGGGTCCTGGGGATCACCCTGACGCTCTTTCTGGGGTTTGTCATTTTGGTGCTGGTGTGGTAGCGGGTGCGGCGGGGTCAGGCGCCGCGGAGGCGCCGGCGGGCCAGTTCTCCCCTGTCAGACCATCGCCCTGCTGGGCCAGCCACTGCGCCAGGTCGTCCCACCAGGGGTGGTCCGCCGCCTCGAACTCCAGGGTGTGGTGCGCCTGGGGATACTCGCGGACAGTCAGCGGGCCGGGCACTGCTGCCAGGAAGGCACGTGTCGCCGCATTGTCGATGATCCGGTCCTGCCCCGCCAGGGCTAAATACACCGGCACCTGGACGTGCTTCCGCGCCCGGCGCAGATACACATCCAAGGCAAAGCTCTGGAAGAGGAAGCGGGCCGTCGCCTGCTGCAAACCGTAGCGATCCGCGGCGATGTACCGCTGCGCGGCGGGATCGGCGGTGAACAACTCCGGCTCGTTCAGAGGAATTGGGAAGCGTTTCTCCGGGCGCAGATGGGCGGCCAAGGCGATTCGCAGGCGCTGCATTGCCGGCGGTTGGACCCGCGGCTTCAGGCCCGGACAGAGAAGCACCACGGCCTGGACCAATCCCGGCTTGCGGTAGGGCAAGGCCAAAGCTAGCTTGCCGCCCCAGGAGATACCGCCCAGGATCAGGGGCAGCCAGGGCCGGTCCTGCCGCAGGTGCTGGACAAACTCGGCCACGTCGTCGAGCAGACGGCGGAAACTCGGCGCATCCCCGCGCCAGGGCGTGTTCCAGCCCGCCCCCCGCCGGTCCAGAAAGTACGTCTCGTACCCGGCTTCGGCCCACCGGCGGCAGGAGCGCTCATACCAGCCTCCGTGGCTGCGGATGCCGTGGAGCCAGACCAGCCGTCCGCGTGGACGCTCCCCGCTCGCCGGATAGTACCGGTAATAAAATCGATAGCCGTCCGACGCCCGGAAGGTGCCCACGAGCGCTCCGCTGGCCGCCCCGGCCTCCCCGCCCCGGCCTCCGATTCCCCCGATCAGCGAACCCCACGCCGCCGATGCTGCCATTGCGCTGCCGCTCCGACCAGGAGGACCATCACTCACTCTTACGGCCGCAACCGATGAGCATCTCGCGCCGGACAGCCACTACAGCCAGCCGCTGCGGTTCGATTGTCACCCCCAGACCGCAGCCCGCCAGGGCCGGCGCCCGCCCCCCCCAGCCGATGGTGATGTCCTCCCGGCTCAGCCATTCCCGTACCAGATACCGATCGTAGCTGCCCTCCAGATAGCGCAGGCCGCCCACACTCGTCGCAAAATGCCGCCCCGCCGCCGATAGGATTGCCGTCTCCCCCACCTGGCAGCCCAACTGGCATCCCAGTCCATGCTGCCGGGCCAATTGCACCAGCCGCAGCGAAGGAATGAACCCCCCGCACTTCGACAGCCGGATGTTGAACAGGTCGCACCAACCGTGGCGAATGGCCAGCTCCGCATCCCGCAGGCTGCAAACCGATTCATCCAGCATGATGGGAATGCGCACCTGCCGCCGCACTTCCGCCAGGCAGGACACCTCTTCCTGCGCCACCGGCTGCTCCACGCAACTGATGCCGAACGGCTCCAACTCGCGGATACGCTCAATGACTTCCCCCGCCGACCAGGCCTCGTTGGCGTCCACCCGCAGATCGATCCGCCGCCCCAGATAGCGCCGCAGCACACTCAGCCGCTTGACCTCGTCTTCCCCCTTGATGCCAACCTTCACCTTGACGTGTTCAAAACCGGTCCAGCGGTACACCAACGGATACAGCCGGCGCTTCCAGCCGCGGGGATTGGCCAGAATGCCGCTATAACGCACCTGGGGGCGGAACTGGTACAGCTCCGGTGCGAGGATTTCCGCCACCCGGCTCAGCGGTTCGCCAAAAGCTCGCCCGCAGGCGTCCAGCAGGGCCAGCTCCACCGCACAGCGTGTGGCCTTGCCGATAATCTGCCGCTCATCCTCCTCCACCGGCGCGATTTGCAAGCGCTCCGCCAGCCGGACCCCCGCCACAAAGTCCGGAATCTCCTCCCCCAGTTGTTCCTCCAGCGCACTGCGCCGCAGCAGTTCCCAGCACGTGTCGATCGTCTCGCCGGTCACATACTCCCGCGGCACCCCTTCCCCGTAGCCCACGGAACCATCGGAGAGAATGCAGCGGACCACCAGGTTCTCCGTCTCGCTGCGGCTGTGTGAAGCGTGTGTCACCCGGCGCTTCAAGGGAATCCGCACCTGCAACGCTTCCAGTTCCACCACGCGCATGAGTCTGATCTCACTTTCCGCTGGCAAGGGGAAGGAGGCCGATCAGCCCACACGGCCGCCGAGCAGCCCCAAAGCATTCTGGCACAGCCACAAACCCAGGCCGACCAAAAGCGCCGCACTGAACGTCGGCAGCATCCGGAACCACCGGCTCTCGGAGAAACGATGCTGCCCGGCCCGCAGAGCATACACTACCGCCACACCCAAACCCACCAGCACCGCCCCCAATCCCAGACTGAAAGCCAGCAACAGCGGAATCGCCGCATCCAGCCGTCCCAGCGCCGACGCCGCCACCAGCAACAGCACGGCGTCCCAGCACGGCACCAGTCCGCCCCCCAAACCCATCAACACCACGCGCAGCCAGCCGATCGTCCCCTCATCCTTCTTCGCCGTCGAGGACGGTGGACCTGCCTGCGGACGGCGGCTTCCCTCCGGTGAAGCAAATGCGGGCGCATCGGAGAACGGTGAGGAACCAGGAAGCGGAGAGGAACCAGAGGGAGGCGAACTTGGGCCGGTTGAATGCGGCTCATCACGGGCAGGGGTGGAAGGATGCCCCTGGGCAGGCGAGTCTTCCGGCGCCTCGCTCGGCGACTGATCCCGGCCAGAAGCATGGACCCGCTCATGGACCTGAGAAGCGGACTGAGCATGGGCCGGAGGGGGGGAAAGAGGAGAGGAAAGAGAGTGCGAGTGGTGGTGATGGTCGTGATGATGATGGCCCTGGTGATGGTGATGATGGTGGTGATGGTGATGGCCGCCGAAGAGGTGGAAGTGATCGGCTTGACCGGCGAGGCGGCGCGAGAGAAGCCACAGGCCCACCCCCACCACGAGAAGCCCAGCGGCCAATTGCAATAGGCCGTGGGCCAGAGCCGGGATTTGCGTCCCGTAGATCAGCCACAGAACAATCGCCACCAGGAACACCGAGCCGGTGTGGGCGATCGTGGTAGCCAAAGCCAGCAGGCAAGCGTGGCGGACCGTCCCCCGTTCGCCGATGAGATAGGCCGCCACCAGGGTTTTGCCGTGGCCGGGCGTGAAGGCATGCGCCGCTCCGAAGAGAAACGCCGCCAACAGCAAAATACCCCAACCGAGGTGCGAATCGAACAGGGCAAGCAGCCCCCGTTCGTGCAAGTCCGCCCAGAGACTGGAAGACGGACCCTCCGGCAGCGGCTCCGTGGAAAGCTCGGATGGCCCTAGCTCTGGTACAGCGGAGGAAGGCCCCGCGGAAGGCGGTGCCGGCCGCTCCGCCGGCAGGAGCACCTCCGCCCGCGCGCGCCGCGCCTGGAGCGCCTCCTCTGCGGACAACTGCTCGATCGGCCGGGAACGCAACCGCAGCGGCGGTTCCTCCAGGTCCACAATCTCCACCTCCCCTTCCGTCCCGCGGGCCGCCACCGTCAGATGCACCAGGCCGGGATACTCCTCAAATGTCCGGTCCTCGATCTCCACGAGGCGTTGCCGCCCTCCGTTCGGCCAGCGGCCCCGCAGCAGGTACCGGCATGTCGGGTGATCGCTCAGCGTCACGTCCCAGTGGATCAACTCCAGTGCCAACGGCTGGCCATCCACCCGGACCTGCAACCGCCCCTGCACTTCCTCCACGGCCTTCCGGGCGTAGGCCGTGGCATAGCCGCGCCAGGTCCGCTCCATGCGGGCGATTTCCTCCGGTGCCAGCCGCCGGGCCGCGTCCAGATGCATCCCAAGCACGCTGACATCCAGCGTGTACGTGACGTCCACCCCCGCCGCCGATAAGCGCACGGCAATCGTGCGGTCAAAACGGACCTCCGCCAGGGGATGGGCCGACACCGGGGGAACCGACCCCATCCCCCCTGAGGCCAACTCCCATACCCCCGCCAGCAGGAGCAGCCCCAGGAACCGCCCGAACGGGAGGCCGCGCCGTCCTCGAAGAACGCTATCCCATCGCATACTGCTATCAAACAGGAAACGCCCCCTGCCTGCAATGGGGGGCGTCCTGTTCGGCAGCTTGCGGAGCCTGCACCGCTTATCCTGAGATAAGGATGGCCCTGCGGAGGGATTATCTTGAGGAAGGAAACCGCCGCCTCTCCCCACCGGACTCGCTCGCGGCCCGAAATCCGAGACCGACAAGTGACGGACGGCCAGCGGTCAGTTCCAGGGAGGCCTTTCGCCTCACTTCTTCGGCTTGCAGTACGACAGGGCCATCAAGGCATAGCCGGTAACCAGATTCGGATCCCCTTCCATCCAGCGGTCGTTCTCATTGACCCAGCTTCCATCGGGCCGCTGGCGTTTGGCCAGCGCTGCCAGCAGGTCGGCCCGCCAGTCGTGCTTGACACCTTGCGCATCGGTGAACGTATCTTCACCCAAGGCATCCATGCACTTGGCAAACGTGTGATAGTAGTAATACAGGCCACGCTGGCTGTTGGCGGCAGGCATCCCCGGATTGGCGTCGAGCGTGTAATTCTTGGCAATCCACTCCAGGGCCTTCTTCATCCGCGGATCGTCCTTACTCACCCCGCAGTAAATCATGCTCTTGATCCCGGCGTAGGTCATGCTGCCGTAGCCCGCCAAATCCCCCTTGGTGTCGTCCGTGCGGCGGTTCTCTCCCTGATTGGCTCCCGTATAGATGAAGCTGCCGTCGTTGTACTTCCCGGCCCATTCTGCTGTGTTAAATTCGCTCTTGAAGTTCTGACACCGGCTGACGAAAACGAGCGCCTTTTTGAACGCCGGATCGTTCTTGTCCACCCCCGCCTCCTTGAGCGCTTCCAGGAAAAAGGCCGTGTTGGACAGGTCCGGCCGCGACTTGTCCCCGGCATAGCCGGCCCCGCCATAGTAGGTATGGTCCGGCGTCACCCCCCGCGCCTCATCCCACTGATACGACTTGAGGTACTTCACCGCATTGCCAATCACTGCCCGGTACTTCTCCTCCCGCTTCGCCGCTGCCAGTGCCATCACATTGACGCTCGTCACATAGTTGATCAACGTCGCTTTGGCGTCATCCCCGGCAATATGCCCCGACTTCGCGTTCACCAGGGACTCGATATACTTCAAACCCTTGGCGGTCGTCGGGTCCTCCGGCCCATAACCGGTGCGGATCAGGCCCGTCACCACGATGCCGGTAATGCCCCGGCTCATCGGCTCCCGGCTCCAGCTCCCGTTCTCATTCTGGCTTTTGCGCAGAAACGCCACGGCCTTCTCCACCGTGGTCTGCCAGAGCTTCGCCGCATCCTCTTGCTGCCCGACGGCTTGACCCCGCCCCAGTCCCAGTCCCACCGCGGCTGCCACACCGAGAGCTGCGGCCAGTACACCGCTCACACGCTTGCCTTTCCCCATCGTTTCAGCTCCTTGTGCCAAGTAACCTCCAATCGGTAAACCTGTGGGGAATTCCCCCCATCTCAGGCCAGGGGTGAAATGTGCAATTCCCAAGCCGTAAGAACCAGCCCGGGCATCTTTCATCACTCACCCCACTATTCTACGCTCCAGTCCGAAGGATCAGGCCCTCCCCCGCTGGTCATCCTTTGACCACGCCTGATCACGCCGTAGCCACGCCCAAGGGACCAAGCCGCCCTGACTTCTCCATCGTAACCGGCGGCCGGCTCCCCACGGATCACCCTTGACACCTTCCGCCTCGCGCCCTCATGATGCCCGCCACGGTTGAGGAGGAACCGGCATGGATGCTACGCTTGCTCCGGTCACACCGCTGCATGTCTTGCGGCACCTGGTCACAGCCGTCCTGTGCCCCAGCCGTCCTTGCCCGGACACCGCGCCGCGCCTCGCCTCGGCCCTGGTGCTCCTCCTGCTCCCCGCGGCCCTCCTCTATCCGACGCTGGACTTCCACCTGCTCGAACCCGACGAGGGCCGCTACGCCCAGATTCCCAAAGAGATGCTGCAACAGGGCCAATGGATCGTTCCGACCCTGCAAGGAGAGCCGTACCTGGACAAACCGCCGCTGATGTACTGGCTGACCGCCCTGTCCTACTGGCTTTTCGGTGTCAGTGCCGCCTCGGCTCGCCTGGTTCCCGCCTTGGCCGTACATTTGACCATCCTGAGCGTCTATTTTCTCGGCCGCCGCAGTGTCGGAGAAAAAGCCGCGTTTTGGGCCGCCCTGATCCTGACCCTGGCACCCGGCTACTGTGCTGTGGCCCGCCTCTTGCTCCTCGATGGACTTTTGACCCTCTGCATCACCCTGTCCCTCCTCTGCGGTTATGAAGCCGTCCGCACCGGCCGCTTCCGCCCCGGCTACTGGCTCGCCGCCGCCGTGGCCTCCGGCCTGGGCTTCCTCACCAAAGGCCCGATTGCGGAAATCCTCCTCTTCATCCCCCTCTGGATTTTCACCTTCTTGACACACGGCCCCGGAGCTAGTCGCGCCACTCCCCCTCCTGCGGCCGTCCGCCCCGTTTGGTACCTGCTCTTCTTCGCCATTGTCGCTGTTGTCAACTTGCCGTGGTATGTGGCTATCTACCTCCAGCAACCCCGCTTTTTGTTCCACTTCTTCTGGCAGCACAATGTCCTGCGCTTCCTCCAGCCCTTCGATCATCTCGAACCGGTGTGGTATTACTTGCCCCTCCTGCTAGCCGGCCTGCTCCCTGCGACGCCGTTGTTTGTGGTCCACCTGTTCCGCCTCTTTCTGCGGCCCGCCCACGACCCCAGCCGCCCCGCTTTGCCCGAGTTTTTCTGGCTCATCACCGCTCTGTGGTGCCTCCTCTTCTTCAGTTGTTCCGGCAGCAAACTCCCCACCTACATCCTGCCGGCCTACCCCCCTCTCTGCCTGGCTCTCGGCGCCGCCGCCGTCCGCTATCGCTGGCATCAACTCCTTCTGCCGCGCCTCAGCCTCGCTGCGATGGCCCTCCTCCTGGCCTGCGCCTTCCACGTCCTCATCCCGCTTTATGCGCGCGAACGATCTCCTTATGGACGGCCAGAACTGATTGATCCATTCGTCGCAGATAAAAGTCAAACTATCGTTTGCTTCTCACGCAATTGCGATTCCATCGCCTTCTACCTCGACCGCTCCGACCTGCGCTCCGTCCGCACGCGGGATGTCAATCATCTGTACGTCGCCTGCCACTTCCGGCCCCGCACCGTCATCCTCTTTACCCACCGCGAAGCTTTAGCGGGCTTCCGCAACGCCCTGCCGCCAAGCCTGATGATTGTGGAAACCGTCTCCCTCCGCCGCAGCTACGGCCACCCTTGGCTTGACAAAATCCTCGGCATCACACCGTGGGGACTCTGCGACATCGCCGTCATCGCCCCCCGCTCCCTCCAACCGTGATTCCACTGACTGCTCCGGCACTTCTCGGACGCCTCAAGCTGCCCTCCACAGCAGAGCACCTCCCCAGTCCGCGCTTTCTTTCTGGCTGAAAAAAAAGGCGCAGGCAAACAGCACCAATATCGACCGGCCCGGAAATTCCTCCTCTCCCCCGAAAAATCCAGGTTTTCCTGCCCATTTTCCGCCCTCCAACCTCTCGGCCTTGCCGCGAGCATTTGACCCGCAGATTTCTCCGTTCTAGGTTGGAGACGGTGTGCGGATCGCACCGGCACGCCCTGTCTTTTGGCGGAAAATCCCACAGACCTGTCGCCCACGGTGTGGACCCATGCTAGCCCGACGACACCTGCAAGCCCGCCGCGGCGTCTCGGCCGTGGAAATGGCCGTAGTCACCGTCGCCATCCTCCTTCCCACCATCATCGGCCTGTGGGAAGTCGGACGGCTGATCTATGTCACGCAAGTCGTCAGCCATGCCGCACGGGAAGGCGCACGCCTTGCTGCACAGGCTTATACCATCAACTCCAGTGGTCAAGTCGTGGAAATCCACCGCGCCACCGGCGTCCCCAATGTCGCCAGCACGGTCTACCAAGCCCTTCGCGCTGGCGGACTCGCCCAACTCCAACCCACGGATGTCGCCGTTGAATTCCAATTTACCAGTGGAGACACCAGCCGCACCGAACCCTACCAGGGAGAGCGCGGACAGACATTCTTCGTCCGGGTCACCGTCCCGTGGTCCCGAGTGCGACTCATCAACCTCGGACTGATCAACCCAACGCAAGTGCAATTCACCGCCCACTGGCGAATGTTAATCGACGAGCGATTTAGCATCAATGATCGATTACCAACCTGGTGATAACCATGAAAGTCAACACCACCCATAATTTGCAAAAACGTAAAGGTGCGGCCATTGTGGAAATGGCCCTCGTCATCACCGTACTGGCGATGCTCTTATTCGGCATCTTTGAATACGCACGCTTTTTGTTTGTCATGCACATCACACATAATGCCGCTCGTGATGCCGCTCGCTACGCCGCTGTCAATCTAGATAAACCCAGTAATTTTGATACAACAAACTACACCAATGCCACAGGCACAACCTTTCTCTCCGTCCAAAATTATGCCCGCGAACGCATGGCCGGCGCTCACGGCCAACTTGTCAACTTCCAAGTCGCCGTCTATCCGGTAGATAATACAGGTCTTTATCTAGATCCACCTGTTATTCGGCCAAAATCTAAGACTCCTGGAACATACCCAGATCCCTTCAATCCGAGCGACCCGAATCGTGTGCCTTGGAACCAAGCGGACTATACAGAAAAAATTGCAGTGACTATCCGAGGTGAATTCAGGAGTATTTTACCGAATCTCCTGTTGATGCCAGCTACGATACAGATTGAAATAACAGGTATGTCAGCCGCAGAAGGATGATATATTCACCAGGAGATTAGCTATGATCTGTCGGCAGAAATCACAGGCGCGTCGCGGGATCGCCATCCCAGTGATTGCCATCTGCATCATCGGGCTATTCGCCTTCGTGGCGTTGGCTGTCGATCTTGGCATGTTGGCCATCTCCCGCACCCATGCTCAGAACGCTGCTGACATCGCTGCTCTTGCAGGCACCCGTCAACTCAGCAACCGTCCGGGCGTGGTCAACAGCAACTTGGCCCAAGCCGTTGCTGTCGCTCGCGATGCTGCCACCAGTAACTTCCATCGGAACGAACAATTTACACTTGCTCAAATCGAGCGGATCGATGTTGGGCAATATCTTTATGATCCGGTAAGTCAACAGTTTCGCGTCTCGACATGGTACAACGCCGCTGAGAATCCCACCCCACCGAGCGGTTCTTGGACCGCAATGCGTGTCCGCATGACGGCACCCCAATCCACCTATTTCATGAGGATCCTTGGTGTCAACACAATGACAACCTATGCCGTCGCCACGGCTGTCTATCGACCGCGTGATATTGCCTTTGTATTGGATATGACCGGCTCTATGCAATTCAGCTCGTTATTCAATTATGGCTCAAGATCACACAATCCAGATACCTTGATTCCACGCTTCGGACATTACAGCAATTCTACGATTCAATCTCGGTTAATATCAACAACGAACTACTCTTCTGGGGCTTATACTTACGCCAGAAACAATTTCACCATTTACACTCCTGGCGGTCCCCCCATCATCCGCAACTTTTACTTCGACCCCGCCAATCTGAGCAATCCTACGACGCCCGCCGTGGCGGTCAATCCCGCCAATCTCCGCAATGCTTTCCATCGTTGGAATCCTCCAGAAAGCGGGGCCAATTCCGATACCTACACACCGCCGACCTACGATTTCACCGGTTACGATGCCTTTGACACCACCAACAGCCGTGGTCCCACACCCGCCCCGTACAACTTCCAGTACATGACAGATTCCGGTGGTATCACCTATGTGGGTGATCGCTGGCGCCGTGCTGATGGTTCTATTAATAAAACAGATACAACATGGAGCACTAGCAGTACTTCAACTAAGCCTGCAACGACTTTGATTGAGCTATTAGGTTATAATATTAGTGGTTCTAATGTCCGTGGCGGAACCAGTGGAACAACTGTCATTACAACGATTGATCGATTCCGCGATCCCATTTGGGAACAATATGGATATGATTTGGATATTGTCGCCTATCGAGCCGCGAAGGGAAACGGTCCGCCGCTGAATCCTGGTAGCTTTTCGACTCTCGTTCCCCCCCAGGACCGCTTCAAGGGCTACTCCATGGGACCGGGGTATTGGGGCAAGACCTTTTTCATCTGGCCTCCTGACCCCCGTGCTCCAGTCGGTAGTCCAGGAGATGCCAACTATGTGCCGGGAGATTGGCGCCGCCGGTATTTCCTGAACCGAAACGGTAATCCCTTCGATCCTCAGGTGGATAATAATCCCAGTACATCTCCGGGGGCAAGCACGGGTTTTGAAGGCATCAATCAGGTATTGCTTAATAACGCTGCGAATCAATTGACTGTGGCTGGATTTGGTACGACCTCAAATCCCAATTGGCGAATCAATTATACAGCAGTCTTGAAATGGATTAAGAGTGACCCACAAGTACTGCCACCTAATCTCCGAGCAGGTCGAATTGTATATTATACATCGATACCAGATGATGTTAATACTTCATCTGGTACGACAGAACAAAGATTAGATAAAGTATTTTGGAAGAATTATATTGATTTCGTATTAGGATGGAATTATATAAATAGTGGTTATTTGTATGGTCTTGGTGATAGTTGGTCAATTGCGGCAACAAGTATCTACCAGAATAATCTCAATACGTGGACCGGGCCATCGAATAACTGGCCTAGTGCACGTCCATATATGCGCTATGACGATTCCCCGAATCGGCCCCGCTTGCATTTTTGGTTCGGTCCTCTCAGCATGGTAGCGTTCATCGCTCAAAGATACCAGGTAAGTTCCAACGTCAATTGGCTCCCTGGAACATGCTATGAATCTCAATGCTGGCAACTTAAGGCCGGTATGAACTCTGTAGTTGATGACTTGCGGAACAATCGTCCCAATGACAATTTCGGTCTTGTCTTTTTCGCCGCTTCACATCAGAACGGCATTCGTGTACCCATGGGACAAGATTACACTGCATTAAAAAATGCATTATTCTATCCGAGATCATTACTCAATGCTATCAATAGTGGTAATACAACATCAGAGATTCGTCCATACAACTTGAGTTTTTCTGACACTATCAGTCGGGCAGAAATACCTAACGCTGCTGGTAGTACAGACCCAGTTACTGGCTTCTCTTACGCTTTCAATTTGTTGTCTCCATCGACGTATTTGCCAGCAAGTACCTATGGAACCATTCGCGGCCGTCGTGGTGCCGCTAAAGTAGTTATCTTTGAAACTGACGGTGTACCTAATACGGTACGAGTATTCAACTTCCAGATGCGGGGATATGATAGCTACTATGAATCTACAGATTCAGTATATGGTGTAGGCGATGGTGGAGCAGATTCCATGAATACGGCGTATGCCGTGGTGCAGCAGATTGTCAAGCCGATGGCCACGACGAATGCTTCGGGTGTGGACAGCGGGTTGAGTCTACCGAATGCGCCGGCGCGGGTGTATGCCGTGGCGTTCGGCGATTTGTTCGATCCGCTGAACAACTCGACCTTCCGAACAACTGCGTTACAGTTTCTAGCGAATGTGGCGGCCTACGGCGGCACAGGCGAGATGGGAGCGACGACTATTCCTGACGATCAAATCATCACGGGAACGTATCAGCAGCGTATCGACCGCTTGCGCAATTGCATGCAACGGATATTCAAGTCAGGTGTATCTGTCACTCTCATCGAATAGGAATACCATACAAAAATGGAGCGCAATGTGAATTGTGCTGTTCATTGGGAACATGTCAGCAAGTTCTATCCGGTCGGGCCGACAGGTTGGCGGCGGGTGACGGCGGTGGAGGACATCACGCTGTCCGTTCCTTACGGCTCGGTTTTCGGACTCATCGGCCCAAATCGCGCGGGAAAGACGACGCTGCTGAAGCTCTTACTTTCGCTCACCTATCCCAGTGCCGGGCAGATTTATCGTCTGGGCCGTCCAGCTCATGACATACATACATTATCTCGTGTTGGATATATGCATGAGAATCATGCATTTCCATACTATTTGACAGCTTCGGAGATATTGTATCTTTATGGTGGTTTGACAGGCTTAGCGGGGGCGGAATTGCGGCGGCGAGTGGAGGAAGAGTTGCGGCGTGTGGGCTTGGCCGATCGGCAACATGAGGCGATCCGCACTTATAGCAAGGGGATGCTCCAGCGGCTAGGATTGGCCCAGGCGTTGCTCGCGGAACCGGAGCTTTTGGTGCTCGATGAGCCGACGGAGGGGCTGGACCTGGCAGGGCGGCAGTTACTGCGGCAGGTGGTGACAGCGATGCGGCAGCAGGGAAAGACGGTGCTGATGGTTTCGCATACCCTGGCGGAGATCGAGCAGTTGTGCGACCGGGTGGCAGTTTTGGTCGCTGGCAGACTCGCCTTTACGGGGACAATGGCTGAGTTGCAATCGAACCATCTGGAGTATGATACCTTGGAGAAAAAATTGATGGCTATTTACGAACAGAGGATTGCTATATGACGGCCTTGCCTCTGGCTATACGCACAGTTCGTTGGATGATATGGGATACTTATCGTCAATCTCTGGCATCTCGTTTGTTATGGGTGATGCTCGGTTTGACTTTTTTATGCACTTTACTTTGCTTAAGTTTATCTGTCACTGGAGATGAATATTCGGCTAGCCATCCGTTTGAGTTGCCGATGTATGTCCCGGCAGCGGAGGCGGGGGAGGAGGTGCGGGCCGAGGGGATTCGAGTCGTGTCGGGCGAGGTGTCGCTGGGGTTTGGGTTGGTGCGTTTTCCTGTGGGGCGGAGCCGGGCAGATGCGGTGCATTGGTTCCAGGTTTGGCTGGCTGGCGTGCTGGCGGACACGGTGGGAGTACTGCTGGCGCTGCTGTGGACAGCGGCGTATCTGCCACAGTTTTTGGAGCCGCAGTCGATCAGTGTGCTCTTGGCCCGGCCCACGCCGCGCTGGGCCTTGCTGACGGGCAAGTATCTGGGCGTTGTCCTCTTTGTGGGATTTCATGCATTTCTTTTTATATTCGCAACATGGTTTTCTATAGGATTAAAGACTGGTATTTGGGAAGTCCGTTATTGGTTCGCTTTGCCTATTTTGCTGATGAATTTTTCGGTGTTCTACGCATTCAGCGTGATGCTTGCTGTATGTAGCCGCGGTGTTATGGTTCCGCTCTTTGGCACACTCTTGTTCTGGGTGCTATGTTGGGCGATGAATATCACGCGGCATACATTCCTGACGCTGGAGGCGGGGGAGTGGTCCACGCTGACGCCGCTGTTGGTGGAGGTGGGCTATTGGCTGTTGCCCAAGCCGCTGGATGGGAGCGGGCTGTTTTACGAGGTGCTGCGGGCGGAGGGCGTAGCCGCTCCGGTCCCGGAGTGGGAAGCGGCGTGTGCGCGAGGAGCCGTCGTGCCGGAATTGTCCGTGCTGTCCTCCCTGCTCTTCGGCCTGGTCGTGCTGGTGCTGGCCGCTTGGGAGTTCCGCCGGGCGGAATACTGATCCTTTCCACCGCCTTTCGGGTTATCATACCGTTCTTATCACCGAGCTTCCCAGCGTGAGAGTTTTCTTCCGCGCATCTTTGGGGGGCATTCTGGATTTCCCCGCAAAAGCCAAGGCGTGCCGGGAGGACGAAAAAGGGGGGGTCCGTGTTTGGCCCGTCCGGGGATTTCGCGGCAATTCGCTTGAATCTGGGCAAGTTGTGCGGTCGATAACAAGGGTGCGAAAAGCGCCGGACGGAGGGGCGCCGCAGGAGGCGACATGAGAAGCAGAAGGGGTAAGCGCGGTTGGGTGGCTGTGGCCGTGGCGGCGATGTTGGCGGTGGGGTGCACGCGGCAATTTTTCCGGGAGCGGGCCGACGCTGACGTGGAAGGGATATTGACGCAGAAGAATGTATTTCCGGAATGGGCAGTGCAGAATTGGCACGTGTATCCGGACCCGCGGTCGCGCTTTGCCGATCCGTATTCGCCGGACCATCCGCCGTATCCCCCCGATGATTATGCAGCGCGCTTGCTGTCGCCGAATCCGCAGCGGCCGGGGAAGAAGAGCGGGGTGGGGCGTTACGAGGGGACGGGGTATTTGGCGCTGTTGGCGCAGTGGGATGCAGCCAATCGAGCGGAGGCGGGAGAGGAAGTCCGGCCAGCGGGGGGATGGGTTATGCCGGAGGAGGCGGTCCCTGGGGAAGCGAACGGCGGAGAAGGTGGAGCGGGGGCGGAAGACGCAGGCGAGGAGAAGAAGGCGACTCCTCCGCGGGGGGGAGAGGCGGAGGCAGCGGATTATCAGCGGGCGCTGCGGAGCGAGCAGCGGGGGTACCGCATCAAGCTGCACCAGGCGGTGGAGCTGGGTTTGCTCAACAGCCGGGAATTTCAAGACCGGCGGGAGGATTTGTATTTGGCGGCGCTGCAAGTGACGCTGTCGCGGTTCAATTTTGCGGCCCAAGCGTTTTTCGCGGAGCAGGTGTTCCGCCGGTCGATCGGGCAGGATTTGGGCGGCGGGGAGCTGTGGGACATCAATACGACGGCGGGCGTGAGCAAGCGCTTTCCGACCGGGGCAGCGCTTTTGATCCAACTGGCGAATCAGGTGGTCATCGACCTGGGTTCCAACCGTCCGGACATCGCGGTGTCGAATTTGACGTTGAGCGTGCTCCAGCCGTTTTTGCGCGGCGGGGGTTTGGCGGTGAATTTGGAGAATTTGACAGCGGCGGAGCGGAACCTGGTGTATGCAATGCGGTCGTATGCGCGCTTTCGCAAGATTTACTATGTGTCGGTGGCGGCAGGAGGCGGACTGACGAACAATCCTTACGGACTGCAAGGTCTGGCGTCGAATTTGGGACGCGGGATCGGGGGAAATTTGACCTCGCCGAGCGTGGGGTTTCTGCAATTGTTGCAGCAGGCGGCGCAGATAGCCAATCAGCGGAAGAATGTGGCGGAGTTGGAGCGGCTGTTGCGGTTGTACCGGGCGTTTCGGGAAGGGGGCCAGCAGTCGGATTTGCAAGTGGGTCAGGTGGAAGTGTCGATGCTCAGCAGCCGGGCGAATCTGCTCAACGGGGGTGGAGGTGCGCCGGGTTTGCGGCAGTATTTAGATCAGTTGGACAATTTCAAGCTGCAATTGGGTTTGCCGCTGACGGTGGCGCTGGAGCTGGACGACGAGCCGCTGCGGCCCATTCGGGAGCAGTTGGGACGGTTCGAGGCGATCTATGCGGACCTGCGGGCGGTGGAGGAGGCGGCACGGCAGTTTGATCCCCAGGAACCGGTGGAGCGGTTCCGGGAGCGGTGGCGGCGCTTGCTGACGGAGTCGGCCCTGGTGAAAGGAACCCAGTTTGCCCGCGGTATAGAGAGTCGCTGGGAGTCATGGCGGCGGCTGACCGAGGACCAGTGGCAAGAACGGATGGCCCGATTGCGGCGGGAGCGGACGGAGTTGCTCAATCGCCGGGCGGAGCGGCAGCAAAAGGGGGAAGCGGAACCGGCCGAGGAGGCGGCCCGGCTGGAGGCATTGGAGAATGAGCTGGCCCTGGGAACGTTCGAGCGGGCGGTGCGGCAATACGAGCAGCAGCCGTGGTTGAAGGAGAAAGGCCCGCAGCGGGAAAGTGTGCAGGCGGTAGCGTTCCGGGAGGTGGTCAACAGTTTTTATCAGGTGGTGCTGGAGGCGCGGGGGGAACGTTTGGAGCGGGTGCGGGGGCAGTGGCCGGCTTTGCCGCCGGTGGTGGTGGACGGGGTGGATGTGCTGCAAGCGCCGCTGGACGAGGCATACGCGGCGGGCATGGCCACGGCATTGACCCACCGGCTGGACCTGATGAACGCCCGCGCCCTGGTGGTCGATGCCTGGCGGCAGATTGCGGTCCAGGCAAATTCCTTGCAAGGGGTGTTCGATGTTCGCTATGATATGACAGCAAGCACCCCCGCGGGGGAAAGTCGGCCGTTTGCCTTCGCCGCCGACCGAACCCGCCACCAATTGACCTTCCGGGCCGAGTTGCCCCTGGTCCGCCGAGCGGAGCGGAACAACTACCGGGCGGCGCTGATCAGCTATCAACGGCAGCGGCGCACCCTGATGGCCTTCGAGGACAACATTGCCAATGACGTGCGTGCAGACATTCGCCAGTTGCGCACGTTGGCAGAGCTATACCGGATTCAGCAACGGGTGGTGGAGCTAGGCTACTCGCAGGTGGACAACGCCCAGGCGGTGCTGTTGCAGCCGCCGGACCCGCAGGCCCGGACCGACGCTGGCAGTGCCGCCGCCCTGACACAACAGGTTCTGCAAACGCAAAGCAGCCTGCTCGCGGCTCAGAACCAGTTGTTCACTCTGTGGGTCAGCTATCTGACGGCCCGGATGCAACTCTACCTGGATTTGGAATTGTTGCACCTGGACGAGCGAGGAGTCTGGAACGATGACGCCGAGCACGGAATCGATGAGCCGGTCCGAGCCGTTCCCCGCCGTTGGCCTGCCGAGCGGCTCCCCCTCCCCCGGCCTGCCGCCGAGCCACTCCCCACTGCTCCCCGCCCCGCCCAGTAACCCGCCGCGCTTGCCGCCCCCGGCGTCCAGCCGCCGTCGGCCCCTCTGGCTTTTCGCTGGCTTCCTCCTCCTCGGCAGCATCGCCGGAACCACCTACTACTACACCCGGCCCGAAGCCGCCCCAGAAGGCGTCCTGCTCTACACGGTCAAGAAAGAGTTCCTCCACGTAACGGTGGTGGAGAAAGGAACGCTGGAGTCGGCGGACAATCGGGACTTAGTCTGCCGGGTGCGCGCCGGCAGCCGCGGCTTTGCTACCTCCATCAACTGGGTCATCGAAGATGGCGCCCGCGTCCGCCCCGGCCAGCTCCTCATGATCCTCGATGATTCCGCCCTCAAGGAACAAGAGGATAACCAAAGCGTCGTGGTCAAACGCGCCCTGGCGGCCAAGGTGAAAGCCGAAAAGGACTACGAAATCCAGATCAAAAAGAACGAAAGCCTCATCGCGGAAAAAGAGGCAGCTTACCTGCTGGCCCAAATCGAGCTGGACAAACTCACCGGCCTGAACGTGGACCCCAAGCGGCTGCCCCTGGCGGCCCTGGCCAGCCTGCCGGCCTCCTTAGTGGAAGGCGGTGCCTTCCAACAGCAACTCGACGACCTGACCGGCCAAATCTCCCTGGCCCGCTCCGATGTGGAACAATACCGCGAACGGGTGCACTGGGCTGAGCGCATGGTCAAAATGGCCTACATGAGTCCGGCGCAAGCCCAGGCGGAACGCTCCAAGCTCGACAGCGCCCTGGAAAAACTCCGCAGCCTGGAAGCCCAGCGCAAGCTCCTCATCTCCCACGACCGGCGGCAGAAAATCACCCAGTTGACCAGCGAACGGGACAACGCCCGCCGCGCCCTGGAACAAGCCCGCCTGGAAGCGGAAGCCCTAGAAATCCAATACCGCACCGAAATGGAGACCACCACCTCCATCTACGAACAGGAATTGGAAAAGCTGGAGGACATCCGCCGCCAGCGCCGGGAATGCCGCATCCACGCCCCGGAGGACATCCAGGATGGCTCCATGGTCGTGTACTTCAAGAACGAAACCCGCCGCTTCAGCAGCAGTACTGACGGCCTGATCGAACAGGGGGCCCAGGTCAAAGAAGGGCAGAAACTCCTGCGGATTCCCAATCTGAGCGTCATGCAGGTCAATACCAAAGTGCACGAGGCGATGGTCTCGCGCCTGCGGGGAGAAATTCGGGTGCCGACCCGCATCGTGGAGTTCACCCAGATCGGCCTGCTGACCAATCCCCACCTCCTGGGCCGCATGGTAGCCACCCGCCCGGAAATCGTGGAAGACCTGCGCCACCGCTTCCGCCAGTACGAGTACCGCAAGATCGCTGACGGCCAGCGGGCTTACATCCGCATCGACGCCATGCCCGACCGGCAATTCGTCGGCTATGTCCGTTCCGTCTCGGCCGTTGCCAGCCAGGCGGACTCCTGGTTCTCCGACGTCAAGGTGTACCAGACCAATGTCCGCATCGAAGGGGAATTGCTGCCGGACGGCCGGATTGCCCCTCTGGAAGGGGAAATCCTCAAGCCCGATATGACTGCTGAGGTGACCATCCACGTGGAAGCCTCCAAGGAACCGGTACTGGTCGTGCCAATCCAGGCGATCATCGGCGGCGCGGAGATGGGCGCGGTGAGGGAGGTATTCGTCAAAACGGACAACGGTTACGAACGTCGCCAGGTTACCCTCGGCCTCTACAACGAGAGGATGGTCGAAATCCGCTCCGGACTAAGCGAAGGGGAACAGGTGGTGATCAACCCTCGCGTGCTGCTTGGCGATAGCAAGACCCGGACCCGCGAAGGACTGGAGAACACCAAGAAAGGGATGCGGGAACGGGGAGAGAAAGGCGGCGGAGAAGGGAACGGCGGCCCCAACGGCGGCGCTCCCGGCGGCGCTCCCGGCGGACCGAATGGGAGCGTTCCAGGGGCTGCTCCCGGCGGCAAAGGTTTCAAAGGCGGCAAGAAAGGCGGCGGCTTCTCCGGTCCTCCGCCGGCGGGCGCGCCGGGACTGTAGGCTTTCCCCGCGCCCCGGCCTCCGGGCTTCCCCCGCCGTCCCTGCCCTTCACCGCTTGGCCCTGTGGGAATCATCGCATGCCTGCCCTCGTGCAACTCGTGGACCTGGTCAAAAACTACTACATGGGCACGCAGACGGTCCACGTCCTCAAGGGTTTGAACCTGTCGTTTGACGAGGGGGACTTTATCGCCCTGATGGGGCCGTCCGGTTCCGGCAAATCCACGCTGCTCAACATCCTTGGCTGCCTGGACCGGCCCACCAGCGGGCGCTACTATCTGGCCGGCATGGATGTGTCCCAAATGGATGACGATCAGTTGTCCGAAATCCGCAGCTCTTACCTGGGGTTTATCTTTCAATCTTACAATTTGCTGCCGCAGTACACCGTGGTAGAAAACATCGAACTGCCGTTGCTGTATCAGGGGGTCCGGCTGGACGAGCGGACGCGGCAGCATTGCATTGCCCTGGCGGAGATGGTGGGCTTGGGGGATCGGCTGGATCACCGGCCGCTGCAATTGTCCGGCGGGCAGCAGCAGCGCGTGGCTATCGCCCGCAGCCTGGTCAACAACCCCCACCTTATCCTCGGCGACGAACCGACCGGTAACCTCGACACCCGCACCAGCATCGAAATCATGCAGATGCTGCGCGAACTCAACCGCCTGGGGAAAACCATCATCATGGTGACCCACGAAAATGACATCGCAGCCTGGGCACGGCGGGTCGTGCGGCTGCGGGATGGACGGGTGGAATCGGATACCCGCAACGATAGCCGCACCGTGGTCGAGCTGCACGCGTGAGCCTCGTCCGCTCCGCCAGGTTGTTGCGCCCGCCCCCGCAGTGGGAGAGGGTCCGCCGCGGGAGCCGGCAGCAGAGGCCGAGCAGGCGGAAGAGGAGCGGTGGGAATCAGCGCAAGCGTGTCATGGAGGCGCCAGCGATGGGGAGCCATTCCAAGCAACCAGCGGCGGGGCGCGGAGGAGGAGGCGCGGCCTCCCTCAGTTTGGCGGTTCTGGTGCTCAGCACTGCCCTGTTGAGTGCAGCAGGGATTCCCCGGCTGAGCGCCCCTTCCCCTTCTTCTTTCTCAGCGATGACAGCGCAGAAGTGGTTCGAGAAAGCGGTCAGCCGCCTGGAGGCGTCTTTCACTCCCGCGCAAGCCCGGCGGGGGCAAACCGTCACGTTCACCCTGACCCTCCAGTTGCAGGAGGGTTACTATACCTATCCGACGCGGCAGAGCGATCCACAGGCCGCCGCCTTAGTCAACGACCTCCGCTTCCCCGATCCGCAGGAGGTAATTTTCGTCGGTACGGTGGAAGACCCGAAAAACGTCCGGGTCAAGGCGGAACCGCAAGCCGGCATCCAGAGCCTGCGTTACTGTACGGGGACGGTCACTTACACCCGCGCCGCCGTGGTTCATCCGCAGGCCCGTCCGGGTCCGGTGACTGTCCGGCTTCCCAGGGTTCGGCTCAACATTTGTGATGCGAGCACCTGTTTCCCAGCCAAGGAAGTCGCTGTGGAAGCGGCCTTGACAATCCTGGATGGCCCGCCGCTGCCTGTGGAAGAGCGCTACGCCGAGGAGGTCCGCCGCGTGCTGGAAAAGTCCCCGGCGCGCAAATGAAGCTTTCCGCGCCCCCACGGGCTTCCACACCCTACGGGCAAAGAGAGTGAGACCCCGACCGCCGCGGCCCGGAGTTTGGCGTCCGGGGAAGCAGAATCGACGGGAGAGTTCGGAATGATGGGAAACCGATGGCTCTGGTTCGGTGCACTGGCGGGGCTGCTGGGTCTGGATGTGTCTGCGACCGCTCAGGTGCCGCGGAAGTTCGCCGACATTGCCGAAGTCAAGGCGGAGATCGTGCCGGCGCAAGCCCGCCGAGGCCAGACCGTCACCTATCGCCTGACGGTGGCTCCCAAGCCCGGCGCCTGGACCTATCCCATCGCTCCCAAGACAGGACAGGCGTCTGTCACCAAGCTGGTGGCGCCGCCGCCGGGTGTGCTCATCTTCGTGACGCCCCCCGCCGATCCCCCCAATCATCCCTGGAAGACCAAGACCGAGCCGGACGATCCGCTGCAAACCATTCAGTACAGTCCGACTCCGGTGACGTGGGAGTTGAAAGCGGTGGTTTCCCCCCAGGCCCCGGCGGGCCGGCATGCCGTCAAGCTCGATCGGCTGACGCTGCTGTCGGTGTGCAATGACTACGGTTGCGTCAACAGCCGTCCAGATGGGCGGGACCTGCCCGTGGCGGAGTTGGAAGTGCGCGATGAGCCGGCGGTTGCAGTTGAGGAAGCCTACCGGGCCGCGGTGGAAAAGGTGGTGGGACCGCTCGCGCCGTCGGGGCCAGCTCCGTCGCCCGCCCCTGGTGGTCCCACGCCGGGTCCAGGAACGGGGCCGTTGCCTCCGGCCCCTTCGCCGGGACCTTCTCCGTCGGGTCCCACCTCCCGCCTGCGCCCCGCCAAGCCCGTGGAACAGTACGAAGCCGAGTTGGACGCTCTGCGCCAAGCCCTGCGGTTTGCTGAGGATACAGCGGGGGAAAGTGGACGCCGTACCGGTCTGTGGGGCTTTCTTCTGACCGCCGCCGCTTGGGGGTTGATCACGCTGCTGACGCCCTGTGTCTTCCCCATGATTCCGATCACGGTCAGCATTTTCCTCAAGCAAGGGGAGCAGTCGCCGCGGCGGACCTTGCTGCTGGCCGGGGTGTACTGTCTCACGATCATCGCCGTTCTGGGCGTGTCGGCCTTCTTCCTGCTTTCCACCTTCGTCGAGCTGAGCACCGATCCGTGGATGAACCTGGGGCTGTGCCTGCTGTTTGTGGTTTTCGCCCTGAGTTTGTTCGGGATGTATGAGGTGACGCTCTCGACGGTGCTGCTATTGGGGGGCGGGATGGCGGCCCTGGTGCTGGCCCCGCGCCTGGTCGACCGCTATGGCCTGGAGGCGGCGCTGCTGCTGGGAGGTGGTGGGGCCGCCGTCGCCATTCTTCTGTACGCGTGGGTCCGGCGCAGCGGCGGGGAAAGCGTGCTTTTGCGCTATTTGCAGCACAAGCAAAGCGGGGGCGGCATCCTGGGAACCATCTTCGGGGCGATCGCGTTCACGCTGGTCGGTTTCACCTGTGTGGCGCCGTTTCTGGGGGGCTTTGCGGGTCTGAGCGCCTCGGGCCAGTTCAGTTCCGGGGAGCTGATGCTGGGGGCGTTGGCCTTTTCCGGGGCCTTCGCCGCTCCGTTTTTCCTTCTGGCGTTGTTTCCGAGTTTGCTGCGCCGCCTGCCGCGCTCCGGACAGTGGCTGGACACGATCAAGGTGGTCATGGGATTTTTGGAGCTGGCCGCCGCTGCCAAGTTCCTGCGCACGGCGGAGCTGCGCTGGCTGCCCGAAGCGGCTTATTGCACCTACGACGCTGTGCTGGCGGGCTGGATCGCTTTGAGCGCCGTCTGCGGCTTGTACCTGCTCGGCCTGTTCCGCCTGCCGCACGATGAGGAAAGCCATCCCATCGGCGTGCCGCGCCTGCTCCTGGCCCTGGGCTTTCTGAGCCTGGCGGCCTACCTGACCCCAGCGCTGTTTGTCGGCCCCGATGGCAAGCCCCAGCGGCCCCGCGGCGCCGTCTTCGCCTGGATCGATGCTTTCCTGCTCCCTGAACCGAGCCGGGAAGGCGAGCTGCCCTGGTCCTACGACCTGCCGGAGAGCGTCCAGCGCCTCGTTCAGGAAGCCCGCAAGAGCGGCCGGCCCCAGCCCCTGTTCCTGGACTTCACCGGCGTGACCTGCACCAACTGCAAGTACAATGAGTTCCAGGTCTTCACCCAGCCGCGCATCCGCCAATTGCTGGAACGCTATCACCGCGTGCAGCTTTACACCGACGAAATCCCCGCCTCCCTCTACGCCGTCGACCCCGGCAGTTATGACCGCACCCGCGAAGCCCAAGCCAACCGCCTCTTCAAAATCGACCTTTTCGGCAATGACCAACTCCCGCTGTATGTGGTCATGCACGTGCTTCCTGATGGCGGCGTCCGGGTGTGGGGAGCTTACGATGAAGGCAAGATCAACGAGCCGGAACGCTTCGCCGCCTGGCTCGCCGCCGCTCTCGACGGCACCCCGCCCGCCCCGTGATCATGATGGCCTCGCCTTTCTTCCCCGCAGCTCCTTTGAAATGAGGAACCCCCCTAGCCCAACGGGCTTTTGATATAGCCTCCTCTCCTTGTCCTTGGGTAGAGTCTCCGGACCTTGTGGCTGTCATTTCCAGCCGGTATCATGAGGCAACGGCAACCGATGACGGAGGGATTCTTCCAGAGGGTGTCATGCCCGCATTTTCCTGTCCGGGGTGCAGGCAACTTTATGAGTATGCGGAAAGTGACAGCGGCCGACCCTTTATCTGCCCGCAATGTCGCACCCAGGGCCACCTGCCGCGCGAGGAGGAGGTGGAGTTGGCCGCTCCCTCCAGTCCGGCGGAGTGGCATGCCGCCTGCCCCCGCTGTTCCAGTTCGCTTCCCCTGGCCTGGCGTGCCCTGCACCGCTGGGTGCGCTGCCCGGTGTGCCAGTTGCTCTTTGTGGCCCGCCAGACGGTCAACCCTGCCCCCGCCGCCATCCCGATCAGTCCGCCTTCTGTTCCCCCTTCTTCCCAGCGTACTTCCAACCGCACTCTTGTCGGCGGTCTGCTGCTCGCAGGCGGCATCTGCGCCATCCTCAACGTCGCCGTGGCGGTGCTCTTCAGCGTTTTTCTCTGCTGTTTGTGGCCGGGAGTTTATCTGGCTCTGGGCTGGAGCATCGTGGCCATTGTCCGCGGCAGCCAAATGTTGAGTGTCGATTATCACGGTCCGCCGCCTCGCCTCCTGGCCATCCTGCAAATCCTTCTCATCATCAATCTCGATGTAGTGAACCTGATTCTGGGCATCGTCAACCTGGTCTCTTTGGAGAAATGGTGACGGGCCAACGTGGGGCGACAGGCCAACGCCCAGCGGATCCCTGGGGGAGAAATGGCGAGCGGTGCAGGAGGCCGGAGGGCAAGAAACTCTCAGCGTGAGGAGGGGGGGTGATCCGCGGCGGGGGGCTGCTGGGGGAGGGGGAGCAGTTCGGGGTCGAGGAGGAAGAGCTGGCGTTTGCCAGCAGGTAGGCCGTCGTCGAGGAGGATTTTGTCGCGTTGGCGCAGGGCGTCAGCGGCAGCCCAAAGGGCCAGGCGGGTGTCGATGAGGAAGCGGCGCTGGGCGAGCAGATGCTGGCGGCGGCGCTCCAGATCGGCTTCCACTTCGGCGGGCGATTCCCCCTGTTGTAAGCGGCGGCGGCGCTCCTGGGCCAGTTGTTCCTCCTGGTGGGGCGAAAGGGCCTGGCGGGCGCGGACCCAGGCGAGGAAGGCGTCGTGATCCGCTTGGGCCGCTTGCCGGCGGGCCTCGGCCTCCGCTTCGGCCTGCCGCAGCAGCCGCTCCGCCTCTTCCCCGGCGCGGCGGACCAGGCGCAGGGCATCAGTGCGAGCTTCGTTGATGAGACGGTCCCGCTCCTGAATGGCCCGCGCCACGGCGTGATACGCCGGCACGACTTCCGGCGGGGGGTGCAGATCGTGCAAAGTCAGACCCTCGATGGCGAGGCCGAAACTGGCTGCGTCGAGCTGGGCCAGCCGGCGGCGCAGACGCTGAAGGGCCTCCGCTTCCAACTCGCCGCGCCGCCGCGTCAGAATTTCCTGGAACGAACGGAGGGCGAACAGTTCCCGAAGTTGGGCTTCCAGTTCCCCGCGCAGCAGGTGGTCCGCGGACGCGACTTCAAAGAGGAAGCGTTGCGGGTGCGCAACCCGGTAACGCAGCGTGGCGAAGACTTCGATGAGTTCGCCATCGGCGGTGATCATGAGGGCTTCGTCGGTCCGGGGTACGATCGGTCCGCCATGCGCGCTGGACCAGGTGAAGGCGGGGTCCGCCACGGGTTGGCGGCTGGATGCCGCGCCAAGTTCGCGGAAGCCCAGGGTCACGGTGCGTGTCCGATCCGGCGGCAGGCGGAGCACCGTTTCCACCGGCCAGGGCCAGCGCAGGTGCAATCCCGGTGTCAATTCCGCTACGGGCCGGCCCCAGCGCAGGACGATCCCCACCTCATCCGTAGCAATCGCCGTCAGGGTGGAACCGGCCCACAGTCCGCCGCCGAGCAATCCTGCGCCGAGCAATAGGACACGCCAATGATGGGCGGCCGCGTGCAGCAGTTCTTCCACCGACCAGTTGTGCCAGCGGCGCTCCCACGCCCGCAGCCGTTGGAGCCACCGTCCCCACGCGGTCGTCGCGGGCCGTTCAAATGCCAGCAGACGCATCGCATTGAGGAGCACCAGCAGCGAGCCGAGTTGGTGATAAATCACGCCCAAAAGCGGCGCCTGGAGGAGGGCTTCCGGATGCGGCGCGAACCAGGGCCAGAGCCAGCCCGTTAGCAATACGCCCGCCAGATTGACGCCGAAGGCGAAGACGTAAAGATTCTGGCGGATGATGCGCACCGTCTGGCGAGACAGGCGAACGAGAAAGGGCAAGGGGCGCAGCGGCTCGCCCATCAGGACGATGTCGCCCGCCTGAGCAGCCAGGTCGGTCCCGCTGCCCACCGCTATGCCGACGGTGGCACGGGCCAGGGCCGGGGCATCGTTGATCCCATCGCCGAGAAAGACAACGCCCCGTGCCGCATGCTCGGCCACCCAAGCTGCCTTGTCCGCCGGTAGCATGTCGGCGTGGACTTCCGTGACCGGCAGCTCCGCGGCGATCGCCGCCGCCACCGCCTGGCGATCCCCCGTCAACAAGGCCAGGGGAGAAAAGCCCAGCTCGCGCAGTTCCGCCAAAACCGGGGCGGCTTCGGAGCGGAGGCGGTCCTGAAGGCCGATCAGTCCCAGAATGGTCTGGTTCCGGGCGACGAGCAAGGCGATCTGCCCGCGGGCATCGGCCTGATCCAGAGCGTGCCGGACCTGGTCTTCCGCGATGCAACCCAGGGCGGTGAGGAAGCGGAGATTGCCGACGGCCAGGCGGCTGCCCTCCGCGGTTGTCGCAATGACTCCGCCGCCCGGCTGGGTGGACACCGGAGTGACACTGCTGTCCGGACTCCAGCCGCGCTGTCGGGCCGCAGCCAGCACAGCTTGGGCCAGGGGGTGTTCGCTTCCCTGCTCCGTCAAGGCCGCTAGCCGCAGAAGTTCGTCTTCATCCAGTTCTGGAACGAGGGGTTCCAGGCGGACCACCTTCAGCCGTCCTTCGGTCAGGGTACCGGTCTTGTCACAAGCCCAGACCTGGGCCGCAGCCAGGCGTTCCAGGGCCGAACCGCCTTTGAGCAGCACGCCGCTGCCCGCCAGGCGTCCCAGAGCCGCGATGACCGCTGCCGGGGTTGCCAGGACCAGCGCACAGGGGCAGGCCACTACCAGCACGCCCAGGGCGGGATACAGAGCGCTGATCGCCGCGGCACGCCAACTCGGCGGAGGCAGATCAGGAGCACTGGGAGCGGACCAGCGTTGCAAGAACAGATTGGCGGCGAAGGTGAGAAGGGCCAGGGCTGCGACCACGGGGAGGAAGTAGCGCGCCCAGCGGTCCGCCTGCCGTTCCAAGGGGGCTTTATCGCGCAGCGCCTGCACCGTCAATTCGATGAGTCGGCCGGCGACGGTGTCCTTGCCGGTCTGGCGGGCTTCGATGGTCAGGGGGGCGTCGCAGACAATACTGCCAGCCAGGATTTTGTCCCCCTGCTGTTTTTCCACCGGCACGCTCTCGCCAGTCAAGGCACTGACATCGACCGCCGCCCGGCCCGCCACCACCACCCCATCCACCGGCACGCGTCCGCCGGGCTTGACCACCACGCCATCGCCCACTTGCACATCGGCCACATACGCCCGCACTTCCTGTCCATCCCGCAGCACCCAACAGCGGCGCGGAAACAACTCCGCCAGGCGGCCCAACGCCCGTTGCGTCCGGCCAAACACCCAGGCTTCCAGGCATTCCCCGATCAGACCGATGGCCGTCACTTCCGCGGCGACCAGCACTTCGCCCAAGGCCAACGCTGCCAGCACCGCAACAGCTAGCGCCAGGTCCACCCCCACGCGCCCTCGGAAGAGGGCTTCCAGGGACAAATACAGAATCCGTCCGCCGCCGAGCAAAGCCGCCAGCATAGCCCAGCGCACACCCCCCACCGTCCGCGGCCAGGTGTAGCTGCTGATGCCCCAGGCGGCCAGTTGTTCTGCCAGCCACGGCCACAGGTCCGCCAGCAACAAACCTGCCACCACCCCGGTGACCAGGTACAGCCCCCAGGGCGTCTCCACGCGGAACGGATCATGACTCGCCGCTGCTTCCCGATGCATACGCTCCCGCCCGTGCTTCGAGCCTGTCCCCCCTGGGCCTATCCCGGTTCCCCAAAGTCGCCGGCCCGTTCCCCCGCTACGCTCCCGACCCCAATCCGTCCCCGTAGCATACTGAGTCCTTTTCGACTTCAACCCAGGAGGGAAGCGGCTTCGCCAGGCCCGGAGAATCAGCTTCCTTCACCGGCGCCAGAGCATCCGGTTCACCAATAGAGGCGGTCGAGGGTGACGTTGCCGCCGCTGAGAACGACGCCAACGGTGGACAGGCCCGGCATGGCCCGAAAGGCTTCGCTGAGGACCACCGCGGCGGGCACCGCCCCGCTTGGTTCCACGATCAACTTCAGGCGTTCCCAGAGGAAGCGCATGGCCGCTCGGATTTCATCGTCGCTGACCGTGAAGATCCGCTCGACGCGGTCGCGGATGACCGGCCAGGTGAGCTGTCCCGTGCTGGTGAGCAAGCCATCGGCGATGGATTGGGGCTGGAGCTGGGGCAGCCATTGGCCGGCGGCCTTGGAGCGGGCAGCGTCATCCGCCCCCGTCGGTTCCGCTCCGAAGATACGCATCGTGGGGCGCACTCCCTGCGCGGCAAGGGTGCAGCCGGCGATCAGCCCGCCGCCGCCGATCGGAATCACCAGCGCCTCCAGCTCCGGGGCTTGTTCCAAAAACTCCAGAGCGACCGTCCCCTGACCGGCGATGACATCGGGATGGTCGAACGGCGGGATGAGCACGGCTCCGGTGGCGGCGGCGATGCGAGCCGCGGTTTCCTCGCGGGCCGCCAGAGTCGGTTCGCACAAGGTGATCTGGCCGCCATAATCGGCGACGGCTTGGCGCTTGATCAGCGGGGCAGTGTGCGGCATGACGATATACGCCGGGATGCCGCGCTGCCGAGCCGCCAGGGCGAGCGCTTGGGCATGATTGCCGCTGGAGTGGGTGACCACCCCGCGCCGGGCCGCCGCTTCGGGCAAGAGCCGCACGGCATTGGCTGCCCCCCGAAACTTGAACGCCCCGACCTTCTGGAGATTCTCGCATTTGAAGAGAACGCGCCGCCCCGCCCGCTGATCGAAACTGCTCGAATGCATCACCGGCGTGCGATGCACCACCCCCTGGAGGCGGTTCGCCGCCGCTTGCACTGCCGCCAGATCACATGCGTAATTTCCGCTCATGGCCTGATCCGAGCACCGACCCCGATGCCGCCTCGTGATCCTCTCCTGCCGCCGTTCCCCCCTCCCATCCCGCCGCCACTACCCCGTCCGGCCTTCAAGGTGCAAAACGGCGGCCCACGCATCACCTCTCTGACACACGCCACATTCCTGAAGCACCACGGGTCCACGCAGCAGGCGTCACGCTTTTACACCGGTGCGGCGGGCGCGGACTGCCCCGCCGGTTGTTCCGCGGAGTGCTCAGCAGGCCGGCCGGAGGAACGCTCACTCCGCCCCTGAGCCGACCGCTCGGCGGTCGCTTCATTCGATCGATCCGCGGCCGGTCCGGCCGGGTTCGGAGCTGTTAGGGGGACGGCTCGTGGGAGGGTGACCCGGAAGGTGGTACCTTTGCCGACTGTACTAGTGGCGCGCACCTGGCCTTTCATCGCCTGGACCAGGTGCTTGACAATAGCCAATCCTAAGCCGGTGCCGCCAACGGCGCGGCTGCGGGCCTTGTCCACGCGGTAGAACCGCTCGAAGACGCGCGGCAGGTCCGCCGCCGGAATGCCGACACCGGTATCTTCCACCTCAAAGCTGACGGTATCCGCCGTGCCGCTCCAGCGAATGGTAATGCGGCCGCCGTTGGGGGTGTACTTGATGGCATTGTCCACGAGGTTGTCCAGCACCTGACGCAAGGCATCGGGGTCCGCCCAGACCGCGAGATCGGGGGGGCCGTCCTTCGGCGGCTTTTCCACCAAAGTCAGCGTCTTGCTCTCGGCACGGGGATGGTGCCGTTCCAGGCATTCGCTGATCGCCCGCTCCAGGGGGATGGCCTGTGGTTCCAGACGCAGATGCCCCGACTCGATCCGCGCCAGGCTGAGCAGGTCCTTGATCAGTTCTTCGAGCCGGTCGGCTTCGCGGACGATCTGCTGGAGGAACAGATGCCGGGACTCTGGTTCTTCCACCGCTCCGTCCACAAGGGTTTCGATACTGGATTTGATGACGGCCAAAGGGGTTTTCAACTCGTGGGAAACGTTGGCGACGAAATCCTGGCGCAAGCGCTCCGCCTGGCGCAATTCCGTCGTGTCATGGAGGACGATCACCGCGCCGGGCATGCCGTGGCCCTGAAAGCGAGAGACATAGACTCTTAGACTGCGCGGCGGCGGCCCCTTCCATTCCAGCTCCTCGCGGTACGGCTCGCTGGCCGCCAATCCTTTGTGGATGATCTCCAGCAGCCCCGGCTGGCGCAATGCCTGCTCCAGGGACTGATGGACCACGGCTTTACGATCGAACCCCAAGAGTTCCCCCGCCCGCTGATTGGCGAAGACAATCCGGTGCTGCTCGTCGATGGCCACCACCCCTTCGACCATGCCGGAGAGAATGGCGCGGAGTTGCTCCCGGTCGTGTTCCAGCAAGTTGAAGGTTTCGGCCAGGCGGCGGCTCATGGCGTTGAAGGCCTCGGCTAAGGCGGCCAATTCCCGCGGTCCCCGGCTGCGGATCTGATGCTGAAAATCGCCAGCGGCGATCCGCCGGGCGCCGTCCATGAGGGCCTGCAACGGGCGGGTGAACCGCCGGGCCAGCAGATAGGCCGCACTCGCCGCCAAACCCAGCACCACCACCACGATCGCCGCCACTTCTTGCACCGACTCATAAAATAACGCCTCCGCCCGCTGATACACAGCGATCCCGACCAGCCCCACCACCGCAGCGACCAGCAACAAGTAGGTGGCGAACAGGCGCCAGAACATGCCGCCCTTTCCTCCCCAGGACGAGCTTCCCCTTCCGAATCAGCTTCCCCTGCGTCCCTCGGCGATCCTCGTCACTCCTCTGTCCAGGTTATCATACCGCGGGGAAAATGACCCGGCTCGGAGGCAGACGAGAACCCGCTCCTCACACCAAACCCGCTCCTCACACCGAACGGGGCCTGACACCAGGCGCGTGCCAGCCGAAGCCAGCCTTGAGCTTAGGGCTGCTATCTTCTCCAGCAGGCCAAGCGTCCAGGTTTCGGGCCGAGGGACGGGTCTTAAACGTCGGTGAGGGACGGCGGGTACTCAGTGACGGAAGAGAAACTCGCGGGTGTTGATGATGGCCCAGAGCACATCCTCCCAGGCCTTGCGGCGATCAGGATTTTTGCGCAAGTGTTCCTGGACCTTGCTCCGTTCCTCCGCCGTGGGCAGGCGGCAGTAGGCGGCCAGGTACAGCTCGTCGAGAATGGCCTCGTCACTGGCATTGGCGGCCAGCAACTTGCCCAGGCGATTGTTGGGATTCCGGACCTTTTCGTTGACGGTCGGCCCGTTGATCAGTTGCAACGCCTGGCCCAGGTTCCCTTCGCTTTCCCGTTCGCATTCGCAGGCCAGTTCCCGCGCTGGCTGGCCGAAGGCCTTGAGGAACGGATGATTGACTTCGCCATCCGGCAGTTGCACGGCGCGTGTCCCCAGGGGCAGGCCGGCGAACTTTTCCGGCACGCCGGTCAGGTCGCACAGGGCGTCCAGGAGCTGCTCGGCCGTCAGCAGTTTCGTCACCGCCTTGGAGAAGTATTTGTCGTCGTCGGCGTTGAACTCGTTGGGCTGGGCCGACAACTGATAGGTGCGGGAGTTCAGGATGGTGCGGATCAGGTGTTTGAGGTCGTATTTGTGGGCGGCGAAGTCAGCGGCCAGGGCTTGGAGCAGCTCGTCATTGCTGGGGGGATTGGAGTCGCGGAAGTCGTCCACGGGATCGACAATCCCCTTGCCCATGAGGTGGAACCAGACGCGGTTGGCGACGGAGCGGGCGAAGAAGGGGTTATCCGGGGCGGTGAGCCAGGCGGCCAGGAGGGCGCGGCGATCCTGGCTGGGGTCCACGTCCTTTTCACCGACGCCGAGGAAGCGGGGCTTCATGACCCGTCCGCTGCGAGGTTGGGTCACTTCTCCCGACCGTTCCACATAAACCACTTCCGCAGCCGGAGGGCCGTTAGGCCGGCTGCCCAGCACCGGTTCCGGCCGCAATTTCACGCGGGCAAACCAGGCGGCGAAACCGTAGTAATCATCCTGCGTCCAGCGCTCGAAGGGGTGATTGTGGCACTTGGCGCACTGGAGGCGGATGCCGAAGAACAATTGAGCTGTGGTCTCGGCTAAGCTCTGCGGATCGCGGGCCACGCGGTAGTAATTGGCCGGCGGATGGCTGAAGGTATTGCCTGTGGCGGTGAGCAGCTCCCGGACCACTTCATCCCACGGGGTATTGCGCACGAGGTGGCCGCGCAGCCAGGCTTGCAACCCCTGGCTGCCCTTGAGTTGGATCGTCTTGCGGCTGCTGCGGAGCACATCCGCCCATTTGAGCGCCCAGAAGTCCGCGAATTCCGGCATCTCCAGAAGCTGGTCGATCAGCTTCTCCCGCTTGCGCGGGTCGCGATCCTGGAGGAAGGCTTGAGTTTCCGCCACCGTGGGCAGTCGGCCGAGCACATCAAGGTAGACCCGGCGGACAAAGTCCCCATCGCGGCTTAGCTCCGAAGGCGCCAGGTTCATCTGCCGCAGCTTGGCGTACACATGCTTATCGATGAAATTGTGCTCCGGCGGGTTGGGCCAGCGGAATCCCTCCTTCGGTTCCAGATAGGTCAGGCGGACGGAGACGAGTTGGTCGAGATAGCGGACGAGGATGGCCACTTCCCCGCCGCGTTTGAATTCGACCAGGCCGTTCGGAGAGACCTCCGCAATCGACGGGTCACTGCTGGAGTAGTTGCTCAAGCGGGTGACGTCGCGCTGGTGGCCATCGGCGAAGCGGGCCAGGACGGCCAGTTGCTGCCAGCGGGCCGGCGCCGTCTGGACGCGCGGTCCCGGTTGCACCCGCACCTCCTGCAAGGGGGGCAGGTTCGCCGGATCGTCCCGCAATCCTTCCGAGAGCCAGGCCAGCAGCATCTCCGCCGCCAGACTCGACGGACTGAACCGCTGCCCGCCTTCATGGGGCACGCGTCCGACGCCTTTGAGGAAGATGAGGCTCTGCTCGGCGTTGTGCCGGCCCGTCCGCCGCCCGAATTGTTCCCGCGTCAGTTGGGCATAATCGAAGCTCGGATCATCTCCGCGCAGGGAAAGGCGAAAGCCGTTTTTGCCGCTCGGTGTGCCGTGGCAGGCCCCCATATTGCAGCCGCCGACGTTGAGCGCTGCCACCACATCCCGCCGGAAACTCACCGGCTGGTCCTGTTCCATCCCCTGCACAGTGACTGGCAGCCGGACCGTTTGACTGCCCGCCTGCACGATCAGCGTCGCGCTTCCATTCTGCCGCGGGCGGAGGAACAGCCCCTCCTGCACCTCCACAATCCCCGCCGGTTCCACACGCACCGCCGCCGCGTGGGTCAGGTCCCGCACCGAACCATCCGCATACTGGCCGCTGACGAGCACCTGCTGGGCGGAGCGCCGACCCTGGAGCGTTACCGCTTCCGGCGCCACCACCAGCCGCACCGGCTGCCCGATCATACGCTGCCGTTCCTCCGCCTCCCGCGGCGGCGCCCCCCAGGACCACCCCAGGCTCCCCAACCACAGCACGGCTGCCACACCGGCACTCAACACACGGCGATCCATGACTCGTTCCTCACGAACTTGCAGGCGGGAATGCCATCGTTCAGTCGGCAGGCCGGACGCTTCCGTCCGGGTCTTCAGGAGGGACCGAAAAGCTCACGCTTTCGGCGAATACGTCGAGATTAGTTTATCCGATCCACCGGTCGAATGCGAGAGAAAAAATTTTGCCCGCCATTCTGCACTACGAAGGAAAGCCCAGAGCACCGCCTTTGAGCCGAGCGGATCAGCACCGCGGCCTCTCCACCGCGCTAGCCCTGCCACAGAGCAAAAAGTGGCTGCGCCGCGGGGGTCCTTGTTTCTCCCTGGTAGGTCCTGTTTCCCGGAGTCCTTTTCCCCCCAGCAAAGATAATCCCGCATCCGAATGCACCCGGAGGGAGTCGAACCCCCAACCCTCGGTTCCGAAGACCGATGCTCTGTCCAGTTGAGCTACGGGTGCCTACCGGCGGCTGATTGCTCCTCGCCAGCCGGGGACTAACCGCGCCGGGGAAAGTCCCATCCGACTTCGGGAATCCGGATTTTGATTCGGAACTCCCGCTTCAAATCGGGAAATCCCCAGCCTGAATCCGGCACATCCCTCACCAGAGCCGAGGAAAATCGCCCCGTTATTTCAGTGTAAGAGGCAGCGGTGTTGGACTCAAGAGGCAGGTCAAGCAACGGGCAGGGCGGGGTGCAACTAGATTCTCTGGGGGTGGGGGCTGAAGCCGCGAGGTGTTTCCCCAGACTAGCAGAGCTGCCCGGCAGGGAACTCCCAGAAAATCTGGCTGCCCCCTTGCGAACAGTTCCTCCCAATCGCTCTTGGCGGGGGTTGGGCAGTGGCGTTACAGTCAGCGGTGTGCGATCCCCCCTTCGGGATTCCGGTGGAGTAGAGTCAAGTTAAGCATCAGCAGACGGATCAAAAGGAGTAATGGCGAGGGGATCAGCGGAGGAGCAACCAGAAGAATCGGCGGAAGAATGATGGGAGGGGTCAGCGGCGGGGGAACGGTCGCGCCAGTTGAGAGAAGCCGGCGGTTTCCTGGCGTGAGATAGAGCGGCCGCCTTCCCTTCCCAGCCTACCATCTGTCGGGCAGAGGCCATGTGGGCATGAGTGGGTGGACCGAGCAGCAGCGGGAAGCAATCACGCGCCGGAATACCTCGGTGGTGCTCTCGGCGGGGGCGGGGTGCGGGAAAACATTCGTGCTCACGCAGCGGTACGTCAGCCATCTGGAATCGGATGGGGCGACGCCGCGGCAAATAGTGGCCATCACCTTCACGGAACGGGCCGCGCGGGAAATGCGGGAGCGCATCCGGCGGGAATTGCGCCAGCGCTGGCAGCAAAGTTGGCAGCAAAACGATCCGCAGGCATTCGCCCGCTGGCAGACCCTGCTCCTGGAGCTGGAACAAGCCCAAATCACCACCATCCACGCGTTTTGCTCCGCTCTGCTGCGCCGCTATGCCATCCCCGCGGGTCTGGACCCCTCCTTCACCGTCCTGGACGAACTCCAAGCCGTCACCTGGCAGCAGGAACATATCCGGGAAACCCTACCCCGCCTGCTGCTGCACTCCCAGGCTTCCGCCGCAGAGAGTTTGCGCCAACTTCTGCACTATTTCAGCTACTCGGAACTCCTCCGAGCCATCGAGGGATTGCTCGCGCAAGAGGATTGTCCGGCCTGGGAAGAATGGCTGCGACGTTCCCCGGAGGAGATCGTCGAGTTTTGGCGGGAGCAGGCGGTGCATCTGCGGAGTCTGTGGGTCCGGCACCTGCGGCGAACCGATCCCCGCTGGGTGGCCGTCGAACGGCTGCTGCCCCGGCTCGCGGTTCACTCCAACTCCCTGGGCCGACTAGCGCAGACGCTGGGGCAACTTCTGAAAGAACTGAGCCAGCCGTCCGCCTCCCCGGACACCCTGGATCGCCTCCGCGAGGCCGCCCGCATCCAAGGCATCCCCCGCAAAGACTGGCCGGATGACACTCTCAAGGAACAAACCAAGACAATCCTGGCGGACTTCCGCGAGGCCCTGAAGCGTGACGCCGAGACGTTCGACTCCCAGCTCTGGCAAACCGAGGCCGAGGGAATCCTCCAGGCCGCCCGGATCAGCCAGCACTGGCTAGCGGTCGCTCTCTGGGTCGCCAAAGACGCCCACCGGCGCAAAAGCCAAGACGATGCCCTGAGCTTCCAGGATCTCCTCCTGCGCTGCCGCGACCTGGTCCGCGACCACCCCAACATCCGCAAGGAACTCCAAGATCAGTACCGCTTTCTGCTCCTGGACGAATTGCAAGACACTGACCCGGTCCAGATGGAATTGATCAAGCTACTCTGCGGGGATCAACTAACGACCGGCAAGCTCTTCGCTGTCGGGGATCACAAGCAGTCGATCTATCGCTTTCGGGGTGCGGAGGTGGAGTTATTTCTCCAGTTGCGTCAGCAGATGCCGCCGGAGGGCCGACTCGATCTGACACGCAATTTCCGCTCCCAGGCCGGGGTGCTGCACTTCGTCAATGCCCTATTTCGCCAGCATCTGAGCGAGTATGTACCGTTGGAGGCGCACCGAAGGACCGAGGGGAGCGAGGTGCCGGTCGAGTTTCTCTGGGTTGTACCGGCGGTGGCGGATCAAGCCGAGGGGAAAGCCGAGAGCAAGGAACAGGAGGAGGAAGCGGGGAAGAAGCCCAGCGAGGAGGGGGAGGAAGACGGGGAACACGAGGGTCCGGCGAGGCAGCGGCGCCGCCTGGAGGCCGCCGCCGTCGCCCAGCGCATCCAGGAGCTGCTCGCCGATCCGACTCCCCGGCTCTGGGGCCGGGACACCCAGCCGCGCCGCCTGAGACCGCGGGACATCGTGCTCCTGTTCCGCGCCATGACCCACGTGGACATCTACGAAGCCGCCCTCCAGGAAGCGGGGATCGATTACTACCTGGTCGGCGGGTGGGCCTTCTTCGCCCAACAGGAGATTTACGACATCCTCAACGTGGTACGAGCTATCGAGAATCCGCACGACAGCATCCCCCTGGCTGGCGCCCTGCGCTCCCCCCTGCTCCAGGTGTCGGATGACAGCCTGGCGATCCTGGCCCAGCATCGGGACGGCTTATGGGGCGGCTTGCGGGACGCCGCCTGGCAGCAACAACTGCCTGCTGCGGAACAGGAGGTGGTCCGCCGGGCCGCCCGCCTCTTGCAGCAGTGGCAACGGCAGAAGGACCGCTTGCCCTTAGCCCGGCTGTTAGGGCAGATTGTGGCCGACACCGCCTACGACGCTGCTTTGCAATTCGAGCCGCTGGGGGAACGTAAGCTCGCCAACCTCTGGAAGATTCTCGATCTGGCCCGCGAGTTTGAGCAAGGCGGCCTCTTCGGCCTCCATGAGTTCGCCGACCGCCTCCAGGACCTCATCGCCCGCCAGCCGAAGGAGGAGCAAGCCGCCACCGTCCCTGAAGAGGCGGATGTCGTCCGCTTGATGAGCATCCATCAAGCCAAGGGCTTGGAGTTTCCAGTGGTGTTCCTGCCGGACCTGGCCGGTGCGCGCCGCAGCGGCTGGACCGCCCCCGTCCGCTGGCACCGCACCCTGGGTTGCCTCGTCCAACTCCCCGGCGAATGGAAAATGCTCCCGGACGGCGAGGAAACGCTTCCCTTCTCCCCCCTGCCTGGCCTGCTGGGCCAGCGCTGGGATGCCATAGCCGACACCGAGGAAGAATGGCGCATCCTCTACGTGGCCTGCACCCGCGCCGCCGACCGCCTCATCCTCTCCGCCGCCCTTCAGCAACCCCTCCAAACCCACGAGGACGCCCTGCCCCTTCAGCACAACCCCTGGACGCTCTTGCTGGAGGATCGCTTCGACCTCATTAAAGGCGTATGCCGGGACTCGGCGGAGTCCCTCCAGGTCCGCGTGCGCTTCGTGGAGGCCCGCCAACTTGCCGCTTCATCCATCGACCGGACGGCGGACTCCCCCTCCGACTCAGCCGCAGAAATGCCTCCCGAAACACACCCCCCACTCCCCCCCACCCCTCACCCCCCTTGGCCGCAGAGGCTCCAGCGGAACTCTCCGCACTAATACCCGGAGAGGCAAACCCTGACGTGCCTGCGGAACCCAACCCCCTCCGAACCGATCCTTTCGCCCCGTGAGAGAGGAGCGAAGCGGAGAACGGCAACTTCCCCCTCCCTAGCGGCTGCGGTCTATGGGCGGCGGGCACCGCGGCTTCAATACTCGGCCATAGTCAGTATGACCCAGTTTCGTGGGGTAGTCTGGCAACGGCGGGCACCGCGGCTTCAATACTCGGCGTGGCCCGGATAGCGCGGGAAGGGAATGACATCGCGGATGTTGGTCAAACCGGTGAGGAACAGGAGGGTCCGTTCCAGGCCCAAGCCGAAGCCCGAATGGGGAACGGAGCCATAGCGGCGCAGGTCGAGATACCAGCGGTAGGCCTCGCGGTCCAGCCCTTGTTCTTGCAAGCGTTCTTCCAGGACCTCGTAGCGGTCCTCGCGCTGGCTGCCGCCGATGATTTCCCCCACCCCCGGCACCAGGACATCCATCGCCCGCACGGTTCGGCCATCGTCGTTGACCTTCATGTAGAACGGCTTGATGGTGCGGGGATAGTCGTAGAGGATGACCGGGGCGCGGAAGTATTCCTCGGCCAGATAGCGCTCGTGCTCGCTCTGGAGGTCCTTGCCCCATGCGATGGGGAACTCCCAGACGCGGCCCGCCCGACTGAGGATGTCCACCGCTTCGGTGTAGCTGATCCGCTGGAAGGGAGTTTCCAGCACATGCTGGAGCCGGGGCAGCAAATGCGGATCGACCCGCTCCTGGAAAAACTGCATGTCCTCGGCGCAATCCCGCAGTGCATCGCCGATGATGCGCTTGAGGAAGGCTTCGGCCAGGTCCATGTTGTCGGCCAGCTCGTAGAAGGCCATTTCCGGTTCGACCATCCAGAACTCGGCGAGGTGGCGGGTAGTGTTGGAGTTCTCCGCCCGGAAGGTGGGGCCGAAGGTGTAAACCTTGCCCAAGGCGCAAGCATAGGCTTCCGCTTGCAACTGCCCGCTGACGGTCAGATAGGTCGGCTTGCCGAAGAAATCCTGGCTGTAGTCCACCCGTCCCTGCTGCCGGGGAAGGTGCTCCAAATCCAGGGTGGTGACGCGGAACAGAGCGCCGGCCCCTTCGCAATCGCTGGAGGTGATGATAGGCGTGTGAATGTAGTAAAAGCCGTTCTCGTGGAAGAACTGGTGGATGGAGAGCGAGACACGGTGACGCAGGCGGGTCACCGCGCCGAAGGTGTTGGTCCGGGGCCGCAAGTGGGCAATGGTCCGGAGGAACTCGTAAGTGTGGTTCTTCTTCTGAAGCGGGTAGGTGTTGGGGTCGGCATCTCCGAGCAATTCCACCTGTTGGGCCAATAGCTCGGTGGCCTGTCCCTTGGCCGGGGAAGCCTGAATCACCCCCACTACCCGGATGCTCGCTCCAGTATGCAGATGTTTGACGACTGACTCATAATTCGGCAGACTCACCGGCGCCAGCACCTGCAAGTTGCCCAGGCACGAACCATCATTGACTTCGATGAAGCTCAAGCCCGCTTTGGAATCCCGCCGCGTCCGCACCCAACCCCGGATGCACACCTCCCGGCCGATCGCTTCAGGACGTCGCGCCTCGACGACACGCATCGTTTCCACAGCCTGCCTCCTGAAAATGCCCTAAAAACCTCAACACCACGTTTCTCGGCGATTCGACCCCCCTATCCCAACGGATGGCCCCGTTGAAACTCTTCCGAACCTCTTCCCTCTCCGAACGGGAAACTCTCTCCTCACCCCGACGGAACGAGAAAGAGCCGGAGGCGAAAGATCACAACTTGCCATCAGCCTAGCGGACAGCACTGGTGAGGAAAAGCTGCTGCCCTGCCGCCGATCTCCCGTCGTATCTTCATCAATCTTCATCTTACCCCGCCTGAAACTTCCCCCAATAACCAAAACCAAAAGAGGGGTGGACCAAACTTTCAGGAGAGTGGCGTCACAGGGAGTTGCGTCACAACCTGGAGTCTCGCTTGCAGAACCTGGAGTTTTTTCTTCTGGGAAGGTCCAGGAGGTGGAATGGCCAGCAAGCGGATAAAAAAGTCAGATTTGTCCTCTTGCTCCAGGGGAAAGGGGGGCATAAGGTGACTTTGTGAAAAGAGCGGCAAAGTAGGGTTGACGTTACCTGCCCGTCAGCATAAGCCAGCAGCAGCCGCCGCGGTGTGAGCATACACAACGGGTTGGGGAGGGAAAGCAGAAAGCCGCGAGAAGGTCGTCCGGTGCGCCGCTGGTGAACCAGAAGGTGCACCTCAGCCATCGCGGCGAGTTTTTTCCCCGGGCTTGTCGCAAAATTCACAAGCCCCTGTTGCCGCCGCGGAGCGAGATACGGTTAGACTTTCAGTCGGAGAAGGCACCGTATTCTCGGCGTCGGCGAACAGCGGGATAGGCCGCCGAGGCGAACCGGACGGAAAGCCTGCCGGCAAGGCTCTGCGGTCTGTGCCGGCCAGGTGGAGGCGGACAGCTCAGAGGGAATGCTCGGTTCGCGCCCGCGGCGGGAACGGCCCGGCTGTCTCGGACCGAATCGCCTCGATTCCTGCGGCTGGCAGATGAGCCGGTCGTGACACCGGGGTTAGCGGAATCGGGTGCTCAGGGAGAGAACGACGTGGAACCGGATATCACAGCAGCGTCCCGTTACGGAAACGATCCCAACGCTTCCTATGTGTTCCGCGGGTTGGCCGGGGCTTCGTGCGGCCTGGGGTTTTTCAGCCTGATTGTGTTTTGGTGGACGCCGTTCGGCGGCTTCTTGGCCACGGTGGGACTCGCATTGGGCCTCTTCTGCCTATTCCGCGGGGTGCGGGGCGGCCTGCGCGGCGAGCGCTACGCCCTGGCCGGAACCGCCCTTTGCGCCACCAGCCTGCTGATTGCCTTGAGTCTCAATCAGGCCCTGCGCTACATGATGTGGGACAGCACGTGGTGACCGCGCCAGGAGGCGCAGGGGACAGGAGGAGAACACCTGGTCCCGTGGGGTAGCGCCAACATCTGCCGCCGTGGGACAACCTGCTCTGCTACCGCGGGATCGCACACGGTCCAGAGGAAGGGGTGAAGCCGAAGACGGAGCAGCAACGAGGTGCAGGCGATCGATTGAATTGATTCAGGGGTAATTGCCGGGGCTGCTCCGCATGACGGGAATCCGGCATCCGCTCCCTCCGGGAGTGTTTCGAGGTGGCCAGTTATGCCGCAGATATTTCCCAAAGCCGTCAATCCGATCGCGCGGGTGGTCGTGCTGGGCTTTCCGCTGCTGCTCGGCTCCGCAGGTTTGACGGGCGCCGCCTTTTACCGGTCCTCCTACGCGACCGGGGTTGATGAAATCCTGCCGCAGCCGGTGGCGTTCAGCCATGCCCACCATGTGGGCCAGCTCGGCATCGACTGCCGCTATTGCCACACATCCGTAGAGCACTCCAGCTCGGCCAACATTCCCCCGACAAAGACGTGCATGAATTGCCACCAGCAAATCTGGCAGGGGGCGGACATGCTCGCGCCGGTGCGGGAAAGCTACCGCCGGGACCAACCGATCGAATGGAACCGCGTGCACAACGTGCCCCACTACGTTTACTTCAATCATTCCATCCACATCGCCAAGGGGGTGGGCTGTGTGGAGTGCCACGGCCGAGTGGATCAGGTGAATCTGACCAAGCAGCACGCCACGCTGCTGATGGAATGGTGCATCGATTGCCACCGGCAGCCGGAAAACTTCCTGCGTCCGCGCAGCGAGGTCTTCAGCATGACCTGGACGCCGGCTAAAGGAGGCGTGTGGAAGCCGGAGGACTTCTTCCATCCAGAATCGGAAGCGGCCCAGAAACTCATCGGCCAACCCCGCCCCACTACCCAGCGGGAACTGGGAGAATTGCTCAAGGAGCAGTACAAGGTGCGGGACAAGGTCACGCTGACCAATTGCTCGATGTGCCACCGTTAGGAATAGACCAGGGCCAGGAGGGAGGGTCAATAGAGGCCAACCAGGGCCAGGAGGCCAGGAGATAAGCCGGTAAACGGGGTGAGGCGTCCGGAAGGCGAACACAGGCAGGGCAGGACAGGATCGCGTGCTCGGCGGCCAGTCTTCCCTAAGCGAGACATTGCGGGAGAGAGGTGGACATGAGCCAGGAGCGGACGGAGCAGCAACGCGTCGAACTGGGGGTGGTGCCCGCAGGCGCAAGCCCCGATACTTTCGCTGAAGCGGAACCCTGGCGGGACGAATTCCCCTCCGGGGCGATGGAATGGACCGATGAGGTCAGCCGCCGCCATTTCCTGAC
>Ga0101943_1000302_pt1 | contig 99552 bp, 82 predicted proteins | sample DewCreD2012metaG_5_FD_75244 | JGI IMG/M metagenome (GOLD analysis project Ga0101943, IMG submission 75244) | Hot spring sediment bacterial and archeal communities from British Columbia, Canada, to study Microbial Dark Matter (Phase II) - Dewar... ... | reverse complement strand
AGCGTGTGCGTGATCGCCGCCGTCAGCGTCGTCTTCCCGTGGTCCACGTGCCCGATCGTCCCCACGTTCACGTGCGGCTTCGTCCGCTCGAACTTCGCCTTCGCCATCGCCGTCCTCCCTGTGGCGCCCCGGACGCGGGCCCTCGCGCCCTATGCGCGCGCGGCCACCTGCCCCTTCACCTGCTCGGCGATCGGGGCCGGGACCTCCTCGTAGTGCGAGGGCTCCATGGTGTAGGTCGCCCGGCCCTGGGTGATGGACCGGACCGTCGTCGCGTACCCGAACATCTCCGCCAGCGGCACGATGGCCCGGACCACCCGGGCCGTGCCCTGCGCCTCCATGGCCACGATGCGCCCCCGGCGCGCGTTCAGGTCGCTGATGACCTCGCCCAGGTACGCCTCCGGGGTGATGACCTCCACCTTCATCATGGGCTCGAGCAGCACGGGGCCGGCCCGCTGCGCCGCCTCCTTGAAGGCCAGGGAGGCGGCGATCTTGAACGCCATCTCGCTGGAGTCCACCTCGTGGTAGGAGCCGTCCAGCAGCGTGGCGCGGACGTCCACGACCGGGTAGCCGGCCAGGATCCCCGTCTCGGCGGCCTCCCGCACCCCGGCCTCCACGGCCGGGATGAACTCGCGGGGGATGACCCCGCCCGTGATCCGGTCGACGAACTCGACCCCCTGCCCGCGCGGCAGCGGCTCCAGCTCCAGCACGACGTGGCCGTACTGGCCCCGCCCGCCGGTCTGGCGGATGTAGCGCCCTTCCGCCCGCGCCGGGCCGCGGAGGGTCTCCTTGTAGGCCACCTGCGGGCGGCCGACGTTGGCCTCGACCTTGAACTCCCGCAGCAGCCGGTCGACGATGATCTCCAAGTGCAGCTCCCCCATGCCGGCGATGAGCGTCTGGCCGGTCTCGCGGTCGTAGCGCACCTTGAAGGTGGGGTCCTCCTCGGCCAGCTTCGCCAGGGCGGCGCTGAGCTTGTCCTCGTCGGCCTTCGTCTTGGGCTCGACGGCCACGGCGATCACCGGCTCCGGGAACTGGATCGCCTCCAGCACGATGGGGGCCTGCTCGTCGCACAGCGTGTCCCCGGTGGTGGTGATGCGCAGCCCGACCGCGGCCACGACGTTCCCGGCGGTGACCTCCGGGATGTCCTCCCGGTGGTTGGCGTGCATCTGCAGGATGCGGGAGACGCGCTCGCGCTGCCCCTTGCTGCTGTTGTAGACGTAGGAGCCGGCGCGCAGCCGCCCGGCGTAGACGCGGAAGTAGGTCAGCTTCCCGACGTAGGGGTCGCTGACGATCTTGAAGGCGAGCGCGGTGAAGGGCTCCTCCTCGCTGGGGTGGCGCACGACCGCCTCCCCCGTGCGCGGGTCGACACCCTGCACGGGCGGAAGGTCCAGCGGCGAGGGGAGGTAGTCGACGATGGCGTCCAGCAGCGGCTGGACCCCCTTGTTGCGGAAGGCGCTGCCGCAGAGCACGGGGACGAGCCGGGAGGTGAGGGTGCCCTGCCGCAGGGCGGCCCGCAGCTCCTCCTCGCTGATGGGCTCGCCCTCCAGGTACTTGTGCAGCAGCGTCTCGTCGAGCTCGGCCGCCGCCTCCACCAGGCGCTCCCGCAGGGCCTCCGCCTGCGGCCGCAGCGCCTCGGGGATGGCCGTCTCGTCCGACCGCGTCCCCAGGTCGTCCAGGTAGATGATGGAGCGCATGCGGATGAGGTCGACGACGCCGCGGAAGTCGTCCTCGGCGCCGATGGGCAGCTGCACGGGGACGGCGGGGGCGCCCAGGCGCTCGCGCAGCATGTGCACGACGCGCAGGAAGTCCGCCCCGACGCGGTCCATCTTGTTCACGAAGACGATGCGCGGGACCCGGTAGCGGTCGGCCTGCCGCCAGACCGTCTCCGACTGCGGCTGCACCCCCTCCACCGCCGTCACCAGGACCACGGCGCCGTCGAGGACCCGCAGCGAGCGCTCCACCTCCACGGTGAAGTCCACGTGCCCGGGCGTGTCGATGATGTTGATGCGGTGGTCCCGCCACAGGCAGGTGGTGGCGGCCGAGGTGATGGTGATGCCCCGCTCCCGCTCCTGGACCATCCAGTCCATGGTGGCGGAGCCCTCGTCCACCTCGCCCAGCCGGTGCACGCGGCCGGTGTAGAAGAGGATGCGCTCCGTCGTCGTCGTCTTCCCGGCGTCGATGTGGGCGACGATGCCGATGTTGCGCGTCCGCTGCAGTCCGATTTTCGCCGTCATGACCACACTCACAGCCACCGCACTCCCCGTCGGGATCCGCCCGCCGCGCCCCGCCCGCCCGGACGCGGCCCGGCCGGACGGCCGCTCACCACCGGTAGTGCGCGAACGCCTTGTTGGCCTCGGCCATCCGGTGCGTGTCCTCCCGCTTCTTCACGGCGCCGCCCTGCCCGGCGGCGGCGTCCAGGAGCTCGGCCGCCAGCTTGGCCGGCATGCCCCGCCGGTCCTTGCGCTGCCGGGCGTAGAGCACCAGCCAGCGCAGCCCCAGCGACAGCCGCCGCTCCGGGCGCACCTCCACCGGCACCTGGTAGGTCGCCCCACCCACCCGGCGCGGCCGCACCTCCAGGACCGGCATGACGTTCTGCAGGGCCCGGTCCAGGACCTTGACCGGGTCCTGCCCCGCCTTCTCCTGCACCTCGCGGAAGGCCTGGTAGACGATCCGCTCGGCCAGGCTCTTCTTGCCGCGCTCCATCACCCGGTTGATCAGGCGGGCCACCACCGGGTTGCCGTAGACCGGATCGCCCGGGATCTCGCGCCGCGGCACCGGACCCTTGCGTGGCATCGCTCCTCCCGCCCCGCTCAGGCCGTCTTGGGGCGCTTGGCCCCGTACTTGGACCGGCCCCGCCGCCGCTCGGCCACCCCCGCGGCGTCCAGCGCCCCGCGGATGATGTGGTAGCGGATGCCCGGCAGGTCCTTTACCCGCCCGCCGCGGATGAGGACCACCGAGTGCTCCTGCAGGTTGTGCCCGATCCCCGGGATGTAGGCGGTCACCTCCATCCCGTTGGTCAGCCGCACCCGGGCGATCTTCCGCAGCGCCGAGTTCGGCTTCTTGGGCGTCGTCGTCTTCACCTGGATGCAGACGCCCCGCTTCTGCGGGCTGCCCTGCAGGGCAGGCGACTTGCTCTTGCCCCGCAGCGGCTCCCGCCCGTGGCGCACCAGTTGGGCAATCGTCGGCACGCGTTCTCCGCCTCCTCGTCCACGGTCACCGGTCCTCCCCGCCCCCTCCCGTCAGGGTCGCGCCCCGCGACGGACCGTAGAGAGACAGCACCCCCCCGGACCCGGTCGAGGGGTGGAAGCCCGCGCGATGTCCGGACCGGCGGCCCGGATTATCGCTACGTCTTCGTCTCCCTGCGATTGATGCTGCGCCATACGAGGCACCCAGGGTGGTGCCCTGCGGCGCATCCAAGGGCCTCTCCGAGGGGACGAGGAGCGATGCTACGGTGCGGTGGAGAGCCCCGTCTCGTCCGCCGGATGGCCACCGGCCCCCGGCGGTGCTGTCGGCCTCACGACCGCCGCGGCAGCGGCGCCCACGGCGATCCCGCAGGCGCGGCCCAGGTCGCGCATCCCGTCCACCTCGAGGACGGGGACGCCCCGCGCCTGCGCCGCCCGGAGGACCGGTTCGGTCACCCGCCGGTCGGCGTCCCGGGCGACGACCACCAGGACCGCCCGGCCCCGCTCGACCGCCTTGAGCGTCTGGTTGGCGCCCACGGCACGGGCTGGCGCGTGCCGGATCCGCTCCAGCCCCTCCTGGGACCCGCCGGCGTCCTGTGGGCCACGCACCTCAGCCTGTTCGGCCATGGCGTAACCCGAGGAAGGATAGCATCCCCCCTAGAGGATGTCAAAGGGCGGGTCCGGTGCCCTCAAACCGCCCCAACCCCCCGCCGGGGACGTCTGAAACTTCCCCAAATTGAGCATACGGATGATGGTCGAATGGCCCAGAATACCCTGCAGCGGCGCATCCTGGCCCACTTCGACGACCACCGTAGCGACACCGAGGAGGTCACCGCCGACCTCCTGGCCGAGCAGCTCGGCGTCCCGGTCGATGCGGTGGCCGACGAACTGGAGACCCTGGTCCGCCTGGGGAACCTCACCCGCAAGGCCGGCCCGGAGGGGGAGGTGCGGTACAGCGCCGGCCCCCGCCGCCGCCTCCTGGGCGCCATGTTAGTGGAAGCCGGGGTCCTCACCCCCCAGCAGCTGCAGGAGGCCCTGGCCGAGCAGGCCCAGACGGCCGCCCGCCTCGGGCGCATCCTGCTGGAACGCGGCTACGTCACCAAGCAGACCCTCGGGCAGTTCCTGGAAGCGCAGCGCGGCATCCCCTACGTCAACCTCCCGGCCTACCCCATCGACGAGGAGCTGCTCCGGCGCCTCCCCGAGTGGGTGGTCATCCAGCACAAGGTCATCCCGCTCGGCCGCCACGGCGCCGAGGTCCACCTGGCCATGCTCGACCCCACCGACGTCGTGGCCATGGACGTGGTGGGACGCCTGCTCGGCGGGCGGGTGCGCCCCTTCCTCATCACCGAGCGGGACTTCGACTGGGCGCTCAGCCGCTTCTTCGACGTCGACCGCCGGGTCGGGGAGCACCTGCCGGCCCTGGCCGCCGAGGACGGCGAGGGGGAGGCCGCCCGGGCCGTGGCGGTGGGGGAGACGACGGAGGAGGCGCCGGTCGTCCGCGTCCTCAACTCGATCATCCTGGACGCCCTGCGCAGCGGCGCCACCGACGTCCACATCGAGCCCGACGTGGAGCGGGCCCGCGTGCGCTTCCGCATCGACGGCGTCCTCTACGACAAGACCCTCCTGCCCCGGGGGGCGGCCGCGGCGGTCATCTCGCGGCTGAAGGTGCTGGCCGGCATGGACATCTCGGAGCGCATGCGCCCGCAGGACGGCCGCATCCTCCTCTCCGTCGAGGGCCGGGAGTTCGACCTGCGGGTGGCCACGGTGGGGACGGCCTTCGGCGAGCGGGTGGCCGTCCGGCTGCTCAACACCCGGACCGTCCTCCTGGGGCTGGGGCGGCTCGGGCTCTTCCCGGAGCAGCAGGAGCTGCTCCAAGCCCTCCTCCAGCGCCCGCACGGCATGCTGTTGGTGACGGGACCCACCGGGAGCGGCAAGACCACGACGCTGTACGCCGCCCTCAGCCACCTGAACCGGCGCACCCGCAACATCATGACCATCGAGGACCCGGTGGAGTACCGGCTGCCGGGGATCACCCAGATCCCCGTGCGGGAGAAGGCCGGGATCACCTTCGGGGTGGGGCTGCGGGCGATCCTGCGCCAGGACCCCGACATCGTGATGGTGGGGGAGATCCGCGACGCCGAGACCGCCCAGATCGCCGTCCACGCCGCCCTCACGGGGCACCTGGTGCTCAGCACCCTGCACACGAGCAGCGCCGCCGGGGCGCTGGTGCGCCTGCTGGACATGCGCATCGAGCCCTACCTGCTGACCTCCTCGGTGATCGCCGTGCTGGGGCAGCGGCTGGTGCGCCTCCTCTGCCCGGCGTGCAAGCGTCGCAGCCGGGCCCGCGAGGCCGAGCTGCGGCTCCTCGACCTGCCGCCCGACCAGCGGGTGACCCTCTACCGCCCGGTCGGGTGCCCGGAGTGCACCGGCATCGGCTACCACGGCCGGACGGGCGTCTTCGAGATCCTGGTGCTCAACGACACCATCCGGCAGCTGGTGCTGGACCGCCGCCCCGCCCGGGCCATCCAGGCCGCCGCGCGGGAGGCGGAGATGCTCTCGCTGCGCCAGGCGGCGGTGCGCAAGGTCCTCGAGGGCGTGACCAGCCTGGAGGAGCTGCAGCGGCTGATCCTCGCGGAGGTGGAGTGAGGGGATGCCGAGCTTCGAGTACGTCTCGCGGGACGCACGCGGCGCGCTGGTCCGCGGCCGGGTGGAGGCGCTCACCGACGCCGAGGCCCGCGCCCGCCTCCGGCAGCAGGGCCTCTTCGTCACCGCGCTGACGGAGTGGCGGCCGCCCCGGCGCGGGGCGACGCGGACCGTCGCGGACGTCGCCCTCCTGGCCCACCACCTGGCCACCCTGGTGGGGGCGGGGCTGCCGCTGCTGCAGGGGTTGCAGGCGCTGGCCGAGCAGCTGGACGATCCGCGCCTGCGGGCGCTGGTCGAGGCCCTGGCCGCCGACATCCAGGAGGGGCGCCAACTCTCGGCGGCCATGGCCCGGCGGCCGGACGTCTTCTCCCCCGTGGTGGTGGGGATCGTCCGCAGCGGCGAGATCGGCGGCCGCCTGGACGAGGCGCTGGCGCGCCTGGCCGCCTACCTGGAGCGGGAGCTGGAGTTCCGCCGCCGCGTGCGCGACGCCCTGCTCTACCCCGGCTTCGTCCTGGTCCTGGCGCTGGCGGTCCTGGGCGTCTTCCTCACGGTGATCATCCCGGCCTTCGACCGGGTCTACCGCAGCGCCGGGGCAGAGCTGCCGGCGCTGACGCAGGCCCTGGTCATGGCCAGCCGCCTGGTGCGGGCGAACCTCCCCCTCCTGCTCGCCGGGGTCCCGGTCGTCCTGCTGCCCCCGGTGCGCCGCCGCCTCGGGGAGGCGGTGACCGCGCCGCTCCTGGCCCTCGCGCAACGGGTGGGGCCGGTCCGCACGCTGGCCCACACCCTGCAGCTGGCCCGCTTCACCCAGGCCCTGGGCGCGCTGCTGCAGAGCGGGGTGCCCGTGCTGACGGCCATCGAGGTGGCGCGCGACGCCGGCGCCTCCCCCGGGTTCGCGCGGGTGACGGAGGCGTTGCAAACGGCCATCAGCGAGGGGCGGCGCCTGAGCGAGGGGATGCGCGCCACCGGCACCTTCCCGCCCCTGGTGGTGCGGATGGTGGCGCTGGGGGAGGAGTCGGGGCAGCTGGACGCCATGGTCGTGCGCGTGGGGGAGGTCCTCGACCGCGAGTTCGAACGGGCCGTCCGCCGTCTGCTGGCCTTCCTCGAGCCGGTGCTGACGCTGGCGCTCGGGGCGATCGTGGGGTTCATCCTGTTGACCCTCTACCTGCCGATCTTCGGGCTGGGTCGTGCAGTCCTGCGCTGACCGGACGACGGACGCGGCGGTCTCGGTGCAGGGCAAGCGGGGCATATAGCGCTAGTACAACACGAGAAAGGAGGACCAGCAATGCAGGACTCGTCCAGAGAAGGTGGCTTCACCTTCGTCGAGCTCCTCGCCGTCGTGCTGCTGCTGGGCATCCTGGTCCTGGTGGCGCTGCCCAACTACTTCGGGGCGGAAAACGACGCCCGGGTAGCGGTGGACAGGGCGAACGTGCGCGCCATCAACGCGGCGCTGGCGCTCTACCGGTTCAGGAACAACGCCTGCCCGGCTGACAACACCGCTTTCGCCAGCTTCCTGGCGGACACGGCGTACTTCCCGGATGGAGTACCAACCGACCCGAACGACCCCAACAACGACGGATACGCTGGAGACTATCAAGCCAGCACTTGTCGAGTAGTCATCGACCCGTAGAATCCCTGGGGCAGGGTCCCACCTTTTGGACCCTGCCCTGTCCTCTATATGAGCCGGATGGAGGCCACTGGAGTCTCCTTCGTCGAGGTCGTCGTCGCCGTCGCCCTCCTCACCCTCCTCCTCCTGGTCACCCTGCCCCAGCTCGCGACCCCCGCGGAGGTCGAGGTGCGGCGCGCCGCGCGGATCGTGGCTGCCGACCTGGCGATGGCCCGGCGGCTGGCCATCGCCCGCCGCCGCGACTACGTGGTCACCTTCTCTCCCCCGGGCGGCCCCTATACCAGCTACACCGTCCAACCCGCCGGCGGCCCGGCCGAGCCCGACTTCCCCAAGGCGCTGCCACCCGGGGTGACCGTCACCGGCACCGAGCGCCTGACCTTCGCCCCGTCCGGCGCGGCCGACGTCGCCGCCCTGCTCAGCTTCAGCGTGGGGGCAGTTTTGGGGCAGGTCGAGGTGGTGGCGGCCACCGGCCACGTGCGGGTGACGGTGCCATGACGCGACGCGTGGACGAGGACGGGGCGAGCCTGGTGGAGCTCCTGGTGGCCGTGGTCCTCATCGGCCTGGCCCTGGTGCCGCTGGTGGAGCTCTACCCCGTGGTGCTGAACGGGACGGCCGGCTCGGAGACCGACCTGGTCCTGGGCGTCGTCGCCAGTCGCAAGACCGAGGAGATCCTCACCCGCCTGCGCGCCGACATCACCAGCGTCGCCTCCGGCAGCGAGCCCTGCCCGGACCGACCGCAATGCCTGCTCGCCTGGACGGTCGCGGTGGAGGCCAGCAGCCCGGCGCCGGGGGTGGGCTCCCTGCGGGCGGTGCAGGTGACGGCCTGCCTGGACGGGGACGGCGACGGCACGTGTGGCGCAGGCGAACCCCAGGTGGTCTATGCGACCAAGGTTACCTCACGGCCCTGAGGGCGGGGCCACCCTCCTCGAGGTGCTGGCGGCGCTGCTCCTGCTGGCGCTCGTGGTCGGCGGGTTGCTGCCGCTGCTGAGCACGGGGCAGCTGGTCGCCGAGGAGACCGACCCCCGGCAGGCGATGAGCCGCACCGGCCGCGTGGCCCTGGACAAGCTGCTGCGCGAGCTGCGGGCCGCCGAGTCGTTCCGGACGCTGGCGCCGGGGGTGATCCGCTTCACGCTCTTCTGGGGCGACGGCACCGGCGCGATGCCCACGGTGGAGTACAGCCTGAACGGCGCCACCGGGGAGCTGGAGTACCGCTGGCGCGACAACTGGGACTACCGGCGGCAGATCACGGTGCGCGCCCGCGATGCGGTTCCGGCCGGGTACAGCGTGGTGCTGCAGTTCAACCACGCGGCCCTGGTCGGGGCCGGCCGCAGCCTGGCCAATGGAGACGACGTCCGGGTGCGCTACTGGACGGGGACGCGGCTCGTCGAGCTGGACCGGGTGGTGGACCCCGACCCCCTCCACGGCTGGAACCAGAACAACACCCGGATCTGGTTCCGGCTGCAGACGGCCATGGCGGACGGCGCGACGAGCGCCGACTACTACCTCTACTATGGGAATCTCGCCGCAGGCCCCCCGCCGGCCAACGGGGACCACGTCTTCCTCGACGACGACGACGGCACCGCCATGTACACCGGCGAGTGGACGCGACGCGACACGCGGGAGGGGACCTACAGTGCCTCCCCGCAGGGCCTTCGATTCGTCGATGCCACTCCGGGCAGCCCAAACGGGTATCGGCAACTGTCGAAGCCACTCGTCCACGACGATGTGGAGATCCTCTGGGGCTTTGTGACCTTCGGGAGCAGCGACAACGGCCGGCAGGTCGGCCTGAGCGCCAGGCTGAGCGACGCCGGTGAGGGCTATTGGGTCACACCGGGCAGGACAGGCGGTAATGACCAGCTGCGGCTGTGGGCATCCCCGGGCTGGGGCGATCCGGGAACCTCCCTCGATGACCAGGGGAGCGTCGCGATCGCGAACGACGTTCGTTACCTGGCCCGACTGCAACTGCTGGGCAGAACCTTCCGGGCGCGGGTCTGGCAGGAGGGGACTGCCGAACCGGGCGGCTGGCTCTCGGAGCGGTTGCGCGGTGCCTTCCGCTCCTCGGGCAACCACATCGCCCTGGTCAATGGGGTGAATGACCCGATGGATCACCAGTATAACCGCATCATCGTGCGGACCCTGGTGGACCGCGAACCGCAGATCACCCTCGGGCCGGAGGTGGCCGGGGCTCGCAGCGATCCTCTGGCGGCACTGGGCGGACCCTTCCGCTCCCTGACGGTCGCCTGCTTCGACGGCGCCGGGGCGGCGATCTCGTGCGCCACCCCGGCGCTGGTGCGGACGGTGGAGGTCACCCTGGTGGCCACGGACCCCACAGGCCGCGTGCCCGACCTGACCTTCCGGGGCCGGGCCATGCGGCAGAGCCCATGAGGCCAGTCGCGCCGCTGCGGCGGATGGACCGCCCGGGCCCGTACCGAACAGCACTTGCCCCGGGGCGAGTTTGCTATCGAGCATTACTCAACAATCAGGAGGGCCTGGCCCTCCCGCTGGCCCTGCTGGTCCTGGTGGTGCTCGCGCTCCTCATCACCGCGCTCGCCGAGACGACCGTGGCCGAGCTCGAGGTCCAGCTGCGCACCCGCTGGGACACGCAGGCCCTCTACCTGGCCACCGCCGGCGTGGAGCACCAGCTCTACGCCTTCAAGGCCGACCGGGACGCGGGCGCGGTGGGGTCGGTCCTCGTGCCCGCGGGCGGGCCGCACCGCTACACCGTCACCTGCACCTGCGTCCTCAACTGCGGCGCCACGCTCTGCCCGATCGCCCCCGGGGCCCTCGACACCAGCCCCGGCACCCGCCGCTGGGAGCTCCTCTCCACGGGCGAGGTGCGGCGCCAGGAGCCGGAGGGCAGCTTCACGCTCCTCCAGGACCGCGCGGTCCGCGCGCTGGTGGAGGTGGTCTACGCCGGCCCGGGGCCCACGCGCACTCCCGACCAGGTGACCATCCTGCGCTGGGAAGAGGTCTACCCGTGAGCGCCCTGGCCGCAGCCGGCGCGCGCCCCGCCCCGGCGCAGGCCGGACGCCGCCTCGCCGCGATCCTGGCCGGCGGCGGCCTGCTGGCCTCGGTCGCCCTCGTGCCGCTCCTGCCTCCCGTGGCGCTCAAGGCCCGGGCCACGCTCACCCTGGGAGCGCTGGCGCTCGGTGCCCTCTACCTGTGGGCGCGCACCGGGACGCGGCGCACCGCCCTGGACGTCCCGGTCCTCCTCTACCTGGGCGCCGCCGCGCTGGCCACGCTCGCTGCGCCCGACCCGCTCGTGAGCTTCTACCCCTCGCGCTTCCGCGGCGAGGGCCTGGCCGTCCTCCTGGCCCTGGGCGCGCTCACGCTGGCCGGGGCCCGCCTCGGCCCCCGCGCGGGCTGGTGGATGGTGGTGGCGGCGGTCACCGGCGCCGTGGTGATCGGCGTCGTCGCCGTGCTGGAGTTCTACGGGCTGGACCCGCTCTGGACCTGGGGGGTGCGGCGTTCCCCGGTCGGCGTCTTCGACGGGCGCGCCTACGCCACCATGGGGAACCCGATCTTCCTGGGCGCGCACATGCTCCTCACCCTACCGCTGGCGCTGGCTGCCGGGCTCGGGCGTCCGCGGCGTGCCTGGGCACTGACCCTGCTCGCGGCCGGCGTGATCTTCGCCGGGCTCGTGGCCTCCCAGACGCGGGGGGCCTGGGTCGGCCTGGTCGTGGCGCTGCTCGTCCTGGCGGCGCTGGCGCGCCGGACGCCCGAGCGCGGGGGCGCCGGCGGGGAGGAGAGCCGGGCGACCGGGGCACGCCGCGCCGGCGAGGTGGCCACCGGCCGCCTAGTGCAGGCCGCCGTCCTCTTCGCCGCCGTGGCCGCGCTCATGGGCCTCACCCGCCCGCAGGCCGCCCTCGGCGGGCGGGTCGCCTCCACCGCCGACCTCTCCACGCCGTCGCTGCAGATCCGCCTCTACCTGTGGCGCCACACGCTGCCGCTCATCGCCGACCGGCCGCTGCTGGGGTGGGGCTTCTCCGCGCTGGTCGGCCGCTTCCCCGACTACGGCTCGCCCACCTATCGGCGACTCTTCGGCGAGCAGCTGCACCTGATCGACTCGCCGCACAACGAGCTCCTGCACGTGGCCCTGAGCACGGGCCTCCTGGGCCTGGCCGCCTACCTGTGGACGTGGGGACGGGCGGTGCGGGGCCTGTGGGGCCGGTGGCGGCGGGGGAGCGACCGGCTGGCCGCGGGGTGCCTGGCCGGCCTGGCCGGCTACGCGGTGTGGCTGCAGTCCGGGTGGAGCCTGCTCGGGCCGATGAACCTCGGCTGGGCCGTCCTGGCGCTGGGGGCGGCCGCGCCGGCGGCGGCGACCGCGCCGGCGGACGGGGCGGTGGGGGGACCGCCCCGTCCGGGGGACCCCCCGTCCGGACCCGGGCGGACCGGCGGGCGCGGCCGGGCCAGAACCTAGAGTTCCGCGGTGATCTTGATGTTCCGGTAGCGGGACATCCCCGTGCCCGCGGGGATGAGCTTGCCGATGATCACGTTCTCCTTCAGCCCGATCAGCGGGTCGACCTTCCCCTTGGTGGCGGCGTCGGTGAGCACCCGCGCGGTCTCCTGGAAGGAGGCGGCGCTGAGGAAGCTGTCGGTGGCCAGGGAGGCCTTGGTGATCCCGAGCAGCGTGGGGCGGGCCTGCGCCGGCTCCCGGCCCTCGGCGATGGCGCGGGCGTTCTCCTCCTCGAACTCGAACTTGTCGACGAGCTGCCCGGGCAGGAACTCGGTGTCGCCGGCCTCCTCGACCTTCACCCGCCGCAGCATCTGGCGGACGATGATCTCAATGTGCTTGTCGTTGATGTCCACGCCCTGGGAGCGGTAGACGGACTGGATCTCCTGCACCAGGTAGGTCTGCACCGCCTCCAGCCCCTTGATGCGCAGGATGTCGTGGGGGTTCACCGGGCCCTCGGTGAGCTGGTCCCCCGGCTCCACCCGGTCCCCCTCGCTCACGCGCAGCCGCACGCCGTGCGGGATGGTGGCCACCTGCTCGGCCCCGTCCTTCCCCGTGACGATGAGGCGGCGGCCCCCCTTGGCCTCCTCGAGGCGCACCCGGCCGGCCACCTCGGCGATGACCGCCTGCCACTTGGGCCGGCGCGCCTCGAAGAGCTCCTCCACCCGCGGCAGGCCCTGGGTGATGTCGAACCCGGCCACCCCGCCCGTGTGGAAGGTCCGCATGGTCAGCTGCGTGCCCGGCTCGCCGATGGACTGGGCGGCGATGATCCCCACCGCCTCCCCGATCTCCACCAGCTTGCCGGTGGCCAGGTTGCGCCCGTAGCACTTGGCGCAGACGCCGTAGCGGCTCTTGCACGTGAGCACCGAGCGCACGAGGACCGACTCGACCCCCTCCTCCTCGATCTGGGCGGCGGTGTCCTCGTCGATCTCCTGGTCGGCCTGCACGATGGGCTTGCGCTTGCGCGGCGGGATGACGTCCTCCGCGGCCACGCGGCCGACGATGCGGTCGCGCAGCGGCACGACCACCTCGTGGCCCTCCTTGATGGCGGTCAGGCGGATGCCCTCGGTGGTCTTGCAGTCCTCGTCCCGCACGACGACGTCCTGCGCCACGTCCACCAGCCGGCGGGTCAGGTACCCGGACTCGCTGGTGCGGATGGCCGTGTCGGCCAGGCCCTTGCGCTGCCCGTGGGTGGAGATGAAGTACTCCAGCACGGTCAGCCCCTCGCGGAAGTTCGCCTTGATGGGCAGCTCGATGATCCGCCCGCTGGGGTCGGTCATCAGGCCGCGCATGCCGGCCAGCTGGCGGATCTGCTGGATGTTCCCGCGGGCCCCGGAGATGGCCATCATGTACAGCGGGTTGAAGGGGTCGAAGCCCCGCAGCATCGCCTCCGTGATCTCCTCCGTGGCCTTCGTCCAGACGTCGATGGCGCGCTGGTAGCGCTCCCCCTCCGTGATCAGACCCCGGCGGTACTGCTGCTCGATGGCGTCGATCTGCTTCTCCGCCTCCTTGAGGATGCGGTCCTTCTCCGGCGGGATGACGATGTCGTCGATGGCGATGCCCGACCCGCTCTTGGTGGCGTAGCGGAACCCCAGGTCCTTGAGCGCGTCCAGGAGCTGGACGGTCTTGCTCGAGCCCAGGCGGCTGTACGCCTCGCTGACGATCTGGGCGAGCACCTTGCGGTCGCAGACGTCGTTGATGAAGCGCAGCTCCTCGGGGATGGCCTCGTTGAAGATCACGCGCCCCACCGTCGTCTCGACGGGCTCGCTGTCGCGGGTGAGGCGGACCTTGATGCGGGCGTGCAGCTCCACGGCTCCGGCCTCGTAGGCCATGACGGCCTCGGTGGGCGTGCTGAAGACCTTGCCCTCGCCGCGCGCGCCCGCCTTCTCCTGGGTCAGGTAGTAGCAGCCGAAGACGATGTCCCGGGTGGGGCTGGTGATGGCCCGGCCGTAGGCCGGGGAGAGGATGTTGTAGGCCGAGAGCATCAGCAGGCGCGCCTCCGCCTGGGCCGCGGCGGAGAGCGGCACGTGGACGGCCATCTGGTCCCCGTCGAAGTCGGCGTTGTAGGCGGTGCAGACCAGCGGGTGGACCTGGATGGCCTTCCCCTCGATGAGCACCGGCTCGAAGGCCTGGATGCCCAGCCGGTGGAGCGTGGGGGCGCGGTTGAGCAGCACCGGGTGCTCCCGGACCACGTCCTCCAGCACGTCCCAGACCTCGGGGCGGGCCCGCTCCACCATGCGCTTGGCGCTCTTGATGTTCTGGGCCAGGTTGCGGTCCACCAGCCGCTTCATCACGAAGGGCTTGAAGAGCTCCAGGGCCATCTCCTTGGGCAGGCCGCACTGGTGCAGCTTGAGCTTGGGGCCCACGACGATGACCGAGCGCCCGGAGTAGTCGACGCGCTTGCCCAGCAGGTTCTGGCGGAACCGCCCCTGCTTGCCCTTGAGCATGTCGGAGAGCGACTTCAGGGGCCGGTTGTTGGGCCCGGTGACCGGGCGGCCGCGCCGCCCGTTGTCGATGAGGGCGTCCACGGCCTCCTGGAGCATGCGCTTCTCGTTGCGCACGATGATCTCCGGCGCCCCCAGGTCGAGGAGCCGCTTCAGCCGGTTGTTGCGGTTGATGACGCGGCGGTAGAGGTCGTTGAGGTCGCTGGTGGCGAAGCGGCCGCCGTCCAGCTGCACCATCGGGCGCAGGTCCGGCGGGATCACCGGGATGACGTCCAGGATCATCCAGGTGGGCTTGTTGCCGCTCTTGCGGAAGGCCTCCACGACCTCCAGGCGCTTGAGGATCTTCATGCGCTTCTGGCCGCCGGCCTCCCGCAGCTCCGCCCGCAGCTGCCGGGAGAGCTTCTCCACGTCGATCTCCGCCAGCAGCTCCCGGATGGCCTCCGCCCCCATGCCGGCGCGGAAGCTCTGGCCGTAGCGCTCCCGCATCTCCCGGTACTCGCTCTCGCTGAGCAGCTGCTTCTTCTGCAGCGGGGTCGTCCCGGGGTCGATGACCACGTAGGAGGCGAAGTAGACCACCCGCTCCAGCGCCCGGGGGGACATGTCCAGCAGCAGGCCGATGCGGCTGGGCACCCCCTTGAGGTACCAGATGTGGCAGACGGGCGCGGCCAGGGAGATGTGCCCCATGCGCTCGCGGCGCACCTTCGCCCGGGTGACCTCCACGCCGCAGCGGTCGCAGATGATCCCCTTGAAGCGGATGCGCTTGTACTTGCCGCAGTGGCACTCCCAGTCCCGGGTGGGGCCGAAGATCCGCTCGTCGAAGAGCCCGTCGCGCTCGGGCTTCAGCGTGCGGTAGTTGATGGTCTCCGGCTTCTTCACCTCGCCGTGGGACCAGGCGCGGATCTGCTCCGGGCTGGCCAGCCCGATCTTGACCGCGTCGAAGTTGTTGACGTCCTGCATGGTCTGTGTTCGTCTCCCCTTCGGTCAGTGGGTGGCGGGGTCCCCGGGAATTCGCGGCGCGAATTCCCGGGGTGCCCTAGTACTCCTCCACCAGCGCCTCTTCGCCTTCCAGGTTGATGCCCAGCGCCTTGGCCGTCTCGGTGATGTCCTCCTCGATCTCCTTGAGCTCGATCTCCTTCTTGTCCTCGCTGAGCACCTTGACGTCCAGGCAAAGCGCCTGCAGCTCCTTCACCAGGACCTTGAAGGACTCCGGCACGCCCGGCTCCTGGATGTTCTCGCCCTTGACGATGGCCTCGTAGGTCTTTACCCGCCCGACCACGTCGTCGGACTTCACCGTCAGCAGCTCCTGGAGCGTGCTGGCGGCGCCGTAGGCCTCCAGCGCCCAGACCTCCATCTCGCCGAAGCGCTGGCCGCCGAACTGCGCCTTGCCCCCCAGCGGCTGCTGAGTGATCAGGCTGTAGGGGCCCGTGGAGCGGGCGTGGATCTTGTCCTCCACCAGGTGCAGGAGCTTCATCATGTAGATGAAGCCCACGGTGACCGGCTGGTCGAAGGGCTCCCCGGTGCGGCCGTCGCGCAGGACGGTCTTGCCGGACTCGGGCAGGCCGGCCTGGCGCAGGAGCTCGCGGATCTCCGTCTCCCGCGGGCCGTCGAAGACCGGGCTCTCCACCCAGAGGTTTAGGCGCTCCGCCGCCCACCCCAGGTGGGTCTCCAGCACCTGCCCCACGTTCATCCGGGAGGGCACGCCCAGCGGGTTGAGGATGATGTCCACCGGGGTGCCGTCGGGGAGGAAGGGCATGTCCTCCTCGGGGAGGATGACCGAGATGACCCCCTTGTTGCCGTGGCGCCCCGCCATCTTGTCCCCCACGGTGATCTTGCGCTTCTGCGCCACGTAGACCCGCACCAGGGTGTTCACGCCGGGCGGCAGCTCGTCCCCCTGCTCCCGGCTGAACATCTTCACGGCCACGACCTTGCCCTTCTCCCCGTGGGGCACCTTCAGCGAGGTGTCGCGCACCTCGCGGGCCTTCTCCCCGAAGATGGCCCGCAGCAGCCGCTCCTCCGCGGTGAGCTCCGTCTCGCCCTTGGGCGTCACCTTGCCCACCAGGATGTCTCCGGAGCGGACCTCGGCGCCGATGCGGACGATGCCCCGCTCGTCCAGGTCGCGCAGCGCCTCCTCCCCCACGTTGGGGATGTCCCGGGTGATCTCCTCGGGGCCGAGCTTGGTGTCGCGGGCCTCCACCTCGTACTCCTCGATGTGGATGGAGGTGAAGAGGTCCTCCTTGACCAGGCGGTCGCTGATGACGATGGCGTCCTCGTAGTTGTAGCCCTCCCAGGGCATGAAGGCCACGAGCACGTTGCGCCCCAGCGCCAGCTCGCCCAGGTCGGTGGAGGGGCCGTCGGCCAGCACGTCCCCGGCCTTGACCTCCTGGCCGCTGCGGACGATGGGCACCTGGTTGATGCAGGTCCCCTGGTTGCTGCGCATGAACTTCGTCAGCCGGTAGACGTCGCGGCCCCGCTCGGTCTTCACGACGATCTCCTCGCCGGTGACCGACTCCACCACCCCGTCGCGCCGGGCCACCACCACGGCCCCGCTGTCCACGGCCGCGCGGTACTCCATCCCCGTGCCCACCAGCGGCGCCTCCGTGGTGAGCAGCGGGACCGCCTGGCGCTGCATGTTCGAGCCCATGAGCGCCCGGTTGGCGTCGTCGTGCTCCAGGAAGGGGATGAGCGCCGTGGCCACGGAGACGATCTGCTTCGGCGAGACGTCCATGAAGTGGACCTGCTCGGGCGGGACGACGACGATCTCCGAGCCGTGCCGGGCGGTGACCCGGGGCCCGCGCAGCCGCCCGTCCTCGTCCACCGGCGCGTTAGCCTGGGCGATGATGTAGCGGTCCTCCTCGTCGGCGGTCAGGTAGCGGATGCGCCGGGTCACCACGCCGTTGCGCACCTCGCGGTAGGGCGTCTCGATGAAGCCCAGGTCGTTCACCCGGGCGTAGCTGGAGAGGGAGGAGATGAGGCCGATGTTCGGCCCCTCCGGCGTCTCGATGGGGCACATCCGCCCGTAGTGGGAGGGGTGGACGTCGCGCACCTCGAACCCCGCGCGCTCCCGGGAGAGCCCGCCCGGTCCCAGCGCGGAGAGGCGGCGCTTGTGCGTCAGCTCGGCCAGGGGGTTGGTCTGGTCCATGAACTGGGAGAGCTGGCTGCTGCCGAAGAACTCCCGGATGGCCGCCACGACCGGCCGGATGTTGATGAGCAGCTGCGGGGTGATCTGCGCCGTGTCCTGGATGGTCATGCGCTCGCGGATGACCCGCTCCATCCGCAGCATGCCGATGCGGAACTGGTTCTGCAGCAGCTCGCCCACCGAGCGCACGCGCCGGTTGCCCAGGTGGTCGATGTCGTCGTCCACGGCCTGGGTCTCGCCCCGGACCAGCCGCACCATGTAGCGGATGATCTCGACGATGTCCTCCTTGGTCAGGGTGCGCTGCTCCAGGGGGTGGTCCAGCCCCAGCTTCTTGTTCAGCTTGTAGCGGCCCACCCGGCCCAGGTCGTAGCGCCGGGGCTCGAAGAAGAGGCTGTGCATCAGCGTGCGCGCGCTCTCCACCGTGGGCGGGTCGCCCGGCCGCAGGCGCTTGTAGATCTCCACCAGGGCGCTGTCCTGGTCGCGGCTGGGGTCCTTGGCCAGGGTGGCCAGGATGACCTCGTCCCCGTCGTACAGCGCGGCGATCTGCTCGTTCGTCTCGTAGCCCACCGCCCGCAGGAGCACGGTGGCGGGGATCTTCCGGGTGCGGTCGATGCGGGTGTAGAGGATCCCGTTGGGGTCGGCCTCCAGCTCCAGCCAGGCCCCCCGGTGGGGGATGACCGTCGCGGTGGGCAGCCGCCCGGTGGGCCCCTCGGTGAAGTTGTAGTAGACGCCGGGGGAGCGGACGAGCTGGCTCACCACCACCCGCTCCGCGCCGTTGATGATGAAGGTCCCCCGCTCGGTCATGAGCGGGAAGTCCCCCATGAAGACCTCCTGCTCCTTGATCTCGCCGGTCTCCCGGATGACCAGGCGGACCTTCACCTTGAGGGCGGCGCTGAAGTTGTAGTCCCGGTCGCGGCACTCCTCCTCGGTGTACTTCAGCCGCTCGATCCGATAGCCGCCGAAGTCCAGGACGGGGTCCCCGGCGAAGACGCTCGGCGGCGGGGTCTTCTTCCGCCCGCTCTCCACGGCGAAGTGGAGCTCCAGGTTCCCCGTGAAGTCCTGGATGGGGGAGACCTCCTCGAAGACCTCGCGGATCCCCTCGCGCAGGAACCACTCGTAGGAGCGGCGCTGGACCTCGACCAGGTCCGGCACGTCGAGGATCTCGGGGATCTTGGCGAAGGACACGCGGGGGCGCCGGCCCCGCCGGACCACCTTGTGCTCGATGCCCAGCCGGCGAGGGTTCGTGGGCGTACGCATCGCTCTTCGCTTCGCCTGCGTCTTCACGTCGGCAGACCCACCTCCAGGACGATCGGGCTGGACTGCGGGCGGTTACGCGAGCAGACCGGATACCGGGCCGGGGGCCGCCCCGGGGAGGGAGGGCCGGAAATGGAGAAAGCAAGGCGACCAGAGGTGCCTCGCTTTCGTCGACCACCTGCCGTTGTGCCTCACTTGCCCCCCGCTCGCTCTGCCGGCCCGCGGCCCGGCAGAGCCCCGTCGCTACGGTGCCCCAGGCATTTTCGCAGTAAAAAAGATGCTATCGCCCCGCCCCGGGAGCGTCAAGAGGGGGGATACCGGACGGGCGGGGCGACCGTGCGCCCCGCCGTTACTTGATCTCGACCTTGGCGCCTTCCGCTTCCAGCTTCGCCTTGATCTGCTCGGCCTCCTGCCGGCTGACCTTCTCCTTCACCGGCCGGGGAGCGTTGTCCACCAGGTCCTTGGCCTCCTTCAGGCCCAGCCCGGTGAGCTCCCGGACGACCTTGATCACCTGGATCTTCTTCTCGCCCACGCTGGCGAGGATCACGTCGAACTCGGTCTGCTCCTCGGCCGGAGGCGCCGCCGCAGCGGGGGCGCCCGCCGGGGCCGGACCCGCGGCCACGGCCACCGGGGCGGCCGCGCTCACCCCGAAGCGCTCCTCCAGCGCCTTCACCAGTTCGGCGAGCTCGAGGACCGTCAGGTTCTCGATCGCCGCCACGATCTCGTCCTTCGAGAGCTTCACCTGGGTTGCCATCGCCTGCCTCCTCCTGACGCCTGCCTGCGCCAGCCTGTCCCGCCCTGCCCCGGCCCGACGGGGCGGGGGCACGCTCGTCGCTTCCCGCTACGCCACGGCCGCTCCGGCCTACTCCGCGGCCGTTCCGGCAGCGCCGGCGGCGGCCGCCCCCTCACCCGCCGTCCCGGCGCGCCTGGCCTGGACCTGCGCCAGCACCCAGACCAGGTTCCGCTGCAGGCCCGTGAGCACGCCCACCAGGCGGCCGAGCGGCGCCTGGATGCCGCCCACCACCTGGGCCAGCAGGACCGGGCGCGGCGGGAGGTCGGCCAGGGCCCGCACCTGCTCCGGGGTCACCGCCCGCCCCTCCACGATGCCCCCTTTGGTCTCGAGCTTGCGCATCTGCCGGATGAACTCCTGGATCACCCTGGCCGCCACGACCGGGTCGTCGTAGCCGAAGGCGGCGGCGGTCGGCCCTTCCAGGTAGGGCTCCAGGCCCTCGATGCCGGCCGCCCGTGCCGCCCGCAGGAGGAGCCGGTTCTTCACCACCCGGTACTCCACGCGCGCCTCCCGCAGCCGGGTGCGGAGCTGGTTCATCTCCGGGACGGTGAGCCCGCGGAAGTCGGTGAGGATGACGCCCCGCGCGCGGGCCAGCCGCGCCCGCAGGGCTTCGACCGCCTCGACCTTCTCCGGCCGTACCATCACGCTCTGCTCCCTTCCCGCCCGATCCCCCGGGGCCCGCACGTGGGCCCGCCCTGCTCCTGCCGGCCACCCGGAACCCCTGTGCCCCGCCGGCGGCTCCCAAAACGGACAGGCGGCCTGCCCGAGACGGCCGCCTGTGACAGGGCGGGACGCACCCCCTGGGCGCGCCCTCGTCAGGGTCGGTCGGGCCTCGGCAGGCGGCGGGACACCCCGCCGTTAGGCAAGACGCACCTGCGGTCTTTGGCCGATCGCTGGCCGGCCCCGCCGGGGTCGGCCGCGGCGGAGTCTACCATGGCCGCCCCGCCGGCGTCAAAGGACCGACCCGGCCGGGCGGACCGGCTCCCTTACACCGCGACGGTCTGGAACAGCGCCTGGGCTTTCGCCGGGTCGACTTTGATCCCCGGCCCCATCGTCGTCGTCAGCGTGACCGAGCGGAGGTACTGCCCCTTGGCGGCGGCCGGCCGCGCCCGCACCAGGGCGTCGATGAGCGCGGCCAGGTTGCGCAGCAGGTCCGGCTCGCTGAAGGTGGCCTTGCCGATCGGGACGTGCACGATGCCGAACTTGTCCACGCGGAACTCGATCTTGCCCGCCTTGATCTCCCGGACCGCCCGCCCCACGTCCGGCGTCACCGTCCCGGACTTGGGGTTGGGCATCAGTCCGCGCGGGCCCAGGATCCGGCCGAGTCGCCCCACCACGCCCATGACGTCCGGCGTGGCCACGGCCACGTCGAACTCCGTCCACCCGCCCTGGACCTTCTCCACCAGGTCCTCCAGCCCGACCACGTCCGCCCCGGCCGCCTCCGCCTCCTTCGCCTTCTCCCCCTTGGCGAAGACCGCCACCCGCACGCGCTTCCCCGTTCCCGCCGGCAGCGTCACGGTGCCGCGCACCTGCTGGTCGGCGTGCTTGGGGTCGACCCCGAGCCGGACGTGGGCCTCCACCGTCTCCGGGAACTTCGCCGTGGCGGTCTGCTTGAGGAGGCGGACCGCCTCTTCCGGGTCGTAGAGCCGGGTCCGGTCGATGCGCTTGCTGGCCTCGAGGTACCGCTTGCCGTGCCTGGCCATGGTGGTCCCTCCTGGTGGTCTGCCGGGCGGCCGCGCCGCCCTCCCACGTCGCCCTCCTGGACGGGCCGGGCGCCCCCCCGGGGCCGGCTATCCGGTGATCTCGATCCCCATCGACCGGGCGGTCCCTTCGATCATCTTCATGGCCGCCTCGACGGTGGGGGCGTTGAGGTCCTGCATCTTCTGCTCGGCGATCTCCCGCAGCTGGCGGCGGGTGATCTGCCCCACCTTGGTCTTGTTGGGCTCGCCCGAGCCCTTCTCCACCTTCGCCGCCTGCTTGAGCAGGACCGACGCCGGCGGGGTCTTGGTGACGAAGGAGAAGGTGCGGTCGGCGTAGATGGTGATCTCCACGGGGACGATGGTCCCGGCCTGTCGCGCCGTGCGCTCGTTGTAGGCCTTGACGAACTCCATGATGTTCACCCCGTGCTGCCCCAGGGCGGGGCCCACGGGGGGCGCCGGCGTAGCCTTGCCCGCCGGGATCTGCAGCTTCACCACCGCGACGACCTTCTTGGCCATCCGCTCACACCCTCACCCGCCTGGCCGCGGGCCGGCCGCACCGGACCCGCCCCAGGCCCTCAGACCTTCTCCACCTGGCCGAAGTCGAGCTCGACGGGGGTCTCGCGGCCGAAGATGGAGACGAGCACCCGCACCTTCTCCTTCTCCATCATGATCTCGTCCACGAGCCCGGTGAAGTCCTGGAAGGGTCCCGAGGTGATGCGCACCGCCGAGCCCTTCTGGAAGGTGATCCGGTACTTGGGCGTCTCGTCCTTCAGCTGCCGCAGCAGCTGGCGGACCTCCTTGTCCTCCAGCGGGATGGGCCGCGACCCGGAGCCCACGAACCCCGTCACCCCGGGGGTGTTGCGGACGACGTACCAGGAGTCGTCGTCCATGACCATCTGCACGAGGACGTAGCCGGGGAAGATCTTCTTCTCCACCTCGCGCCGCCGGCCGCCCTTGATCTCCTTCTCCTTCTCCATGGGCACGAGGACCTGGAAGATCTTCTCCCGCATGTTCATCGACTCGATGCGGCGCTCCAGGTTGGTCTTGACCTTGTTCTCGTACCCGGAGTAGGTGTGGACGACGTACCAGCGCGCCCGCGGGTCGCGCGGGGGTTCCGGCTCCTCCTCGGGGACCTCCTGGGCCGGCTCCTCCGTGACGACCGGCTCGTCCCGGAAGAGGTCCTTCAGCGGATCGAACGTGCTCATGATGATGATCCCTCGCTCACCTGGCCACCGGCCGGGCGGCTCGCCGGACCACCAGCCTCACGGCACGGGGCCGATGATCCAGCGCCGCACCCCCACGGTGAAGAGGTAGTCCCAGAACCCCAGGTAGAGCGCCAGCACCACCAGCACGACCACGACGATGGTCGTGGACCCCACGAGCTCCCGCCGCGAGGGCCAGTCCACCCGGCTCAGCTCGGTGCGCACCTCCCGCAGGTAGCGGAGGACGCGCTCCAGCACGGCCGGGAGGCGCCGGGGCGGGGCCGCCGGGCGCGCCGGCCGGGCCACCACGCGTGCCGCCTTGAGGTTGCCGGTCCGGGCCATGAACCCTCCAAAAAAGAAAAAGACCGTCGCGGCCTGTCAAGCGCTTCTCATTATAGACGGGGCCGACAGGGTGTCAAAGGTGGATCCCATCCGGTGGCCCGCATCCCGCCCGGACCCGGCTATACTCCCTACGAGGCCATCCCGTCGGACTGAACCCATGGGTGCTCGGACACGCCCCGCAGGGCGGGGCTCCTCCCCCTTCGTCGGGCGCGATCCCGAGGTGGCCGAGCTCGTGGCAGGTCTCGCGGACGCCCTGGCCGGGCGGGGAGAGCTCTTCCTCATCGCCGGGGAGCCGGGCATCGGCAAGACCCGCCTGGTCGAGCAGGTCGAGGCGCGGGCGCTGGAGCGCGGGGCCCGGGTCGCGTGGGGCCGGTGCTGGGAGGGCGGCGGGGCACCGGCCTACTGGCCCTGGACGCAGGTCGTGCGGGCGCTGGCCGCCCCGACGGCCGCCAGCCGCGCCCGCGCGACGACGGGGCCAGGCCCGATGGTTCCCCCGCTCCCCGGCGTCCAGGGAGAGGGGCCCGCGGCCGCCGCCGGCCCCGCCGGGCCCGAGGACCGGCTGTCCTCCGCGACGGACCGCTTCCGCCTCTTCGCCGAGGTGGCCGCCTTCCTGGAGCAGGCCGCAGCGGCCGGTCCCCTGGTGGTCGTCCTGGACGACCTCCACGCAGCCGACCCGGCCTCGCTGCTCCTGCTGCGCTTCATCGCCGGGAGCCTGCGCACCGTCCCCCTCCTCGTCGTGGCCACCTATCGGGAGGTCGAGGCGCAGCGCCGGCCCGAGGTCGTCGAAGCGCTCGCCGACCTGGTCCGGGACGGCCGGACACTGCACCTGCGCGGACTGGACCGTGACGAGGTGCGCCGTCTGGTGGAGGGCCTGAGCGGGACAACCTCCTCGGACGAGCAGGTGGCCGACCTTGTCCGCGCCACCGGCGGCAACCCGCTCTTCATCCGGGAGGTGGTGCATCTCCGGATGGCCGTGCCGCCGGGCGGGGCCCCGGCCCGGACCGTCCCGCAGGGCGTGCGGGCGGTGATCCACCAGCGCCTGGCGGCGCTGGAGGCCGGGACGGTGCGGGTCCTCTCCGTCGGTGCGGTCGTCGGCCAGGAGTTCGACCGGCTGCTGGTCGAGCAGGCGGCGGGGCTCGACGCGATCGCGGTCGGGGAAGCGCTCGCCCAGGCGGAACGGTCCGACCTCGTGGGACGGGTGCCCGGGTCGGAGCGCCGCTGTCGCTTCACCCACGGGCTGGTGCGCGAGGTGCTGTACGACGAGCTCCCCGTGGCGGTCCGACGGGAACTGCACGGAGCGGTGGGCCGCGCACTCGAGCGCCTCCACGCCGGCGACCTGGCCGGGCACCTCGGGGAGCTGGCCCACCACTTCGCCCACGCCGGAGGCCCGCTGGCCCGCCGCGCCGGAGCGTACGCGCGGCAGGCGGGGGACGGGGCGATGGCGGCCTTCGCCTACGAGGAGGCCGCCCTCCAGTTCCGCCGGGCCCTGGAGGCGGGGGAGGCGGCAGGAGGGGACGAGGCCACCCGCTGCGACCTGCTCCTGCGTTTGGGAGAGGTCCTCGCCCGCGCGGGAGAGTACCAGGCCGCCAAGGAGCGCTTCCTCCAGGCCGCGGAGGTGGCGCGCCGCCTCCAGGTGCCTGAGGCGTTCGCCCGGGCCGCGCTCGGGTATGGCGAGCCGCAGGTCGAAGGGGGAGTGGTGGACCGCCACCTGCTCGACCTGCTGCAGGAGGCGCTCGGGCACCTGGGACCCGACGACCATCCGCTGCGGGCCCGGGTGCTGGCGCGCGCCTCCCTGGAGCTGACCTTCGCCGACGATGTCGTCCTCCGGGAGGGACGCCGCGAGGCCATGAGCCGCGAGGCGCTGGCGATGGCGCGGCGCCTGGGAGACGTGCCGGCCCTCGCCCTGGCCTGCCGGGCCCGCTGGATGGCGGTGTGGGGACCCGACGGGCTCGAGGAGCGGCGCGGGCTGTCCGAGGAGCTCCTGCGCCTCGCCGCCCAGACGGGGGACCGCGAACTGGAGCTGGTGGCCCGCGTCCGTCGCATCGCCTGCGCCCTGGAAGCGGGAGACCTGCGCCAGGCGGACGCCGACATCGCGGCGCACGCCGCCCTGGCCGGTGAGCTGCGCATGCCCTTTCACCAGTGGGCGGCGGCCACGCTGCGGGCCGGCCGCCTGCTGCTCGGTGGCGCACTCCCAGCGGCCGAGGCCCAGATGGAGACGGCCCCGGCACTCCTGCCGGGGCGGCCCAACGCCCGGCTGGCCCACCTGAACCAGCTCACGGTCGTCCGGTGGGAGCAGGGGCGCCTGGCGGAGCTCTGCGGCGCCTGGGAGGCGATCGACCGCGACTTCCCCCAGGCCGGCTTCGCCAGGGGGTGGCTCGCCCTCGCCGAAGCGGAGCAGGGCCGCCCGGAGGAGGGACGGCTCCACCTCCGCGCCCTGGTGCAGGCCCTGCCCGCCCTCCCCCGCGGGGGACTGTGGCTCCCCGCGCTGGCGGTGGCGGCGCTCGCCGCGTCGGCCCTCGACGATGCGGACGCAGCCGCGGTCGTCGCCCCGCTCCTCCGGCCGTACGCCGACCGCACGATCATCGTCCCGATGCCCCATCCGGTGGTGTGCTTCGGCGCCGCGGCCCACTACCTCGCGCTGCTGGCCACGCCCCTGGGCCGGTGGGAGGAGGCGGAGGCGCACGCCGAAGCGGCGGTCCAGGCACATACCCGGCTGGGCGCGAGGGGGTTGCTGGCCCACAGCCAGTGCGCTCGGGCCCGCCTGCTCCTGCGCCGTGGCGGGCGCGGCGACCTGCGGCGGGCCCGGGAGCTGCTGGAGCGGGCCGGGACGGCCGCCGAGGGCCTGGGGATGGTGGCGCTGGCCCGGCAGTGCGCCCGCCTGCGGGCGGAGGCCGCCGGGGCGGCAGCACCAGCGGCATCCGGAGAGCGCACGGAGGTCGCCGCGGCACCCGGTGGAGGGTCCCTCTTCCGCCAGGAGGGCGACTACTGGACGATCGCCTACGAGGGGTCGGTCGTCCGCCTCCGGGACACGAAGGGCCTCGCCTACCTCTCGCGCCTCCTGGCCAACCCGGGGCGCGAGTTCCACGCCATCGACCTCCAGTCGAAGCGACCTCACGGGGGCGGCCCGTCCGGGGAGCGAGGGAGGCAGGCGCGGAGCTCCCGGACGCCGGCCTCCGACTCGCCGCGATCCGCCTCGCAGTCCGCGGGGCTGGCGGTCCGCCGCGACCTGGGCGACGCCGGAGCCCTCCTCGACGCGCAGGCCAAGGCGGAGTACCGCGCGCGCATCCGGGAGCTGCGGGCCGAGCTCGACGAGGCCGAGCGGTTCAACGACCCCGGGCGGGCCGCAGCCGCCCGTGAGGAGCTGGCCTTCCTGACCCGTGAGCTGGCCCGGGCAGTCGGTCTGGGCGGCCGGGACCGGCGCGCCGCGTCCCACGCCGAGCGGGCCAGGCTGAACGTCACCCGGGCCATCCGCGCCGCGGTGGCCAGGGTGGCCCGGGCCCACCCCGCCCTGGGGCGCCACCTGGCCGCGACGGTCCACACCGGCCAGTACTGCTCCTACACCCCCGACCCCCAAGCCGCGATCCACTGGGAGGCCTGACGTCGGGCCGGCCCGGGGGCTGAACGGGCGTTCATCCCGTCTGAACGCCAGAGGTGTCGACCGCCCCGACGGCTCGCGGCGCCTGCGGGCCGGGGGCGGGAGCCTACGCGAGGGAGGACGATCCGATGCCCAGGTTGCACCCGTACCTCAACTTCGCCGGGAACACGGAGGAGGCGTTCGCCTTCTACCGGTCCGTCTTCGGCGGGGAGTTCACCGCCGTCGTCCGCTTCAAGGACATGCCCGTGGAGGGCGCTCCGGTCCCGCCCGCCGACGCCGACAAGATCATGCACATCGGCCTGCCCGTGGGGAAGGACAGCATCCTGATGGCCTCCGACGCGCCGGAGTCGATGGGCTTCAAGGTGGTGCAGGGCAACAACGTCTACATCCTGGTCAGCCCCGACAGCAAGGAGGAGGCGGACCGCATCTTCGCGGCGCTCGCCGAGGGCGGCACGGTGGAGATGCCGATCGCAGACCAGGTCTGGGGCGACTACTACGGCAGTTGCCGGGACCGGTTCGGAGTCCAGTGGATGGTCGACTACGCCTACCCGAAGGGCTGAGGCGACCCGCGTGCCGTGCGGCCGGTGAGGGCCATGGAGATCCGCATCGTGATCCGCACCACCCAGCCCCTCACCGGCACGGCCCGGGCCGGCCATGACGCGCCCCTCGCCTTCGAGGGGTGGCTGGAGCTGCTGACGGCGCTCTCCACGCTCGTGGGCGAGAGGCGGGGAGCGGCCGGGGAGTCGCCCGCCCGGGAGGAGGGGCTGTAGTGTAGGGGCGCACACCGGTCCGGGAAAGCACCGCCGGGCCGGTGCGACGGGTTCGACCCCCGTCCGGTCCCTCCCCGGGCGAGGTGGATCCTGAGGCCGGCACGCCGTGACCCAGGTCACAGCCTGGCCAGTCTCCTCTGACGAGGATGGGGGAGGCCCCTGGGCGGTCGGTCGTCGGGGCGTCCTCCCATCCCCCGCGGAACCAGGTGAGTGATGGACGTCGTCACCGTTGCCGAAGATCGCCCCGTGTCCGTGACCGCCCCGGGTCTCGATGCGTCCCCGGCCCCCACGGTCCGCCGCCTGCTGCGCCTGGCCTGGCCCGTGGTGGTCTCGCGGTCGAGCCAGGTGGTCGTGGGCGTCACCGACGCCATCATGGTGGCCCACCTGGGGGAGGCCGCGCTGGCGGCCACCACCACCGGGGCGGCGAACACCTTCAACCTGCTCATCCTCCCGATGGGGGTCGTCTTCATCGTGGCGAGCTTCGCCGCCCAGTTCACGGGGGAGGGCAACCCGCGCGGGGCGCGCCGCTACGGGTGGTACGGGCTCGGACTGGCCCTCCTGACGCAGGCGATCTGCCTGGTCGGCCTCCCCGCCGTCCCCCGCCTCCTGGCCGCGGTCGGGCACGAGGGCGAGGTCCTCCGCCTGATGAGCGCCTACCTGCAGGTCCGGCTCCTGACGGGCGGGGCGGTCGTGGGGATGGAGGCGCTGGGGGCCTACTACGGGGGACTGGGCAACACCCGGCTGCCCATGGTGGTGAACCTCACCACCATGGCCCTGAACGTCTTCGGCAACTGGGTCTTCATTCGGGGCAACCTGGGCGCGCCCGCGCTGGGGGTGGCCGGGGCGGCGCTGGCCAGCGCCCTGGCGAGCGCCGTGGGGTTCGGGCTCCTCTTCGCCTGCTTCCTCTTCGGGTTCGGCGCGCAGCGCATCGTGGGCCGGGTGCACCTCGTCTGGCCGGAGTTCGTGCGCACGCTGCGCTTTGGCCTCCCGGTGGGCCTGAACTGGTTCTTCGAGTTCCTCGCCTTCAGCTTCTTCATCAACGTGGTGGTCGCGGGCCTGGGCACGACCACGCTGGCCGCCTTCATGATCGTCCTGCAGATCAACGCGGTCTCCTTCATGCCGGCGTTCGGGATCGCCTCGGCCGGGGCGATCCTGGTGGGGCAGGCCATCGGCGCGGGCCGGCTTGCGGATGTCCCCCGGGTGGTGCGGCTCACGGCAGGGACGGCGGCGGTCTGGCAGGGGCTGGTGGGCCTCTCCTACCTGCTGGCCCCGGCGCTCCTGATGCGCCCGTTCATCGACGAGCGGACGGCCACGCCGCAGCTCCTGGGCATCGGCGCGACCATGCTCCGGCTGTCGGCCAGCTGGCAGCTCTTCGACGCGGCCGCCATGACCCTGGCGGAAGCCCTGCGGGCGGCGGGGGACACCGCCTTCACGATGTGGGTCCGGGTGGCCCTGGCCTGGGCGCTGTTCATTCCGGGAGTCTGGTTCTCCGTCCGGGTGGCGGGCGGCACCCACGTGGCCGCCACCGCCTGGCTCATCGTCTACATCGCGCTGCTCGCGGTGGTCTTCCTCTGGCGCTTCCGCGGCGGAGCCTGGCGGCGCATCGACCTGACGGGACGCAGGGAGATGGACGGCCCCCGGGCAGGCTCCCTGGCTCCGACGGGACAGGATGCGGCCTGATGGAGACCATCCGGGCCTGGACATGAGGGCAGACGTTGGGCAGATCCGCCGGCACGGGGTGGCCCGGGGGAATCCGACGGCGTGGGATGGATCGGAGGTGAAGCCTGATGACCGTGGCATGGGTGGTGTTGCGCCTGGTCCACATCGTCTCGGGTGTCTTCTGGGTCGGGACGATGCTCTTCATGGCGGGCTTCCTGCAGCCGGCCGTGGCGGCTGCCGGACCTGAGGGCGGGCGGGTGATGCAGCACCTGATGACCGGGACTCGCTTCCGCACCGCCATGGGAGCGGCCGCCGGATTGACCATCCTGTCCGGCCTGCTGATGTACGCCGGCGTCTCCGGCGGCTTCCAGCTCGCCTGGATCGCCTCGGGCACGGGGCTGGCCCTGACGGTCGGCGCCCTGGCCGCCATCCTCGCCGCGGCGGGGGGAGGCCGCGGCGGGGGCGCAGGCCGCCGCCTCGAGGGGCTCATGCTGGAGGTGACGGCGGCAGGAGGCCGGCCCACGCCGGCGCAGGCTGCGGAACTGGCGGCGCTGCAGCGACGGGGCCAGTCGACTATGCGCGCGGCCGCCCTGCTCGGGCTCGTCGCGGTCGCTGCGATGGCCGTGGCCCGGTACGTCTGACAGCATCCCCTTGGCGGCCATCCTCCTGCCCGTGGCGTTCTTCCTCTCCGTCCCCTCTCCCCGGGCCACCGCACCGTCGGGCTCATCTACCTGGCTCCACTGGGCGCGGTCTCACTGACGGTCGGGCTCGTGACGCTTGGGGTGGGGTTGCTCCGCCGCTGACGTCCCGCGGCAGACGGGGTGGCCCTCCCGGCCGCGCGACGGCAGCGGCCTGCCCGCCGTTCAGACCCGAGCACGTCCGCGGTACACTGCAGCTACCGGGGGATCCCAGGCCAGGAACGGAGGAGGCGAGGACGTGCGCTGGTGTCCGGTGTGCGGGGAGGAGATGGGGCCGGAGTTCGCCAGCCCCTGCGAGGACCCCATCGCCTGGACCTGCCCCGCCTGCGGCACCCTGCAGCTCGAGACGGGCGGGCGCCCCTTCACGCCGGAGCAGACCGAGGTGATCCGTGAGATCGGCCGCCGGCCGGTGGAGGCCCCGGCCGCACCCGCCGACCGGCCGGCGGTGCGGACGGCGCGTGAGGTGCGCTCGGCCTTCGGGCTGGGTGTGCCCGTCGACGTGGAGCAGGTGGCCGCCCTCCTGGCCCACCCTGTGGAGTGGGTGCGGCGGCCTGCGGGGGAGCGGGGCGGCGTGGCCCGGACGGAGGGCGGCGTGCGTCTGCTGCTGAACCGGGACTACCCGTTCACCTCAGAGGGCGAGCGCCGGTGGGTCATCGCGGAGGAGCTCGCCCACGCCGTGCTCGGCCACACCGCGCTGGCGGCCAGCCCGGCCCCGGGCGCCCCGGACCGCCTCCTCGAAGCGGAACGGGCGCGGGAGGAGCGGGAAGCCCGGGCCTTTGCCGCCGAGCTGCTGATGCCGGCCGCCGAGGTCCGCCAGCGGTTCCGGCGGTACCAGGCCCTGCTGGCCGTCCCGTCCGGGCGGGCGGGGCGTGAGGAGGCCGCGCGGCGGGCGGTGGGGGAGCTGGCGCGGGAGTTCCAGGTGACCCCTACGGCCATGCGCGTCCGGCTGGAGGAGCTGGGGCTCCTGCGCTGAGGAACGCAGGCTCCTGTGCCAAACACAGCTGCCGAAGGCTATGCCTCCGGCAGCGATCCCTGGCAGGGGCGGAGGGACTCGAACCCCCAGCACCGGTTTTGGAGACCGGCCGCTTGCCTATTAACGAACGCCCCTGCGGCCGACAACCCTAGTATAGGGCGCGGCCCGACCGGCTGACAACGCTCAGCGGGTCTCCCGGTGCGGCGTGTGCTTCCGGCACCACCGGCAGTACTTCCTCAGCTCCAGGCGGTCCGGATCGTTCTTCTTGTTCTTGGTCGTGACGTAGTTCCGCCGCTTGCACACGGAACACGCCAGCGTGATCACATCCCTCGGCATCCTCGTCCATCCCCTCTAGACGCTCACCGCGCCTCGAGACGCTCACCGCGCCACGGCAGGGCCGCCGGCCGGGGAGGCGCGTGCCTCACTCCAGCACCTGGGTGACCACCCCGGCCCCCACCGTCCGGCCCCCCTCCCGGATGGCGAACCGCAGCCCCTCCTCCAGCGCCACCGGCGTGATCAGCGCCACCTCCAGGTTCACGTTGTCCCCCGGCATCACCATCTCCACCCCGTCCGGCAGCTTGATGTCCCCCGTCACGTCCGTCGTCCGAAAGTAAAACTGCGGCCGGTACCCGCTGAAAAACGGCGTGTGCCGCCCCCCCTCCTCCTTCGTCAGCACGTACACCTCCGCCCGAAACCGCGTGTGCGGCTTGATCGTCCCCGGCTTCGCCAGCACCATCCCCCGCTCCCCTTCCTCCTTCTCTACCCCCCGCAGCAGCACCCCAATGTTGTCCCCCGCCACCGCCTCCTCCAGCACCTTCCGGAACATCTCCAGCCCCGTCACCACCGTCCGCCGCGCCTCCGGCCGCAACCCCACGATCTCCACTTCCTCCCCCACCCGGATCCCCCCCCGCTCCACCCGCCCCGTCGCCACCGTCCCCCGCCCCGTGATGCTGAAAATGTCCTCCACCGCCATCAGGAACGGCTTGTCCACGTCCCGCACCGGCGTCGGAATGTAGCTGTCCACCGCGTCCATCAACGCCCAGATCTGGTCCACCCACGCGTCCGCCCCCCGCGGCACCTTCCCCGCCCCCCGCGCCTGCAGCACCTCCAGCGCCCGCAGCGCCGACCCCCGGATCACCGGCACCTCCTCCCCCGGAAACCCGTAGTGGCTCAGCAGGTCCCGCACCTCCACCTCCACCAGCTCCAGCAGCTCCGGGTCCTCCACCATGTCCACCTTGTTCAGGAACACCACCAGCGCCGGCACGTTCACCTGCCGCGCCAGCAAAATGTGCTCCCGCGTCTGCGGCATCGGCCCGTCCGCCGCCGACACCACCAGGATGGCGCCGTCCATCTGCGCCGCCCCCGTGATCATGTTCTTGATGTAGTCCGCGTGCCCCGGACAGTCGATGTGCGCGTAGTGCCGCCGCTCCGTCTCGTACTCCACGTGGCTGATGTTGATCGTCAGCCCCCGCTCCTTCTCCTCCGGCGCATTGTCAATGTCGTAGTACCCCTTCGCCTGCGTGAACCCAATCCCCGCCAGCGTGTGCGTGATCGCCGCCGTCAGCGTCGTCTTCCCGTGGTCCACGTGCCCGATCGTCCCCACGTTCACGTGCGGCTTCGTCCGCTCGAACTTCGCCTTCGCCATCGCCGTCCTCCCGTGTGGGGCCCCGGTCCCCCCGGCCGGGCCCGCCCGATGGGCGAGCGCTGAAAAGGGTTAAGGGACCTGCGTCCCCTAACCCCCGGTGGCCTCGGGCGTGACCGCCCGCCGTGATGGAGCCCACGACCGGACTCGAACCGGTGACCTTGTCCTTACCAAGGACACGCTCTGCCGCCTGAGCTACGTGGGCCCGGTTCGGGGCCATTGTAGGCCAGCCCCAGAAAGAGCGTCAACGGCGCCAGGAAGGGCCGGGAGGACGCGGAAGGTTTCTCCGAGGAGGTCGCCCTGGAGGAGGTGGGTGATGGACTGGCTCTTCGTGCTGCTGGCCGTGGCGGTTATCTGGTTCCTGTTCGTTCGCTGACGGCGGGGGGGCGGGGCCAGGCGCGCCGCTCCTCCTCCGCGGCCACCGGCAGGGCGAAGACGAAGGTGCTGCCGGCGCCCGGCTCGCTGGCGCGCAGGTAGACCGTCCCGTTCATCCGCTCGGCCAGCTTCAGGGAGATGTACAGCCCCAGGCCGCTGCCGCCGGTGTCCCGGGTGAGCCCCCGGCCGAGCTGGCTGAAGCGCTCGAAGAGGCGGTGGCGCTGGTCGGCGGGGATCCCCGGGCCGGTGTCGCGGATGTGGGTCTCCACCAGCCCGTCGCGCACCTCGTGCCAGATCTCCACCCCGCCCCGCTCGGTGAACTTGATCCCGTTGCCCACCAGGTTCAGCAGGACCTGGATCGCCTTCTCCGGGTCCATCAGCACCGCCGGGAGCGTCCCCACCTCGGGCAGCCGGTAGGTGAGCGTCAGGCCCTTGCGCCGGGCATCGGGGGCCAGCGTCTCGATGACCTGCCCGACGACCTCCGGCAGGTGGCCCCGCTCGATGTGCAGGGTGATCTTCCCGTGCTCCAGGCGGGCGGCGTTGAGGAAGTCGTTCACCAGCCGGATCAGGCGCACCGTGGCCTCGTGCACCTCGCCGAGCACGCGGCGGACCCCGTCCGCGAGGGCCCCCAGGGATCCGTCCAGGGCCAGCTCGATGTTCCCCTTGATGACCGTCAGCGGCGTGCGGATCTCGTGCGAGGCGATGTAGAAGAAGTCCTCGCGCATCCGCTCCATCTCCACCTCGACCCGCACGTCCTGCAGGGTGCAGATCACCCCGAGCGCCCCGCCCGCCGGGTCGTAGAAGGGCGCGGCGGTGAGCGAGACGGGGAGGAGGTCGCCGCTGGCCCGGCGGACCAGGACGCGCTGGCGGGTGGCCTGCCCGCGGCGCAGGGCGGCGGTGACGGGGTGGTCGACGTCCCGGAAGGGGCCCCCGTTCTCCCGCTGGAGGCGGACGACCTCCTGGAAGGGCTTCCCCGTGACCGCAGCCGCCGACCCCTCCACCAGGCGCTCGGCCCCGCGGTTGAGCAGCGCGATCCGCCCCACCTGGTCGAGGACCACCAGGCCTTCGGCCATGTTGGCGAGGATGGCCTCCAGGCGCTCCCGCTCCTGGCGCCGCAGGGCCCGCTGCTCCACGGCGCGCCGGGAGAGGAGGTAGGCGAAGACCGCGATGAAGAGCAGCCCCGTCACCCGGAAGACGGCCAGCCCCGCCACCTCGCCGAGCGGGGTCCCGCCGCGCACGGCCAGCCCCGCCTCCACCGCCATGCTGACCACCCCGATGCCGGCAGGCACGCGGATGTCGCGCGGGGCCAGGGTCCAGGCCGTGGCCAGGATGGGCAGGTAGTACAGGAAGAAGAGCGGGCTGTCGAGCCCCCCGGTGAAGCGCGCCGTCAGCGCCACGAAGATGGTGTAGAGGGCGTTGCCGTAGAGGGTGCGCAGGCGCGGGTTGGGCCCGGGGCGCAAGCGGAACCAGACCAGGGTGAAGAGGCTGGCGGCGAAGGCCAGGCTGTACAGCCCGACCCGGTTCACCGGTGCCTGGGCCATGTTCCCCGCCAGGGTGACGAGCAGGATGGCCGCCCACACCACCGCCTCGACGATGCGCTCGACCGCGGCCGTGCTCGGCCGGGCCGCCGCCGCGCGCACCCGGTCGGCCAGCGCTTCCTGGAACCAGGGGTGCGCCACCAGGAAGGCCGCCAGCATCGGGTAGACGAAGAGCCCCGGCCACCAGCCCAGGGCGCGGACGAAGAGGACGGCCAGCCCGACCAGCGGCACCGCCCCCACCAGGGAGGCCCCCAGGCGCAGGAGGACGTGGCGCAGGCGCAGCGAGAGGGCCAGGGCCGCCGCGCCGGTGAGCAGCGCCCCCGCCACCAGGGGGCGGATCGGCAGGACCTGGGCATAGAGCGGATGGCGGAAGGTGCCGGGCGCCGCCAGGAGGAGGGCCCCCAGCGCGGCCTCGATCAGCAGGACGGCGCAGACCAGCGCGTCGAGGCCGACCGGCTCCGGGTCGCGGGGGTCGTCCTGCCACCCGGCCAGCACGTAGAGGGGCACGAGCAGGCCGAAGACCACGACGCCGTCCGGAACGCCCATCCGCCAGGCGTTCCAGGCGCCGCCGAGCAGCGGAGCGGCCACCAGCAGGCTCCCGAGCAGGCGGGCGCGGCGTCCCAGGCTGGGGCCGTGGACGTGCAGGATGCAGGCGATGACGCCGGCCGAGACGTAGGCGGTCCCCACGATGGTGATCCGCCGCCCCGGCTCGGCGAACGCCGCGGGGGCGGCGATGAGCATGGCAGTCCCGAGCAGGATCTCGATGAAACCGATGGCGAGCGGCAGGGTGGAGGCGGTCAGTCGGGGCATGGGCCAGCCTGACCCCGGCGGCGGACCGGGCTGCGGGACCTCCCGGGGCATGCGGCGGGGTGCACGTCTCCTATGTGCCCCAATGGGCGCCCCCACAGGCCTGACCCCTCCGGCGGCCACCCCGCGGCGGGGGGAGGTGCCGGCATGAGCCTCTCCAAGGACGGCCAGACGCCCCGCATCCTCGTCGTCGACGACGAGCCCTCCATCCTGAGCATGCTGCGCCTGCGCCTCGAGTCGATGGGGGCGGCGGTGGTCACCACGCCGCGGGGCGGCGAGGCCCTGCCGCTGGCGCGGACCCATGCTCCCGACCTGGTGCTGCTGGACGTGATGATGCCGGACGTGGACGGCTTCACGGTGATCGAGCAGTTGAAGGCCGACCCCGCCACCCGGGAGATCCCCGTCATCTTCATGACCGCCCGGGACGAGATCGACAGCCGCATCCAGGGGCTGGAGCTGGGAGGCCACGACTACGTCACCAAGCCCTTCAACACCGCCGAGCTGCTGGCGCGCGTGCGCGCGGCACTGCGGGTCAAGGCGCTGCAGGACGAGCTGCGGGAGAAGAACCGCCTCCTGGAGCAGCTGGCCAACAGCGACCCCCTCACCGCCCTGCCCAACCGCCGCACCTTCGACGAGCAGGTCTTCCTGGAGATGGAGCGGTCGCGGCGGAGCGGCCAGCCGCTCTCCGTGCTGCTCTTCGACATCGACGACTTCAAGCAGATCAACGCCCGCTACGGGCACCAGTCGGGGGACGAGGTGCTGCGGCGGATCGGCCGCGTGCTGGCCGGCCGGCGCCGGGCGGTGGACCTGGTGGCCCGGTACGGGGGGGAGGAGTTCGTCTGGCTCCTCCCCGGGGCCAGCGCGGAGAACGCCATGGAGCTGGCCGAGTGGCTGCGGCGGACCGTCGCCGAGGAGACGGTGCACACCAGCGAGGCCACCATCCGCGTCTCCATCAGCATCGGCGTCTCCACCTACGTCCCGGCGGAGCACGGCGAGGTGCCCACCAGCGCCCTCCTCGAGCAGGCCGACCGCGCCCTGCGCGAGGCCAAGGCCCAGGGCAAGGCACGCGCGGTCTTCCGGCCGCTCACCCTGCTGGAGGAGGCCCCCCCCGAGGAGGGCTTCGAGGAGCTCGCCGGCCCCTACGGGCCGATGTGACGGGCTGCCGTCCCGGGCGCGGCGGTCCGGGGCCGGTCGAGGTGCGCCGCGGCCAGGGCGGCGATGTGCCGGCCGATGGCCAGCGCGGCGGTGGCCGCGGGTGAGGGGGCGTTCAGGACATGGACGGCGCCCGGCGCCTCCACGATGCGGAAGTCGTCCACCAGCGTGCCGTCCGGGGCCACCGCCTGCGCCCGCACCCCCGCCCCGTGGCGCTCCACCGCCACCGGCGTCACCGCCGGGACCAGGCGCTGCACGCTGCGCACGAAGGCACGGCGGCTGAGCGAGCGGGCCAGCTCCAGCACCCCCGTGCGCCAGTAGCGGCGCACCATCCGCCACCACCCCCGGTAGCGCAGCAGCTCGGCCACGTCGCGCAGGCGCACGTCGGTCAGGCGGTAGCCGTCCCGGGCGAAGGCCAGGACGGCGTTGGGACCGGCCTCCACCTCGCCGTGGACCGTGCGGGTCAGGTGCACCCCGAGGAAGGGGAAGGCGGGGTCGGGGACCGGGTAGATGAGCCCGCGGACGAGGTGCCGCCACGCCGGGCGCAGGCGGTAGTACTCGCCGCGGAAGGGGACGATCTGCACGTCCGGCCGCGCGCCGGCCAGGCGGGCGAGGCGGTCGGCGTAGACGCCCCCACAGTTCACCACCACCCGCGCCCGCACCGTCCCCCGCCCCGTGTGGAGGAGCCAGCGGCCCTCCCGGCGGGCGAAACCCACGACCCGCGCGCCCAGCGCGACGACGCCGCCCGCCCGGCTCACCCGCCCGGCCAGCGCCCGGGCCACTGCGCCGAAGTCCACGATGGCCGTCCCGGGCGACCAGAGCGCCGCCACCCCGGTCGCGTGCGGTTCGAGCTCGCGCAGGCGCTCGGGGCCGATGCGCTCGAGCCCGGGCACGCCGTTGGCCCGGCCCCGCTCGTAGAGGACCTCCAACCGCGGGACCTCCTCCGGCGCGGTGGCGACGACCACCTTCCCGCAGCGCTCCAGGGGGATCCCGTGCTGCTCGCAGAACACGGCCAGCAGCCGGCCGCCCTCCACGCACAGCCGCGCCTTGGCCGACCCCGGCCGGTAGTAGAGCCCCGAGTGGACCACGCCGCTGTTGTGGCCGGTCTGGTGGGCGCCGACGCGCCCCTCCCGCTCCAGCACCGCCAGGCGGAGGTCGGGGAGGTGCTGCAGCAGGGCGTCGGCGGTGGCCAGGCCGACGATGCCGGCGCCGATGACCGCGACGTCCACCTCGCGGTCGGCGATGAGGTCGGCCATGACGGCCCCTGCCCCGGTCATCGCCCTCAGGATAGCCGACTAACGGCGGCGCGGTCTTGGGCATGTCCGGTGGGGGACAGGTCGCCGCCCTGTGGAGCACGCGCAGGGGGGCGTTCGAGGGAGCGATGGAGTCGCAGGGGCAGGCGGCGGACCGGCTGCTGCGACGGCTCAACGCGGCGGTCAAAGCCTTCACCCTCTACCCGCCGCCGCATCCGGCAGCCGACCAGGCGCTCGAGACGTTCGAGGGCGAACTGCGCCCGTACCTGGACGCTACCGGGCCCTTCACGGTCCGGGTGGCGAAGCACGCGCTGACGGTCGACGGGCAGGTCCTGGACGGCGTCCCCTTCGCCGACCTGGCCTTCCACCTCTACACGCGCAAGGTCGCCCAGGTGACCATCCTGCCGGCGGCGACCCGGCGGGACCTGGCCGCCTTCCTCGGCGCGGTGGCGCGGGACCGGATGAGCCTGGAGGCCTCCGGCGGGGTCGCGGACCTCCTCTGGGCGGCCGAGGTGGGCACCGTCCGGGTCGTCGAGATGGCGCTCGAGCAGGAGGAGGCGGCGGAGAGCCTCGGCCTGAGCGTCTTCTACGAGCTGATCGGCGCGGGGCGGCTGGCCGGGCCCGAACGGGAGCGCCTGCTGGAGATCGTACGCGGCGGCGCCGGGTCGGCCGCGCGGCTCCTCCAGAACGTCCACGCCCTGGCCCTGGAGGTCTTCACGGAGAGCCCGCCCGCCGACCAGGTCGACCGCGTCTACCGCGCCCTGCGGACCCTGGACCGGCTGGCCCTCGACGAACCGTTCGAGGAGCAGCCCGCCCTCTACGACGCCCTGGCCCACGCCCCCTTCCACGTGGAGGAGCCGCTCGGCTCAGCGCTGGCGCGCACGCTGCTCCTCCGGGCCGGCGAGGACAGCTCCGCCCGCCTCCTCGTCGACCAGCTGGCCCCGGCCGAGCTCGCCGACCTGATCGTGCGCTCGGGCGCAGACGTCCCGGAGGCGGTCCGGCTCCTCACCGGACTGGCGCCCGGCCCTCTGCGCGCGGAGGCCGTGGCGGCGGCGCTGGCACCGCGGCTGGGGACGCCCGAAGGGTGGCTGCGCGAGGCCCTGCGCCCGCTGCTCCAGCCCACCATCGCGACCGCCGCCGAGCTGCTGGCGGAGTTCGCCTTCGACGAGAGCCAAGCCATCGTCCGCCAGGAGGAGTTCGAGCAGCGGGTGCGCGAGGCGCAGGCCATCAGCGACGAGAGCCTGACCGTGGACGCGGTGCGCACGCTCGTCGACGTCCTGCGCAACGAGGAGGACCCGGCGGAGCTGGCCGAGGTCGCCGACGCCCTGAGCGCCCACCTCCCCTGGCTGGCCGAGCGGCGCCACCTGGCCGTCCTGGAGGGCCTGCTGCGGGAGCTGAACGCCCTGGCCCAGACCGCCGGGCCGGCCCAGGCCGCCGCCGCCCAGGTGCTCGGCCGGGCCGCCGAGGGCAAGACCCTGGAGACGCTGCTCACCGCGCTCTGGGCCACGCGCGGGACCCCCGACGAGGCCGGGGCACGGGCCTGCCTGCAGGCCCTGGGCGGGACGGCGGTGGGCCCGCTGGTGCGGGTGCTGGGCAGCGAACCGCGCGCGGGGATGCGGGCGATGCTGTGCGACCTGCTCGTGGGGGTGGGGCGGGGACGCGTGGCGGAGCTGACCGCGCACCTGAGCGACGGCCGCTGGTACCTGGTCCGCAACCTGGCGGACGTGCTGGGCCGGATCGGCGACCCCTCGGCCGTCCCGGCGCTGGCCGGGTTGCTCCGCCACGAGGAGTACCGCGTCCGGCGCGAGGCGGTGGACGCGCTGGCGCGCCTGGGGACGGCCGAGGCGCAGCGCCACCTGGTGGCCCTGCTGCGCGACCCGGACGGGCGCATCGTCCTGCGGGCGCTGCAGGCGCTCAACGCCGAGGGGTTGCGCCTGGCGCTCCCGGAGCTCACCGCGCTGCTGGACCGCCCCGACCCCATGCACCGGCTCTTCGAGTTGAAGCGGGCGGCCCTCGAGGCGCTGGAGCGCCTGGGCGGGCCGGAGGTCGTCCCCATCCTCCGCCGCCTGGTCAGTGGACGGGTCGCCTGGGGGCGCCAGCGCACGCTGCGCGACCTGGCCCGCCGCGCCCTGGCCGTCGCCGAGGCAGCCGTCGCCGCAGGGAGCGGGAGGTCGTCGGGATGAGCGAGGCGGCCGCCGTGCCCACCCCGTCCCGCAGCCTGTGGGGCCAGACCGAGGGGGAAGCCCGCAGGCGGCCGCTGCGGCCGGGCGACGTCCTGCGGGTCATCGCCCGCGCCCGCCGCACGGCCGCCCTCTACGGGGCGGGCCACCCCGTCGTGGCCTCGACGATGCGCGAGGCCCACGGCATCCTGGCCGGCCTGGTGGCGGCCGGGCACTCCCTGCGCGTGGCCATCCACGAGGACACCTTCTACGTGGAGCGGACCGTCCTGCTGGAGGAGAGCCTGCAGCTCTACGCCCTGCTCCTCGACCTGCGCGAGCGGGAGGTCGGCGTGCTGGAGTTCCACGCCGGGGTGGAGGTGGAGGAGCTGCAGCACCTCGTCGAGGTGCTCAACCTGCCGCCGGCGGAGCTGCGCCGCGAGGGCGGCGCCAGCCACGCCCTGGCCCGGCGCGGCGTGCGCCACATCACCGTCGGGCCGGCGCCGGCCGCGCCGGAAGAATTGCGCCTCCGGGTGGACCCGCGCGACGCCTACCGGGCCGGGCTGCGCGTGGCGGACGAGCTGACCTTCCAGGCCTCCCGCGGCCTGCCCCTGGAGATGCGCAAGGCCCGGATGGTCGTGAACGCGCTGCTGGACATCATCATGGAGGACCGCGCCGGGTTGCTGGGCATCAGCGCGCTGCGTGCCTACGACGAGGACACCGCGCACCACTCGCTCAACGTCGCCGTCCTGGCGCTGCTCATGGCGGAGCGTCTGAACGTCGACCGGGCCCGGCTCATCGCCATCGGGCTGGCCGGGCTGCTGCACGACATCGGCAAGGTGCGGGTGCCGCGGGAGATCCTGCTGAAGGCGGCGGCGCTCACGCCCGAGGAGCAGGTGGTGATGCGCCGCCACCCGGTCTACGGGGCCCACCTGCTGCGCAACCTGCCGGGCCTGGCCCGCGTGGCCTTCATCGCCGCCTTCGAGCACCACGCCAACTACGACCTCTCCGGCTACCCGCGCATCGGCACCCGCCGCTTCCCCCACCTGGTCACCCGCATCGTGCAGATCGCCGACTTCTTCGACGCCGCCACCTCCGCACGCCGCCCCTACCACCGCCCTCTGGCCCCGGCCGAGGCCACGCGCTTCATCCTGGACAAGGCCGGCACGATCTTCGACCCGGTGCTGGCGCGCATCTTCGTCCACGCCCTGGGGCTGTACCCGGTGGGGTCGCTGGTGGAGCTGGACACCGGGGAGCTGGGGGTCGTCCTCCGGCCGGGCGAGCGGGAGCTCACCCGCCCGGTCCTGCGCGTCGTGCAGAACCGCTTCCGCGACCCCATCGCGCCGTACACGGTGGACCTGGAGGAGGACCCGGAACGGCACATCGTGCGGGCGGTGGACCCGGAAGCGGCGGGCATCGACCTGACGGCGCACCTGCAGGTACAATGAGGCCGGGCAGGTGGCGGAACGGGAATACGCGAGGGGCTTAAACCCCCTTGCCCGCCAGGGCTTGTGGGTTCGAATCCCACCCTGCCCACCAGGGCGGTCTGCAGCAGCGCGCGTGAGGCTCCGGGCCTGACTGGAGGAGTCTGCGCCGACCGGGTCACACTCCAGGCCGGCTCGCCCCGTTTTCCCGGCAGGAAAGGGAGAAAAAGGATTGGAGGCGGCGCCCGGATTCGAACCGGGGAATGGGGGTTTTGCAGACCCCTGCCTTGCCTCTTGGCTACGCCGCACGCGGCTCTGCGCGCGCCTGACCCCACCTTGACCCCACCCCCTCCGCGCCTGTGGGGCGCGCACCCAGACCTGGGGAGGAGCCAGCGGGGCCATGCGCGTTCGCAAGCGGCAGGACGGGCGATGGGAGGGACGGCTGCAGATCGGCCGCCGGCGGGTGTCGGTGTACGGACGTACCCGGGCGGAGGCGGAAGTGCGTCTTGCCCGGCTCCGGTGGGGCGCGGTCGCCCCGCCCCGCCACGGCCCTCGCACCGTCGCGGACCTCATCTGGCGCTGGGTGGAAACTGACGGTGCGGCCTGGCGGCCCTCCACGCGCGCAAAGTACGCCCAGCTGCTCCAGCGGTGGGTGTTGCCGTACCTCGGCCCGGTGCCCTTGCGGCGGCTCGGGCCCGATGCGGTGCAGGTCCTGCTTGCTCGCATCCCCGGCAGGGCGCGCAGCCAGACGTGGCGCCTCCTCCACCGCCTATTCGTCGTCGCTGAACGGTGGGGATTCGTGGCCGCCAACCCCCTGCGCCACCTGGTGCCTCCAGCCTACCGGCCGGAACCGCGCGCCCTCCCGCCTCTGGAGGCTGTGCGCGCGCGGCTGCACCAAGCGCGGGAGGATGCTTGGTGGCCCTGGGTCGCGCTGGCGATCAGCACAGGGCTTCGGCCCGGCGAGCAGGCAGCGTTGCGGTGGGACGACGTGGACATCACTCGCGGCGTCCTGCACGTCCGCCGGGCGGGCCAGTACGTCGGCGGAGCCTGGGTCGAAGGTCCACCAAAGACCTCTGCAGGAGCAAGGGTCGTGCACCTCTCGCCGCTGGGCGTCCGGGCCCTCCAGCGGCAGCGGCAGGCCAGCGGCGGGGGAGGCGGCGGGCCAGCCGTGGGAGCAGCGGGAGCAGGGGGAGGGCTCGTCTTTCCGGGCCGACGGGGGCAGCCGCTGCAGGCCAGCGTGATCAACCGGCACACCCGGCGCCTGCTCGGACTGTCGGCCCACCAGCTGCGACACCTGCACGCCTCGCTGGCGCTGCAGGCGGGTGTAGCGGTCCCCGTGGTGGCCCGGCGCCTCGGGCACGCCTCGCCCAGCATCACCTTGCAGATCTACGCGCACGCGGTCGGGCCAGACGCCCACGCTGCGCAGGCCGTCGAGCAGCTGCTGGCGTGAGGTGCAGCCCAGGATCGCGTCCACTTGACAAGCCCTGAGGCGGATGGTTTATAATCGCAATAGGAGGGGCGACTGCGCGTCTTGCGCAGCCGCCCTCCGGCTTTTCTACGGATATGTATCACGCGAGGCGGAGGTGCAGTAGTGGTGAAGGCAACGAAGAAGGCAACGAAGCGGCGCCTGTGGTTCGAGCGGCGCGCGCGCGGCTGGACGCTTCTAGACTTGGCGCTCCGAGCGCAGATCTGGCCCGTGTACGTCTCGCGCCTTGAACACGGCCACGCCCAACCAGGTCCACGAACCGCGCGAGTCATGGCCCAGATCTTCGGCATCCCCGCGGAGGATCTCTTTGCGCCTGCCGAGGCGGAAGGGACCCGCCGATGAGCCCGGCGACGACGTCGAGGAAGGCGAAGCCGCGGCTGTCCGCCCGTATGCTGAAGCGGACGCTTGCCATCGGCCGCTCCTTCGTTGACACCATCCGCCGTCCCGGTTTCCGGGCGGAGATGGCGACCAGGGGGTGCCAGGAGTGTGGCGGCATCCCCGACTGGTTTGTCTGGTACGAGCTGGCCTCCATGCGCGGGATGGTTTTCCAGCGGCTGCTCTGCGACAGCTGCTGGCGGCCCCGGCGTGAGCGCTTGCGTGAGTCTGATAGCCCGGCGTTCATGTACGATCTCTGGTGCCGCGCGCCCGTCGAGGACGAGGACTCGGGAGCGTAAGCGATGGGTGAGCTGTACGACGCGGTCATGCGCCACCTTGAGGCCGCGCGGCGGGGCCAGCCGAGCACGCCTCCCTGGGCTCCGTTGATGCAGCCCCCGGCGCCGCCGCCTCCGCCGGCGGCCGCGCGGGGCGCGACGCCCTCCGGCCCGGGGGCGCTCTACGACACAGTGATGCGCGAGATCGAGGCCGCGCGGCGGGGACAACCGAGATGGACCCGAAGATGCGCCTGGAGCGCACCGTGCCGCGGCGGCTGCGCCCGCTGTTCCCGAACCTGACGCAGCCATAGGGGGCGGCGGCAACAGGCTTCTCGGACTCCGGCTTGGTTTGAGGGGGAAGCCCTTCCGGCAAGAGGTTTACAGCCTCGTCCCACTCGCCAGAAAGCGCCGCAGCCGGCATCAGAGCGGAGGGGGAGCCCTGAAGCCGGCTGCCGGGGAGAGGGAAGTGGTGAGCGGCTAGCACCGCCACACCATACGGGCCCGCCAGAGGCGGGCCTCATTGAAGGAGGTCCCTTCGAGATGCAGTCTAGCAAGACGGAGAGAGTTAGTCAAGCCGTTAGCCTTGACAACCCGCTGCTCGATGCGGCGCTGACCTATGCTGCCCGCGGCTGGCGGGTGCTGCCGCTGCGGCCGGAGGGCAAGACGCCGCTCACGCCCCACGGGGTCAAGGACGCGACCACCGATCCCGAAACGATCCGCGCGTGGTGGGCGCGGTGGCCCGAGGCCAACGTAGGGATCGCCACCGGCGCGCCCGGACCGGTGGTCCTGGACTTCGACGGCCCGGACGCTGCCACGGCTGCGGCGGACGTTGGCCTCGATAGGACACCGGGGCCGGAGGTCCGAACCGGCAAGGGCTTTCACCGGTACTTCGCCGCCCCCGCCGGGGTCGTTCCAAACAAGGTCCGGCTCGCTCCGGACCTGGACATCCGGGCCTCTGGCGGCTACGTCGTGGCCCCGCCGAGCAGGCACCCGCGCGGCGGCACCTACACCTGGACCCGCCCGCTCGACGGGCCGCTGCCGCCGCTGCCGCCGCTGCCTCTCCTGTCGCGCGATCCTGTACCGGTGGCGCGGGCAGCGGCAGGCGGCGCACAGCCAATCCCCGAAGGCCAGCGGAACGCTACGCTCGCCTCCCTGGCCGGGACGATGCGGCGGCGCGGGATGACCCCGGAGGCCATCGAGGCGGCGCTGCTGGCCGAGAACCAAGCGCGCTGCCAGCCCCCGCTTCCTGCAGATGAGGTCCGACGGATCGCCGCCAGCATCGCACGCTATCCCGCCGGGGACGACAGCACGCAGGACCCAGAGGAGAGCCCGCGGCCGGGCCGGGAATCGGAGTCGGAGCCGGAGTCGGAGGGCGACCTGGACGCGGTGGTGACTGCTGCAGCCGCTCCCTTCGAGCCGCCCCACCGCCTCTGCGTGCCCTATGCCATCCCCATGCATGACGCCACGACGGGCCAGCCAGTGGTGGTGGAGGGCGCCTCCCCGTTCCCGTGGGAGTTCTGCCAGATCATGCAGGAGGCCGCTCCCGGGCTGCCCGAGGACTGGGCGCTGGGGGCCCTGCTGGCCGCTGTGGGCGTCCTGATCCCGCATCTGCGCATTGAAAACCTCAGGCTGAACGTGTGGATGCTGGGGATCGGCCGCCAGTCAGTCGGAAAGGGCTTAGTCCTCGATGCGGCCCGCTGCGTGGCCGTCGAGGCGGCGCAGCGCTGCGGCGTACCGTTGCAGCTCTTCACGAGCGGCACGCCCGAAGGGCTCCTCCGGGCGGCGCAGGACGGCCCCGTCCTGGCGGTCTTCGAAGAGGCCCGCGGCCTCCTGGAGCGGATCAAGCACCTTGACCACCAGGCCGGATTCAAGCAGACGCTGTGCCAGCTCTACGACGGCCGGGCGGTCGAGCACCGTCTGAAGAAAGAGGGCTCGCTGCGCATCGACGCGCCATTCGTCGGATTCCTGGCGGCCATCAACGCCTCGGACTTCCCCCGCGCGGTGCAACCTGAGGACGTGGCGAGCGGGTGGCTCTCCCGAATGCTGTTCGTCGCCCCGGACCCCGCCCTGGCCGTGCCCCACCGGGTGCCCGGCCCGGGGGTCTGGCAGCGCCTCGGCGTGTGTCTGGCCGAGCACCTGCAGCGCTCGGGCCTCGTCGGCCCCGAACCCGTCTGCTGGGCCTCGCTGGGGGCCTGGGCGCTGCGCCCCGAACACGCGGCCATCACGCTCGACGACAACAAGCAGGACAGGCGGGGCGGTGTGCCGCTCCACGGCTACGCGCTGCTGCTGGCGCTCCTCCGCGGATGGCGCGTCCTGCCCGCCACTTCCGACCCGGGGGCGCGCGCTGATCTCGACGCGGACGCCGTCCTCGGGGGTGATCTGGACGACGGCGCCACCCCCGCGGGCCGGGATCTGGTCCGGGCGAAGAAGCTGGCCGTCCTCTTCGAGGTGCTGAGCCGCCGCCCACGGGTGCAGGAGTTCACCGACGCGCACCTCCTGCCTGACGAGGCGCGCCCGGGGGACCGCTACCTCGCCGTCCGGGACGAGAACATCGTCCGCGCGGCGGAGACGGTCCTGCGCGGGCGCGCCTATGCCCAGCGGGCGCTGCGGTGGGTCGGGCAGAGTGAGGACGTTCAGCTCCAGGAGCGGGTCGTGGCCGTGCTGCAGCAGCATGGCGAGCTCACGACCAGCGACCTCCTGAAGTTCACCAACGCGCGCGGCGTGGTGTACCTCAACCGCGTATTGGAGGCGCTCGAAGCCAGCGGGCGCGTGACCAAGAAGCGGAGCAAGCGAGGGTTCCGATGGCAGATCGCCGGAGCCGCAGCCGGCGCGGGCACCGGAAGCGCAGGCCGCACGGGCGCGTACCCCTCGCCCGGGGCCTCTCCGCGCCCAGGGCTGGCCCCACTCCAGATCGCCGGTTAGCCGCAGGAGGTGCTGTGCCGCCCGCCGGAGCGCGCCGGGCGCGGGCGGCGAGCCTGTGGGACGTGGACGGGCCGCATCCGGCCGAACTCCAGGCCCTTGAGGAGGAGCTACGCGCGCTGGTGGAGACGGACGCCGACCCCATGGACCCCCTCGCCGGCCTGCACCCGAAGGACCTGGAAGTCTAACTGAGCGGCCCACACGCCCACCCGCTTGCGCGCCCGTCAGCTCGCGCGCCCCGCCGAGGCCCCCTGATGGCGACCCCGGCCGCTGGCCGGGTGGGCGGCGGCAGGCAACCTTCGTGATACGAACACGTGTTCGCTACCCCCGGGGGTTCACCGCATTTCGCCGTGATTTCACCGTACGGCGAAATCTTTTCGGATTTTGGGGGTATGATGCCACCTGGAAAGCCTAAGAAGGCCAGTTGCTGCAAAAATCGCGATTTCGCCGTAATCACCGTAGGGACCTAGAGAGGGGGAGGGAGAGAGGAGGGAGAAGCTCCACCCCCACCCCCTTACGGTGAAATGATTCCCCCACCCCCTCTTTCCCCATAATCCCCCTTCTTAGGTCTTCCAGACCCCATTACACCCCCAAATCAAGGATTTCGATTTCGCCGTAAATGGTTACGGTGAAATACGGCGAAATCGAGCGCGGGGGCGGTGGCCCACCCCCGGGGACCATGTTGTGGTGGCGGGGCTGTGTCACGTTTCATTTCACCGGTGCGTGCCCACGCCCCAGGGGCCGTCACCGGGGGAGCCGGGACCCACGGCCTGGGGGTCCTCCGCCCGCCCACCCTGCGCGCACACCGCACCTCGTACTGCGTGACGGCCTCTAGAACGCGCTGGCAGGGCCAGGCAGGACACCTTCTACCCGGCCCGCGCCTTACCCCCTCCCCCGCCTCCGCATCCCCCTCTTCCAGGGCCTCTGATGCGTCCCACGGATCGCCTCCCCGGGGAGGGAACCAAACAAGCCCCGCGCCAGCTCAGCCGCAACGCCCCGCCGCCGTGGTGATATGGCCTGGAGCGCGGGAGGTTGTTGTCTACTACTCACCGTTAGTTGACAAACCGCTCCGCCTATGCTACGCTCACCGCAAGGCGCAGTCGCCCCTCCTTTTCCCCCTGCGCAGGCCACAGAAGCCTCCCACTACGTGAACGGGGGTGGAATCACCTTGGCACAGATCGAGGGGACGCTTCACTACAGCCAGCGGCTCCGCCGCGACATGGAGGAGCTGGCGAGCAACCTGTGGCTCGGCCAGCCCATCGACGGGCAGAAGGCCGGCAACCTGCGGGCAGCCTACCTCGTGTTCGACCTGACGGGGATCGCTGCTGGCACAACCTTCACTGTGCGGCACCCGCTGGGCGAGGTCCCGCTGGGCTACCTCGTGGTCGGGACGCCGCAAACGCACGTGATCCCGCTGAGCCCGGGCACGGACGCCAGCGGAAGCCTGATCCCGTGGTCGGACTCGCGGATTTACCTGAAGGCACCGAACGACACAGATAAGCGGGTCACGCTCCTTCTCTGGGGGACGGACTCGCCGAGTGTCGGTGTCTGAGAGAAAGAGCTACCGAGTCGTGAGGAAGAAACGCACGCACCCGGAGCAGGACCGCCTGCGCGTGGTCGGCTATGCCCGCGTGAGCACCGAGGAGCAAGCCCAGCAGGGCGTCAGCCTCTCAGCGCAGCGGGAGCGCATCGAGGCGTTCTGCACGGCCCGCAACTGGGAGCTGCGCCGCATCTACACCGACGTGGCCTCCGGGAAGGATCTGCGGCGCCCCGGCCTGCAGCAGCTCCTCGCCGATGGTCGGCGGGGTCTGTTCGAGGCCGTGGTGTTCACCAAGCTCGACCGGCTCTCGCGTCGCGTGTTGGACTGGGGGCGGCTGCAGGAGGAGATGCGCCGGCTGGAAATCGGCCTCGTCAGCATCGCAGAGGGCCTCGATGACACCACGCCGATGGGGCGGGCGATGGCCAACATCGTGGCGACCTTCGCGCAGCTGGAGCGGGAAGTCATCGGCGAGCGCACAGCCGCCGCGTTGCGGTACAAACGGGACCGCCTGGAGGTGTACGGGCCCACCCCCTACGGCTTCAAGCGGGTGGGTGACCGGCTCCTCCCTAACGCCCGCGAGCTGGCGGTGGTCGAAGACATCTTCGCGCGTCGCGAGCGCGGGGCCAGCCTGCGCGAGATTGCGGCCGCGCTGGCCCAGCGAGGGGTCCCCTCCCCTACCGGGCGCCCGGAATGGTCAGCTGAAGCCATCCGGAAACTCCTGCGCAACGCGCCGCTCTACGGGAAAGTCATCAATGGGCTCCTCGACCGCACGACAGGCCAAAGACGCGCACGGTCGGGCCTTTGAGCGGAGGCGAAGCGTGACACGGAGACTCGGCACAGGGGGCGTAAGCCCCTGCACACTGTCTCATCCTGCGGAGGCCACCTGATGCCGTCTGCCCTTCGGTTCAAGACCCTCGGCGACTACGTGCAGAAATACCGTGAGCAGGCGAAGCCCCGCTCGGAGCACCGCCGCGCCAAGCAACGAGGCTATGCGCTGGCCTCGTACCACCGGATCAGGCTAGCGCGCAGCGCGGTGGTGACTGTCACACCTGACGGGCGGGTGCGGTTGGTGCCTGTGGCGGCTTTCGCGGAGCACCTCCCGCACGTCCCGGACACCGTGCGGCGGATGCGGCAGAGCGCCCCGAAGCACCCCGCCGGGCAGCGGCGGGGCGGGCAGCAGGCCGCGTCCCGCTCGGTGGCTGCGCTCGCCCGGCAGCTGCAGGACCTCGACCGCTGGGTCAGCGGGCTGGCCCGCGCTGGCAACGCCCGCCGCTCCGCTCGCCCCGCTCCCGCCCAGGAGCCGGCCGATGCGTGAGGGCCCAGACCCCATCACGCGGGCCCGCCGGCGCGCGAAGTGGCGCGAGGCTTACCAGCGCCGGAAGCAGCGCGACCCCGAGAAGCTGCGGGCCCAGTGGCGGGAGGCCAGCCGGCGCGCCTACGAGAGGCTGCGGGCCAAAGCCGCCGAAGCGGGGATTCCCCTCTACGTGCTGCGGCGCGACAAGCGGAGACTCGCCCGCGAGCGCCGCAAGCAGTGGCTGCGGGCCCGCCAGCTCGAAGGGCTGGTCCCGGTTCGGCTGCTCGCCGACCTGCACATCGACGACGGGGAGCGGCCATACACCTTCCCGCGTGGGACGGTGCTCTATGTTACCTCGGGGCTCGTCCACCTGTGGGAGCGCGTGCGTCTGGCCGTCCCGGCGCCCGCCCCCGCTCCCTCCCCCGTGGGCGCGCGGGTGATTGTCGCCCCGCCCCCGTGACCCGTGAGCTGACCGCGCCCTCCCCGCCCTGACCCGCGCCGGCAGCTGCCCGCGGCCGGCCAGGGGGTCGGGCCCGCAGGTTGGTCCCTACGGGCGGGGCACCCCGCGGGCCGGTCCCCGTGGGGAGGGTTGAGCGTCCGCCCCGGCGAATGGCTGACCCCACGCTGACCCCACAGCCGAGAGGGGAGAGCACGGGTGGCGCCGCGCAGGGTGCAGCACCTTGCGACGGCTGTCTGCACGTGCTGGCGGGGTTCCTGGCCTGAAAGATTTTGGAGGCGGCGCCCGGATTCGAACCGGGGAATGGGGGTTTTGCAGACCCCTGCCTTGCCTCTTGGCTACGCCGCCTCGGCGCCGGTCGTCCGACCGGGCTGTCCGTGTCGTGATGAACTCGGTCCGGACCGAGGTGTGTTCGGTAGTCCGCTGGAGCGGGAGACGGGAATTGAACCCGCGGCCTTCTCCTTGGCAAGGAGACGCTCTGCCTCTGAGCTACTCCCGCACCCATGCCGATTATAGCGGGCCCCGCGCGGGGCCCGCAATCGCCGCTCAGGCCTCCACGGCCGGGCTCAGGCCCGCACCGCCTCCCGCAGCGGCCGGGCGGTGAGGGCCAGGAAGACGTCCTCCAGGGTGGCCTCCCCATCGGGGGCCACCCGCTGCTTGAGGGCCTCGGGCCGGTCGAGGGCGACGATGCGCCCGCGGTCGATGATGGCCACCCGGTGGGCCAACCGGTCCGCCTCCACCATGTCGTGGGTGGCCAGCACGGCCGTCTTCCCCTCGCGGTTGAGGGCGGCGATGATGTCCCGCACCACCCGCGCGCCATGCGGGTCGAGGCCCAAGGTGGGCTCGTCCAGCAGCAGCACGGGCGGGTCGTGGATGAGGGCCTTGGCCAGCCCCAGGCGCGCCCGCATCCCCGTGCTGTAGCGGGCCACCAGGTCGTCGGCCCGGTCCGCCAGGCCCACCAGGTCGAGCAGCGCCGCCGCCCGCGCCTCCGCCTCCCGGCGCGGCACCCCGTACAGCGCGGCGAAGTAGCGCAAGTTCTCCCGGCCGCTCAGGCGCGTGTAGACGCCGCGCGCCCCCGTGGGGACCACCCCGATGCGGCGGCGCACCTCCTCGGGCGCGGTGCGCACGTCGAACCCCTCCACCTCCGCCGTGCCGGCCGAGGGGGGCAGCAGCGTGCTCAGCATCAGCAACGTGGTGGTCTTCCCGGCGCCGTTGGGCCCGAGGAAGCCCAGCACCTCGCCGCGGGCCACCTCCAGGGTGACGCGGTCGACGGCCACGAGCTCGCGCACGCCGCCCGAGGCGCGCACGGGGAAGCGGCGCGTCAGGTCGCGCAGGACGATCGCCGGGGAGGCCATGGTAAGGTGGGTCGGGATGCTCCTCCTCCTGCTCGTGCTGACCCTGGTGAGCGCACACCCCGTCGCCGCGGACGCTGCGGCGGCGACGGCCGGTGCGGCCTCGACCGGCGCCCTCCCCACCGTCGCCGTGCCCGAGCGCACCGCCCGGCGCCTGGGGCTGCGCCCCGGCGACGTGATCGAGGTCAGTCCGCGCCCCTTCACGGAGCCGGGCGCCCGCCGCCGCTTCCGCGTGGCCGTGGTCTGGGCGCCCCCGGAGCACCCGGCGGACGTCGCCCGCGAGGACCTCCTCCTCCGCTTCCACCTGCCCGACCTGGAATCCCTCCTCGTGGCGGACCGGATGCCGGCGGACGTGGTCGACCGGGTGGTGGTGCGCCTGCGCGCGCCGCAGCGCGCCGAGGCCGTGGCGCGCGACCTGGACGCGCTGGTCCCGGGGGTGGACGTCTACACGGCGGAGGAGGTGGCGCGCCACGTCTCGCGCACCTTCGTCGTGGTCTCGCGCTTCCACCGCGCCATCGGCGCCGTCACGCTGCTGGCCGGCGCCATCTTCCTGGTGACGATCATGAGCCTGAAGCTCACGGAGATGCGGCGCGAGATCGGCGCCCTGCGCCTGCTGGGGGTGAGCCGCGCCACCATCGGGCTGGCCGTCCTGGCCATCGCCGGCGCGGTGGCGCTGCTGGGGACGCTGGTGGGGATGGGGGTGGGCGCCGCCCTCGTCGCCGCCATCAACGCCTACTACCGCCCGCTCTTCGAGACGCACGTCCGCTTCGCGGTGCTGGTGCCAGAGACCCTGCTGGCGGCCGCGGCGCTGGCGGTCGTCCTAGGGGTTGGGGCGGGGGCGGCGGTGGCGGTGCGGCTGCTCCGCCGGCCGCCGCTGGAGCAGGTGGGCCGCTGATGGTCTGGCTGCTGGCGCGGCGGACCCTGCGCCGCTCCCTCTCGCGCACCGTGCTGCTCGTGGCCGGGGTCACCATCGCCGGGGCGCTGCTCTTCGACATGTCGATGCTGGGTGGCGGGCTGGAGCGCAGCCTGGCGCTCAGCCTGGGCCGCCTGCACTACGAGCTGCGCGTCCTGCCGGCGGGGACGCTGCCCTTCGCCACCGAGACGACCATCCCCGACGCGGGGCGGGCCGCCCGGCGCATCGCCGCCCACCCCGACGTGGCCTGGGCCGCGCCCCTGCTCGGCACGACCCTCTACGCGGAAGCGGGCGGACGCCGCCGTGCCGCCTTCGCCTACGGCCTCACCCCCGAGATCCCCGACATCGTCCGCGTCGAGGGGCCGGTGGGGGCGGGCGTCGTGGTGAACCGTCCGCTGGCCGAGGCGCTCGACCTCCGCCCGGGCGACACCCTGCGGCTGGCCACGCGCATCAGCCCGCAGACGGGAGCCCCCGAGCGGGTGGTCACGGTGCGGGTCGGGGCGCTGGGCGAGTTCGCCTTCGACCTGGCGGGGCAGCGCACGCTGGCGCTGCCGCTCGCCGACCTCCAGGCCCTGCTCGGGGCCGGTAGCGGGGAGGCCTCGCTCCTCCTGGTGAAGGTGCGGCCGGGGGCCGATCCCGAGCGGGTGGCCGCCTGGATCGAGGACGCCTTCCCCGCGCTGGACGCCCTCTCCGTGGCGGCCATCGTCGAGCAGATCCGCCGGCAGCTCACCTACTTCGCCCACTTCGCCACCGTGCTGAGCGCCGTGAGCCTGCTCGTCGCCTTCCTGCTCATCGGTGCCGTGCTCACCCTGGCGGTGGGCGAGCGGCTCGGGGAGCTGGCCGCCCTGCGCGCCATCGGCCTCGCCCGCGCCCGGCTGGTCCTGCTCATCCTGGTAGAGGGGCTGGTGGTGGCCGGCGTGAGCACGCCCCTGGCCCTCCTGCTCGGTGCGGCGATCAGCGACCCGCTCGACGCCATCCTGCGCAGCGCCCCGGGCGTGCCGCGCGAACTGCACTTCTTCGTCGGCAGCCCGGCCGCGGTGGCGCGCACCGTGGCGCTGCTCCTCCTCACCGGCACCTTCGGCGCCGCCTACCCGGCCTGGGTGGCCGGCCGCCTCAACGTGGCGGCCACGCTGCACCGGGAGGTGCAGTGAGGTGGAAGCCGTCCTGCACCCGGCCGCCCCGGGCGAGGTGCTGGTGGAGGTGCGCGAGGCCGCCCGCACCTACCGCCTCGACGGCGGCGCCGTCCACGCGCTGCGCGGGGTGACGCTGGCGGTGCGGGCCGGGGAGTTCCTCGCCATCGTCGGCCCCTCAGGGAGCGGCAAGTCCACCCTGCTCCACCTGATGGGGGGCGTGGACCTCCCCACCTCCGGCGAGGTCCGCCTCTTCGGGCAGCCCACCCACCGCCTGAGCGACGCCGCGCTTGCGGCGCTGCGGCTGCGGCGCGTGGGCTTCGTCTTCCAGCGCTTCTTCCTCCTGCCGATGCTGACGCTGGCCGAGAACGTCCTGCTGCCCATGCTGGAGGCGGGCGTCCCGCCGCGGGAGCGCGAGGCCCGGGTGGCCGCGCTGCTGCGCTATGTGGGGCTCGAGGCGCGCGCCCGCCACCTGCCCGGCCAGCTCAGCGGCGGCGAGCTGCAGCGCGGGGCCATCGCCCGCGCGCTGGCCAACGGGCCGGCGCTCCTGCTGGCCGACGAGCCCACGGGGGAGCTCGACCAGGAGACCGGGCGGCAGGTGGCCGACCTGCTGGCGCGCGTGCACGCGGCGGGGGTGGCCGTGGTGGTGGTGACGCACAACCCCGAGCTGGCCGCGCGGGCGCCGCGGGTGCTCACCATCCGCGACGGGGTGCTGATGTGACGCGCCGGCGCGGACGGGTTCTGCGCCGAGGGACGGGCGCCGGGAGGGCGAGATGACCGCGGCGGCGCTCCTCCTGGCCCGGCGTGCGCTCGGGACGCGGCCGCGGCGCACGCTCGTCCTCCTCCTGGGGTACGGGCTCGGCGTGGGCGTGATGGTGGCGCTCCTGGCGGTGGGGGACGCGTTGCTCCTGCAGGCGCAGGACCGCGACCTGGTCGCCGGCGGCGACCTGGTCCTCCTCCCCGAAGGCGTGGACCCCGAGCTCCTCAAGGTGGGCGGCGTCACGGCGATGTACCTGGCCATCCCCAACGCGCGCTACCTGGCGCGGCAGGTCCTCCTGGGGCCGCGGTACGCCGACGACGTCGCCGCCGTCTCCCCGGAGGTCACGGACCGGCTGGTCTACGTGCGCCGCGTGGAACCCGCCGAGGGGAACGGCCCGCCGGAGGGCCTGCCGGCGCGCGCCAGCGCCGCCCTGCCCGCGGCGGCCCGGGCGGCGCGCAGCGCCCTGGCCGTGCCCGGGCCGGCCTGGCGCGAGACGGCCGCCGACCGGGCCTGGCTGCGGCCGGACCCGGCCACGCTGCTGGCGACGATCGACCGGTTCCACCGCCCCACACCGGGCCCGGCGGGACGGACCTGGGCGGAGTGGTGGTACTTCAACCTCATCGACCGCAGCGGCGCCTACGGCTACCTCTCCTTCGTGGCCGCGCGCGACGGGCGGGTCCAGGTGGGCGTGAGCCTGCGGCTGCCCGATGGCCGCCACGTGCGCTGGGAGGAGGTCCACACCGACACCGTCCTGCCCGTCGCGCCGGCGGGACGTGCAGCGACGCTCGCGTTCCGGGCCGGGCCGCACCGCATCGACCTGCAGGACGGAACGTACCGGATCCGCCTGCGCCGGGCGGGGATGAGCCTCGACCTCACCGTGCGGCCGGTGCCGGGGCTGCTCTTCCCGCCCGTGGAGTGGAGCGGCACCGGCGGGTTCCGCTCGGGGTACGTCGTCCCGGCGCTGCGCGCCGCCGCGCACGGCACGCTGCGCCTGGGCGCCCGCATCGTCCCGCTGGCGGGGACCGCCTACCACGACCACAACTGGGGTGTGTGGGAGGCGGTGACGTGGGAGTGGGGCACGGCCAGCACGGCTGCGTTCGCTCTTCTCGCCGGGCAGATCCACCACCCGGCCGTGCGCGGGCAGGAGATGTTCCTCGCCCTGTACGCCGTGGAGCCCCGTGCGGGCCTCCTGACGACGCTGCGCGCCACGGCTCCGGCGTTTGGGGCATGGCGGACGATCCGGGCGGTGGACGGGCGCCCGGTACGGGTGCCCGGGCGGATCACCTACCGGGCGGCCAACGACGCCGGGGACCGCCTGACGGTGACCGTGGCGGTGCGGGACGTCATCGCCACACCCGTGGGGCCGGAGGGGGAAGCTCCTCGCCAGGTCTTCCTGCAGCTGCGGGGCGTCTACACCGTCGAGGGACGGGTCCGGGGGCAGGCCGTGCGCTTCCAGGCGGAGGGCTTCGCCGAGACCTTCCGGCCGCTGCGGTAGCCTTTCGCCCGGTCCCCGGGACCGCCCGCCGGAGGTCGTCCGCCGCCGGCTGGCTAGGGCTGTCCGACCACCTCGTCCTTGTAGCGCCGGTCCGGGTGGGCCTGCAGGTAGGCGTGCACGCGCTCGGCCAGCTTCGGGCCGAGCACCTCGGCCAGCGCCTCCACCCCGACCTGGCGGAGCTGCCGCACCGAGCCGAAGCGCCGGATCAGCTCCCGCTTGCGCTTCTCCCCGATCCCCGGGATGTCGTCCAGGACCGAGAAGACGATGCGCCGCTGGCGCAGCTGCTGGTGGTAGGCGTTGGCGAAGCGGTGGGCCTCGTCGCGGATGCGCTGGAGGAGCTGCAGCGCCGCCGAGTCCTTCGGCAGGACGAGCGGCTCGGGCCGGTCCGGCGTGAAGATCACCTCGGTCTGCTTGGCCAGGCCGACGGCCGGGATCGCCTGGTTGTACTCGAAGAGCACTTCGCGCGCGGCGCTGAGCTGCCCCCGCCCGCCGTCGATGAGGAGGAGGTCGGGCAGGACCGACCACTTGGGCCGCACCGGCTCGTCGCGGTCGAGGGCCTCCTGCTCGCGCCGGGCCTGGGCGAAGCGGCGGCGCAGCATCTCCTGGAGCATGGCGTAGTCGTTCGGGCCCTCCGTCCACTTCATGCGGAAGCGCCGGTAGTCGCTCTTCTTGGGCCGGACGCCCTCGAAGACGACGAGCGACCCCACCGCCTCGCCGGCCTGGAAGTTGCTCACGTCGTAGGCTTCGATGCGAAAGGGCAGCGCCTCCAGCCCCAGGACCTCTTGCAGCTCCCGCAGCGGCACGCCCTCCGGCCCGACGGTGCGGGCCCGCTCCTGCCGCAGGTGCAGGGCGGCGTTCTCGGTGGCCAGCTCCACCAGGCGGCGCCGGTCGCCCCGCTGGGGGACCTCCAGCGCTACCGGGCCGCCACGGCGCTGCGCCAGCCAGGCCTCCATGACCTCGTGGTCCTCCAACCGCTCCGGCAGCAGGATCTCCCGGGGCACGGCCGGCGCGTCCTGGTAGAACTGCCCGAGGAACTGGGCCAGGATCTGCGGCCGCTCCAGCGCCTGGGTCCCCTCCAGGAGGACGTGCTGCTGCCCCTGGACCCGCCCGGCACGGATGAAGAAGAGCTGGACGCAGGCGGCGTCGCCGCTGCGGGCCAGCCCGATGACGTCGCGGTCCTCCAGCCCCGTGCTGGCGATGCGCTGGCGTTCGTAGATCGCCTCCATCGCCTCGATCTGGTCGCGCAGCTGGGCGGCGCGCTCGAACTCCAGCCGGTCGGCGGCGGCCTGCATCTCGGCCCGCAGCTCCTCCAGCAGTCCGGCCTGCCGGCCGTCGAGGAAGAGGGCGGCCTGCCGCACCTGCTCGGCGTACTGCTCCCGGGTAGCCCCCCAGGCCACGCAGGGGGCGCTGCACAGCCCCAGGTCGTAGTCCAGGCAGGGCCGGGGGAGGTCCCCGGTGATCTCGATGTTGCAGGTGCGCAGCTTGAAGAGGCGGCGGATCGTCCGGATGGTGCGGCCCACCAGCTTGGGCTCGTGGTAGGGGTAGGGACCGAAGTACCGGCTGCCGTCGCGGCGCACCCGGCGGGTCATGACGATCTTCGGGAAGGGCTCGTTGGTGAGCTGGATGTACGGGTAGGCCTTGTCGTCGGCCATCCGCACGTTGTAGAAGGGCCGGTGCTGCTTGATCAGGTTGGCCTCGAGGATGAGGGCTTCCACCTCGTTCTGGGTGGCCACGACCTCGACGTCGGCGATCTTGCTGGTCAGGTGGCGGATCCGCGGGCTCTCCAGGTAGGCGCTGTCCTGGAAGTACTGCCGCACCCGACTGCGCAGCGAGGCGGCCTTGCCGACGTAGATCACCCGTCCCTGGGCGTCCTTCATCAGGTAGACGCCGGGCTGGGCGGGGAGGGTCCTGAGCTTCTCCTGCAGCGCCGGACTGACCATGACGAAAAAGCGGGCGTCCCCGCGCCGTCCGCGGGTCGGCCACGCACCTTCATGATAGCATGGGCGCCGTGGTGCCCTCCCGCCGCACCGTCCTCCCCTGCGCGACCCCGGTTCTCCAGACGGTACGCTCAGGGCCCGATGGCCTGATCAGCCAGGGGCCGAGCCGGCTTCGCCCTGCAGAAACCCGATGACCTCCTGGAGGAACAGCTCGGGGGCCGTGGTCATCGCGACGTGCCCTTGCCCCGCCAGCACGACCGTGCGACTGTCGGGCAGCACGGAGGCCAGCACCTCGCTGGGCCTCCTCAGTGCCGGTGGGCTGGTCTCCCCCACGAGGAGAAGCGTGGGGACGGTCATGCGCCGGAACCGCTCCGGATCGAGCCCGTACTCGGCATCGGCCATCTCCCGGGGGAGGGTGTGCGCGGCGGCGAGCCGCGCCTGCCAGACTGGCTCGCCCCGGAGACGTGCGATCTCGCCCTCCGGCATCCGGACGACGTCACGGAAGAACTCCGTGAGGAGGCGGTCACGGTCTCCCCGCGCGAGGAGGGTCTCGAGCCGCTCCCTCGTGCCCGGCGGATACAGGTCGATCCCTGCAACACGGAAGACCGGCTCGTACAGGACCAGCCTGACGAGACGGGTCGTGCGGAGGGCGGCCTCCAGGGCACAGAGGGCTCCGTAGGAATGGCCGAGCAGGTGGACGCGCGCCCCCGCGGCGTCCACGACGGCGGCCACATCCTCGAACTCGCGCTCCAGCGCGTACGGTTCCGTGTCGCCACTCTGACCTCGCCCTCGCCGGTCCATGGCGTAGACCGTGAAGGAGCGCCTCAGCGTGGGCAGCAACGGCGTCCAGCGTGTATGGTCCGCGGTGCTCCCGTGCACGAGCACGAGCGGCGGGCCGACCCCACCGCGCTCATAGGCAATGATCGTGCCGTCCCTGGATCGGATACCCTCCACGGGCGCTCTCCTCTCTGGGCGCTTGGCATCTGCTCTCCCACCGTCACCGGAATCACAGGAGCACCCGTGGCCGTCGCTCGCTGCCGGTAGGTGCGTTCCAGGTCCCGCCCGTAGAGGGCGTCCAGGCGGACCTCGACGCGGTCGAGGCGGCGCGTGACCAACGCGACGGCCTCCGCCAGCGACGCCAGGGCTGCTCCGAGTCGGTCGACCCGCGCTTCGAGCACGGGTCTATCTTAGCCCGGCCGGGCTTCCAGGGGGACTCACCCGAACCGGTCGCCCGCAAAGGCGTCGCGGAGGAGCTTGCTCTGCCGCTCGAACGCCTGCCGGGGGGTGCGCGGGTCCTTCATCATGGCGATCTCCTGCGTCAGCAGGCGCGTGACGTGGAGAACGTGGGTCTCCCGCCGACGGCTGTGCCGCCGGTAGAGCGGGTGGTCGACGTTGCTGTAGATGGCCGTGCCCTCGGAGAAGACCCCCCGGCCGTCCTCGCCGAAGTGGTCGAGGCAGCAGGTGACGCCCGCTTCCCCCAGTCGGCCCTTCCGGACGACCGCATCGGGGGTGAGCCCGCGGACCCGCGGCCGGCGCCGCCGCCTCTTGCGCGGGGAGGGCGCGCCGGCCTCCACGGCCGACGCGGGGCATCACCTCGAGGAAGGCACGGTACTCGGCACTGTCCACGACGAACCCGGACCGGTCCGCGGTCACCGGCAGGAAATCGGCGTGCACCTCGCGCGCACGCGCGCCGCCTCCCGGCCCACGCTTCCAGGCCGAAGAGCTCGCGGCACACGGTGACCTGCCGCACCTTCACCTCGATCCCCAGGTCCGTCGCCGAGGCCAGGGACGCCGGGACGATGACGACCTCGCCGTGCACCGGCCCGAACGGCGTCCCTTCCAGGATGGGAATCCGGTGTCCGGGCAGGTGCAGGGGGACGAGCCCGGCGCCCGTTGAGGACGACGGCAAAGTGCGGTGCGCCCCGGCCGCCTCAGCCTCCCAGGACGTCGCGGAGGGCCTGCCGGCGCAGGGCGGCCATGTCCATCAGGGCCAGGCTCGTCTCCTCCAGGTAGGCGATGCGCTGCGCCTCATCCCGCGACATGAGGAGGCGGCCCCGCAGGGCGGTACCCCGCAGGCCCAGGTCCGCCTCGTGGAGCAGGATCAGGTCCACCGGCACTCCCGCAGCCGCCTCGAGCCGGCCTGTCAGGTCGAGGCGGAAGGTGAGCGTGTCCAGGCCCCCCGCCCGGGCGGGATCCAGGAACACGGCCACGTCGACGTCCTCAAACGGGCGCCCGTCGGCGAAGGAGCCGAACAGGTAGGCGAAGACGACGACATCCTCATCGGCCAGCACCCCGGCCAGCCGTCCCGCGACGTGCTCCCGCTCGGCTGCCGACACCGTCCGCCGGACATGCCGCGGGGCTCGCGGAGGCGTCATACCTCCTCACCCGTCTCCTGCCGGACCTGCCCGGCGACCGCCGCCAGGAACCGATCCAGATCTCCCACCCCCTCGACCAGGTGGGCGTGGAGCCGGCGGTCGTCGACGCGTCCGTACCCATGGACGAGCAGCTTGCGCAACCGCCCGAGCGCAGCCAGGCGCAACGCGAGGGGGCGGTCGATGATGCCCATGTCGCCGAGCCCCTCGAAACAGGCAGAGTAGCTGTCGGTGAGGCGCCCGACCCGTGCCGCCAGATGGGTGCAGATCGTGGCGGCCGCCTCGACCAGCACGATCAGGCTGTAGCGCGCCGCCCGGACGCGCTCCTCGTCCCGGACGAAGTCGTCCGGGGAGAGGCGGCTGTAGGCGCGCAGATGGGCCAGCTCACCCCGGATGTCCGCCGCCCGGGCGCGGATCAGGTCCAGGTTGAGGGGGACGTGCGCCATCCCCAGGATTATAGGGGGCAGGAGCTCCCACGTACGGCGACGGGCAGGGCAACGGGAGACTGCCCTACGGCGAGCCCGGCAGCGCCTCCAGCAGCGCCCCCAGGCGGGCCAGCCCCTGGCGCAGGTGGGCCGGGTCGCCCCCGTAGCCGACGCGCAGGTAGCCCTCCAGGTCGAAGTGGGCGCCGGGCACCACGAGCACGTCCTGCTCCACGCGCAGGCGCTCCGCCAGGTCCAGCGACGGGACGGGGGCGTGGTACCGCAGCAGGGCGATGGCGCCCGCCTGCGGCGGCGTCCAGGTGAGGCGGCCTGGCAGCCCGGCCACCCAGTCGGCCAGCAGGGCCAGGTTCTCGCGCAGGATCGTCCGCGTGCGCTCCAGGATCCGGGGGGCCGCCGGCGGGGTGAGCGCCACGGTGGCCGCGCGGTCGCTCAGCAGCGCCGGCCCGATCGTCGTGTAGTCGTGGAGGGCGCAGAGCGCTGCGGCCACCTGGGGCGGCGCCACCGCCCAGCCGATGCGCAGCCCGGGGAGCCCGAAGGCCTTGGAGAGGCCGCCCGTGACGATGACCCGCTCGCTGCGGCCCCACGCGCTGGGGGCCGGCCGCCCGTCCAGCTCGGCCCCGCGGTAGACCTCGTCGGCGAGGATCCAGGCGCCGACGCGCTCGGCTGCGGCCACCACCGCCGCCACCTCGTCGTCCGTGAGCACCGCCCCCGTGGGGTTGTTCGGCTGGCAGAGGACCACCGCGCGCGTGCGGGGCCCCACCAGGCGCTCCAGCGCCTCCAGGTCAGGGCGCCACCCGGCCGCCTCGTGCAGCCACCAGGGGCGGACGGTCATGCCGAACGCCCGGAAGAGGCCCGGGAGCTGCATGTACGTGGGGCACTGCACCACCACCTCGTCGCCGGGCGTCGCCAGCCACCAGGCCGCCAGGAAGTTGGCCTCCGCCGTGCCCGTGGTGATCACGACGTGGTCGCCTGTGGCGCCGGGGTGGCGCGCCGCCACCGCGTCCCGCAGGGCGGGGCTGCCGCGCGTGTAGCCGTACCCCAGCGGCTCGGCCCCCAGCGCCCCGAGCCACCCCGCCCCGCCGTCCAGCTCGCCCAGCCGCGCCAGCTCGGCCAGGGCCAGCGGCCGGACGCCGCTCTCGGAGAGGTTGCACGCCACCGCCGTCTCGTGGGTGGACTGCCACCGCTCCATGGCGAAGGGGGCGGGGCGCACGCTCAGCGGGCGGGGCGCCGCGCGGCCGTCCCTGCGGCGGAGGCGACGCGCCGCGCCGGCGGTGGGGGCGCCGGCGGTGGGGGCGCCGCGGCGACCCGGTCGCCCAGCACGCGGCGGAGGAACTGGCCGGTGTAGGAGTGGTCCAGCGTCGCCACCACCTCCGGGGGGCCCTCGGCGATGACCGTCCCGCCCAGCTCGCCCCCTTCCGGCCCCAGGTCGATGATCCAGTCGGCGGTCTTGATGACGTCCAGGTTGTGCTCGATGACCACCACGGTGTTGCCCGCGTCCACCAGCCGGTGCAGCACGGCCAGCAGCCGCTCCACGTCCGCGAAGTGGAGGCCCACCGTCGGCTCGTCCAGGATGTAGAGGGTGCGGCCCGTGTCCCGCCGGGAGAGCTCGGTGGCCAGCTTGACCCGCTGCGCCTCGCCCCCCGAGAGGGTCGTGGCGGGCTGGCCCAGCTTGATGTAGCCGAGGCCGACGTCGTGCAGCGTCTCCAGCTTCCGGCGGATGCGCGGCACGGCCTGGAAGAACGCCAGGGCCTCGTCCACGGTCATGTCCAGGACGTCGGCGATGGTCTTCCCCCGGTAGGTCACCTCGAGCGTCTCGCGGTTGTAGCGCTTCCCCTTGCACACCTCGCAGGGGACGTAGACGTCCGGCAGGAAGTGCATCTCGATGCGGACGATGCCGTCCCCCTCGCACGCCTCGCACCGCCCGCCGCGCACGTTGAAGGAGAAGCGGCCGGGCTTGTAGCCGCGCATCCGCGCGTCCGGCGTCTGGGCGAAGAGGTCGCGGATGAGCTCGAAGGTCTTCGTGTAGGTGGCCGGGTTGCTGCGCGGCGTGCGGCCGATCGGCGACTGGTCGATGTTGATGACCTTGTCGACGTGCTCCAGTCCCTCGATGGCGTCGTGGGCTCCCGCCCGCTGCCGGCTGCCGTAGAGGTGCTGCATGGCGGCGCGGTAGAGGATGTCGTCGATCAGGGTGGACTTCCCCGAGCCCGAGACCCCGGTCACGCACACGAACATCCCCAGCGGGATGCGCACGTCGATGCCCTTGAGGTTGTGCTCGCGGGCGCCGCGGATGACGATGGCCTCGCCGCTGCCGGGGCGCCGCCGCGGGGGGACGGGGATGCGCCGCCGTCCCGAGAGGTACTGGCCGGTGATGGAGGCGGGGTGGCTGGCGATGACCTCCGGCGGGCCGCTCACCACCACCTGGCCGCCGTCGGCGCCCGCGCCGGGGCCGATGTCCACCACCCAGTCCGCCGACCGGATCGTCTCCTCGTCGTGCTCGACGACCAGGATGGTGTTGCCCAGGTCCCGCAGGCCGAGGAGCGTGTCGATGAGGCGGCGGTTGTCGCGCTGGTGCAGCCCCACGCTGGGCTCGTCCAGGACGTAGAGCACCCCCATGAGCCCCGAGCCGATCTGGGTGGCCAGGCGGATGCGCTGGGCCTCGCCCCCGGAGAGGGTCGTGGCGGTGCGGTCCAGCGTCAGGTAGTCCAGCCCCACGTTCACCAGGAAGCCCAGCCGGGCGCGGATCTCCTTGAGGATCTGGTGGGCGATCAGCTGCTCCCGCTCGGTGAGCTGCAGGCGGTCGAAGAAGGCCTGGGCCTGGCGGATGGTCAGCGCGGTCAGCTCGGCGATGTTCAACCCGCCCACCCGCACGCTCAGGGACTCGCGGCGGAGCCGGGTCCCCTTGCAGTCGGGGCAGGGGAGCGTGGTCATGAAGCGCTCGATCTCCTCGCGCACGTAGTCGGAGTCGGTCTCCTTGTAGCGGCGCTCCAGCTGGGGGATGACGCCCTCGAAGGGGGCGTCGTAGACCCGCAGCGCGCCCCACTTGTTGTGGTAGCGGATGCGGATCGGCTCGGTGGAGCCGTACAGGAGCACGTCCACGAAGGCCCGCGGCAGCCGGCGCACCGGCGTCTTCATGTCCACCCGGTAGTGCGCGGCCAGCGACTGGAGGAGCTCCAGGTAGTAGTCGCTGGTGGACTCGGCCCAGGGGAGGACGGCGCCGTCCAGCAGCGAGAGGTTGCGGTCGAGGACGAGGTCCGGGTCGATCTCCTGCCGGAACCCCAGCCCCGAGCAGGTGGGGCAGGCCCCGTAGGGGCTGTTGAAGGAGAAGATGCGCGGCTCGATCTCCGGCAGCACCGTCCCGTGGTCCGGGCAGGCGAACTCCTGGCTGAAGATCATGTCGTCGGGCGAGCCTGACTGGCCCGGCGAGGCCGCCGACGCCATCCCCGGCGCGCCCGACGGTTCCTCGTCGCGCACCACGTGCACGTACACCAGCCCCTGCCCCAGCTTGAGCGCCGTCTCCACCGAGTCGGCCAGGCGCGTCTTCACGTCCGGGCGCACCACGATGCGGTCCACGACCACCTCGATGGTGTGCTTGCGGTGCTTGTCCAGCACGATCTCCTCGCCCAGGTCGTAGATGATGCCGTCCACCCGCACCCGCACGAACCCCTGGCGCCGCAGGTCGTCGAAGAGCTGGCGGTACTCGCCCTTGCGCCCGCGCACGATCGGGCCCAGCACCTGGATGCGCGTCTCCGGCGGCAGCTCCAGCAGGCGGTCCACGATCTGCTCCCGGCTCTGCCGGCTGATCGGCTTGCCGCAGATCGGGCAGTGGGGCTGGCCGATGCGGGCGTAGAGCAGGCGCAGGTAGTCGTAGATCTCCGTCACGGTCCCCACGGTGGAGCGCGGGTTGCGCGGCGCGCCCTTCTGGTCGATGGAGACCGCCGGGGAGAGGCCCTCGATGTAGTCGACGTCGGGCTTCTCCATCAGCCCGAGGAACTGGCGGGCGTAGGCGGAGAGCGACTCGACGTACTTGCGCTGCCCCTCGGCGTAGATGGTGTCGAAGGCCAGCGAGGACTTCCCCGACCCGGAGATCCCCGTGAGCACGACCAGCCGGTCGCGGGGGATCTCCACGGTGATGTTCTTCAGGTTGTGCTCCCGCGCACCGCGGACGATGATCCGGTCCAGTGGCATGGGCTCAGGCCGTCAGCGGCGTGCCCGTCTCGTCCTCCGCGACCCCGCCGGAGGACCTCGCCGCCCTAGCGTCCACCATGGCGTCCTCGCCGCCCCCGCCCGGGGCCGCCCCCGCGCCGGCCCGGGCCGTTCCCCCGTCCCCGCGCGCCCGCGCCCACCGGCCCGCGCTGGAAGAACGGCTCCCCCAGCCCCTGGCGCAGCTCCTGGATCTGGTCGCGCAGCACGGCGGCCTTCTCGAACTGCAGCTCCGCCGCCGCCCGCCGCATCTCCCGCTCCAGCGCGGCGATGGTCTCCTCCAGCTCCTGCGGGGAGAGCAGGAGCAGCCGGGCCACCGACCAGGGCACCTTCGCCTGCTGCGTCTCCGCCAGGCGGATGAGCTCCTGCGCCGTCAGCACCTCGGTCTGCGGCCGGTACCCCTCCAGCTCCTCCGCCACCTGGGCGATGTCGATGAGGTCGCGGATGGGCTTGACCACCGACTGCGGCGTGATCCCGTGCTCGGCGTTGTAGCGGAGCTGGATCTCGCGGCGGCGGTTCGTCTCGTCGATGGCCCGGCGCATCGACTCGGTGACCTCGTCGGCGTACAGGATTACGCGCCCGGAGATGTGTCGGGCCGCGCGGCCCATGGTTTGAATCAGCGACGTCTCCGACCGCAGGTAGCCCTCCTTGTCCGCGTCGAGGATCGCCACCAGGGAGACCTCCGGCAGGTCCAGTCCCTCGCGCAGCAGGTTGATGCCGACCAGCACGTCGTAGGTTCCCAGGCGCAGGTCCTTGAGGATCTGCACGCGCTCCAGGGTCTCCACCTCGGCGTGCAGGTAGTGGACCTTGAGCCCCATCTCCGCCAGGTAGGCGGTGAGGTCCTCGGCCATGCGCTTGGTCAGCGTGGTGACGAGCGTCCGCTCCCCCTTCTCGACCTGGGCGCGGATCTCCCCGATCAGGTCGTCGATCTGCCCGCGCGCCGGGCGCACCTCGACGTGGGGGTCGACCAGCCCGGTGGGGCGGACGATCTGCTCCACCACCCGCCGGCTGACCTCCAGCTCGAAGGGCCCGGGGGTGGCGGAGACGAAGACGGCCTGGTGGATGAGGCGCTCGAACTCCTCCCAGGTGAGCGGGCGGTTGTCGTAGGCCGACGGCAGCCGGAAGCCGAAGTCCACCAGGTTCTTCTTGCGGGAGCGGTCCCCCTCCACCATCCCCTTGATCTGCGGCACGGTGACGTGGCTCTCGTCGATGAAGAGCAGGAAGTCGCGGGGGAAGTAGTCGAGCAGGCAGCCGGGGCGCTCCCCAGGGGCCCGGCCGTCCAGGTGGCGCGAGTAGTTCTCGATCCCCGGGCAGTAGCCCACCTCCCGCAGCAGCTCCAGGTCGTAGCGGGTGCGGAACTCCAGCCGCTGCGCCTCCAGCAGCTTCCCCTGCTGGCGGAACCACGCCACCCGCTCCTGCAGCTCCTCCTCGATGGAGCGCAGCGCCCGCTCCAGCCGCTCCTCCGTCGTCACCCAGTGCTTGGCCGGCCAGATGGCGATGACCGGCTTCTCCTCCAGGACCTCGCCGGTGAGCGGGTCGAGCTCGAGGATGCGGTCCACCTCGTCCCCGAAGAGCTCCACCCGCACCGCCCGCTCCTCGTAGGCGGGGAAGACCTCGATGACGTCGCCCCGCACGCGGAAGCGGCCGCGGGCGAAGTCCACGTCGTTGCGCTCGTACTGGATGTCGACCAGGCGGCGCAGGATCTCCTCCCGGGAGCGGCGCTCGCCCCGGCGGATGAGGAGCATGACCTCGCGGTAGTCCTCCGGGCGGCCCAATCCGTAGATGCAGGAGACCGAGGCCACGACGATGACGTCCCGGCGCTCCATCAGCGCCTTGGTGGCGGCGTGGCGCAGGCGGTCGATCTCGTCGTTGATGGAGGCGTCCTTGGCGATGTAGAGGTCGGTCTGGGGCACGTAGGCCTCGGGCTGGTAGTAGTCATAGTAGGAGACGAAGTAGCGCACGGCGTTGTGGGGGAAGAACTCCCGGAACTCGCTGTAGAGTTGCGCCGCCAGCGTCTTGTTGTGGGCGATCACGAGCGTGGGGCGCTGGACCTGGGCGATCACGTGGGCCATGGTCAACGTCTTCCCGGACCCCGTCACCCCCAGGAGGGTGGTGAAGCGGTTGCCCGCCTGGATGCTCTCCACCAGCTCGGCGATCGCCTTGGGCTGATCGCCCCGGGGTGCCATGTCGGTGACGAGCTGGAACTCCGGCACCGTCCCCTCCTCCCCTGCCCCCGTCTGCCGCCCGCCGCGCCCCTCTGCGGCGGGACGGCGGCCGCCGACCGCAGGGCATCGCAGGGCATAAGGAAAGTGTACCATCGGGCCGCGCGGCCGAGCCACGGGTCCGGTGCAGGGGCCCGGGCGGGCCGCGCGGCCGAGCCACGGGTCCGGTGCAGGGGCCCGGGCGCGCCCCGCCCGGCGGCCCCGGGAGCCGAGCTCGGGAGCGGGGCCCGGTAGGGGATCAGGGCTCAGAGGGCGAAGAAAGAGGGGCCTGGGGGCTTGGGAACCGTACGGCCCGCTTTCTGGGTAATCTACCGGAGGACACCAGTCCGGAAAGGAAGGATCGCGCAATGCCGAGGGGAACGGTCAAGTGGTTCAACGCCGAGAAGGGGTATGGCTTCATCACCCCTGATGAAGGCGGGAAGGACGTCTTCGTGCACCACACGGCCATCCTGATGGAGGGCTACCGCAGCCTGAACGAGGGTCAGAAGGTCGAGTACGAGATCACCCAGGGCCAGAAGGGTCCCCAGGCCACGAACGTCCGGCCGCTCTAGGCGGTCAGGGCCCGGCCGCGCCAGGCGGCCAGGGCTTCGCTGCGAGCCGCCGGCTGGCCCCGCTGGCCGTCCACCGGCCGGGAGGGACCGAGCGACAGGCAACGAGCAGGTCGATGGGCGGGTGACAGCCCGCCCATCTGACTGCTCTCCCGCTGCCGACGCCGCGCACCACCGGCACGCCCCGGGGCAGTAGCGCGGACCTCCTCCGCCGGGCGTGCAGAGGGCCCGCTGGCGCTCGGCGCCGGGGTCAGCCGGTGAGCCGCCGCCAGAGCGCCTCCACCTGGCGGCGGGTCTCCTCGAGGGAGCCGGAGTTGTCGATGACCCAGTCGGCCTCGGCGGCCTTCTCGCGCACGGGGCGCTGCGCCGCCAGGCGCTGGCGCGCCGCCGCCTCGTCCAGGCCGTCGCGCGCGCGCAGCCGCGCCACCTGGGTGGAGTCGTCGGCCACGACCACGATCACGCCCTCGAGCGGGTAGGCCTCGCGGGGCGCGGTGTCGAGCAGCAGGGGGATGTCCAGTACGATCACCGCGTCGGGGGGGAGGCGGCGCTGCAGCCGGGCCACCTCCTGGTGCAGGCGCTCGCGCACGGCGGGGTGGACGATGGCGTTGAGGCGCCGCCGCGCCTCGGGGTCGGCGAAGACGCGGCGGCCCAGGGCGGCCCGGTCGAGGGTGCCGTCGGCCCGGACCACCCCCGGCCCGAAGGCCTCCACGATCGCCCGGAAGACCGGCGTGCCGGGCTGCTGCAGTTCCCGCACGATGGCGTCGGCGTCGAGCACCACCGCCCCCAGCGCCCGCAGCATGGCGGCGACGGTGCTCTTCCCGCTGGCTACGCCGCCGGTCAGCCCGATGACCCGCGCCACCCGCCCGGGCCGCCTCAGTGCCGGCCGGCGGCCAGCGCCGGGAGGGGCGCCATCTCCGCCCAGTTCGGTCCGGCCTTCGCCTCCGTGGTGAGGGGGACGCGCAGGGGGTAGGCCGCTTCCATCACGGCCTGGATCGCCCGCGCCACCGGCTCGACCTGCCCCGCCGGCACCTCGAAGAGCAGCTCGTCGTGCACCTGCAGGATCATCCGCACCCCGGGCCAGCGCGGCAGGACGTCGCGGGCCAGGTCGATCATCGCCTTCTTGATGATGTCCGCGCTGGAGCCCTGGATGGGGGTGTTGATGGCGGTGCGCTCCGCCGCCTCCCGCACCACGCGGTTGCGGCTGAAGAGGTCGGGCAGGTAGCGGCGCCGGTGGAGGAGCGTGGTGACGTAGCCGTCCCGCCGCGCCTGCTCGACGATGCGCTGCATGTAAGCGCGCACGCGCGGGTAGCGCGCGTAGTAGGCCTCGATGTACCGCTTCGCCTCGGTCTTGGTGATCCCGAGCTGGGCGGCCAGGCCGAACTCGCTCATCCCGTAGGCCACCCCGAAGACGATGACTTTGGCCCGCCGGCGCAGCTCCGGCGTGACGGCCTCGCGCGGGACGTTGAAGACCTCCATCGCCGTCACGGTGTGCACGTCGTCGCCGCGGGCGAAGGCCTCGAGCAGCGTGGGGTCCTCGGTGATGTGCGCCAGCACGCGCAGGTCGATCTGGGAGTAGTCGACCCCCAGCAGCAGGCAGCCGTCCGCGGGGATGATGGCGCGGCGGATCTGGCGGCCCGCCTCGGTGCGGATGGGGATGTTCTGCAGGTTGGGCTCGGCGGAGCTGATCCGCCCCGTGGCCGCCAGCGTCTGGTTGAAGGTGGTGTGCACCCGGCCCGTGCGCGGGTCGACGAGCCGCGGGAGGACGTCCACGTAGGTGCTCTTGAGCTTCACCAGCTCGCGGTGCTCCACGATGCGGGCGGCGATCTCGTGCTGCCCGGCCAAGTACTCCAGGACCTCGGCGTCGGTAGACAGCCCGGTCTTCGTCTTCTTGAGCGCGGGGAGCTGCAGCTTCTCGAAGAGGACGAAGGCCACCTGCCTGGGGCTGCTGATGTTGAACTCGGTGCCGGCCAGCCGGTAGATCTCCCGGGCCAGGGCGTCGATGCGCGCGGCCAGCTCCCGGCTGAGCCCCTGGAGGTAGGGGACGTCCACCCGCACGCCGGCCCGCTCCATGGCCGCCAGCACCGGGACGAGCGGCAGCTCGATCTCCCGGAAGAGCGCCTCCAGCTCGCGCTCGCGCAGGCGGGCCTCCAGCAGCGGGCGCAGCCGGGCCAGGGCGTCGGCGGCGCGGCAGGCCGCCGCCCCGGCGTCGAGGGCCAGCGCGCCCTGCCCCTCCCCCTCCTCGTCCAGGCGCCACCCCAGGTACTCCCAGGCGGCGGTGGCCAGGGTGTGGGTCTTCTTGCCCGGGTTGAGGAGATAGGCCGCCAGCCCGGCGTCGAAGTCCCACCCGCCCGGGGTCACGCCGAGCCGGGCCAGCGTGTGCAGGTCGGCTTTGAGGTCGCCGCTGGCCTTGCGCACGCGCGCATCAGCGCACCACGCCGCCAGGGCCTCGGGGAGCCGGTCGTCCAGGGGGAGGTGGCGCGCCCGTCCGGCCCGCCCCGCCACCGCGATCCCCCGCAGGGGGGCCGTCAGGGGATGCCCGGGCTCGCGCACCAGGTAGACGCCGGCCTCCGCGGTGGCCTCGGCGAGCAGGGCGGGGGCGTCTGCGGCCGCCCCGTACTCCCCGTCGGCCGGGACGGCGGCCGGCGTCCCCCCCAGGCGCTCCAGCAGCGTCTTGAACTCCAGGGCCTTGAAGAGGCGCTCGACCGCGGCGCGGTCCGGCTCCCGCCGCGCCAGGTCCTCCCACCGCCACGACAGCGGCGCGGGCACCACCGTGGCCAGGTGCTTGCTCTGCAGGATCTGGGCCGCGTGCGCCCGCAGCCGCTCCCGCAGCCGGGGCGGCGCCTCGTCGAGCCGGTCGAGCAGCGCCTCCACGGTGCCGAACTGCGCCACGAGCTGCGCCGCCGTCTTCTCGCCGATCCCCGGCACGCCGGGGATGTTGTCGGTGGGCTCCCCCTTGAGCGCCTTGTAGTCGGGCAGGCGCTCGGGCGGGAAGCCGAAGCGGGCCCGCACCCGCGCCTCGTCGTAGGTGGTCGTCTCGGTGACGCCGCGGCTCGTGATCATCACCCGGATCCCCGGGCGCACGAGCTGGAGGAGGTCCAGGTCGCCGCTCACGATCAGCACGTCGAACCCGTCCTCGACCCCGCGCAGCGCCAGGGCGGCGATGACGTCCTCCGCCTCGTACCCCTCGACCTCGAAGATAGGGATGCGGAAGTGCTCGAGCACCTCCTTGCTCAGCGCGAGCTGGGGGCGCAGGTCGTCGGGCATGCGCTCCCGGTGGGCCTTGTAGGCTTCGTAGGCGCGGTGCCGGAAGGTCGGGGCGGCGCGGTCGTAGGCGGCGGCCAGGGCGTCGGGCGCCTCCTCCTCGAGGACCTTGAGGAGCATGCTGGTGAAGCCGTAGACGGCGTTGGTCGGCCGGCCGTCCGTGGTGGTGAAGTAGGGCAGGGCGAAGAAGGCGCGGTAGACCAGACCGTTGGCGTCGAGCAGGACGAGCTTCCGGGCCACGGGGTCAGTATAGCGAGCGGGCTCACCCGGGGGAGGGGCCGCGGCGCAGCCAACGCCGCAGCCCCCATCCCCCGAGGCCCAGCACGGCCAGGGGGGTGACCGCGCCGAGCACGACCAGCACCCACTCCGTGGCCGCCAGGACCTGCCGCACCGTCCCCAGGAAGGCCTGGCGGACCTTCGTCAGGGTGGCGCCCGGGTCCCAGAGACGCACCGGGACACCGCCCGGCCGCTCCCGCACCGTCACCTCGATCGTGGCGAAGTCGACCCGCTCCCCCAGCACGCGCAAGCGGCCGGCCAGCATCTCGATCTCCCCGCGCACGCGGGCCAGCTCCTGCTCGATGGCCAGCAGGTCCGACACCCGGGCCGCGCGGTCCATCAGCGCGAGGAGCTGCTGCTCGTGCCGCTCCAGGGTGCGCAGGCGGGCCCGCAGGTCCACCAGCTGCTCCGAGACGTCCTCGCCGCGCACCTCCCGCTGCTCCACCTGCCCGAGCGCCTCCACCTCCTCCAGCGCCCGGTGGAACCGCGGCGCGGGGACGCGCAGGACGTAGCGGCTCTCCCCCCGCCGCCGGTCGGTGCTGGAGGCGGCCACGAACCCGCCCCCCTGCTCGGCGATGCGCACCAGCGCGGCGGACGCGTCCGCCAAGCGGGCGACGAGCAGCGTCACGCTGGCCTGGCGCACCACCTGACGGATGACGGAGGCGGGGCCGGCACCGCTGCCCACCGTCTGCACCGCGGGTTGCGGCCCCGGGACGGCCGGCCCCCGGCCGGGGGCGGACGGGGCCCCCGCCCCCAGGCGCGGCAGGGCGATGCCGACCTCGTCACCCGGGACGGCCTGCTGCCAGCGGTTCGCGGCGAAGAGCCCGACCAGGAGGACCGCCACCGCCGCCGCGGCCAGGCGCCACGTCGACCCAAGCGGTGCGGGGAGCCGGCGGCGCCACCGGTCCGGCCAGCGGCGCTCCCGCCGCAACCGGTCGTAGACCGCGGCCCGCACGGCCGGCGGGGCGGCGATCGGGCCGAGGGCGCGCACCGCGCCCACCGTCTGCGCCAGCGCGGCGAGCCGCGCGCGGCAGGACGGACACCCCTCCAGGTGCGCCTCCAGCGCCGCCAGCACCCGGGCGTCGACCTCGTGGTCCAGGTAGGCCGAGAGGTCGTCGGCGGACGGGTGCGTGTTGGCGAGGTGCGTGCTCATGGCGCGTCCTCCACGACACCCAGGTCCCGGAGCGCCTGGCGGAGCGCCGCCCGCGCCCGGCTGAGTCGGGAGCGGACGGTCCCGATGGGGATCCCCAGGACCTCGGCGATCTCCTCGTAGGCCAGCCCCTGCAGGTCGCGCAGCACGACGATGGTGCGGTGCGGCGGGGAGAGCCGGGTCAGCGCTGCCTGCACGCGGCGCTCCGCCTCCCGGCGCTCCAGCTCCAGGTCCGGGTTGTGGGCGGTGGCCGCGAGCGTCACCTCGTCGAGCCCCGCGGGGGGGGCCTGGGGGCGCCGCCGCACCAGGTCGAGCGCGGTGTTCACGGCGATCCGGTGCAGCCAGGTCCCGAAGGCGGCGTGGTGGCGGTAGCGCGGCAGGGCGCGGTAGGCCTTGATGAAGGTCTCCTGCGTGACGTCGCGGGCGTCCTCCGCACTGCCGGTGACGCGGTAGGCCAGGTGGTAGATCCGGTCCTGGTGGATGAGGACGAGGCGGTCGAAGGCGTCCAGGTCACCGCGCTGGCTGCGCGCGATGAGAGCCCCCTCGTCGGCGTCTGCGCCGGCGTCCCGGCCCGCCGGTGTCCCGGCGTCCCGGCCCGCCGGGTCCTCGGGACCGCGGACCTGCCGCCTCCCCGTCACCAGTCCCATCCGCGCGGCGTCCTGCATCCGCCCCCGTTAGACGGGGGGTGCAGGCGAGAGTTCCCCGGCCGACGCCCTCCCCTGCGATGCTATACTGACGGACGGAGCGTGTGCCGGGCTGGCGGAACTGGCATTCGCGGCAGACTCAAAATCTGCTGGGGCTGACGCCCCGTGAGGGTTCGACTCCCTCGCCCGGCACCACCCCGCGGGGCTCCGGCGGCGCGGCGGTGCCTCCGCTCCCCTCCCCATCCAGCCCTGCCATCTCTCGTCCGGCACCCGGGTCGTCCGAGAACACGTCGAAGTACCGCGCGTAGAAGCGGGCCAGCCACGCCGGGCGGGCCATGGCGGCCGCCGCCCAGCCCAGGACGGGCCTGGGGAGGAGGAGCGTCCCTGCCGTCAGCCAGGTGAGCCAGCGGAAGCGGGCGGCGGAGCGCCGCAGGAACCGGGTGTAGGCGTCCGCGGCCGCGGCCGCGCTGATGCGCCCCTCGAACGCGGCGGCGAGCAGCCTCCCGCAGACCGTGCCGGCGAGCAGGGCGGTGCGGATCCCCTCCCCCGTCAGCGGCAGGCAGTGCCCGCCGGCGTCCCCTGCGGGGAAGACGCCGGCCCGCGGCAGGGGACGCAGCCCCGTGGCCAGGAAGCCGCCGTGGAGCGGGCCGGGGGTCAGCCCGAACCGGGCCAGGAAGGCGCGCAGCGCCGGCAGCAGCTTCGTCCGTCCCCGGTAGCTGAGGACCCCGAACCGTGTCACGGGTCCACTCGGGAAGGCCCAGGCATAGCCGTCGCGCACCTCGGGGAGGAAGGCGAAGCGCAATCCGTCGTCCATCGGCACCGGCAGCTCGGTCTCCACCCCGAAGGCGGTGCGGCGTCCGGGGAGGGCGCGGGCCAGCGGCGAGCGCGGCCCCATGGCGTCGACGACGAAGCGCGTCCGGACCGTGCCCGCCGTGGTGTGCACCTCCAGCCATCCGTCGGGAGCGGGTGCTTGGGTCACGCCGGCGACGGCGGCCAGGACAAAGCGCGCCCCCGAGGCGGCGAACGCCAGGCGGCAGAACGCGGCGTAGTCGATGGTGCAGAAGGGGCGCGGCAGGGGCCAGGTCGCGGTGCGCCGGTCGACGGTGATGACCAGCCGGTCGTGCCGCTGGAGGACGGCCGCACCGGCCGCCATGCGGCTCCACCAGGTGGACCGGCAGGGCACAGGCGGAGGTCTGGTGCGCGCCGAGCGGGGCGCGGTCCAGCAGGAGGGCCCGCGCTCCCAGCACCCGGGCGGCGGCCAGCCCCGCGAAGCTCGCGCCCGCGACCACCACGTCGGCGCGTTCGGGCAGCGCGCGGGGAGCACCGGTGGGCGCGGCGGCGGGCGCGCTCCCGCCGGGCGTGAGCCGGGCGCCCCTCATCGCGCCGGCCGGGCCCGCTCGAACCGGATGGTCCCGGTGTAGGGAGGGACCTGGAGGGAAGGGTACCGGGTGATCTGCACGGAGAGGCCGAGCCCCCGCAAGCCCTCGACGAGCCCCCCGCGGATGGTGAGCGCCTCCTGCAGCGTCTGCGGCTCACCCAGGGCCGTGATGCGGTAGGGGGCGGTCAGGCGCTGCAGGTTCACCACGACCGTCCCGCCGACCTGGCTGAACCCCGTCATCGCGGTGACCCGCTGCCCGTTCACGGCCACCGCCTCGGCGCCGGCCGCCCACAGCTCGTTCACCACGCCGACCAGGTCCTGGTAGGTGACGACCACCGGGGCCCCGCCGGGCGGCTGGACGGGCGCGTCGCGCAGGACGACGACCACGCCCGGCCCCTCCATGGCCACGAGGCCCAGCGCCATGCGCAGCTGCTCCACCTCCTGGGTGAGGGAGGCGGCCAGGCTGCGCCCCTGGGCCTGGGCCCGCTCGTAGCGCTCCAGCTGGCGGCGCAGCGCCGCTACCTGCGCCTCCAGCGCGCGCCGGGCCTCGCGCTCCTCCCGCAGCAGGCTGGCCAGCGCGTAGACGTTGCGCGTGGGGACTTCGGGCTGCTCGGCCACGAGCTCGCGGCCGGTGCGGAGCTGGACCACCAGCAGGAAGCCCAGGGCCATGAGGACGAGGGCGGCCAGCGGCTGCCACACCGGCAAGCGGGTCCGCACCCGTGCCGCGGAGGCGAGCAGGTCGTGGGCCATTCAGCGCGCTCCGGAGGCCGCCAGGCGCCGCTCCAGCTCCCGGGCCCCTTCCGGGCCGAGGAAGGGGCCGACGAAGCGGCCGGCGATCCGCCCCTGCGGGTCGATGAAGATCGAGGTGGGCAGCCCCGTCACCTGGAACTGCCGCATCAGGTCGCCCGCGGCGTCGAAGACCGCCGGGTAGGTGACGCGGTGGGTCCGCAGGAAGGCCCGGGCGGCCTCCTCCTCGTCCACCACGGCCACGCCCAGCACCACCACGCCCCGGTGGCGGAACCTCTGCGCCGCGCGCTCCAGCACCGGCGCCTCCTGCGCGCACGGGGCACACCAGGAGGCGAAGAAGTTCAGGAGCACGGTGCGGCCGCGGAAGTCGCTCAAGCGGACCGGCCGGCCGTCGCGCAGCGACGGGCGCACGACGTCCGGAGCCGTCGGACGCGATCCGACCGGGAGCATCCCCGGCAGTCCCGGGAGCGCCGGCGCCCGCGCCACCCCGGGGGCCGGGGCCGGCCGCGCGACCCCCTCCGGGAGCGGGGGCCGCGCCGGGGTGAAGACGCCGCGGGCCGCGGCGGCCGCCAGCAGGCCCCCGGCCGCCAGCGCCAGGAGCCACAGCCCCGCCCCCAGGCGCCAGAGGCGACGGCGCGGAGCGCTGAGCGGGTGCCCGGTCACGAGGGTCCTTCCAGCCAGGCGGCCACCTGGTCGAACTCCGCCTGCAGCACGGCCAGCGCCTCCTCGCCCCGCACCCGCACCTCGCGCGCCCGCACCACCGTCTCCTGCCCCGATCCCACCAGGTGCAGGACGAGCCCGTGCGGTCCGGGGTGGCGGTCGAGGGAGCGGCGCAGGCGCTCCAGGCCCTCGGGGCCCAGCGAGGCGGGCAGGCGCACGTGCAGGTCTCCGGCCGGGTCTGCGGCCGGGGCCTCGGCCACGGCGGAGAGCGCCTCCTCCTCCCCGTCGTCGGCCGTCCCCGCCGGTCGGACGGCGACGCCGTTCAGGGTGACCGGCTCGGCGGCCGGCGCCTCCGCCAGCGGGAAGAGCGCGTCGGCCAGGACCTTCACCTGCTGCTCGGCGACGTCCACGCGCCCGCGCACCACCAGGATGGCGTCCTTCTTCAGCAGGACGGCGTGCTGCTCGTAGGTGCGCGGGAAGACGATCACCTCGACGCTCCCGGTGAGGTCCTCCAGGGTGAGGAAGGCCATCACCGAGCCGCTCTTGGTGGTGGTGCGCTTCAGGGCGGCGACGATCCCGCCGATGGTGACCGGCGTGCGGTCGCGCACCTCGGCGAGCTGGCCGATGGGCAGGCTGGTGCGCGCGGCCAGGTCCTCCTGCACGTGGGCCAGCGGGTGGTCGGAGATGTACAGGCCCAGCATCTCCTTCTCCATGGCCAGCCGTTCCTCTTGGGTGAACTCGGGCAGCCCGACGCTGCCGTCCGGCATCGCCGGAGTGCTCTCGACCCCCACGTCGAACAGCCCCTGCTGGAGGGAGTCCCGCAGCCGCTGCGCCCGCTGCCCCGTCGCCAGCGCGCCGTCCAGGGCGGCCAGCAGCTGGGCCCGCGGCACGCCCAGGGAGTCGAACGCCCCCGCCTTGATGAGCGACTCCACCACGCGCTTGTTCACCACACGGGTGTCGACGCGGGCGCAGAAGTCCGCCAGGCTGGTGAAGGGGCCGCCGGCCTCGCGGGCGCGGATGATCTCCTGCACCGCCCCCAGCCCCACGTGCTTCACCGCCCCCAGCCCGAAGCGGATGGCGCCGCCGGCCACGGCGAAGTTCTCCGCCGAGGCGTTCACGTCGGGCGGCAGCACCTGCAGCCCCATGCGCCGCGCCTCGGCCACGGCCAGCGCCACCTTGGCCTGCCAGTCCTGGCCCTGCGCCTCGTGGGTGAGGACCGCCGTCATGTACTCCACCGGGTAGTTGGCCTTCAGGTAGGCGGTGTAGTAGGCGATGAGGCCGTAGCAGGCCGCGTGCGCCCGGTTGAAGCCGTAGCGGGCGAAGGGCTCGAACTGCTCCCAGAGCTGGTCGATGACCTTGGGGGGGATGCCGTTGCGCCGGGCCCCGCGCACGAACTTCTCCCGCTGGGCCTCCAGCTTGTCCTTGATCTTCTTGCGGATGGCGTAGCAGAGGACGTCGGCCTCGGCCAGGGTGAAGCCGGCCACCGCCTGGGCCACGGCCATGACGTCCTCCTGGTAGACCATCACCCCGTAGGTGTCGCGCAGCACCGGCTCGAGCCGCGGGTGGAGGTAGGTGATCGGCTCCTTGCCGTGCTTGCGCCGGATGTAGGCGGGGATGTTGGCCATCGGCCCCGGGCGGAAGAGGGCGACCATGGCCATGATGTCCTCGATGCGCGAGGGGCGCAGCTCGCGCAGGTAGCGGGTCATCCCCGCCCCCTCCAGCTGGAAGATCCCCACGGTCTCCCCGGCGGAGAGCAGGTCGTAGGTGGCCTGGTCGTCCAGCGGAATCGCCTTGAGGTCGATGCGCACGCCGCGGGTCTGCTCGATGATCCGGAGGGCCGTGTCCAGGATGGTGAGGTTCACCAGGCCCAGGAAGTCCATCTTGAGCAGGCCGATCTTGTCCACGGAGTTCATGTCGTACTGGGTCATCACCAGGTCGCCCTTGGTGGCCTTCTGCAGCGGCACGTGCTCCGTCAGCGGCTCCCGGGAGATGATCACCCCGGCGGCGTGGGTGCTGGCGTGGCGGGCCACGCCCTCCAGCTTGCGGGCCAGGTCCAGCAGGCGCCGGACCTGCGCGGACTCGCGGGCCAGGCGGGCGAGCTCGGGGTCCTGGCGCAGCGCCTCGTCCAAGGTGGCGTTGAAGGGGATGAGCTTGGCGATGCGGTCCACGTCGCCGTAGGGCAGCCCCATGACCCGGCCCACGTCGCGCACCGCCTGGCGGGCCCCCATGGTGCCGAAGGTGATGATCTGGGCGACGTGGTCGAGCCCGTACTTGTCGATGACGTAGCGGATGACCTCGTCCCGCCGGCTGTCCATGAAGTCCACGTCGATGTCCGGCGGGGTGAAGCGCTCCAGGTTGAGGAAGCGCTCGAAGGGCAGGCGGTAGCGGATGGGGTCGACGTCGGTGACCCCGAGCGCGTACAGGACCAGGCTGCCGGCGGCGGAGCCGCGCACCGTGGTGAGGATGCCGCGCTCGCGGGCGAAGCGCACGAAGTCCCAGACGATGAGGAAGTACGCGGCGTACCCGGTCTGGGCGATGACGCGCAGCTCCTCGTCCAGCCGCGCCTGCAGCTCCGGGGTGACGCGGCCGTAGAGGCGGCGCAGCCCGGCCTCGCACAGGGCGCGCAGGTAGGAGTCGGCCGTCTCCCCCGCCGGGACGGGGAAGTGGGGCAGGCGCAGCGTCCCCATGGGGATCTCCAGGTCGACGCGCTCGGCGATCTCGAGCGGCGTGCGCAGCGCCTCCGGGAGGTCGGCGAAGCGGCGGGCCATCTCCTCGCCGCTCTTCAGGTAGAACTCGGGGACGTCCCCCATGCGCGGCTTGTCGGTCTGGTCGAGCCCGATGTTCATCTGGATGCACATCAGGGCGTCCTGGGCGTCGGCGTCCTCCCGGTGGACGTAGTGGACGTCGTTGGTGGCCACCAGCGGCAGGCCCAGGTCGCGGGCCAGGCGCACCACGCCCTGCCGCACCTTCGCCTCCTCGGGCAAGCCGTGGTCCTGGACCTCCAGGTAGTAGTTGCCGGGCCCCAGGATGTCGCGGTAGGTGGCGGCGATGCGCCGGGCGGCGGCCTCGTCGTCGGCGAGCAGGGCCCGCGCCACCTCCCCCTGGAGGCAGGCGGAGAGGGCGATGAGCCCCCCGCGGTGGCGGGCCAGCAGGGCGTGGTCGATGCGCGGCTTGTAGTAGAAGCCGTCCAGGTGGGCGGCCGTGGTGAGGGCGATGAGGTTGCGGTAGCCCTCCAGCGAGGTGGCGAGCAGCACCAGGTGGTGGGCCACCGCGTCCAGCTTGGGGTCGCGGTCGGCCATGGTCCGGGCGGCGACGTAGGCCTCCACGCCGATGATGGGCTTGAGCCCGGCCTGCCGCGCCGCCAGGTAGAACTCGATGGCCCCGTACATGGCCCCGTGGTCGGTCAGGGCGATGGCCGGCATGCCCGCCCGCGCCGCCGCCTCCATGAGCTGGGGGATCCGGCTGTGGCCGTCGAGCAGGGAGTACTCGGTGTGCAGGTGGCAGTGGACGAAGGGTTCGGTCATCGGGTCCTCGCAGCGTCGTCCCGGGAGCGGCTTCCGAGAGGCAGTCTACTCCATCCCCGGGAGGCGGTCACGGGGACGGGACCGCACCGGGCCTCACTCAGCGGGCGGCGTCCTCGGGGAGGACCTCGAAGCCCTGGTCCGCGAATGCCGGTCGAAGGCGAAGGCCCGCCGCACCCCTCGCCGGCGCATGCACTCGACCAAGCTCCTGGACGGAACCTGCCTGGGCAAGATCACGACGGCCCGCGCCGGCGGTCCTCCAGGGCCCAGGCCAGGGCCCGCCGGGCCAGCACGCGGCAGGCGTGGCGGCGGTAGGCCGCCGTCCCCCGGATGTCGTCGATGGGGCGGGCGGCGGCCGCCACGCGCTCGGCGAACCCCTCGAAGGCTTCCGGCGGGAGGTGGGCGCGCGGGTCCTCCCAGGCCCCGGCCCGCGCCAGGGCCTCGGCGGCGAAGGCCTCCGCCTCGGGGGCCCGCAGCACCGTGGGGCCCACCGAACCCAGGGCCACCCGCACCGTACGCCCCGCCTCGTCGAGCACCAGGCAGAGGCTGGCCACCGCGATGACCATGGCGTTGCGGATCCCCACCTTCGAGAACGAGCCCACGCCCCGCAGCGGCCGCCACCGCGCCCCCAGGATCAGCTCGTCGGGTGCCAGCGCCGTGCGCTTGGGGCCGGTGAGGAAGCGGTCCCAGGGGAGCGTGCGCGTGCCGCGGGCGGCGCTCGCCACCACGACCTCGGCGTCGTAGGCGGCCAGCACGGGCAGCGCGTCCCCGGCGGGCGAGGCGGTCCCCAGGTTGCCGCCGACGGTGCCGCGGTTGCGGATCTGCGGGAAACCCACCGAGCGGGAGGCCTGCACCAGGGGGACGAGGTCCGGCAGCTCCCGGATGATGCGGGTGTAGGTGACGCCGGCCCCCAGGAAGAGCGTGCCGTCCTCGCGCCGCCACCCGGTGAGGCCGGGCAGCCGCCAGAGGTCGAGGATGGCGGTCGGGCGGCGGCGGTCGAAGTTCAGCTCCACCATCAGGTCGGTCCCGCCGGCGATGGGCACGGCGTCGGGGGTGCGCGCCTTCAGCGCCAGGGCCTCCTCCAGGGTGCGCGGACGCAGGACCTCCACGCGGCGACGGACCTCCTCTTCAGAACTCCCCGTGGGCGAAGGTGTCGATCATCAGCCGCACGTCGTCCCCCAGCGGGTACAGCACGGGGCAGGTGCACCCGGCGGCGACGTACTCGCGCACCTTGGCCCGGCACTCCTCGGGTGTACCCGAGGCGGTGATCATCTGCACTACCTCGTCGGGCACCAGGCGCATGGCCCGGCGGATCTCCTCGGGCCCGGCCGGCCAGGTGAGCACCCGGCCGATCTCCTCGAGCAGGGCCGGGTCCACCCCGCTCGCCTTCATGATGTGGGGCTGCTGCCCCAGGTACTGGGTGACCAGTTCCCGGGCGCGGTCCAGCGCGCGGGCCCGGTCCCGGTCCAGCGAGCAGACGACGAGCTGCGGGCGGTCGAGGTCCTCGACGCGCCGCCCGGCGCGCGACGCCCCGCGGCTGAGGGCGGCCATGGCCTGGGCGTTGTAGGCCGGGCTGACCAGGTAGTTGAGCAGGACGCCGTCGCCGATCTCGCCGGCCAGCTCCAGCATCTGCAGCCCCGTGGCCCCGATGTAGATGGGGATCTGGCGCGGCGCCCGGTTGCCGTGCACGATGTCGATCTCGATGTCGGTGACGTGGACGAACTCGCCGTGGTAGGTGACGCGCTCCATGGCGATGAGGCGGCGCGTCACCTCCACCACCTCGCGCATGGCCCGCAGCGGCCGCTCCCGCCGCACCCCCACCTTGGAGGCGAGCGGTTCCCACCACGCGCCGATCCCCAGCATGACCCGGCCCGGGGCCAGGTCGTCGAGGGTGACGAAGGTGGCCGCCAGCAGCCCCACGTTGCGCGTCCACAGGTTGACCACGCCGCTGCCGACCTTGATGCGCTCGGTGACGGCGGCAAACGCGGCCAGCGGGATGGTGGCCTCGCGCACGAGGCGGCTCTCCGCCTGCCAGACCGCCTCGAAGCCGCGGGCCTCGGCGTACTGCACGTAGGCCATCCCGTCCCGGATGGGGTGCTTGTCCTGCAGGTAGAGGGCCACCCGCCCCGCGCTCGTCACCGCCACCGCCGCACCTCCTCCCCCGCGGCCTCAGGTCCCGGCCGGCCGGTACGGGTGGGGCCCCAGCGCCTCCAGGCGCTGCCACAGCCGCGCCGCCTGCGCCGCCGCCTCGGCCACCACCGCCGCCCGGTCGACGCGCGTGGGCTGCCGGTCCGCCACCACCAGCTCGCCGGCCACCATCACGTCGCGCACCTGGGCTGCGCTCAGCCCGAAGACCCAGTGGCCGGCCGCGTTCTCCGCCCCCAGCGGCGTGGGCGGCGCGTACGTCAGGACGACCAGGTCCGCCGGCGCGCCCGGCTCCAGGCGGCCGAGGAGCGGCTCGCCGAAGAGCCGCCCGGCCAGCGCGGCGGCCGCTGCCAGCCGCTCCAGCGGCCACCCCACCCCCACCGCGAGGTCGTCCTCCCGCGCCCGCCAGTACGCCGTCTGTCCCTCGGCGAACATGTCGCCCCCGATGCCGTCCGTCCCCAGGACCACCCGCGGCCCCAGGCGGCCCACCGGCGCCCGGCCGACGCTGTTGTGCATGTTGGAGCGGGCGTTGTGCGCCACCGCAGCCCCGTGCGCCTGGATGAGGGCGATCTCCTCCTCGTCGACGTGGACGCAGTGGGCGAGCAGGGCGCCGCCGTCGAGGGCCCCGGCGTCGGCCAGGCGGCGGACGACGCGGCGCTCGAAGCGGCTCAACGCGTCGCGCTGGTCGGCCAGGTCCTCCGCCACGTGGATGTGCACCCCGACCCCGGCGGCGCGCGCCACGGCCACGCACTCGGCCAGGGTCTCCTCCGAGAGGGTGAAGGAGGCGTGGGCCCCGGCGAGCCCGCGGGTGAGCGGGTGGCGCCGCCGCAGGAAGCGGCGGTTCTCCGCCAGTCCCGCCCGGGCGCGCTCCGGACCGTCGCGGTCGGTCACCTCGTAGCACAGCACCGAGCGCACGCCCACCGTCTCCAGCGCCTCGGCGATGACGTCCAGGGAGCCGTCGATGGCGTTGGGGGAGGCGTGGTGGTCGATCAGCGTGGTGGTGCCGGCCAGCAGCGCCTCCAGCCCCCCGAGCAGCGCGGAGGCGCGCAGGCTGGCCTCGTCGAGGGCCCGGTCGAGCCGCCACCACACCCGCTGGAGGATCTGCAGGAAGTTTTGGGGTGGGGGCAGGCGGTAGGGCATCCCGCGGGCCAGGGCCGAGTAGAGGTGGGTGTGGGCGTTCACCTGGCCGGGGAGGATGAGGCAGCCGCTGCAGTCCCGCACGGGCCCGGGGGCGGAGGCGCCGACGGCGACGACGCGGCCGCCGTCCACGACGAGGTCACCGTGCACCAGGCGCGGCGGGTCCAGGCTCACCAGGACCGTCCCGCCGCGCAGCGTCAGGCCCATGGGCAGGTCAGGCCTGCGGCCGCCTCAGGGAGGCGTCGTCTCCGGCGCGGCCTGCGGCGCTGCGGGCGACACTCCGGGAGACGACCCGCCAGCCCCCGTCACCGCAGACGACCCGCCCGCCGCCGCCACGGCCCGCCCGACCGCGCTGCGCTTGGGCGCGGCCACCCGGGCGGCCGGGGCGTCGCGCATGGGCAGGCGGGTGCGGCGGATGCCGTCGTAGGCGTAGAGGGCCCCGGCCACGGCAGCGGCGGTGGGCACCATGCCGATCTCCCCGACGCCCTTGGCCCCGTAGGGCCCCTCCGGCTGCGGCTCCTCCACGAAGATGCACTCCACCTCGGGCATGGCCGTCGCCGGCCAGATCCCCAGCGACTTCAGCGTGTCGGTCACCGGCACCCCGCCCTCCACCACGAACTCCTCCGAGAGGGCGTAGCCGAGGCCCATGTGCACCGAGCCCTCGATCTGCCCCTCCAGCAGCGTGGGGTTGATCACCTTGCCGACGTCGTGGGCGCAGACCACCTTCGCCACCCGCCCCTGGTCGTCGAGGATGACCACCTGGGTGGCCCAGCCGTAGGCGAAGTGGGTGACCGGGTCGGGGACGCCGAGCTTCGTGGTCCAGTCGACCACGAACTCGCCGTAGAACTCCTGGCCGGCCAGGTCCTGCAGCCGCCGCCCGTCCAGCGCCGCCCGCAGCCGGCGCGCCGCCTCGATCACCGCCCGTCCGCCGAGCACGGTGGAGCGCGAGGCGGTGCACTGCCCGGTGTTCAGGTCGCGGATGGTGTCCACCACGACGCGCACGCGGTCGGCGGTGAGGCCCAGCTCCTCGCAGGCGATCTGCTGCAGCGCCGTGTGCACCCCCTGCCCCATCTCCGTCCAGGAGTGGAAGAGGGTGACGGTGCCGTCGGCCTCGGGGCGCAGGATGGCCTTGCCGTACTCGGTGAGGCCGTTGCCCACCCCGGTGTTCTTCACCCCGCAGGCGATGCCGGCGTAGCGCGCCGAGCGGTAGATGTCGCGCACGGCCAGCAGCGTCTGCTTCAGGCCCACGCCGGGACCGAGGCGCTGGCCGGTGGCGAAGAGGTCCCCCGTCTCCAGCGCGTTGCGCCAGCGGATCTCCCAAGGGTCGATGCCCACGCGCTCGGCCAGGCGGTCGAGCATCCCCTCCATGGCGAAGGCCACCTGGGGCACCCCGAAGCCGCGCATCGCCCCCGCCGGCGGGTTGTTGGTGTAGACGGCGGTGGCCTCCACGTCGACGGCCGGGACCTTGTAGGGGCCGCAGGCGTGCCCGGCGGCGCGCTCCAGCACCTTGTCCCCCACACTGGCGTAGGCCCCGGTGTCGCCCACGATGCGCGCCCGCACCGCCACCAGGTGCCCGGCGGCGTCGCAGCCCACCGTGTAGGTCATCGTGAGGGGGTGGCGCTTGGTGTGGAAGCGGATGGACTCGCGCCGGGAGAGGGTCACCAGCACCGGACGTCCGGTGAGGACCGCCAGGAGGGCGGCGTGGCACTGGACGTTCAGGTCCTCCTTGGCGCCGAAGGCCCCGCCGTTGCTCACCTGGGTGACGCGCACCCGCTCCTCCGGCCACCCCAGGAAGGAGGCCACCTGCCGGCGGTCGTCCCAGGGGCCCTGGCCCTGGGAGTAGACGTGCAGCGTCCCGTCGGCTTCCGGGACGACCAGGGCCGACTCCGGCTCGAGGAAGGCGTGCTCGATGAACTGGGTCTGGAAGGTCTCGGTGAGGACGTGGGCGGCGCGGGCCAGGGCGGCGTCGACGTCGCCGCGCTTGACCGTGGAGACCGAGAGGATGTTGCCGCGCTCGTGCAGGCGCGGCGCGTCCGGCTGCAGGGCCCGGAACGGGTCGGTGACCGGCTCCAGGACCTCGTACGCCACCTCGATGAGGGCGGCCGCCTCGCGGGCGGCGCGGCGGGAGGTGGCCGCCACCGCCGCCAGCACGTCCCCCACGTAGGCGGTCGTCTCCCCCTCGGCCACGAACTGGCGCCAGTCCCGCGTGATGAGCCCCTGGGCCCGCTCGCCGGGGACGTCGCGCCAGGTGGCCACCGCCACCACGCCCGGGACGGCGCGCGCCTTCGCGGTGTCGATGCGCACCACCCGCGCCCGCGGGTGGTCCGAGAAGCGCAACGCCCCGTGCAGCATGCCGGGGACGCGCAGGTCGTTCACGTAGGGCTTGGTGCCCAGCGCGAGCTCCCGCCCCTCATAGCGCCCCGTGCGCGAGCCTACCCGGCCGCTCCAGTCCACCGGCGGCGGGGGTACTCCCCGCCCCGCCGCCGCCACGTGCTCGATGGCGTCGACGATCTTCACGTAGCCGGTGCAGCGGCAGAGGTTCCCGGCGAGCGCACGGGCGATCTCGGCGCGGGAGGGGGTCGGTTGGCGCGCCAGCAGCGCCTCCGCCTTCATGACGATGCCGGGGGAGCAGAAGCCGCACTGGGAGGCGCCGGCGGCCACGAAACCGTCGGCCCACAGGGCGCGGCGCTCGGGGGGCAACCCCTCCAGCGTCGTCACCTGCCGGCCGGCCACCCGCGCGGCCGGCTGGGCGCAGGAGACCACGGCGCGGCCGTCCACCATGACGGTGCACGCCCCGCACGACCCCTCCGGCGCGCACCCGTCCTTCATGGAGGTCAGCCCGCATTGCTCCCGCAGGACCTCCAGCAGGCTGGCGCCGGGTGGGACCTCGACGGCCACCGGCCGGCCGTTCAGCGTGAACGCGATGGCCATGACGTCACCTCACTGCAGGGTGATCCGGGTCCCGGCGTCCCCGGCCAACGCCCGCTCCAGGTTGGGCGGGTCGGTGATGATGGCCTCCCGGCCCCCCCGCTCCAGGTAGCCGATCACCGCTTCGATCTTGGGGGCCATGCTCCCCTGCCCGAAGTGCCCCTCGGCCAGGTAGCGGCGGGCCTCCGGCACCGTCAGGCGGCTGAGCCACTGCTGCTCGGGCCGCCCGTAGTGGAGGGCGACCTGGGGCACGGCGGTGGTGATGACGAAGAGGTCGGCCCCGATCAGGGTGGCGAGCAGCGCGGAGGCCAGGTCCTTGTCGATGACCGCGGCCACGCCGCGCAGGTTCCCCTCCGCGTCCCGCACCACGGGGATCCCCCCGCCCCCCACGCCGATGACGACGAACCCCTCGGCCAGCAGGCGCCGGATCGCCTCCACCTCCACGATACGCCGCGGCAGCGGCGAGGGCACCACCCGCCGCCACCCCCGCCCGGCGTCCTGCACCACCGTCCACCCCTCCGCCTGGCGCTGGCGGGCCTTGGCCTCGTCCATGAAGGAGCCGATCGGCTTGGTGGGGTGCTGGAAGGCGGGGTCCGCGGGGTCGACCTCCACCTGGGTGACCACGGTGACGGCCTGGCGCGGCAGGCCGCGGCGCTGGAACTCGTTGTAGAAGTGCTGCTGGATCATGTAGCCGATGGCCCCCTGGGTGTCGGCGCCGCAGACGTCCAGGGGCACCTCGTGCAGCTCGTGGGCGGCCAGCTCGGAGCGGCGCAGGATGAACCCGATCTGGGGGCCGTTGCCGTGGGTGACCACCACCGACCACCCGTCGGCCACCATGGGGACGATGCGCTGCACCGTCTCCCCCACGGCGGCGTACTGGTCCGGGACGGTCTGGTGCTGCGGGTCCTTGATCAGCGAGTTGCCGCCGATCGCCACCACGGCGGTGCGGGACGTGGCCATGCTGCGCGCGCCTCCCCTAGCTCATGGTCAGGGCCATGACGGCCTTCTGGACGTGCAGGCGGTTCTCCGCCTGGTCGTAGACGACCGACTGCGGGCCGTCGATCACCGCGTCCGCCACCTCGATGTTGCGGTCGGCCGGCAGCGGGTGCATGTAGATGGCGTCCTCCCGGGCCAGCCGCATGCGCCGCTCGTCGGTGATCCAGTCCCGGTAGCGCTCGGCCAGCTCCGCCCCCTCGGCGTCGCTGCGGCCCGAGGCCATCGCCCCCCAGCTCTTGGCGTAGATGACGTCGGCGCCGCGGAAGCCCGCGTCGAAGTCGTCCAGGACCTCGAAGCCCACCCGGGCCCGCCGGGCGTTCTCCCGCGCCTGGTCGAGGACCTCGGGGAGCAGGTCGAAGCCGGGCGGGTGCACCAGCCGCACGTTCAGCCCGAAGCGCGGCATCAGCAGGACGAGGTCCTGGGGGATGCTGAGCGGCTTCTGGTAGCTGGCGGCGTAGGCCCAGCTCACCGTGATCGTCCGGCCGCGCGGGTCCCCCAGCTTCTCCAGGATGGTCAGCAGGTCGGCCAGGGTCTGGTGGGGGTGGAAGCGGTCGCACTGCATGTTCAGCACGGGGGCGCGGCTGGCCTCGGCCACGGCGCGGATGTAGGCGTGGCCCGTCCCCCACTCCACGTGGCGGATGGCGATGCCGTCGCAGTAGCGCCCCAGGATCGCCCCGATCTCCTTGGGGGTGTCGCCGTGGGCGATCTGGGTGGTGCGGCTCTCGATGAACTGGGCGTGGCCGCCCAGCTGGGCCATGCCCGCCTCGAAGGACGCCCGGGTGCGCGTGCTGGCGTAGAAGAAGAGCATGGCCAGGACCTTGTCGCGCAGGTAGGGGTGGGGCTGGCCCAGCGCCCGCAGCCGCTTGAGCGCCACGGCGGTCTCCAGGACGGTCTCGATCTCCTCCTTACTCCACTCCTGGAGGCTGATCAGGTCGCGGCCGCGCAGGTGGGTCTGCACGCTACTCCACCGCCCCCAGCACGAGCGCCAGCAGCGCCATGCGCATGACCACGCCGTTGAAGGCCTCGACCCAGTAGCGGGCGTGGCGCGTGGCGTCCACGTCCGGCGGCAGCTCGTCCATGCGCGGCAGGGAGTGCAGGACGATGGCGTCGGGCTTGGCCAGCTCGGCCAGGAGCTGCCGGGTGACCTTGTAGGCCGCCGGCGTGGTGCCGCGGTCGGCCACCGCCTCCTCCCGCGGCTTCGTGTAGTCGGGCTGCACCACCGGCTCCATGTAGATGACGTCGGCGTGGCGCAGCACGTCGGCGACGCTGTCGGCCTCGCGGTAGCGGACGTTGCGCGCGTCCAGCTCCGCCTTGAACTCCGGGAGCAGCGACATCTCCCGCGGCGAGACGATGAAAGCCTCCATGTCGAACTGCGCCATGGCGTAGAGGATGGAGTGCATGGTGCGCATGCGCATGTCGCCGACGCAGAGGACCTTCAGCCCGTCGAGGGTGCCTTTCTCCTGCCAGATGGTGTAGAGGTCGGTGAGCACCTGGGTGGGGTGCTCCCCCCACCCGTCGCCGCAGTTGATCACCGGCACCGAGGCCCAGCGCGCCGCCTCGGCCGGGGCGCCCTGCTGGAAGTGGCGCATGGCGATGACATCGCCGTAGAACTCGAGCATGTGCACGGTGTCCTTGATCGACTCCTGGTACCAGTCCCCGGCGCGGGTCATCTTCACGTCGGAGAAGCCCAGCACCTTGCCCCCCAGCCGCAGCATGGCCGCCTCGGTGGCGAGGCGGGTGCGCGTGCTGGGCTGGTAGAAGGCGGTGACGAGCGTCTTCTCCTTCAGGAGGTCGGTGTTGCGCCGGTCCCGCGCGTAGGGGGCCAGCCGGTCGGCCACCTGGAAGAGGTAGAAGTACTCCATCCGCTCGAAGTCCTTGAGCGAGAGGATGTCACGGCCGAGAAAGCTCCTCATCCCATCCCTCCTTCGCTGCGTCTCCGGCGCGCGCCCCGTCTCCGGCGCGCGCCGCGCCCCCGGGGGCTCGGCACCGTCGTCCAGGCGTGACGATGACGACCCTCAGCGCCCCCGCTCCACGCCGGTGAAGAGCACCACGACCTGCTCCTGCGGCCCCACCGCGCCCTCGCGCCGCAGGCGCAGCAGCCCGGCCAGCCCCGCCGACCCCGTGGGGTCCACGGGGATGCCGGTCGTCTCCCGGGCGAGGCGGTGGGCCTCCCGGAGGTCCGCCTCCGTGGCCGCCACCGGCCAGCCGCCGGTGACCAGCATGGCCCGCACCACCGCCGCCCAGTCGTAGGTCTCGTCGTCGATGATGCCGTGCGCCACCGAGCGCGGCGTCTCCTCCCAGGGCCACATGAACGCCCGCCGGTGGCGGACGGCGTAGGCGAGCGCCTCCTCGACCGCCTCGGGGTGGGCGGCCAGGAGGTCGGCCCGCGCGCGGTCGCCCCGGGCGTCCTCCGGGGCGCCGCTCGCCCCGTCCCGCTGACGGTCCAGGCCGTCGAGGGCCCGGGCCGCGACCCGGTCGTAGGCGCGCCGCAGCGGCTGCACCCCCGCCGGCTGGACGGCGTGCACCCGCGGCAACCGGGGCAGGACCCCGAGGGCCACCGCATCCTCCAGCCCCTGGACCACGGCGCTGGCCAGCGCGCCGCCCCCGACCTGCACGAAGAGGCGGTCGGGGACGACCCCTGCCCTGGCCAGGGTGTCGGCGAGCTCGTAGCCCAGCGTCTTGCCGCCCTCGATGGTCAGCCCGTTGTCGCTCCCCTGGCAGGTGAAGGGCAGGCTGCCGGCGGCCACGGCGCGGCGCAGCGCCAGGTAGGTGGGGTCGCCCGGTGCGCCCGGCTCCCGCGCGCACGGCACCACCCGCGCCTCCAGCCGGTGGAGGCGCTCGACAACGACCGGGTCGGCCGAGGTGGGGACGAAGACCCGCAGCGGCCACCGGGCGGCCCGCGCCACCACCGCGGCGGCCAGGGCGGCGTTGCCGCAGCTGGCGATGGCCAGTTCCGGCCTCCCGTCTCCCCCGGCGCCCTCAAGCCCCGCGCCAGCGGGCGGCCCTCCCCCGCCGGCCCGCCGCGCCACCTCCAGGTAGAGCCACAGCCCCATGAGGTGGCGGGCCTTGTGCGACCCCGAGACGTTGCCGGTCTCGTCCTTCACCCACACCCCGCCCGGCGGGACGAAGCCCAACCGTGCGCCGAGGGCGGGCTGCACGGCACAGGGGGTGACGACGAAGCCGCGGCCGTCCACGGCGGCCACGGCCCGGTCGAGGTCGGCCACCAGCGCGGCGAAGGCCTCGTCGCTCATCCCGGCGGCCCGGGCCAGGTGGTAGGGGCGCAGCAGTGTGCGGTAGCGCACGAAGGGGTTGGGCTCCGTCCCCCGGGGGAAGGTCAGGCGCGCGTGGTCGAGGCGGACCGCCAGCACGTGGTCCACCTCGGGGAGGGCGTCGGCCCGAGGGCAGCGGGCCAGCCAGCCGGCCCGCTCCGGGGCCTCGTAGCCGCACCCCGTGCAGCGCAGGACCGAGGGCACCGGCACCGCGCTCACCGCCCGGCCAGCACCCCCGTGCGGGCGTTGAACTCCCGGATCAGCGCGTCCCACGCCGGGAGGGCGTCGCGCAGCGCCGTCCAGAAGTGCGGCTGCCGGCGGGCCTCGAACGCCTCCAGCGGGACCCCCTGCTGCTCGACCCAGGTGAAGTAGCCCAGGTTGAAGATGCGGTGGCGCTCCAGGGTCGTGCACTCGAGCAGGTGGTCGGTGTCCACCCCGCGCAGGGACTCGGCGAAGACCTCCGCGGCCGCCGCCGCGTCGAAGCCTGCCGGGAAGTCGCGGCGCAGGACCTTCTCGCGCTCGCTGGCGTACAGCGCCGCCCCGTCCGTGGCCACCGTGACCAGGCCGTCCTCGGGTCCCAGGCGGAAGTGCTTGGCCGTCTTGATGGCGGCCAGCACGTTGCAGATGCTCGACAGGCCGAACGCCGGCAGCGCCGCCAGCACCGCCTCGGGCACCCCGGCCCGCTCGCGCAGGTAGGCCTGCCCGGCCGGGCTGTTGAAGAGCACCCCCAGCCGGTCGGTGTGGCGGTCGGAGATCGCGGTGACGACGTCGGTGTTCATGACGTTGTGGATCAGCGGGATGTGCTTGTCGCCGATCCCCTGGATGTTGTGCTCGCCGTAGCCGTTGTAGAGCATGGTGGGGCACTCCAGCGCCTCCACCGCCACGATGCGGGCGCCGTAGCGCTCCTTCAGGTAGTCGCCGGCGCCGAGCGTCCCCGCCGAGCCGGAGGCGGCGACGAAGGCGGCCAGGCGCAGCCCGGGCGTGCGCTCCCGCAGCGTCTCGTAGAGGTGGCCCAGCGCCCGCCCCGTCACCAGGTAGTGCGCCAGGTGGTTGCCGAACTCGGCGAACTGGTTGACGATGACGTTCCGCGGGTCGCGGGCCAGCTCGCGGCAGCGGTCGTAGATCTCCTTCACGTTGCTCTCGGTCCCCGGCGTGCGGACGATGTCCTCCGGCTCGGCCACCCACCGCTCCAGCCAGGCGAAGCGTTCCCGGCTCATCCCCTCGGGGAGGACGGCGATGCCCCGGCACCCCATGATGCGGCTGATGGCCACGCCGCCGCGGGCGTAGTTGCCGGTGGAGGGCCAGACCGCCCGCTGGGTGGTCGGGTCGAACTGCCCGGTGACCACGCGCGGGGCCAGGCAGGCGTAGGCGGCCAGGACCTTGTGGGCGTGGATCATCGGGAAGCGGTCCCCGAGCGCGACCACGATGGGCGCGTCCACGCCCGTCAGCGCCCGCGGCAGGACGACGTGCTCGGGGACGGGGACGCGGCGGCGCCGGTCGGCGCCGTTGTACCAGTGCACCCGGTAGAGGTTCAGGGGCTCGGGGGCGTCCGGGTCGACCGCGGCCAGCGCCTCCTGCACCCGGTCGGGGATCCGGGTAGGGTCGGCCAGCTCGGCGAAGGTCGGCAGCGCCACGCGCGCCTGGCGCAGGCGGGCCACCGCCCGCTCGTACACCTCCCGGTCGACGATCTCCCGCTCCAGGCCCAGGTGCCGCATCCCCGATGCCTCCGCTCCGTCCCTGCCCGGCTCCCGTGACAACGACAGATCTTCGTTGTCACACGCCGGACGTGCCGACCTCCCAGACGTCGTGACACCCCAGACTGTCCTGCCCTAGACGCCCGGCCCGCCCGCCCCGGGGCGCGACAGGCCGAAGCGCTGGCGGCGCAGGAACCGCCCCGTCCCCGCCTCGCCCAGGAAGCGGTCGCCGTCCACCACCTGGCGCCCGCGCACCCACACCCCCACGGGGACGCCGCGCACGCGCATCCCCTCGAAGAGGTTGTAGTCGACCCGCATGTGGTGGCGGGCGGCGCTGAGGGTGCGCTCAGCCGTGGGGTCCCAGAGGACCAGGTCCGCCTCCGCACCCACCGCCAGCGTGCCCTTGCGGGGGTAGAGGCCAAACAGCTTCGCCGGGTTGGTGGCCGTGACCTCCACGAAGCGGTGCAGGTCGATCCGCCCGGTGGCCACGCCCTGCCCGTAGAGGACGACCAGCCGGTCCTCGATCACCGGCAAGCCGTTGGGGATCCGGCTGAAGTCCTCGCGCCCCAGCGTCTTCTGCCCCTCGTAGAAGAAGGGGCAGTGGTCGGTGGCCACGACGGCGAGGGTGCCGTCCCGCAGCCCCTCCCACAGCGCCGCCTGGTCGGCGGCGGTGCGCAGGGGCGGCGAGCAGACGAACTTGGCCCCCTCGAACCCCGGTCGCTCCAGCGCCTCGGCGGTGAGGCAGAGGTACTGGGGACAGGTCTCGGCCCACACCGGCTGCCCGCGGGCGCGGGCGGCCCGCACCGCCTCGAGCGCCCCCGCGCAGGTGAGGTGGACGACGTAGAGGGGGGCCTCGGCCAGCGCGGCCAGGGCGATGGCGCGGTGGGTGGCCTCGGCCTCCAGGATCGCCGGGCGGGTCCGCGGGTGCTCGCGCGGCTCCCGCCGCCCCGCCGCCACCGCCTCGCGCACCAGCAGGTCGACGACGTCGCCGTTCTCGCAGTGGACCAGGGTGAGCAGCCCGTGGGCCCCCGCCAGGCGCAGGACCGTGAAGAGCGCGGCGTCGTCCACCTGCAGCCGCCCCCTGTAGGCCATGAGGACCTTCACGGAGGTGATGCCCCACTCGGGCAGACGGGGGATCTCGGCGAGGGCCTCGGGGGTGGGGTCGGCCACGGTCATGTGGAAGCCGTAGTCGATGACCGCCTTGCCCTCCGCCCGGGCCTGCCAGCGGTCCAGCGCCTCGCGCAGCGTCCCGCCGCGCTCCTGGATGGCGAAGTCGATGTGCGACGTCGTGCCGCCGAAGGCCGCCGCCACCTGGCCGGTGTAGAAGTCGTCGGAGGAGGCGATCCCGTCGAGCGGCATGTCCAGGTGGGTGTGGACGTCGATGCCCCCGGGGAGGAGGTAGCACCCCCCGGCGTCCACGACGGTGGCCCCCGAGGCGGGGAGGTCCTCGCCGACGGCGGCGATGCGCTCCCCCTCGACCAGCAGATCGGCCCGAAACCGGTCGGTGGCCGTGACGAGGGTGGCGCCCCGGAAGAGCGTCTTCATCGGCCTCCCATCGAGGGGCCCGCCCCAGCCCCGGGGAGCGGGCCAGGTCCTCCCGCGGCTGTCTGAGAGGAAAGGCCGGGGAACACTCGGAATCAGATTTCCACCTGCTCGCCGCAGACGCCTGCCCCGCGGGCCACCGCCGCGCGGGGGCAGGTCGGAGGGGGGAGGCTTGCAATGGTCCACCGGGTTGCTCACCGGTCGCTGCGCGTGGCGGCCGTCATCCTCCTGGTCCTGGCGGCAACGACCCTGGCGTTCGCCCAGGCACCGGCGCGCCCCGCACGTCCCGTCACCTGGAAGTTCACCCTGGACTTCCTCCTCCAGGGTCCCCAGGCCCCCTTCCTGGTGGCGCTGGAGAAGGGCTACTTCGCCCGGGAGGGGGTGCACCTGACCATCGACCGCGGCTTCGGCTCCGCCGACGCGGTGGCCAAGATCGCCGGCGGCGCCTACGACCTGGGCTATGCGGACATCAACTCCATGATCGAGTTCAACGTCCGCAACCCGGGCAAGGAGCTCGTGGCCTTCGTCATGGTGCTCAACGCCCCGCCCTTCGCCATCCTCACGCTGCGGCGCGAGAACATCCGCACCCCGCAGGACCTCGTGGGCAAGCGCCTGGGGGCGCCGGCCGGGGACGCGCCGCGCCGCCTCTTCCCGGTCTTCGCCCGGGCCGTGGGCATCCACCCCGACTCGGTGGAATGGGTGACGATGGACGTGCCGCTGCGCGAGCCCTCCCTCATCCGCGGCAGCGTGAACGCCATCACCGGCTTCTACTTCACCGCCTTCATCAACCTGAAGGCCGCGGGCGTGCGGCCGGAGGACATCGTGGCCTTCCTCTACAGCGACTACGGCCTGCCGCTCTACGGCAACGCCGTCATGGCCCCCCGGGCCCTGCTGGAGCGGGAGCCGGCGGCCGTGCGCGGCTTCGTCCGGGCGTTCATCCGCGGGGTGGCCGACAGCATCACCGCCCCCCAGGAGGCCGTGGCGCTGCTCAAGCGCCGCGACCCGCTGCTGAACGAGGCGGTGGAGCAGGAGCGCCTGCTGCTGGCGCTGCGGGCCAACGTCCTCACCCGGGAGGTCCAGGCCGACGGCTTCGGCGGCGTGCGACCGGAACGGCTGGCGCGGGCCATCGAGGCGGTGGCGGCGGCCTTCGGCCTGCCCAGCAAGCCGACGTGGTACGAGGTCTTCAACCCGCGCTTCCTCCCGCCCAAGCGGGACCGGATGCTGCCGCCGCTGCGCTGAGGGCGGTTGCTGCCGACCCGGCACTGAGGACGCTGCCTGCCGACCTGCACGCCCCGCCTCCCCCGGCCGACGCCCCCTTCATCCGGCTGGAGGGGGTGCGTGCCGCCTATACCCACGACCACCAGGCGGTCCTCGCCGTCGAGGACGTGAGCCTCACCGCTCCCCGGGGCGCCTTCGTGGCCGTCACCGGGCCCAGCGGGTGCGGGAAGACGACGCTGCTCAAACTGCTGGCCGGGCTGCTGCGGCCCACACGGGGCGAGGTGTGGGTGGCCGGCCGGCCGGTGCGGGGCCCGCAGCAGCACGTGGGGATGGCCTTCCAGAACCCGATCCTCCTCCCCTGGCGGCGCACCCTCGACAACGTGCTGCTGCCGCTCGAGATCGTGCCCCCGCACAAGCACCGCCTGCGCACCCACCGCCGGGAGTACGTGGCCCGGGCGCAGGCGCTGCTCCGCGCCGTGGGGATGGACGGCTTCGGCGACCGCCACCCCTGGCAGCTCTCCGGCGGGCAGCAGCAGCGGGTGAACCTGTGCCGGGCGCTCATCCACGACCCGCTCCTGCTGCTGCTGGACGAGCCCTTCGGGGCGCTCGACGCCTTCACGCGCGAAGAGCTCTGGCAGGTCCTGCAGGGGGTGTGGCTGGAGCGGCGCTTCACCGTGGTGCTGGTGACCCACGACCTGCGCGAGGCCATCTTCCTGGCCGACACGGTCTACGTGATGAGCCCGCGGCCGGGGCGGCTGGTCTACACGGCCCCCGTCCCGCTCCCCCGGCCGCGCACGCTGGAGGACACCTTCACCCCGGCGTTCACGGAGCTCTACCACGCCGTGCGCCGGCACATCGGCGGTGGCGGGGAAGCTGCCACCGGCTCCGGGGGCGGGGGCTTCGGCGCACACGGCTTCCCCCGGGAAGGGACGGGACCATGATCCGGCGTGAGGGGACGGGAGCATGACCCGGCAGCTGCGGGAGTGGACGCCGCCGGCCCTGGTCATCCTCGGCGCCTTCGCCCTGTGGGAAGTGGGGGTGGAGCTCCTGGGCGTCGAGCCGTTCGTCCTGCCGGGACCGCGGGCGGTGTGGGCGGCCTACCGGGCCTGGGAGGGGGCGATCTGGTTCAACGCAGCCCAGACCCTCTACACGACGCTGGTGGGGTTCGGACTGGCGCTGGTGGGGGGGATGCTGCTCGGCCTGGCCATCGGCTACTCCGCCCTGGTCTACCGCGCCCTCTACCCGCTGCTGGTGGGGTTCAACAGCGTGCCCAAGGCGGCCATCGTGCCCGTGCTGGTCATCTGGTTCGGCATCGGCACGGTCCCGGCCATCCTCACCGCCTTCCTCATCTCCTTCTTCCCAATCGTGGTGAACGTGGCCACCGGCCTGGCCACCCTGGAGCCGGAGCTGCAGGACGTGCTGCGGTCGCTGGGGGCGAGCAAGCGGGAGATCTTCCTGAAGATCGGCCTCCCCCGCTCGCTGCCCTACTTCTTCGCCTCGCTCAAGGTGGCGGTGACGCTGGCCTTCGTCGGCGCCATCATCGCCGAGACGGTGGCGGCCAACCGCGGCATCGGCTACCTGATGATCGCGGCCAGTGCCCGCTTCGAAGTCCCGCTCGTCTTCGCGGGCCTCGTCGTGGTGGCGGCCATGGGGGTCGCCCTCTTCGTGGTCTTCGCGCTGGTGGAGCGGCGCCTGACGGGGTGGGCCTACCGGGGGCAGTCGGTCGCGGGCTGACGCCATCGCCGGCGGCGCCGGCCGCGGACGGGGAGCTCCGCCCCTGCCCCCACCGCGCCCCGGCGCGTGCTACCATGACGTCCTCGGAGGAGCCGGAGACGGACCCATGACCATGGTCGAGCAACTGGCCGCCTTCGCCGTGCGGGCCAGCCACGAGGACCTCTCGGCGGCAGCCCGGGAGCAGCTCAAGCTCCGCGTGCTCGACGCGCTCGGCTGCGCCATCGGCGCGCTGGACGGCACGCCGCTCCGCGCCCTGCGCGGGCACCTGGAGGCGTTCGGCGGCCGCCCGCTGGCGTCCCTCATCGGCGGGGGGCGCACCGCGCCGGACCGCGCCGCGCTCTACAACGGCGCCCTGGTGCGCTACCTGGACTTCAACGACAGCTTCCTGGCCCCCGGCGAGACCTGCCATCCCAGCGACAACCTGAGCGCCGTGCTGGCGGCCGCCGAGTACGCCGATGCCGGCGGCCGCGACCTGCTGGCGGCGCTGGCCGTCGCCTACCAGGTGCAGTGCCGGCTCTCCGAGGTCGCGCCCGTGCGGGCCCGGGGGTTCGACCACGTGACCCAGGGGACCTACGCGGCGGCCGCGGGCGTCGCCCGGGCGCTGGGGCTGGACGCGGCGCGCGCGGCGCACGGCATCGCCATCAGCGGCACGGCCTTCAACGCGCTCCGGGTCACGCGCACCGGCCGGCTCTCCCACTGGAAGGGGCTGGCCTACCCCAACGCCGCCTTCGGGGCCACGCATGCGGTCTTCCTGGCCATGCACGGGATCACCGGGCCGCTGGAGGTCTTCGAGGGCACCAAGGGCTTCATGGACGCCATCGCCGGGCGGTTCAGCCTGGACTGGAGCCGGGAGGACCTCGAGGCCGTCCGCCGCACCATCGTGAAGAAGTACAATGCGGAGATCCACGCCCAGTCGGCCCTGGAAGGGTTGCTGGAGCTCAGGGCCGCGGCGGGGTTCCGCGGCGAGGAGATCGAGCGGATCGAGCTCGACACCTTCGACGTCGCCTTCCACATCATCGGCGGCGGTGCGGAAGGGGACAAGTACGAGGTCCGGACCAAGGAGGAGGCCGACCACAGCCTGCCCTACATGCTGGCCGTGGCCGCCCTGGACGGCGCCCTCGGCCCGGAGCAGTACACGCCCGAGCGGATCGAGCGCCAGGACGTGCAGGCCCTGCTGCGCCGGGTCGTGGTCCGGCCGGACGATGCGCTCAGCCGGCGCTTCCCGGCCGAGATGCCGGCGCGGCTGCGCGTCGTGCTCCGCGACGGGCGGGTGCTCTCGGTGGAGAAGCGGGACTACGAGGGCTTCCACACCCGCCCGATGCCGTGGGCGCGGGTGGTGGCGAAGTTCGAGCGGCTGGCCGCGCCCTTCACCGACGCCGGGCAACGCCGGGCGGTGGCGGAGGCGGTGGCCGGGCTGGAGGGGATCACCGTGCGCGAGCTGACGCGGCTCCTCGAAGCGGTCGGCCAGGAGGGGAGACGATGAGTGCCATCGAGCCATCCGAGCGGGCGTTCGCGTTCATCCGGCTCAACGAGCGGGGCCGCAAGCCCCGGACGCGCGGCGTCACCGAAATCCGCGGCCCCTACTACACGCCCATGGGCCGGCGGTACCTCGAGGACATCCTGGAGACGATGGGCGCGTGGGTGGACAGCCTCAAGTTCGCCGGGGGGTCGTTCGCCCTCATGCCGCGCGACCGGCTGGTGGAGCTCATCGAGCTCTGCCACCGCTACGACGTCCAGGTCTCCACGGGCGGCTTCATCGAACGCGTGCTCCTCCAGGGGGCGGACGCGGTCGACCCCTACGTCGAGGAGTGCCGGGCGGTCGGGTTCGACATCCTGGAGATCTCGACCGGCTTCATCACGCTGCCGACCGACGACGTCGTGCGCCTGATCGAGCGGGTGCAGCAGGCCGGCCTCAAACCGAAGCCGGAGGTGGGCATCCAGTTCGGGGCCGGCGGGGCCACGGCCGCGGCGGAGCTGGCGGCCGAGGGCACGCGCGATCCGGAGTGGGCCATCGACCAAGCCCGGCGCTTCCTCGACGCCGGCGCCTTCATGATCATGGTGGAGTCCGAGGGGATCACCGAGAGCGTCGAGACGTGGCGGACCGACGTGCCCGCGCGGTTCGTGCGGGCGCTGGGGGTCGAGCGCGTCATGTTCGAGGCTGCCGACCCCGAGGTCTTCGCCTGGTACATCAAGAACTACGGTCCGGACGTCAACCTCTTCGTGGACCACAGCCAGATCGTCCAGCTCGAATGTCTGCGGTCCGGCATCTGGGGCACCAAGGGGTTGTGGGGGCGCGTTCAGACGCTGCGGAAACGCGGGGGGTAGCCGCCGGGGTCGGTTTCGCGTCGCGGCGTCGGGGATGTCTGGACGGGGGGACGTCACGCCGCCTCGTTGACGTACCAGAAGGCCACCACGAGCAGCAACCCGATGGTGACGAGCGCCAGCGCGGCGACCAGCGCCCACACGAGGGTGGCGCCGGGGGCGAAGGGCGCTAAGCTGACCAGCAGCCCGACGGCGCGATACAGGGGCACCGCCAGGACCACGAGCCCGACCAGGATGGCGGCCGCCGTCAGCACCCACCGCCAGAAGGTAGGACCCCGATCGACGTCGAGGTCGTCGACGGCCTGGGAGCCTCCCCCGCTCTCGCCGACGCCGGCGCCCTCCATCTGCGCCATGGTCGCTTCCAGGTGGTCCCGGGGCTGCTGCTCCATCGCTCCCCTCTCGCCGGCCGGGCGGCAAGGTGGGTGCCAGGGGTAGCGCCCTCGCGCCGGGGCGCCCGGCTCATCGCTGGCAAGGGTTCTCCAGGGCGAGGGTCGCGAGTTCGGGCTGGCGGATGCGTCCCTGCTCCACCTGCAGGTGAGCGAGATTGTCGAACCACTTGAGCAGGCTGCCGTCGCGCCCGAAAAGCCCGAGGCTGAGCTTGTAGGGCTGTCCCTCGACGAGCCCCGCCAAGGTGCCCCGTAGGGTGGCGAGACCCCGCTCGTCGGGCACCGCCGAGGTCGTCGCCCCCGCCTTGGCGTCCGTCTCGCCTACCGGCGTCACGAAGAAGCGGGCCACGACGCTGGAGCCGTCGCGCACGAGCAGGTCGGCCTTGACGGCCACGCCGGCCCGATCGATCCCCAGGTGCACGTCTTGAACGGCGTACGGGGGTGGCAGCAGCGGGACGTCCGGCGATGGGGGGTGTGGCGCGAAGAGGTGGAGGGCCGGCCAGCGCCGCTCCAACCACGCCACGTACGCGGCCCGCTGGTCGACCAGGGAGCCGTAGCGGTCGGCGCCGACGAAGCTCCAGGCGAAGGCGCCAGCGTAGCCGCGCTCGAAGGTGGTGTCGAGGATCGTCTCCAGGTCGTACACGCTGCTCCGCGTGGGGTACTCGCCGAGGACGATGGGGCGGTCGAGCCCGAAGCTGGCGGCGTCTACCTGGAGCGGATCGTAGGGCTCGAGCCAGTCGTACCAGCTAAAGCTGTAGTAGTCGAGCCCCAGGTTGCGCCAAGCGGCCATGTTCCTCGACCGGTTGGCCTCGACGGTCACCAGGGCGCCGCTCTCGGCGCGGATCGCCCCGACGATGCTCCGGATGAACGCGCGGGCCTGGTCGAGGGTGACCTTGATGCGCCCGTCGTCGTCCGTGTGCAGCTCCTGCACGCCCCAGTCGGGCTCGGCCACGACCTCGTAGGCGACGACGCGCGGGTGGTTGTCGACGTGGCGGAGGAACGGCACGATCACGCGGTCGACCAACGCCTGGCGCTTCATTGGATCGGTGAGCACGTCCGCGTGGCCGCCGAGCTGCACGCCTTTGTTATCGCAGTGGGTGGCCCAGAAGCCGCTGTCGAAGAGCACGAGCACCAGGTAGATATCGTGGCGCTCGGCGATATCCAGGGCGGCGTCGAGGTCCATGAAGAAGCGCTCGTCGAAGCCGACCGGCACGCCGTGCTCGTCGAACTCCGGGCTGTAGCGGCCGTCGCCGAACACGCGCCACTTCACGATGCGCACGCCGTGAGCCGCCATGTTGGCGAAGTCGGTCTCCACCTCGGCGCGGGTGGTGGGGTTGCTGACGCCGCTGTGGCCCCAGGCGCCCGTCCCGAAGTCCTGTCCGGTGCGCCAGGGGTAGTTCACCCCCGCGAGGAAGAAACGCTCGCCACGGACCGTTAGGCGGTCCGGCGGTGGTGCGGGCATGAGCAGGACGGCCGTCAGCGCCGCGGCGACGACGAGCAGCACGACTCGGACCACCGTCGATCGCATCGCGCGTTGGCTCCCACAACCGTTTCGAGCGGCTCTTTCGGGCGACGGCGAGGGAGCGAGCGACGCTCGCTCCGCAAGGGCCTCGGGCCGCCCCCGTGAGGAGCGGGGGCGGGCGTCCGAACCCGACGGCCTCGCCCCGGGCGGTGCGCCCGGCGACGGGCGGGGCAAGATCGGTGCCGCGATCGGTCAGCGGCGCCCACGCCGCTCCAGGGCGATGGCCAGGTCGAACAGCAGGATGGCGACGATCAGACCGAGGCCGGCCGAGGCCACGGCCCTGGCGGCATCCCACGGGGCGCCGAGCAGCGGCGGAGGGTACGCGAGGCCGAGCGGCGCGCGCGTCAGGATCGGCGGGTAGCCGAGCAGGGCGAGGCATAGCGCGCTCTGGAGGGGGCTGGCGTACAGGGCGAGGGTAGCGGCCGCCAGGCAGAAGGACACGGCCAGTCGTTGCCGCCAGCCCGACGCCGCCGCGGCGACGCCGCTCAAGAGGGC